>Ga0310810_10011782_pt1 | contig 10230 bp, 8 predicted proteins | sample NCmetagenome_FD_207641 | JGI IMG/M metagenome (GOLD analysis project Ga0310810, IMG submission 207641) | Soil microbial communities from experimental microcosm in Duke University, North Carolina, United States - NC | ecosystem: Engineered > Artificial ecosystem > Soil microcosm > Unclassified ...
GAGCTGGGGCACCATGGCAAGCACCGGCAGGCCGGTCACCGACTCGACCTGGTCGGCGCGCCGGAACGAGGCATCGCCGCTTTCGCGCATCAGCGCGATCGCGCAGCCGAGCAGCAGTCCGCCGATCCCGCCCAGGAACGCGATCAGCGTCTTCGGTGGGTAGGCGGGCGCCTGCGGTGGCGCAGCCGGCGAGACGAGCTTGGCATTGGCCTGCAGGATCTCTTCGGCGCCGGTGCTCTGCTTGGCACGGTTGAGCATCGCCTCCAGGAGGTTGCGGTTGACCGTGGCATCGCGCTCGAGCGCCTCCAGGCCGATCGAATCGTCGTTCACCGAGCCCATCTTTTGCTTGAGCGATTCGAACTGCTCGCGCAGCGCCTGGTAGCGGGCGTCGGCTGCGCGGGCTTCGCGGGCGAGACCATCGACGGTCTTGGCGACCTCGGCATTCACCCGGGCTGCGGCGCTTCCGGCCTCGGCGCGCGCGGTCCGCAGCAGCGGATGCTTGTCGCCGTACATCGCGTTCATCTGGGCGGCCTTGCGCTCGGCGTCGGCCTGCTGCGCCTTGAGCTGGGCGATCAATGGCGAGTGCAGGACCTCGGGCACGCTTTCCTTGCCGAGCCCGGTCGTGCGCAACTGCTGGGCCTCCTGGAAGCGCGCTTCCGTCTCGGCCTTGGCGCCCTGGGCAGCGATCAGCTGGGTGTTGAGCTCGGTGAGCTGCTGGGCGGTCACGCCGCCGTTGGTGCCGGTGCCCTTGTACAGGCCATGGGCGCGGCGATAGTTCTCCACGGCCTGGTCCGACTTGCGGACCTGCTCGCGCAGCTCGGCGACCCGGCCGAGCAGGAACTTGTCGACCCGGTCCAGGCTGGCGATCTTCTCGCGTCGCTGGAAGTCGAGATAGGTCTCGGCCAGCGTGTTGGCCATCGCGGCGGCGGTGTTGGGGTCGAGCGCGTCGGCCTTGACGCTCAACACGTGGCTGCGGCCAAGCAGCGAGACATCCACCTTGCCGAGGAAGACGTCGATCAGCCGGTTCTCGCGGGGGCTCAGGCTCGCGTCGACGATCGGCGAGGCCGCGGTGGCCGCCGGCTTGGACCGCAGGCTCTTGAGCCAGTCGTTGACCTCGCCCGGCAGGTAGCGTTCGACATCGAAGACGCGTGCCCAGATGGACGGGGCGCGCAGCTCCGGATTGAACGCTGGATTGTCGCCAAGCTTCAGCTTGTCGATCACCAGTTTGGCGAGCGTGCGCGACTGCAGGACATAGCCTTCGTTCTGCACGCGCTCGGCGTCGGGACTGACGTCGGTGATGATCGCCTCGGCGTTCAGCACTCGAGGGGATTGTACCCCGACCAGCACGCGCGACTCGGCGGAATAGTAGGACGGCATCGACCAGGCCACTGCCGCGGCGGCGCCTCCCAGCAGGATGGTCAACGCCGCGATCATCTTCCGCCGCCGCCACAGCTTGCGCAGCGTTTCCGCCAGGCTCTCGTCCTGTTGCGGCGCCGGACGCACGACCGCCGGGGCAGCGGTGACGTAGCGTTCGGCACTCGTCACGGACCGAAGCGCCGGGCGGCGCTGCGGCAGGCGGGGAAAATCGTCGGGCATAGGAACCATCGAGACAGAGGAAGCGATCAGAAGAGGCGTTCTCGGACGATCACGGTGTCATTCGGCTGAAGCTGGGTTTCCTGAGTGGCCAGCACGCGCACCACCCGTCCGTCCTGCTTCCGCTTGATGTAGAATTCCTTCATGCTGGCGCGATAGGTCGTTCCGCCGGCAGTCGCGATCGCATTCAGCACCGACATGTCCGTCACATAGGGATAGCTGCCGGGCTTGTGGACTTCACCGACGATGTAGAACGGCCGGCGGGTCGAGACCTCGACCGCGACGCTCGGGTTGTTCACCCAGTCCTTGTCCAGCTTCTGGGCGATCAGGGCCTGCAGCTCGCTCGGCGTCATGCCGTTGGCATCGATGTTTCCGATCAGCGGATAGGCGAGCGAGCCGTTGCCGTCGAGCACGAACTCGCCGGTCAGGGTCGGCTGTCCATAGACGATGATGCGGGTGCGGTCATTGGGACCGAGCCTGTAGGGGGCCCCTGCAGTGCCGCCGCGGGTTGGCGCAAGGCTGAGCGCCTGGCCGGTCGACAGGTCGGGCACGATCGGCGTGGGATCGCTGTCGCCGCAGGCGCCGAGCGCCAGAAACGCGGCAAGAATGCCGGTACGCATGACTGTAGTGACGAAGTTTGCCGACATGATGGGCCTCCTGGTTCTGTGGCTGAATCACGCGCGGCCGTAGCTGTCGGCCACGCGCACGATGTCGTCTTCCCCCAAGTACGGCCCGGACTGCACCTCGATCAGCTGAAGCGGCAGCTTGCCGGGATTCTCCAGGCGATGTTCGGTGCCGATCGGGATGTAGACCGATTCGTTCTCGCGCACGATCATGCGTTCCTCGCCGCGCTGCACGATGGCGGTGCCGTGGACGACAACCCAGTGCTCGGCGCGGTGGTAGTGCTTCTGCAGGCTGAGCTTGCCGCCCGGCTTCACCGTGATGCGCTTCACCTGGAAGCGGTTGCCGGCGTCGACCGTGCGGTAGTTGCCCCACGGCCGGTAGCCCGTGACGTGCTGGTCGGTCTCGGAGCGGTTGCGCTTGCGCAATGTTTCGACCAGGCCGGAGACCTGGGCCGCGCTGTCGGCGTTGGCCACCAGCACGGCATCGTCAGTAACGACGACCACCACGTTGTCGAGTCCGACGGCGGCGACCAGGCGGCCCTCGGAGCGGATGTAGGAGTTGGTGACCTGCTCGGCGAGCACGTCGCCCTGCAGCACGTTGCCGGCCTGGTCGGCCTCGCCGATTGCGCGCAAGGCGTGCCAGGAGCCGACGTCGCTCCAGGCCATGTCGACCGGCACGACCGCGGCGCGCCTGGTGTGCTCCATCACCGCATGGTCGATCGAGAGCGCCGGCGCCTCGGCAAAGGCGGCGCGGTCGAGGCGGAAGAAGGCAAGGTCCTCCTGGCCGCCTTGCAAAGCGCGTTCGCAGGCCGACAGCATCGCGGGGTTGATGCGCGCCAGCTCGTCGAGGTAGGCGCGGGCCGACAACAGGAAGATGCCGCTGTTCCACAGGAAGGCCTTGTTGGCGAGGAAGCGCTCGGCGGTGGCGCGATCAGGCTTCTCGACGAACCGGTCGACCGCCTTCACCGTGCCTCCGTCGGAGAGCGCGCTGCCGGCCTGGATATAGCCGTAGCCGGTTTCGGGTCGCGTCGGCTTGATACCGAAGGTCACGAGACGGCCTGTCTGCGCGGCGGCCAGACCCTCCATCACGGCGCGATGGAAGCCCTCGGTGTCGGCCACGACATGGTCGGACGGCTGCACCAGCATCAGGGCGTCGGGATCGCGCGCCAGCAGCCACAGCGCGGCGGCGGCAATCGCCGGGCCCGTGTTGCGTCCCAGCGGCTCGAGCAGAATGGCCTGCGGTTCGATACCGACCTGGCGCAACTGCTCGTCGACCAGGAAGCGATGCTCCTCGTTGCAGATCACCAGGGGCGCGGCGAAGCCCACGTCGCTCAGGGTGCGCGCCGCCGTCTCCTGCAGGAGGGTGCGTTCGGATACCAATGGCAGCAGCTGCTTGGGATAGGCGGCGCGCGACAGCGGCCACAGCCTCGTGCCCGCGCCGCCCGACAGGATGACGGGATGGATCTGCGCCGAACCCTGTTGCTGGAACTTCGCGAATGCAGTGTCGGTGAGTGCGTCCATGGCCGCGAAGCTATGAGTGCCCCGATGGAGCGGCCAGTGGTCAAAGTGTGGTTCGCTGCTGCGCCGTGTGGCGATTTGGTGACTGCGCTACAGCTGCTTCACGTTCGCGGTTGCATAAAGCTCATATGAGAAAATCTGCCGCTTAATCGCCATCGCGCGGCAGCACGACCGCGATCGAGAGACCTCCGCCGATTCGGTTGGAGGCGCGCACCTCGCCGCCGAGCGCCTCGACATTGCGGCGGACCATCCAGAGGCCGAGGCCGGAATGCGGCGGGCGGCCGGGCTCGCTCGGCTGGGTGGGACGCGAGGAGAAGTAGCGTTCGAAGATGCGCTCGATCTTGTCGGGCGGGATGCCGGGCCCTTCGTCGTCGACCTGGAGCTCGACGGTGTTGTGGTCCTGCGACAGCGTGATGATGATGGTCCCGGCGCGCGGCGAGAAGCTGATCGCGTTCTCGAGGATGTTCTGCAGCACTGTCTCGAGCATGCCCTTGGCCGAGCGCACCATCACCGCATCGTCGAGCCGGCGGATCAGGCGGATGTCGCGGCTCGCCATGATCTCGCGGAAATTGAGGGTCGCTTCGCCGACCAGTTGCGTGAGATTGGTCGGCACCCGGGGCGCCTCGATCAGGTCGGCAGTGCTTTGGTCAAAGCGCTGCGCGGCGTTGACCAGGCCGAGCAGTCGCGCGAGCGAGGAATCGATGATCTCGAGGGCCCGGCGCGCCCGCTGGTCCTCGATCGCCACTGCCTTGCGCACCGGTGAGAGCGAGGACTGGATGGCGGCAAGTGGCGTCTTGAATGAATGCGCGTTGTCTTCGGCCGATTGGCGGATCTGTTGCGACAGGTGCTTGAGGTCGAGCACCAGCTTGTCGAAGTCGCGCGCCACGCTGGACAGCTCGGGCACGATGTTGCGTTGCGAGAAGGCATAGTCGCCGATGCGGCCCTGGCCGATCTCGTCGGCCACCTCGCGGAAGCGGCGCAGGCTGAGGAAGATGCTGATCGCGGCCAGCATGGCGAGAATCGCCAGCACCAGGTAGATGCCGGCCGCGACCCGCACCGCGCGGGTCTCCCAATAGGGCCGGCCGATCGAGGTGTTGAGGAATTCCGAGGTGGTGTGCGTCGAGGTCAGGACCCAGCAGCCGCGGACGGTCTTGATCGGGATGATGGAGGTCAAGAGTTCGACGGTGCCGTCTGGCTGGCGGTAGCGCAGCTCCTCCGAGGCATCGCCCATGCAGGCGTCGCTGAGGCGCTTGAGGATGCCGCGGCGCGACAGCTCGTCCAGCTCCGGCGTCACTTCGTCGGCCTTGATCGGCGGTGCCGAGGCGACGAAGAAGAAGCCGGCGGTGTTGGCGGCCTCTCCCGGCGGAGCGGGCGGTTGCAGCATCAGCTTCAGGACCGTGCCGTCGCTCGAGAACTTGCCCAGCTCGGCATTGAGCGTGCGATCGTCGGCCGGCTCGACGGCGCGCAGCACCGGTGCCAGCGCGTGGCCGATCAGCTTGCTGCGGTCCTGGATGGCGCGCGTGACCAGATCGCGCATCTGCCGGTCGGCGCTCTCGAACTGGCTGTAGAGGACGATCGGCAGGGCGATGAAGATGCCGACCAGTCCGACCAGTTTGAGGGTGAGCGAGGAGCCGAGGCGCCGTGCGGAGTCGAGCCAGCTACGCCGCGCCGTCCTTGGGCTTTCCCCAGCGGTAACCGAATGAGGGATAGTTCTCGATTTCGGCGAACTCGGGATCGACGAGTCGGAACTTGTTTCGAATTCGCTTGATCGACGAACGGACGTTGGTTCGGTAGCCATTCTCTCCGCTCCCGGCGATGAAGCCAACATGGTGCATGCAGTCGTACACCGCTCGGTAGGTCACGTGGTTGCCGACATTGAAGGCGAGTAGACGCACGATGTTGAACTCGGTGAGCGTCAGGTTGACGTCCATTTCGTCCCAGTAGGCGCGGCTTACCCGAGGCTTCAGCATCAGCCGGCCGCAATGCAGGGTCTCCTCCGCCTCGAGCGCCTTTGGGCGCTTGGACGATTCGACGATCACCCGGATGCGCTTGGCGAGGATCGCCACGCCGCGCGCCTTGTCGACGAAGTCGAGCGCGCCGCGGTCGAAGGCGAGATGCTCGTGATGCTGCGAGGAGCGTCCGGTCAGGAAGACGACCGGCAACTGGATGCCTTCGCGCCGCAGGCGCGGCAACAGATCGATCCCCGAGATCGACGGCAGGCCCCAGTCGAGCACGATCACGTCGGCGGTCGTGCCGTCGGCCACCGAACTCAGCATGCTCTGGCCGTCGGCAAAGCTCTCGACCGCGAATCCGAGATCGGTCAATTCGCCCGACGCGGCTTCGCGGAAGTCGTCGTCATCGTCGACCAGGATGAGGCGGATGCGGTCGTCGGCGCCGTCAACCCGAGCCTGGTTGGGCGCGGGACCTGAAGCGGGCCAGGCAGTCGCGTCTTCCTTCATCGGAGTTGTCATCGCTCTTCACCTCGTACGCAAGGGTTCCGAACTGCCGCGTCTGCACATCCGGATAGAGTTGAACGTCGACGCTGCAGCGCCCATCCCGATAGTGCCAGGTCTTGCCTGGGGCGCGTTCCTCCACGCTGGTCGGCGGGCCGAGCATTGCCCGCACCTGCCCTTCGCTCTTGCCCACGAGATTGACGGCCGGGCCGGACGCGCCGGTCGCCTGCTGCGGGCCGGTTTGGGGATCGTCCGGCTTGGCGGGATCTGTCGATTTGGAGTCCGCGCGTGCCGTGCTGGCCGTCCGCGCGGCCGAGGAAGGGGCATAAGCCTGGCCTGAGCCGGCCCCTGGTCGGGACGCGGCGAATGGATTGCCGTGCACCAAGCGGCTGAAGTCCCGTTGCGCGTTCTGGGTCAGTTCACATCCCGGAAGCAAAAAAAGGCTTAGAACCAGGGTCTGATGATACAGACTCTTCTTCAGCATTACCTTCCCCGGATGAACACCAGCCAAGTGAACGAACTAGCCGCATTGCGGTTGCGAGATGAGTCGGTCGCCAGCCAACACGCCGCAGGCCCAAAGTGGGGTCCGTTCGTGCGAGCGCAATGTTTGCCCGCGAACGATCTGCGGACAAGTCACCAGTGGCCCGGCCACAGAAATGCCACAGGCAACGTCGCGTTCGCTATGCGGGCAGTTCGTAGCCGATGCGGCTCTCGACCTCGAGGGTCCGCTGCACGGCAGGACGCGCCATCATCCGTTCGTACAGCGAATCGAGGCGGCGCAGGCCCTTGGGGTAGGGCCGCGAGCCGTTGATCATGCGCCAATACAAACGAAACAGATGGATGTCGGCGATCGAATAGGTGCCGAGCGCCCAGTCGCGATCGCCGAGCTTGCGCTCGGCCACACTCCAGACTTCCGTGACGTGTTCCAGTCCCAGGCGGCGTGCGGGATGCAGAGTCGAGGCGATGAAGGACATCCACGAAACCGCCTGCGCTTCGGCCATCAGGCCAGCGGGTAGCAGCCCGGCCTCGGGGAATCGCTTGGCGAGGTAGAGCAGGCAGGCCGCCACCTCGGTGAGCGTCGTACCGTCGACGATCAAGGTCGGCACCTTGCCGGCCGGATTGATCGCGAGGAATTCGGCGGTCTGCGTTTGCTTCTTGGCGAATGAGATCGGCTTGGCCTCGAACGGCACGCCGATCTCGTGCAGCGCGATATGGACGGCCATCGAGCTCCCGCCCGCGCCGAGATAGAGCGTGAGCGCCACGCTCAGGGCCGGCGCAGCAGATCCGCTTCGGCGACGCCCGCTTCGTAGTCGGCCAGCATCTTGTCGGCTTCGAACAGCACGCCGATCGGGTTCTGGGCGAACGGCTCAGTGTGGAAGTAGGACGCCGCCCCCGCCTTGTCGAAGGCGTCGACCTGCAGCTCGACCTGGTTGCCGTCAGGATCCTTGTAGTACATCGACACGGTCGGGCCGTGATTGATGGTGCGCACCGGCACGATGCCTTCGCCTTTCAGCCGCCGGTACGTCGACAGCAGCTGGCCGAGATCGGCGAAGGTATAGGCGACGTGCGCCAGGCCCCAGCTGTCGTCGGGCGCCTTCTTCAGCCCCGGGATCTGCACGAAGGCGACGCGGTGATGCTCGTCGTCATAGGTGATGAACGAGATGTAGTCGTTCTCGAACACCAGGCGCGCGTTCAGCACAGTCTGGTACCATTTCTTCAGCGGCTCGCGATTGGCGGTGCGCAGCACGAAGTGCGCGAACAGGGACGGCGAGACGGGCTTGCTGTCGAGCGGACGACGGACCTTGTCGGCGATTGAGTCCATGGACGCCTCCGGACGCTAGAGCAGGTGAGCGGGCCTTCCCGGATGACGCGGCAGGAAGGCCGTCAGCAGGCCCAAGCATAGCAGGAACGGCGTCACCTGATAGACGGTCTCGATGCTGGTGAGATCGGCGAGCTTGCCCAGCGCCGCGGCGCCGAGGCCGCCCAGACCGAAGGAAAAGCCGAAGAACATGCCGGCTACCAGGCCGACCCGGCCGGGCAGCAGTTCCTGCGCATAGACCAGGATCGCCGGGAAGGCCGAGGCCATGATCATCGCCACCGTGACGGCCAGCACCGCGGTCCAGAACAGGTTGGCATGCGGCAGGATCAGCGCGAACGGCAGCGCGCCCAGGATCGAGAACCACATCACCGGGATGCGGCCGACGCGGTCGCCGACCCAGCCGCCGAGCAGCGTGCCGATCACGATGCCGATCAGGAAGGCGACGAGGTAGAACTGCGCCGTCTGCACCGACAAGCCGAACTTCTCGATCAGGTAGAAGGTGTAGTAGGAGCCGAGGCTCGCCTGGTAGACGTTCTTCGAGAACAGCAGCGTCACCAGGATGACCACGGCGAACAGCACCCGCCCTCGGGTCAGCGGCGTTGCGCCCGCGCCGGCGTTCGCGGCCTTGCGGGCGACCGGCTTGGTGGCCGCACGCCGCGCGCGGTACCAGTTGCCGACCTGGAACAGGACGGTCATGGCGATCACGGCGGCGCCGCAGAAATAGAGCAGGCTTGCCTGGCCGCGCGGCACGACGATGAAGGCCGCGAGCAGCGGCCCCGACGCCCCTCCCAGGTTGCCGCCGACCTGGAACAGCGACTGCGCGAGACCATACCGTCCGCCCGCCGCCATGCGCGCCACGCGCGAGGCCTCGGGATGGAACACCGACGAGCCCATGCCGATCAGAGCGGCCGAGAGCAGGATCGCCGGATAGGTCGTGGCCTGAGACATGCCCAGCAGGCCGATCAGGGTGAAGCCCATGCCAACCATGAGGGAATAGGGCTGGGGCTTCTTGTCGGTGTACAGGCCGACCACCGGCTGCAGCATCGACGCGGTGAACTGGAAGGCGAGGGTGATCAGGCCGATCTGGCTGAAGGACAGCGCGTAGTTGTCCTTGAGGATCGGATAGAGCGCGGGCACCAGCGACTGCATCATGTCGTTCAGCAGGTGGCAGAAGCTGAGCGACAGGATGATCGCGAAGGTCGTGCTGTTGGCGGAAGCTGAGGCTGACGCTGAGGGAGCGGACGCTGACGCGGCCATCGGGGCGGCTTGGGCCGCCATCGTGTTATCGGTCATGGCGATCCGGTTATAAGGTGTACACAGGCTTGCGACCACCATCCGTTCGCAAACCTGCCCTGCAGCGGAACGCCTCACACGGTGTGGCGTTTCCTTGTCGATCCGATGGCCACTGTCAGCACCCTGACCTCCAAGACCCTGACAGATGTCCCGGCCCGGCTCGACCGGTTGCCGTGGAGCGGTTTTCACCGGCTGGTCGTGACGGCGCTCGGCATCACCTGGATTCTCGACGGCCTCGAGGTGACGCTCGCCGGCTCCGTCGCAGCGGCGCTGCAAACCAGCCCGCGCCTGCATCTCACGGCCGAGCAGGTCGGCCTGACCGGCAGCGCCTATCTGATCGGCGCGGTGCTGGGCTCGCTCTATTTCGGCCATCTCACCGACCGGCTCGGCCGCAAGAAGCTGTTCAACGTGACGCTCGGCGTCTATCTCGCGGCGACCGCGGCGACGGCACTGTCGTGGAATTTCGAGAGCTTCCTGTTCTTCCGCTTCCTCACCGGCGCGGGCATCGGCGGCGAATACTCGGCGATCAATTCGGCGATCCAGGAGCTGATCCCCGCGCGGCTGCGTGGCCGCACCGATCTCGCCATCAACGGCAGCTTCTGGGTCGGCGCCGCGGTCGGCGCGCTGGTCTCGGTGCCGCTGCTCGATCCGACGCTGTTCGATCCCGACCTCGGCTGGCGCATCGCTTTCGGCAGCGGCGCGGTGCTCGGCCTGTTCATCCTCTATCTGCGGCGCTTCCTGCCGGAGAGCCCGCGCTGGCTGATGATCCACGGCAGGGAGGGCGAGGCGAGCCAGGTGCTCGACGGGATCGAGGCGCGGGTGCGGGCCGACGGCCATGAACTGCTGCCCTTCACGCCGACCCTGTCGCTCGGCGATCCGCATCGCCTCACCATGGGCTCGGTGGCCCGCACCTTGCTGAAGCACTACCCGG
>Ga0310810_10011783_pt1 | contig 10230 bp, 9 predicted proteins | sample NCmetagenome_FD_207641 | JGI IMG/M metagenome (GOLD analysis project Ga0310810, IMG submission 207641) | Soil microbial communities from experimental microcosm in Duke University, North Carolina, United States - NC | ecosystem: Engineered > Artificial ecosystem > Soil microcosm > Unclassified ...
ACTACTATGAAACTTCGACCGGATTTCATTCATGAATTCCTTGCCGGCAGCTCGTCACGCACACTTCTGCTTCTGCACGGGACTGGCGGAAACGAACGTGATCTCATCTCTCTTGGACGCAAGCTTGATCCGAATGCTGCGTTGCTCAGCCCTCGCGGAAAGGTGCTGGAAAATGGAATGCCGCGGTTCTTCCGGCGATTGGCCGAAGGTGTATTCGATATCGAAGACTTAAAATACCGCACAGATGAACTTGCGGACTTTGTCTCAGCGGCCGCTCAACATTACGGATTTGCTACCGATCAGTTATTTGCCGTCGGATACTCTAACGGAGCAAATATTGCCGCGAGTATGCTGCTGCTTCGGCCGGAAATTACCCAGCGGGCAATTCTATTTCGCGCAATGGTGCCACTGATTCCCGACACTTTGCCCAACCTTTCATCTGCTCGCGTTTGGATCGGCGCGGGTGATCAGGATCCGATTATCCCCTCCTCCGAGACGAAACGTCTGGCGGAACTTCTTCGGCGCGCAGGCGCAGACGTCACGATTCGTTTCTTCAAGGCTGGTCACGGCCTAACGAATGACGATGTTGTGACGGCACGAGAGTGGCTTACAGAGTTGTAGGGGAAGCTGACAGCTTCGCCTACAGATAACAGAAGCAGGATGAAAACAACCCGCCTTGAAGCATTCAGCGACGGAGTCCTCGCCATCATCATCACGATTATGGTTCTGGAACTGAAAGTGCCGCACGCGGTTGAGCTTTCCGCATTGAAGCCACTGCTTCCCGTGCTTTTGAGCTATGTATTAAGTTTTATTTACCTGGGCATTTACTGGAACAACCACCATCATCTTTTCCAAGCCACGGAACAGGTCAGCGGCGGAATCCTCTGGGCAAACCTGCATTTGCTGTTTTGGTTGTCCCTCTTTCCTTTTACCACGGCTTGGATGGGTGAGAACGGCCTGGCTGCCATTCCAGCTGCTGTATATGGTTTCGTTCTGCTGATGGCAGCTATCGCTTACTATGTTCTCGAACGCGCTATCATTGCCAACGAAGGTCGCGACTCCGTTCTCGCGCGAGCGGTTGGCGGGGATCGCAAGGGTAAAATCTCTCTCGTGCTTTATTTCGCCGCTATCCCGCTTGCATTTGTTAGTCCTTGGATTGCCGGTGGATTGTACGTATTCGTCGCGCTCCTCTGGTTGATTCCTGACCCTCGGATTGAGCGGAAGCTGGAGAACCGCAAAGAATAAACAAGAGCGGAAATCCAGTGGTTGTTAACAAATTCCTAACGGACAGTCACATGACAATGACGATCGCGTCAGCATCAAAACCGAAAGCATCTAAAGTAAAATAAAAATATGAAATTAGTCGTGTTGGGCGGCACAGGTTTGATCGGCACAAAACTTGTAAACTTGCTCCGTTCAGAAGGGCACGAAGTTATTCCCGCATCTCCTTCGTTGGGCATCAACTCGATTACGGGACAAGGTTTGAGCGAGGCACTGAGCGGAGCGCACGTGGTCGTGGACGTTACAAACGCTCCTTCATGGGAAGACAAGGCCGTCTTGGAATTTTTCGAAACGTCGACCCGCAACCTTCTCGCCTCGGAAGCAAAAACCGGCGTGAGTCGCCACGTTGCACTCTCCATAGTTGGCTGCGACCGGCTTCCTGCGAGCGGCTACTTACGCGCGAAAGTTGCCCAGGAAAAATTAATCAAAGCCTCGCCAATCCCCTACACGATTGTTCGAGCCACGCAGTTTTTTGAGTTCATTGGCGGCATAGCTGATTCCGCAACTAACGGGCAGACCGTTCGCCTGCCCTCCGCTTTGTTTCAGCCAATCCTCTCCGACGACGTCGCCGCCGCTCTCGCGACGATCGCCGTCTCGGAGCCGTTGAATGGAACCGTTGAATTGGCTGGCCCCGATGCCATTCCGTTCGACGAGGTTGTCCGCCAATACCTCAGCGCGCATAACGATCCGCGTACGGTCGTTACCGACGAGCAAGCTCACTACTTCGGCACGCCGCTCGAGAAGCGTAGCTTGGTTCCAGAAGGTGAGAACCCGCTACTCGGTTCTGTTCGTTTTGCAGACTGGCTTAGCCGCACCGCTCCTCAACACTGAACCGTGAAACTAAGTCTCAGCCATCGAAGAACCGACATACAAACAAAGACATCACAATGAAACCAATCCAACCTTTAAAACCCACCAGGCTACTGCGCCTCACCTGCGCGCTTGTCATTTGCGCACTCATCGTCGCTGCTCTCGGAGTCCAATTAGGGATAGCCGCGGACAAAGATTCAAAAGTCACGCTCGTCTACGAACACGCTCTACCAAATGTGCCGGGTAAAAGCATCAAGGGGGTGCTGGTCGAATATGGTCCTGGCGGCACGTCGTCGGCCCACACGCATCCAAAGTCAGCTTTCATTTACGCAACCGTTCTTGAAGGAGCGATCCGAAGTTCGGTGAATGATGGGCCGGCCGTCACTTATCACGCCGGACAGAGCTTCTCCGAGATGCCTGGTGACCGACACAGCGTTAGCGAAAACGCAAGCAAGACCGAACCGGCGAAACTACTGGCAGTGTTCGTCCTCGATACGGACGAAAAGGTGCTGACAACACCCTACGAAAAGTGAGGCACTCTTGGACTAAATGCCAAGTATGTGCTGCGGCAGTTCTTCGCTTCCGATAAATTCGAAGTAGATCACCGGAGAAATGCTTCTCATTTCGAGTTGCGTACGTTAAATTGTGTCAGCAAACGGTTCAGCAACAGGGAAGGGAACGAAAACATGAAAACAAAATTGTCCGCCGTCGCGCTTGTTGCGAGCGCGGTCACAATTGCTCAAGCAAACCCAGGAGGTCTTCGCGCAGTGACAGGAACTTCTCATAGAGGGGCAGTTGCACGCAGCGCCCCGGCGGTTCACGCTCCGATGCGGCCCGGCGGTGTTTCATCGTTCCGCCCAGCGCCGATGCGATCACAAGGCAGTAGACCGTTTTATTCAGGCCAACGCCCTTCCTCGTTCGGGATGCGTTCATCACCATCGTACGGGTACCGGCGGCCTATCTATTCGAATCGTGGTTCGTTGACGCGTTCCGGTCCGTACACGGTAGCAACTATCCCGCAACGCAATGGTGTCGCGCCATTCACGAATCGCAGAAATCCAGCTGTCACACGTGTGTGGAACCAGCGAAACAACGGAACGCAGTTCCGGAATGGAAACAATTTTCGGAACGCAAACAACCTGCGCAATGGAAATAATCTACGAAACGCAAACCATTTCCGAAATGGAGATAATCATCTGCGGCGTGACTGGCAAAAACACGTTTTCTCTCACCGCTCAGGGGATTGGCATCGCGACTGGAACCGCAACTGCGATCACTGGTGGAATGGCCACCAATGCTCCTTCATTAATGGATCGTGGGTGATCTTCACTCTGGGATTTTCTCCGTGGTGGTCTTCGTACTACCCGGAAGATTATTATTACGACAACGGCTTCCCGTATGATGGCTACGGCTCGTCGACTTACAGTTACGATTATCCATATTCGTACAATTATAATCCCGGCGACAATGAGTCCGGCGATTACCAGGGGCAGATGTATTACGATCAAAACAGCTCTACCGACCAATCGCAGGGTTACTACGATTCCGGCGTTTACCAAACTCAAGCGTACGATGATCCGAATGACTCCGGGGATGAATCGCAATCAGACAACTCGACCATTGCCGCAGCGCAGGAGCGACTGGCTCGCCAAGGTTACTATCGCGGCGAGACAGACGGTGTTCTCAGCGCTGAGATGCAGAAAGCCATCAGGCGTTATCAAAACACCAACGGCTTGCGCCAGACTGGCTACCTCGACAGCGACACCCTCGCGGTAATGGGATTATCCAATACCACGAGCTACTAAATTTAGGGTCGCTCATGTGCTGGCCGGTAAATGAAGCCGCAGCTCGAATTCATTCGCGAATTTATTCCTGGCGCTTCCAATCACGCCTTGTTGCCGTTGCACGGCCCATGTGGCAATGCGCGATCTGATTGCCAGTTGGAGACGAGCAAATGATTAAAGGGAGCGAAATCCGCAAGGCAGATTATCCAATCGAAAAGCTTTTGATTGATCGCTGGTCGCCGCGCGCGATGTCCGGCGAAGAAATTTCGCACGAGCAATTGATGCGGCTCTTCGAAGCGGCGCGTTGGGCGCCGTCATCATTTAACGGACAGCAATGGCGGGCACTTTACGCGCACCGTAGCACGGAGCACTGGCAGACTTTCTTCGATCTGCTCGTCGATGCGAATAAGGCGTGGGCAAAAAACGCAGCCGTTCTTGTCGTCTTCATCTCGCGAAGAAATTTCGACTATAACGATCAACCGTCCGTAACGCATTCCTATGATTGCGGAGCTGCCTGGGAGAATTTCGCCTTGCAAGGCTTCCAGCAGGGTCTGGTTGTGCACGGGATGCAAGGATTCGATTACGATCGCGCACGCAAGGAACTTAACATTCCAGACGAATTCCAAGTCGAAGCAATGGCGGCCGTCGGCAGGCCGGGCCCGAAAGAAGTACTTCCTGAAAAATTGCAGGCGCGCGAAAGCCCTAACGATCGGCGGAAAGTTTCGGAAAGCGTCTTTGAGGGACCCTTCAGGGCTAGGTAGTTTCGGCGATAGTTAATCCAGTCACGAAATCCGCGCCGCATTCAGGAAGCATTTCTATCCCTCTTCAACATAGCTCTTCCCCTGGGTCGCACACGTGGCGTCGTTCCAATCCAAAACAGCGTAGTAACTGCGCTCCCCGCAGCAAGCACGGCACCGATGAGCATCACCCAGCGAAATCCGGAAACAAAAGATTCGTCTATTGCGCGACGAAACAGCCGTTGTGTTTCGACATTCGAGTTCTGCGGAATATCCATAGCCGCGAGCTTTATCGATTGAGTTTGCAACGACTGCGCGACTGACGCCGGCAAACTCGCAGTGCTCAATCTGACATTCAGATTGGTTTTGAAAACATGGATCATCACGACTCCAAAGACTGCGATCGCGAGGAGACTCGCCGTGCGCGCGACGGCGTTGTTTACTCCCGATGCGATGCCGGCGCGGCTTTGCGCGATCGAATTCATTACGGTTGTGGTGAGCGGCGCTACGGTAATAGCCATGCCTAATCCCAGAACGACCACGGGCGGAAAGAAACTTACCCAGTAATTGCCGCCAACGCCCGGCCGCAGGAAAAGCAAATAACCAACCGCTGTAATGACCGGTCCAATAACAAGTGGAAGCTTTGGACCGTAGCGCGCAACAAGTCCACCGGACCAACGTGAAAGGAAGGACATGATCAATATGAACGGCAACAGCGCCGCTCCGGCAGAAGTCGGTGGGTACCGCTGAACCTGAATCAAATTCAGCGGCAGAAAAAAGAGCGTTCCGCCAAGCGCTGCATAGAGCAAAAATGTTAAGACATTCGTTCCAGCGAATGTCCGCGAGCGAAACAATGTCAGTGGCAACATCGGATGCGAAAGGCGAGACTCGACAAGGAAAAACAGAATCAAAATCACAACCCCTGCCGCCAACGCTATGATGACTGAGCAATCATTAAAACCGACTTGAGCCGATTCGATCGATCCGTAAACCAGGGCGCCCAAACCGAGTGCTGCCAGAATCGCGCCTAACCAGTCGACACGACTGCTCTCTCTATCCGTATTTTCTGCGACGTGGCGGAGCGAGATCAATATCACAACGAGTGCGATCGGAAGATTGATGAAAAACACGGCGCGCCACGAAATGTGCTCGATCAGCCATCCGCCGAAAACCGGCCCCACTCCGGCAGTGATTGCGCTGAAGCCCGACCATAATCCAATTGCGCGTCCGCGTTCCTGCTCGGAGAAAGAATTGCTGATGATCGCAAGACTGCCGGGGACAAGCAGTGCCGCGCCGAATCCTTGAAAAGCGCGGGCCAGGATCAATTGGTGAATATTCCCGACGAGACCGCATGCGGCTGATGCAACCGCGAAGATCGCAATACCGAGCAAAAAGATACGACGGCGGCCGTAATGATCGCCTAACGAACCGCCGACCAGCAGCAAGGCAGAGAGAAAAAGCGCGTACGATTCGACTACCCATTGCACATCTGTCGCGGTGGCGTTGAGGTTTGTTTGCAGGGCGGGCAACGCCACGTTCACGACCGTCCCATCGATAAACGCCATGCTCGACGCGAGAATGGTTGCGGCGAGAATCCAACGACCGCGAATTTTCGAGCACGGCGCCGCCGCTACGCCAGATCGAATTATATTCTCGTCACAGGCGTCTTGAAGGACTACCGGCATGTGCGATCACTCACAACACCACGGTTCCGCGCAACATTTCGACGGCGTAACCACCGACGCGGACATTGCTAACGCGTCCATCTTCCCGCGTCGCACGGACATGCATTTCGCTTGGCCGGCGGCACTCGATGCCTTGTCGAATCACCACCTGTTCATCATTTTTTGCGACGCCGTGCTGGACCATCCAACTGGCAGCGCACCCTGCGGCCGATCCCGTAGCTGGATCTTCGCCACCGTAAAAAAACATTCGAGCTCGAGCCTCAAGCTGGCCTTCACGTCGCTCCGGACAGAGAAAGTAGAAAAAATTCGCGCCACTTTTCCTTAAAAATTCCGCTGCCTGAGTGTAATTAAACTTTAGATCCGAAAGCGTCTGCCGATTGCGAAATGGCACAATCGTGAAGGTCAATCCTGTCGATACTGGTTGTAAGGGCCATTCCCGGGAAATTTCGTCATCCGCGATTCCGATGACGCGAGCAACCTCTTCTCGCGAAAGTGGCGTTCCGAATTCAGGATCGCGTTGGCGCATTTCACCGAACACCTGACCGTCTACTCGCCGTTCGGGGTTCTCGGAACTCGCAGTGAAACGCACGGGAATTTTTCCGGCTTTCAAATCGAGAATGATTTCCGCCGCGTGATTTGGATTGGGTTCTGACGCATACAAATACAGCGCTGTGCCGAGTGTTGGGTGCCCGGCAAACGGCAATTCTTGTTCGACCGTGAAGATGCGCACTTTCTTTCCGTCGCGTGCTTCAGTAGCGGCATCGCGCGGGAAAATAAAAGTCGTTTCCGACAAATTCATCTCCCGCGCCAGGGCTTGCATCTCGGCGTCACTCAATCCGCTAGCATCGGGGAAAATCGCCAGCGGATTACCGGCGAGCGGCGTCTGCGTGAATACATCAACCTGAACAAATTCGTAAGTGCGCGCGGGCATGAGTGAATTTGGATTGTGTTAAGTCGCGCGTAAGTTTCGCAGGTGACTGACGACGAGCAAGACGAACAGTTTTACCGCGACACTGAAAGCATCGCGTTTCCAAAATTAAACGATCATCAGCTTTCGCTACTTGAACCTTTGGGCCATCGCCGCGTGATGAAACGCGGCGATGTGTTATTCAAGGCGGGGCAACGTGATCTCGGACTGGCAATTGTTTTGCGGGGTGAACTCGAAGCGTTCGAGACGCGCGACGGCACCGAATATAATCTCGCTAACGCGCGCGAGCGTGAGTTCATGGGCGACGTATCGATGCTCCAGGGCACATCGATTCTTGGCTCGTCCAGAGTCAAATCGGATGAGGCCGAGATCCTCCTCATTCCAGCGGCCGAACTTCGGCGCGCACTGGCGGAAATTCCCGCCGTAAGCAAGACCATCGTCGATGCGTTGATCATGCGACGACGCCGGCTTCGTCGCGACCGCGTATTTGCGGGCATGCGTGTTCTGGCCAGCCGCAACGCGCGCGATGGACATCAGCTTGATGATTTTCTCGATAAAAATCGCATCCCGCATCGGCTGGTAGAATTTGAGAGCGAACAGGGCCAAACATTGAGCCAACGTTTTCACCTAACGAGTCGCGATTTGCCGGTCTTGATCACTCCAGCCGGTACGCGCTTGCGCAAGCCTTCGTTGCGCGAAGTTGCGCGGGAAGCCGGCTTGCTGCGGTCGCTCGCGGACGAAAATGAAACCGAAGTTTTGTGCGACCTCGCAATTGTTGGCGCCGGGCCGGCCGGGTTGGCCGCAGCGGTATATGCTGCCTCGGAGGGATTGAAGACGGTGGTTGTAGAAAGTTATGCGCCGGGCGGACAAGCCGGTTCCTCCTCGCTCATTGAAAATTTTTTTGGATTCCCGACGGGCATTGGTGGCGGCGAATTAACCTGGCTCGCTCAGCTTCAGGCGTATCGGTTCGGAGCAAAATTTTCCACACCAGCCGCAGCGCTTTCGCTGCAATACCATCCTGATGGCGAGTACCGTGCATGCCTCGAAACAGAAGGTTGCAGTACGGCGCTCCGCGCAAAAGCCGTCCTAATTACGACTGGCGCCGATTATGGCCGCCTGCAAGCCGAGGGCCGCGAACAATTCGAAGGTGTCGGCGTTTATTACGCTGCCACCGCGCTGGAGGGTCAGCTTTGTCGCAACGAAACTGTTGTTGTTGCTGGCAGCGGCAACTCAGCTGGCCAGGCGGCGATGTTCCTTTCCGAGGGTGCGGCCAAGGTACTACTTGTCGTTAGGGGAAATAACATTGCCAGCAAGATGTCGGACTATCTTTCGCGCCGAGTGGAAGCCAGCGAGAACATTGAGATTTTGTGTAACACTGAGATCCGCAAAATGTCCGGCGGGAAAAAGCTGGAACAAGTCGAACTGGAAAATGCCAAGACGGGCGAGCGGCGAGTCGTTCAAACGCCGGCAGTGTTCTCGATGATTGGCGCCCGCCCATGCACAGAGTGGTTGCCAGCGGACATTGAGCGAGATGAAAAAGGATTCGTCAAAACTGGTAGCGACGTCGTGGCCGCACCAGCGTGGCGCGACAACAAACGCCGCCCTGCTCCACTCGAAACGAGTCTGCCCGGAATTTTTGCCGCCGGCGATGTCCGGTCTGGATCAGTAAAGCGTTGCGCGGCGGCTGTCGGGGAAGGCGGAATGGCCGTCGCCGGAATCCATATGAGCCTGGCGTCACGGCGCGAAGCGTTAGCAAATGCAAAATCACCGCACTAATCGACCATGAGTGCGCGAGGCTGTTCTCATCTGGATGCCATCGCGATTGAGTCGATCAAGCAGCCGCATCGTCGCGAATGCGCAGAATGCGTAAAGATTGGTTCCTACTGGGTGCATCTACGGACGTGCCAGACCTGTGGAGTCACGCTGTGCTGCGACAGCTCGCCGAATCAGCACGCCAGCAAACACGCGCACGCCAGTGGACATCCCGTGATTGCTTCGGCGCAGCCGGGTGAGCGTTGGTTGTACTGCTACCCAGACGAGGCCTTTGTCGAATATTAAAAGGACGATGTGCTCAATCGAACTGGTGAAGTAATGCTGAAGATCGGTTTCCGCAGCTAGAAATAAGCATTGACACCTTAGGCGCCGCTCCTCATACCTGCGCGGAAGCAAAAGCAAGAAGCAGACACAACTTATCTCTGCTGTCTGTCAGGACCTCAAACGAGGTCGCGTTCAACCCAAAACCAGAAAGAAACATTATCATTATGAAATCAACTATTACCATTGCCGCCATCACATTGCTTGGCGCACTACCAGCGACGTTCGTCCACGGCCAGACGTCGCCAAAACCCGCTGCAGGCGAAACGAAAGCTGCGACCGCGGGAGCCGGAAAACGCACTGACGTCTATCATGTCCATTTCGCAAAAGCTGCGCTGGGCAAAGCACTGCAATTGGGCGATTGGCTGAAAACACCGGATCCCACTAACCCGATGCCCGATCATTTCATTGTTCTACGTCATCAAGACGGTGACGCATGGGATTATGTGGTGATTACGCATCTCGGCCCGAAAGCATCCCTGGAAGCTGCCGGAACCGCAGTGCCTCCGGACAAACGCGATCTGGGTGCATGGCACACTGATACGTTCGTAAACGGTCCTTCCTGGGAGGAGTTCACAAAGGCCATGGGCATTGACGCGGACTCGAAGTCGAACACAACGGGGTCGGTTTATTCCGTCTCTTATTATCGCCCTGCCCCCGGTCATCGGGAGCAATTGGAAAAAATGCTCGGTGAATTGCCAAATGCGGCAGACGACACTACTGCGGGCAACGTATTGATGCAGCACTTGGAAGGCGCGAACTGGACGTTTCTCGCGGTCGCTCGATACAATTCATGGGATGACTATGCCAGGGGTGAGAAAAACAGCGTCGGCCAGACGTCCAAGAAAGATGGTCCGTGGAATCGTTTGCGTGATCACACCGACTTTCACACCGACACGCTAACGGATCGC
>Ga0310810_10011784_pt1 | contig 10229 bp, 5 predicted proteins | sample NCmetagenome_FD_207641 | JGI IMG/M metagenome (GOLD analysis project Ga0310810, IMG submission 207641) | Soil microbial communities from experimental microcosm in Duke University, North Carolina, United States - NC | ecosystem: Engineered > Artificial ecosystem > Soil microcosm > Unclassified ...
GACGCCCGAAGCTACCGCGGCGGCGACGTCAGACGCTTCAGCTCGTCGAGAAAATTGAACACCAGCACGACGTGATCCGGCCGCTCCTCGCCTTGCGCGGGCGGCGCGATCGCGCCGGCAATTCTCGTCCCGTCCGGGTGCAGATCGTACGGACGGCCCGGCACCGAGACGAACCCGCGCGGACGGACGTTCACGCGGGCGTCCGACCAGCGGCGCGGCTTGTCGGCGATGAACGCATCGCCGTCGACGGAATACGACGCCACCATGATGCGCTGATCCAGCGCTTCGAAGAGCAGCTCGCGGCCCGTCCGCGACCACGTCGGGTGCACGCCGCCGCCGTTCGAGATCTGGCGCTTGCCGCCTGGTCCGGGAAACGGCTGCACGAACACCTCCGGCGCGGCCGGGCCCAGCGAGAAGTACGCGATCCATCGTCCGTCCGGCGAAAATGCCGGATCGCTCGCCCCGGGCGGACCTTTGACGAACACGTAGGGCGCGCCGGGCTTCCACCCCGATCGCTCGTCGCCCTCCATCGGCAGAATCATCACATCGGCTCCGCCGGCGGACGCACTGGTGAACGCCAGGTACTTCCCCGACGGATGCCAGGATCCCGGCATGTGCAGCGCCGTCGAGTCGGTCAGGCGCTCGACGTTTCCTCCACCGTCCGCGCGTTGCCAGTACACGTTGCCGACACCGTCGCGGTTCGATCGGAACACGATGCGCCGGCCGTCGGGCGTCCAGGCAGGCTTTTGATTGTCCGACGCATCGAGGGTCAGCCGCGTCAGCGTATCGCGCGACCACTCGTAGACATAGATGTCGTTCTTGCTGCCGTCGTAGATGTCCAGCGCCACGCGCTGCCCGTCGGGACTGAACCGGAGGTTGCTCCAATCAGCGGCGGCGGCGCGCAGCATCGATGTCTTGCCGCTCCGGTCGCCCCAGAGGATCGCCGCGGCACCCGCGTCGGCGTCGCCCGAACGATAGGCGATCGTGCCGTCGTTCGATGCGGCGAATTGGCCGAACCCGAGGCCCGAGCTTGCGGCAAGGTGATCGATGACGGGGATCGGCTGCCCCCGCGTTTCGAGCCGTTCCGCGTCCATCGCAACGGCGAACAGCGTCCCCTGGTGCACGTAGACGAGGTGCCCGCTCGAGAGATACCGGCCGAAATAGCCGCCGCGGACCACCGTCCTGGCCTCACCCATCGGCAGCGGCTGCGCAACGATCGTCCCGTCGTCGTAGCTGCCGGCGGTTCGAGTCGTCGTGTAGATCAGCGCCTTGCCGTTGGGAAGTATCTGCGGCCAGCGTCTGCTCACTTCCCCTTCGCGAACCGGCAGGAATGTCTCGGGCGTTCCGCCTCCAGCGGGGACGCGCTGCAGGCTCACGCTGCCACCCGGCAGCGGCAGAAACACAATCGTGCCGTCCGGTCCCCAGGTGCCGCCGCGCGAGTTCGGTGCATCGCACAGGGTGACGGGCGCTCCTCCCGTGACGGAGACCTTTTTCAGCTTGCCGCCGGCGAAGAACCCGATCCACTGCCCATCGGGCGAGAAGAATGGCGCGCGCGCCTCGTCGGTGCCGGCGAGGGCCATCGACTGCAGCTGACTGAGCTGCCGCACGTGCAGCCGCGTGGGCTCGCCGGGCTTCTGCGCGACGAGGACCATCAGCGTGCCGTCCGGCGACAGCGCCATGGCGGGACCCTGGCTGACATCGAGCGTCAGGTCGCCGCCGATGTCGGCCTTCACGCGAATCGGTGTCGCGGCGCGCTCCGCGCGCCGGGATCCACCGAACGTCGCGAGGACGACCGCGAGCGCGACCAGCGCAGCGGCCGCGAGCGACCACGGCAGGGCGCGACGCCACTGCGAGGAGGGCGATCCGGCACCGGTTGCAGCGCCGCCGCGTGACGTGTCAGCCGAAGCGAGCGAAGAACCCTCGTCGAGCAGAAACCGCGCGACAGCGAAGTCGGCAAGGCGCGCATTGCGATCCTTGGCCAGGCAGCGCATCACGAGCGTGCGCACGTGCGGCGGGATGTCGGCGGGCAAGGCGGTCCAGTCCGGCTCGGCGCGCACGACCGCCGCGATCATCTCCGTCGCATCCTCTCCGTCGAACGCGCGCTTTCCGGTGAGCATTTCATACAGCACGCAGCCGAATCCCCAGATGTCGCTGCGCTTGTCGGCCAAGCGCCCCTTCGCCTGCTCGGGACTCATGTACGCCGCGGTGCCGAGAATCATCCCGGCCTGAGTCGCCGCGTACGTCAGCGTCGGTGACTGCGTGAAATCTCCACCCGCCCCACCCGGCCTACCGGACCCACCCGCCCCAACGCCCTCAACCTTCGCCAGTCCGAAGTCCAGCACCTTCACCCGCCCCTCGGGTGTGAGCATGATGTTCGCGGGCTTCAGATCACGATGGATGATGCCCTTGCCGTGCGCCGCTTCGAGCGCGTCGACGATCTGCCGCGCGATCGCGAGCGCGTCGTCCTCGTGCAGGGGCGGACCTGTGTGTCCGCCCTGCGCCCGAAGGCGAGCGTCCAGCGACTCGCCCTCGACGAGTTCCAGCACGAGGAATTTCGTCGGGCCTGAGTCTTCGAGACCGTAGATCGCGGCGATGTTGGGATGGTTCAGCGCGGCGAGCAACTGCGCCTCGCGCTCGAAGCGCGCGACGCGCTCGGGATCGGCGACGAACAGCTCGGGCAGGATCTTGATCGCGACGTCGCGACCGAGCTTCGTGTCGCGCGCCTTGTAGACCTCGCCCATGCCGCCGGCACCGAGCGGCGACAGGACCTCGTACGCGCCGAGCCGCGTGCCGGAAGACAGGCTCATCGGATGCGCGAATTATTCATCATTCTCCAACTCACCCATTCACCAATTCTCGCGCTACACTGAAGGGCTATGACTTCGCTCATTGCCGCATTCAACGGCCATCGCCGCATTCCGCCGCCCGTCAACGATCCGATCCGCTCGTACGCGCCCGGCACGCCCGAGCGCGCATCGTTGAAGGCGCGCCTCAAGGCGATGGCCTCTGAAAAAATCGTCATGCCGCTCATCATCGGCGGCAAGGAAATCAAGACCGGCCAGTGCGGGCAGTCCGTGATGCCGCACGATCACCAGCACGTGCTCGGCGAGTATCACAAGGCGACCGAGCAGCACGTCCGGATGGCGGTCGACGCCGCGCTCGAGGCGCGCCGCGACTGGGCGAACTGGTCGTTCGACGATCGCGCCGCCGTGATTCTGAAGGCCGCCGAGCTCCTCCGCACGACGTGGCGCGACACGATCAACGGCGCGACGATGCTCGGCCAATCGAAGACGGCGTTCCAGGCCGAGATCGATTCCGCGTGCGAAATCGTCGACTTCTGGCGCTTCAACGTGCACTACGGCCAGGAACTGCTCGATGAGCAGCCGATCAGCGACCACACGATGTGGAACCAGCTGGAGTACCGGGCGCTCGAAGGATTCGTCTACGCCGTCACGCCGTTCAACTTCACGTCGATCGCGGCCAACCTGCCGACGGCGCCCGCGCTCATGGGCAACACCGTCGTGTGGAAGCCCGCCTCGAGCGCGATGTATGCAGCGTACTACCTGATGAAGCTGTACGAAGAGGCCGGCATGCCGCCGGGCGTGATCAATTTCGTCGCCGGCGACTCGGCGATGATCTCGAAGGTCCTCCTCTCGCATCGCGATCTCGCCGGCGTGCATTTCACGGGCAGTACCGAAGTGTTTCAGGAGATGTGGAAGACGATCGGCGCGACGATCGATTCCTACCACACCTATCCCCGCGTCGTCGGCGAAACGGGCGGCAAGGACTTCATCGTCGCGCACGCGTCCGCGGATGCGGCGGCGCTTGCGACGGCCATCGTGCGCGGCGGGTTCGAGTTCCAGGGGCAGAAATGCTCGGCCGCCAGCCGCGTCTACGTGCCACGCTCCTTGTGGAACGAAGTGCGCGACCGGTGCGTCGCGATGATCGACGACATCAAGATCGGCGACGTTCAGGACTTCCGCAACTTCATGGGCGCGGTGATCGACAAGCGCGCGTTCGAGAAGATCAGCGGCTACGTCGACCACGCGAAGAACACCGCGAAGATCGTGGGTGGCGGCAAGGTCGACGGATCGAAAGGGTATTTCATACACCCGACGCTCGTCGAAACGGCGGATCCCGGTTATCGGCTGCTCTGCGAAGAGATTTTTGGTCCGGTCGTCACCGCCCACGTCTACGACGATGCGAAGTGGGCCGAGACGCTGGCGATCGTCGACTCGACGTCACCGTACGCGCTGACGGGCGCGATTTTCGCGCAGGATCGGCGCGCGATCCGCGAAGCCTCCTCCGCGCTCCGCAACGCCGCGGGGAACTTCTACATCAACGACAAGCCGACCGGCGCGGTCGTCGGCCAGCAGCCGTTCGGCGGCGCGCGGGCGTCGGGCACCAACGACAAGGCGGGGTCGAAGCTCAATCTGATCCGCTGGGTCAGCGCGCGGACGATCAAGGAGAACTTCAACCCGCCGACGGATTATCGCTATCCGTTCATGCAGGAAGCCTGACGCAGCGAGCCGACCCGAACGACAGCCCGCGGTAGAATTCAGCGCGGATCATTCGAATGCTTGCCCCAGGCGCCAGGCTCGGTGCGTACGAAATCGTTGCGCTGGTCGGCGCCGGCGGGATGGGTGAGGTTTATCGCGCGCGCGACGCGGCGCTCAATCGCGACGTCGCGCTGAAAGTCCTGCCGCAGTCGGTCGCGGCCGATCCGGATCGGCTGGCGCGCTTCACGCGCGAAGCCCAGACGCTCGCCGCGCTCAATCATCCGCACATCGCGCACATCTACGGCCTCGAACAATCGTGCATCGTGATGGAGTTCGTCGACGGCGACGACCTCGCGCAGCGCATCGCGCGCGGGCCGATTCCCGTCGACGAGAGCATCGCGATCGGCGCTCAGATATCCCAGGCGCTCGAAGCGGCACATGAACAGGGCGTCATCCATCGCGATTTGAAGCCGGCCAACATCAAGGTGCGCGGCGATGGCACGGTGAAGATTCTCGACTTCGGCCTCGCGAAGATGACTGACATGGCGCCGGGCTTCAGCGCTGGGGACGATCGTCATACGCCGTCGATCTCGCCGACGGTGATGTCGCCGGCGATGACCGGCGCGGGTGTGATTCTCGGCACGGCGGCATACATGGCGCCGGAACAGGCCAAAGGCAAACCCGTCGACAAACGCGTCGACATCTGGGCGTTCGGCGTGGTGCTCTACGAGATGCTGACGGGGCGAACGCTGTTCGCCGGCGAGAGCGTCGCCGAGACAATCGGGCTCGTCGTCACCCGCGAACCCGATTGGAGCGCGCTGCCCGCAAGCACGCCGCCGCGGATCGCGGCGCTCTTGCGTCGATGCCTGACAAAAGATCCGCACGACCGCCTGCGCGATATCGGCGAGGCGCGATTCGCGCTGACGCGGAGGGACGAAGCGGTTCGTGAGACGCCGCCGTCGTCTCGGCGTTCGCCATTATCCGTTGCTGCCGCCGCGGCGTTTGCGTTCGCACTCGGCGCCATCGGCGCGGGCCTCGTCCTTCGACGCGCGCCGGCGACGACCACCGCGCCGCCGCGACGCTTCGAGCTGCCGCCGGCGATCGCGTCGGCATCGGTCGACCCGGTGATCGCCCCGGACGGAACACGGCTCGCCTACATCGCCGGGAACCATCTCCGCGTCCAGGCGCTGGACGCGCTCGAGAGCCAGGATCTCGGGGGCGTCCCGGTCTCGGCGACGAACATCTTCTGGTCACCGGACAGCAAATCGATCGGATTCACGGCCGACGCAACGGTCCGCACCATACCCGCGAATGGCGGAGCGTTCCTCGTGGTCTGCAGGATTCCGGCGTCTGGAACCGCGCAAGGCATCCTCTGGCGCAGGGACGGCACGATTCTCATGTCGGTGTGGCGCGACAGCTTGTACACAGTCGCGGCGACTGGAGGGACGCCCGATGTCCTACTCCGCACTGACCCCTCTCGAGAAGTCGACTTCCACGCGATCTCGGAACTCCCAGGAAATCGCCTGCTCATCGCCACGCACCTGCGCGAGGCGGACCCGAATCTTCCCTCTGCAGACCGCGAACAGCACGAAATCGTCGACGGATCGCGTCGCACGGTTCTGGCTTCGGCCTCCGGCGTCACACATTTCGTGTACGCCCCCTCCGGGCATCTGCTGTTCGTGCGAACGGACGCCAACAGCGGGGTGTGGGCGATCCCCTTCTCGGAGCGAGCACTCGATTTGTCGAAGGCCGTGCGCATCGAGGCCGGCGCAACACGGTTCTCCGCCGCGGACGACGGGACGTTGATTGCGTCCGTACGTCCGACCACGTCGACGGTGGAGCTCGCGTGGATCGATCGCGCGGGCGGCGTCACCCCGGTTCCCGGTCCGCCGATCGAGATCGGAGAAGGGCGCAGTGCCAGCCTTGCGCTGTCGCCGGACGGGCATCGTGCTGCATTCGTCGCGGGGTCGCCGGGGGCCGTTGTCGTGCGCGATCTCCAGTCGGGCATCGACACGCGCCTGACCTTCGAGGACCACACGTACGACACGCCGTCGTGGTTCCCGTCCGGCGATCGGCTGCTCTATCTCGCCGGCGTCGCCATGACGCGCGCGGCGGCCCCGAACGCCGCCGGCACGAGCTTTCTCGGCACGATCATGATGCAGCGTGCGGACGGAACCGACCGCGCGCGCCAGCTCACTGCCGCGACGACGCTTCCCCGCGTCACGCCCGACGGAAAGACGCTCATGTTCCTCGTGGACGATACGGGGCGCAGCCATCTTCGCGCGGCGTCGATCGGAGCCGATGGATCGGTCGGTCCGGTGCATCCGTTCTTTCAGACGGCTGACGAGCCTGTTGTCCGATGGTTCGACCTCTCGCGCGACGGCAGACTGCTGGCGTACGCCGCCGAGGATTCGTCGCGCCGGCTCAACGTCTTCGTCACGGATTACCCGACGGGCACAGGGCGCTGGCAGGCGGAAGCCGCCGGCAACATGCCGCAGTTTTCGGCAACCAGCGGCGAGCTCTTCTTCCTGCATGGAACCGTCGTCGCCGGCGAAGCTCGCGGAGAATTCGCCGTCGTCCCGATCGCATCAAAGCCGACGGTGACACTCGGACCCGTGACGAAGCTGTTCGATCTCGGGACTCCTCAGTCGCCGAGCCTTTCGGCGCTCGGATTCAGCGTGGCGGCGGACGGCCGGCGGATTCTTGCGACGCGGCGGGTAGCTGCGAGCGGTGCGGCCCGCCGCGCGGTGCTCGTGCAGAACTGGCCAGCCGCTCTCCGCTGACGTTCGGGGCCTTCGCTGACGTTCGTCGTTCAGGCGATCGCAGCCGTCTTCCTCGGTGGGTTGTAAAACGGCGTCTTCACCACCGTCGCCGTCACGCGATGGCGGACGGCTTCGACGGTCACCTCGAATTCGAGCGTCGTCCCTTCCGCGTAATACGGCGCCTTCAGCGTCGCGAGCGCGATCAGCTTCTTCAACGTCGGCGACCACGTCGTCGTCGTCGCGCGGCCGACCTGCTGATCGTTCTTGTAGACAGGCACAGCGACGCGGGAGGCCGCGGCCGACAGCTGCGGCGGCAGACCGATGGTGTCATACAGTTGCTCGATCGCGGGCCAGTCGATCTCGAGGCCGACGATCTGCCGCACGGGGCCGCGCCGCTCTTCCTCGGCAAGCGGGCCGCGGCCGACGAACGGCCGCGCGCCCGTCTGCACGAGTCGACCGAGTCCCATCTCGAACGGCGTGTAGCGCTGAACGTCAATCAGCGCCTTTTTGCTGCCGTGAAAGTCGACGTCGATGAGCAGCAGGCCCGCTTCGACGCGCGCGACGTCGAGCGCCAGCATGCCCGCCGCGTGGACATCGAAGCCACGCCCGCCGGCCATCAGCGCGTCCCAGACGTCGACGGCGCGATCCCACGGCATCCAGATCTCGTAGCCGAGGTCGCCAGTGTAGCCGGTGCGCGAGATGTCGACGGGTACACCCGCAATCGCGCCACGTGTCATTCGGAAGTACCTCAGCGTCGCGATGTCGGCCTGGGCGACCGCCTGCAGCAGCCGGCCAGACGTCGGCCCTTGCAGCGCGAGCGCCGCGACCTGCTCCGATACGTCGTCGATCGTCACATCGAGGCCGACGGCGTTCTGTGTGAACCAGCGGAGGCTCGGATCTGCCGCCGTCCAGCGAAATGCGTCCTCCGCGATTCTCGTCACCGTGCCGTCGTCGATCACCTTGCCGCGCTCGTCGCACCACGGCGTGTAGTAGACCTGGCCGACGGCAAGCTTGAACGCATCCCGCGTGATCACGCGATCGACCAGCGTCACGGCGTCCCGGCCGCGCACGATGTACTTGAAGAGCGGCGACACGTCGATGAGCGCCGCGGCGTTGCGAATGGCGTTGTACTCGTGCTCGTGGTGCGCTTCGTACGCGCTGACGGCGTAGTAGCCGGACCAGTCGCGATAGTTCAGGCTTTCGCAGAGCGCAAACGTCCGCGGGTGAACGGCAGTCCCGATCGGCATGCCGCGAATATTACGTCGTCTTTGCGGTCTTTGCGTCCGAGGCGTTCTCGATGCCGAAGAAGTTCACGACGGCACCCGCCGCGAGCAGTCCTGCCCCGATCAGCATCGCGAGATGAAACGCGGCCGTGGATTCCTCGCGGATCGCCTGCGCGCGCGAACCGTCTTCCGACGGCATATTCATCGGCGCGTACGCGCGGCGGAATGCCGGATCCGAGGTATTGACGCCCGTGCGTCGGGCGAGGCCGCCGTAGAAGCTCGCCGTGATCACGACGAAGATGGCGGCGCCGGCAAGCTGCGGACCGACGCGCGAGATCGCGTTGTTGATCGCCGACGCGACGCCCGAATGGCTCGGTGCCACGCTCGTCATCACGGCCGTCGTGAGGGGCGCCACCATCATCGCGAGCCCGAGTCCGAACACGATTTGGGCCGGCAGGAAGTCGACCAGGTAGTCCGCCGGCGGCGTCCACGTCGACAGATCGCCGGGCGTGAAGAGCCATGCGCGGCTGAACGAGGGCACGCGCGCGTACCACACCAGCCCCACTGCCATCAGCGCCGGACCGGCGGTCATGAACAACCGTGGCCCCGACCGCCCCGCCAGCGCGCCCATTCGCGTGGAGAGCAGTGCGAGCAGCAGGCCGCCGGGCAGGCCGGCCAGACCGGCGGCCGCCGCGGAATAGCCGAGGACGCCCTGCGTCATCAACGCCGTGTAATAGAAGGTGACGTAGAGCGCGCCGTAGATCAGCAGCGTCGAAATGTTGGCCACCGCGAAGTTGCGCGATCGAAACAACTCGAGCGGGACGAGCGGATCCCGCGTGCGCGTCATCAGCAGCGGAAAGGCGAGCGTGGCGAGTGCGCCCGCCGCGAGCGCGGCGTACGCGAGCGGATCGTTCCAGTCGCGCTGCTGACCGTAGATCGCTCCGAAGCTGATGCCGCCGACAGCGAGCGCGACAATCGCCGCGCCGAGCCAGTCGAAGCGGGCGGTCGCCGTGTCGTTGCGGCTTTCCGACACGTGGACGATCGTCGCCCACACGGTGAACGCGACGAGCGGCACGTTGATGAAGAAGGCCGCGCGCCACGAAATCCCGTCGACGAGGATGCCGCCGATGAAGGGGCCGAGGATCGTCGTGCCTGCGGACGCCGCCGCCCACACGCCGAATGCGCGGCCCTGGGCTTCGCCGCTGAACGTGGCCGTCATGATGGCGAGCGAGCCCGGCACCAGCAGCGCCCCGGCCGCGCCCTGCAGAATCCGCGACGCGACGAGGAATTCCATGTTCGGCGCGGCGCCGCACAGGACGCTCGTCACACCGAAGCCGACGAGACCGATGGTGAACATGCGCTTGCGGCCGTAATAGTCGGCCAGCGCACCGGCGAGAATCAGCAGCGCCGACAGCGCGAGCAGATAGCCGTTATAGACGTAGGACTGCCCTTCGAGCACGCCGACGATCCGCGCCGGCAGATCGCGGCCGATGCGCGGCAGCGCCACGTTGACGACGGTCGAATCGACGAACACGATCGACGACCCGAGCACGGCGGCACTGAGCGTCCAGCGCTCGCGCCGGTTCACAGCCGCTCCCCCGCCTCGATCGCCACGGACAACCTGTTCGACGAAGGCGCGAGCGGACAGGTCCACTTGGCGTCGTGCGCGCACGACGGGTGATAAGCGAAGTTGAAGTCGAGCACGAGCTCGTCGCCGCGCGTGCCAAGGTCGGCGCCCTTCACCG
>Ga0310810_10011785_pt1 | contig 10229 bp, 9 predicted proteins | sample NCmetagenome_FD_207641 | JGI IMG/M metagenome (GOLD analysis project Ga0310810, IMG submission 207641) | Soil microbial communities from experimental microcosm in Duke University, North Carolina, United States - NC | ecosystem: Engineered > Artificial ecosystem > Soil microcosm > Unclassified ...
GTTGCTGCCCGCCGCCAGCAGCCCGCTGCCCGCTCCTGGAGTGTCCCGCATTCTGGTCGCGGACGACGAGCGCTCGATGCGGGAGCTGCTGGCGATCGTCCTGAAGCGCGAGGGGTACGAGGTGATCGTCGTCGAGAACGGGCAGGCGGCGCTCGACGTCCTCGCGAAGGGTGCGGTGGATCTCGTCATCTCGGACATCAAGATGCCCGACATGAGCGGCGTCGAGGTGCTGCGGGCGGCGAAGGCCGCCGACGCGTCGCTGCCCGCGATCATGATGACGGCGTTTGCAAGCACCGAGACGGCGGTCGAGGCGATGCGGCTCGGCGCGTGCGACTACCTGATCAAGCCGTTCGACGTCGACGAGCTGAAGCTGAAGGTGCGGGAGAAGGTCGAGGCGCGACAACTGCGGCAGGAGAACGTGCTGCTGAAGCGCGCGCTCAACCAGCCGCACGTGATGGCCGGCATCATCGGCCGCAGCTCCGCGATGCTCGCCGTGTTCGACCTGATCGAGTCGGTGGCCAAGACCACCAGCACGGTCCTCGTGACCGGCGAATCGGGCACGGGCAAGGAGCTGGTCGCCCGCGCGCTGCACTTCCACTCGCTGCGCCGCGATCGGCCGTTCGTCGCGCTGAACTGCGGGGCGCTGCCCGAGACGCTGCTCGAATCCGAGCTGTTCGGCCACATGCGCGGCGCCTTCACGGGCGCGGAATCGACCAAGAAGGGCCTGGTCGAAGTGGCCGAGTTCGGGACGATCTTCCTCGACGAGATCGGCGAGATGACGCCGATGATGCAGGTCAAGCTGCTGCGTGTCCTGCAGGAGCGGAAGTTTCGCCGCGTGGGCGGGACCGAGGAGATCAGCGCCGACATCCGCGTGGTGGCGGCGACCAACCAGGACCTGCCGAAGCTCGTCTCGGAAGGGCGGTTTCGCGAGGACCTCTACTACCGGATCAACGTCATCCCGATTCAGCTGCCCGCGCTGCGGGAGCGGCGCGAAGACATCCCGCTCATCGCCGAGCACTTCCTCGCGAAGTACCGCGAGCAGATGGGGAAGACCGTGACCGGCGTCACTCACGAGGCGATGGTGCTGCTCGAGCGGTACCACTGGCCGGGCAACATCCGCGAGCTCGAGAACGTGATCGAGCGGGCCGTGGCCCTGGAGCGGACGCCGGCGATCCTGGCCGAGAGCCTGCCGCCGCAGATCCGGGGTACCATTGATCCGACCTCCCCGGCGCCTGGAGACGTGGCGTCGCTGCCCGAAGCCGGATTCGACCTCGAACAGCACGTCCAGAACGTGGAACGGCGCTACCTGGCGCAGGCGCTGGAGCGGGCCGGAGGGGTGCAGGTGCGGGCGGCGGAGCTGCTCGGCATGAGTTTCCGCTCGTTTCGCTACTACGCGAAGAAGTACCGCCTGAAGTAGGCAGTCTTTGGCGCACCCCCGCGGATCGCGGTCGACATTTTCTGCCAAACGCGGCTGACAGGGATTGTCGGTGGGCCGGCATCCTCATGGAGACGTGCCAGCCAAACGTGCCCGTCGGACGTCAGATAAGTCGAGTGATCGCAAGGCGATGAGTGGGTTCCCGAGGGGAGGCCGGCGAGCTGGCACCCCGGTTGCTTTTCTCCCGGACGTCGACGGCCGCCAGATGTCCTGGCGACCAGACGGCGGCTGTCAACAGCCCCGCATGAATCAAGGGTTTCGGTCCGGAAGATTAACGGAACAACGAGGAGAGACATGGTCATGAAGCTGCGCAACCAGAAGGGTTTTACGCTCATCGAGCTGCTGATCGTCGTGGCGATCATCGGCATCATCGCCGCCATCGCGGTGCCGGGCCTGCTCCGCGCCCGGATGTCGGGTAACGAGACGTCGGCGATCGGGTCGCTGCGCGCCATCCACAGCAGCGAGACGAACTTCTTCGCCAACTGCGGCGCCAACAACTACGCCGACTCGCTGGCGGGTCTGTTCATTCCGGCGTCGGCCGGCGGCGACGCCTTCATCAGCGCCGACCTGTCGACCGACCCGGCGCTCAAGAGCGGCTACACCGTGGCGATGACGCCTGGCACGGCGACCACGCCCGCGCTGGTCTGCAACGGCACGACCACGGCGGCGACCTTCGCGGCGACTGCCGACCCCATCACGCAGGGCAGCACGGGTGAGCGCCACTTCCACATCAACGGCTCGGGCGCGATCTACTGGGACATGGCCGCCATCACGGCCGCCCAGATCGGTGCGCCGGCGTCGGGTCAGATTCTCCAGTAACCCTCTCGGGGTTGCACCACACGGGGAGGGTCGCGCGAGCGGGCCTCCCCGTTTCCTTTTTGGACGGCTTCACGGTACCATCGCTTCTGCATGACCCGTCGCGCGGGCCTGTCCCTGCTGCTGCTGGCACTGCTCGCCCTGGGCGCCTCGTCGGCCGCCGCCGTCATCCACTACCACCTGTTGCTCGATCGCACGTATCACAGCGCCTGCGACATCAACGCGACATGGAGTTGCTCGCAGCTCTACGAGAGCCAGTACGGCGCGTTTCGCGGCGTGTCGGTGGCCGTCGGCGGCGTGGTGTGGGCCGCGTCGGTGACGCTGCTGGTGGGCGCAGGGCTGGCGCTCGGACGTCGCGCGGCGGAGTTCGCCGCGCACGTGCCCGGGTATGTGTTCGCGCTCGCGGTCCCGGGCCTCTCCGTCGTCCTCTATCTCGCGTACGCGTCGCTGTTCGTGCTCAAGACGTATTGCATCTTCTGTCTCATCACATATCTCGCCGTCGCGGGCATCTTCATGGTGTCCGGCGCGGCTGCGGATGGATCCATGACCGATCTCCCACGCAACGCCCGTCGTGATCTGAAGTCGCTCGCTGGCTCGCCCGTCGGCCTGCTGGTCACGGCCCTGTTCGTCGCGGCCGCGGTGGCGCTCGTCGCGCTCTTCCCGCGGCAGGTGGACGCCACCACGGCGCCGGCCGCGGCGCCGGCGCCGCTTTCCACCGAGCAGCAGACCGAGTTCGACCGCTGGTACGAGTCGCTGCCACGCGTGCCGATCGCCGTGCCGACAGACGGCGCGAAAGTGCTGATCGTCAAGTTCAACGACTACCAGTGCCCGCCGTGCCGGATGACGTGGGAACAGTACAAGCCGGTCATCGCCAAGTACCAGAGCATGTATCCCGGCAAGGTGAAGTTCGTGACGAAGGACTTCCCGCTGGATCCCGAGTGCAACGTGAACACGCCCCAGGGCATGCACCAGTCGTCGTGCGAGGCTGCCGCCGCTGTCAGGATGGCGCGCGCCAAGGGCCGGGCCGAGGCGATGGAGGAGTGGCTGTTTGGCAACCAGCCGCAGCTGACGCCGGATCTGGTCAAGCAGGCGGTGCGCAGCGTGGGCGGGGTCACCGACTTCGACAGGCAGTACCCGAAGGTCCTCGAGCTGGTGAAGAGCGACATCGCCATGGGCGCCGCGCTGCAGGTGCACGCGACGCCAACATTTTTCATCAACGGGGTAAGGATTCCGATCGTCAAGCCCGAGTACTTTGATCAGGCGATTGCCTACGAGTTGAAGCACTAAGTCGGCCGAACTAAAGTTCGGCCCTACGACTGACTCAGCACTGGCGTACGTAGGGCCGAACTTCAGTTCGGCCGCACTCGTGAGGATCGCCGTACAGGCATGACCGCTGCGATCGAGACCGACGAACTCACCAAGGACTACAAGGTCGGCTTCTGGCGGCCGAGGCCCTACCGGGCTCTCGACCGCCTGACGCTCGCCGTCGAGCCTGGCGAGGTGTTCGGCTTTCTCGGGCCGAACGGCGCCGGCAAGACCACGACGCTGAAGCTGCTGATGCAGCTCGTGTTCCCGACCTCGGGCCGGGCCGCCATCCTCGGGCAGCCCGTCGGCGACCTCGAGGTGCGTCGGCGGATCGGATACCTCCCCGAGAACCCGTACTTCTACGACAACCTGACGGCCGAGGAAGTGCTGACGTACTTCGCGTCGCTGTTCGGGTACTCCGCGGCCGACTGCCGCGTACGCGCCGGGCGGCTGCTCGACGAGGTCGGCCTCGGCGCCGAGCGGCGCCTGCAGCTCCGCAAGTACTCGAAGGGCATGATCCAGCGCGTGGGGATCGCCCAGGCGCTCGTCAACGATCCCGACGTGATCTTTCTGGACGAGCCCATGTCGGGGCTCGATCCGCTCGGCCGCCGCGACGTCCGCGCGCTGATCCTCAAGCTGCGCGACCGCGGCACGACGATCTTCTTCAGCTCGCACATCCTGTCGGACGCCGAATCGCTCTGCAGCCGCGTGGCGATCGTCGCCGGTGGACGGCTCGCCACGATCGGCCGCCTGCAGGACATGGCCGGCGTCGAGATTCACGGCTGGGAGGTCGTGATGACCGGCGTCGCCGCAAGCCTGCTCGCGACGCTCGGCGCCAGGGGCATCAGGGCAACTTCGGTCGCGGAGGGCCGATACACGTTCGAGCTGCCGGCCAGTGCGCGGCCCGAGCCGTTCGTCGCAGAGCTCTCGGCGTCTGGCGCGGCGCTGCTGTCCGTCTCTCCCCTTCACACCACGCTCGAGGAAGTCTTCGTCCAGCAGGTGGCGAAGGCTGGATCCGCGCGGCCGGGAGCGCTGTGAACGTCGCGACGCTCCGCCGCATCGCGTTTGCCGTGTTCCGCGAGTCCGTCCGCGACCGCGTGCCCTACAGCCTGGTCGGCTTCGCGCTGCTCGTGATGGGCGCCTCGTACCTGATCGGCCAGGTCACGGCGGGGCAGGACGTGAAGATCATCAAGGACCTCGGCCTTGCCGCGATGTCGATCTTCGGGCTCTTCATCGCGGTCTTCATCGGCATCGGGCTGGTCTCGAAGGAACTGGAACGGCGCAGCATCTACAGCGTGATTGCCAAGCCGGTCCGCCGCTCGGAGCTGATCCTCGGGAAGTACGCCGGTCTCGTGTTCACGATCGCCGTCAACGTCGCGGTGATGACCGCGGTCTGGTACCTCGTGCTCGGCTACATGTCGTGGATGGAGACCGAGGCGTTCAAGCAGAGCTGGGAGGCGCCGGCGACCGACCCGCGGATGCTCGTCGCGGTGTACTTGATCATCATCCAGTTGATGCTGGTGATTGCCATCGCGCTGTTCTTCTCCACGTTTGCCGAGCCGCTGTGGGCGGCGGTGTTCACGCTGGCCCTGTATGTCGCCGGGCACTTCAGCGCCGACCTGAAGCACTTCGACCTCGTCGTCGGCGACTCGCCGCTGCGGTTCATCACGAGTGGCCTGTACTACCTGCTACCCAACATGGCGATGTTCGACGTGAAGAACGCGGTGGTGCACGCCCAGCCGGTGCCGCCGGCCTACGTCGGCCTGGCAACGGCATACGGTGCGTGCTACATCGCGGCACTCGTTGCCGCCGCCGTCTGGATCTTCGGGCGGCGGGACTTCAAGTAGATCGTGCGCACGGTATTGCTCGCCCTCATCGTCGCCGCCGGCCTCGCAAGCGCGATTGCGATGCAGTCCGCACGCGATCGCTGGTTCCCCGAGGTGGCCTCCCCCGTCGACGAGATCTACTTCTCGTCCGGCGAGGCGCTCGGGCGCATGGCGCTCTCGTACAAGTCGCTGCTGGCCGACGTCTATTGGATTCGCGCCGTGCAGTACTTCGGCGGCACGCGTCTGGACATGAAGAACGGCGTGATGCCGGCGGCCGGCAGCGGCCGCTCCAGCTACGACCTGCTCTACCCGCTGCTCGACGTGACGACGACGCTCGACCCCTCGTTCAACATCGCATATCGCTTTGGCGCCACGTTTTTGGCCGAAGGTTATCCCAACGGCCCGGGCCGCCCGGATCAGGCCGTGGCGCTGCTCGACAAGGGCTTTGCGAACAACCCGGGCAGGTGGCAGTACCTCTACGACAAGGCCTTCGTCTACTACTGGGCGGTCCGTGACTACCGGCAGGCCGCGCACTGGTTCGCCGAGGCCGCGAAGGTGCCGAACTCGCCGGCGTGGATGCCCGGGCTGGCGGCATTCATGATGGGGCAGGGCGGCGATCGCCGCAGCTCCCGTTTTCTGTGGCAGCAGCTGCGCGACACCGCCGAGCAGCAGTACGTGCGTGAAAACGCGGAGTTCCATCTGCAGCAGCTCGACGTCGCTGACGTCGCCGACCGGTTGACGACGCTGCTCAAGCAATACGTCTCACAGACCGGTGAGCATCCCACCAGCTTCGAGCCGCTGATTCGCGCCGGCTGGCTGCGCGGGGAACCGACGGATCCCGACGGCGTCCCCTTCACGATCGACTCGACGACGATCAGGGCCAGACTGGATCGGCCGTCGAAATACGCACCGCTGCCGGAGGAGGGCGTGCCGTCGCCGCCAGACTCCGCGCCGCAGCAGGCGCCGACGCGATGAACGGCACCGTCGCGATGAACGATCCGGCCGTTGCGGGCCTGCTCGGCGTCCTCGGGCTGCTAGTGGGCTCGTTTCTCAACGTCTGCATCTACCGCCTGCCGCGGCGGGAGACGATCCTGTGGGGCCGCTCGCACTGCCCAGGCTGCGGGCGCCAGATCCGCGCGTGGGAGAACGTGCCGGTCATCAGCTGGCTGTGGCTCCGCGGGCGCTGCGCCGGCTGCCGGGCGCCCATCTCGTTGCAGTACCCGCTCGTCGAGCTCGCGACCGGGCTGGTGTTCGCTGTCACAGCGTGGCTCGTCGGGCCGACGCTGCTCCTGATTCCGCGCCTGCTGTTTGGCGCGGCGATGATCGTGCTCTTCATGATCGACCTGAACGAGCGCATCCTTCCTAATGTGATCACACTGCCGGGCATCGTCGTCGGGCTGCTGTTCAGCCTGATCGGGCCGCCTGGGTTCCGCGATGCGCTCATCGGCGCCGTGGCGTGCAGCCTGGCGCTCTGGGGCGTGGGCGAAGCCGTCAGCCGCGCCCTCGACAAGGACGCGCTGGGGTTCGGCGACGTGAAGATGGTGGCGATGATGGGTGCGTTCCTCGGCTGGAAGATCACGCTGGTGGCGCTCTTCATGGCGTCGCTGCTCGGCACCCTGATCGGCCTCGCGCTGGTGGCGATCACCCGCAACCGCGACTATCTGATCCCGCTCGGCTCGTTCCTGGCAATCGGCGCGCTGGCCGCCTCGGCTCTGGGCGATCCGCTGGTCGCCTGGTACGTCAGCCGGATGCTCGGGCAATGACACCATGACTCGCCAGGCCTACACGCTGATCGGGCTGACGGGCATCATCGGCGGCCTCATCGCCGTCCTCATGTTCGCCGTCTTGCGGTTTGCGGCCGCCGCCCGCGACGTACGCCGCCACAATCGCGAGGGCGGCATGGAAAACGCGCTGCTGACGGCGGCGCTCGAGGACGCGATTACGCAGCTCAAGTCGCAGGAGCGTGCGATGGCGGCGCGGGCCGAGGCCTCCGAGCGGCTGAGCGGGCAAATCGTCACGAGCCTCACGGCCGGTCTCGTCGTCGTCGATCTCGACGGCCAGGTCCGCATCGTCAACCCGTCCAGCCGGCGACTACTCGGCCTCCCCGATGGACCTCTGACCGGAAACTTCCGCGACGTCCTCGGGCCGGCATCGCCACTGGTTGCCGTCATCGACGAGTGCCTGCGCGAAGGGCACCCGATCCTGCGCCGAACGCTGGAGCTGAATGACCCGCGCACCACCGTCACGCACCTTGGCGTGACCGTGTCCCCGCTGGTCGGCGACAGCGGCGTGACGAGCGGCGTGAACTGCCTGTTCACGGATCTGTCGAAGATCGCGGATCTCGAAGAACAGCTTCGCCTGAAGGACACGCTGGCTCGACTGGGTGAACTGACCGCGGGGCTGGCGCACGAGTTCAGGAACGGCCTCGCGACCATTCACGGCTACGCGCGCCTGCTCGACCTGGACGCGCTCGCGGGCCCGCAGCGGACTTACGTCGAGGGCCTGCGCGCCGAGACCGACGCGCTGGGGCAGATTGTGACCAACTTCCTGAACTTCGCGCGGCCGACGCAGCTGGCCGTGGCCCCCGTCGCCATGCAACCGCTCGCCGAGCGCGTGGCCGACGACATCCGCGCCGACGCCGAGCGGCTCGGGGGACGCGTGGACGTCGGCGGCGCGTGGGCCATCGTCGATGGCGACGAGGTGCTGCTGCGCCAGGCGATCAGCAACCTGGCTCGCAACGCAATCGAAGCCTGTGACGAAGCCGGCCTCGTGCCGGCCATCCAGATCTACGGCGAGGTCGATCGCGAGGCGCACCTTCTGCGCCTCCACGTCACCGACAACGGGCCGGGCATCGACCCGGCACACCGCGAGCGCATCTTCCGGCCCTTCTTCACGACGAAGCAGAAGGGCACGGGCCTGGGCCTGGCCCTGGTCCAGAAGATCGTCGTGACGCACAACGGGCGGGTCCACGCGCTGCCCGGGCCCGGGGGGCGGGGCACCACCATGTCGGTGACCCTGCCGCTGGGGTCGGTCTAGCTTCCAAAACTGTTACTAAAGGTAGCAGTTTACCGCCAGTAAGGCCCGGCTCCGGGTGCCCATCCGAGCCCAAATTCTCCCCATTAACTTCTGCCGGTCAGTAACTTACAGACTTCCATCGCGGCGGCGGCGCCGCATGGCAGTGACCTTGCCTCAGCAGTGACGGGACGCCGGAGGTCGCGTCCGCGAAGTTTCAGGGCAGCACCCTATGGCTCGAGTCAACGGAGTACGCGGTTTCAGCCTCATCGAGGTCCTTCTGGTGGTGGCATTGATTGCCACCGTCGGGGCGATGGCGATCCCGCTCGTGCTCAATACCACGGCGCAAATCAGGCTTTCAGCGAATGCGCGGCAGGTGGAGCGTGAGTTGCAGACCGCGAGGATGAGAGCCGTGCGATCGAACCGTGCTATCCGCGTCCGCTTCAACTGCCCGACGACCGGGCAGTTCCGCATGGTGGAAGTGCTCGGCACCGTGCAGACGCCGGCGTCAGACGATGACGATTCACGCGCGTCGGTGCGGTGCAGCTACTCGTCGTATCCGTATCCGGACAACGACCCGGAAGTCACCGCGGTCCCGAACAACGACGGTCCGATTCGAACGCTTCAGGAAGGCGTGGGCTTCGGCGGCGACGTCCAGACCGTGGAGTTCTGGCCCGACGGTACCGCGCACGTCAACAGTGGCGGCGGTACGCCCTGGCCCGTGATTCCAGACGACGCCTCCTTCACCGTGCTCGATGTCCTGCACAGCAGCACGATTGTGACCTCAATCGGAGTGAACGGCCTTGGCAAGATCACGCTTCACTGACGAGGGCGGGTTTTCGCTCGCCGAGGTGATGATCGCCTCGGGCCTCCTCTGCGTCGGGCTCGTGTCGCTCGCGCAGTTGTTTGCACTCTCCACGCGCAGCAACGTCGCGGCGCGCTCGAACACCTATACGGTGATCCTGGCGCAGCAGAAGATGGAGCAGCTCCGCGGCCTGACGTGGGGCTTCGACACGGCGGGGCTTCCCCTCTCGGATACGTCCACCGACCTTTCCGCGGTCGGCACTCAGACGGGTTGCCCGACGCCCTCCGGCGGGAGTGGCACGGGGCTCACGCCGTCGCCAGCGGGCAGCCTGGCCGCCAACACCGCCGGCTGGGTGGACTACCTGAACCCGAACGGCTGCGTCTTGAGCGGCGGCGGCTCGCCGCCCCAGGGGACGATGTACATCCGCCGCTGGTCGGTGGAGCCGCTGCCGACGAATCCGAACAACACGTTGATCCTGCAGGTGCTGGTCTTCCGCAATCGCGATCGCGGCGACGCCGATGCCGGCAACGTCGCGCGCCTGCCCGAGGAAGCGCGTCTGATGAGCGTCAAGACGAGGAAGATGAAATGACAGGCCGACTCGCCACAGCGCGCTCGCAGGCCGGCTTCACGCTGGTCGAGATGATGGTCTCGACGGCCGTGATGATGGTCATCGTCGCCGGCGTGTTCTCGCTGCTGAACCCTACCTACGGCACGTTCCAGGCGCAGCCCGAACAGTCCGACATGCAGCAGCGGATGCGTGTCGCCGCCGACACGATTCAGAAGGACCTGGTCATGGCGGGCGCCGGGATGTACTCCGGTGGCATGGTGGGGACACTGGACGCGTATTTCTCCCCCCTGCTGCCGCACAAGGTGGGCACGATCAGCCCGGATCCGGCCGGGACGTTCCACTCGAACCCGCTCTGTCCTACGACGTGTACCTCGGCGGTCACGATCATGTACGTGCCGACGACGACGGCCCAGACCACCATCACCACGGACATGCCGACACCGTCCGCCGAGTTGAAAGTCG
>Ga0310810_10011787_pt1 | contig 10229 bp, 11 predicted proteins | sample NCmetagenome_FD_207641 | JGI IMG/M metagenome (GOLD analysis project Ga0310810, IMG submission 207641) | Soil microbial communities from experimental microcosm in Duke University, North Carolina, United States - NC | ecosystem: Engineered > Artificial ecosystem > Soil microcosm > Unclassified ...
GAAGCTCCTCGAGAAGCAGAAAGAGGGAAAGAAGCGCATGAAGCAGGTGGGCTCGGTCGAGATTCCTCAGGAAGCGTTTCTGGCGGTGCTGCAGGTCGACTAGGACAGCGTCTCATCCTGAGCCCTCGCGCGTGTTGTCACCCTGAGCCGTCGCCCGTGTCGTCATCCTGAGCCGACAGGCGAAGGATCTTCATCGTTCCGATAGAGCCCTCTACCAGCGACCTGAGGATCCTTCGCTTCGCTCAGGATGACAAACGAGCTTCGCTCAGGATGACAGCCAGGCGGCAATTCTCACTCGTCATCCAGACGTCGTTCCTCGGCGACGTCGTGCTCACGACGCCGCTCATCGCGGAGCTTGCGCGTCGGGGGCCGGTGCACGTCGTGGCCACTCCCGCCGGCGCGCCGCTGCTCGCGCGCAACCCGGATGTCGCCGGTGTCACGATCTACGACAAGCGCGGTAGTGCGCGTGGTGTCGGGGGGCTGGCGAACGTCGCGGCGGAGCTGAGCGCGGCCCGGTCTCGTGCGGCGAGCGACGGCGCCGGTGAAGCCACGGCATATCTCGCCCAGGGCTCCGTGCGGAGTGCGGCGCTCGCGCGCCTCGCGGGGTTTCGTACCCGCGTGGGGTTCACGACGTCGGCCGGCCGGTGGCTCTACACGCGACGCGTTCCGTACCGCGACGACCGGCATCACGCCGAGCGACTCTGGAGCCTCGCGGCGGAAAGCCCGGACTCATCGCCAACGCGCGAGCAGCTCCGCCCACGGCTGTTCCCTGGCGGCGCCGAGCGCGAAGCGGTCGATCGGCTGCTCGCCGGGGCGGGACACGACGCATCACGCCTCATTGCGCTCGCGCCGGGCAGCGTATGGGCGACCAAGCGGTGGCCGTTCTTCCCTGCGCTCGCGCGATCGCTGTCGGGGCGCACACGGGTCGCCGTGATTGGAGGCAGAGACGATGCGCCGCTCGCGTCGGAGATCGTGACGGCCGTCGGCGAGCGCGCGATCGACGCCACCGGCCAGCTCTCGTTGTTAGGCTCCGCCGAATTGATTCGTCGGTGCGCGCTGCTCGTGACCAATGACTCGTCACCGCAACACCTCGCGTCGGCCGTGGGCACGCCGACGGTCACCGTGTTCGGGCCTACGGTGCCGGAGTTCGGATTCGGTCCTCTCGCGCCGCATTCACGCACCGCGGGCGTCCGCGGTCTGGACTGCCGGCCATGCGACCGTCACGGTCCGCAGCAATGTCCACTCGGCCATTGGCGCTGCATGCGTGACCTCGGAGCTCAGACGGTCGAGGAGCTCGTCGCGCGGGTAGAGCGACAGCTGCCATGACGCCGCTCGGCGTTCTGCTCGCACTCGGCATCGGCCTCGTGCTCGGCCTTCTTGGCGGCGGCGGATCGATCCTCGCGGTGCCGACGTTCCTGTACGTGTTTCACGTCGAGCCCAAGCCTGCGATCGCGATGAGCCTCGTGGTGGTCGGCATGAGTGCGCTGGTGGGGTTCATCACGCACTGGCGGCAGGGCACGATCAACGTGCGCATTGCGCTCGGGTTCGGCGCACTGGCGATGACCGGGTCGTTCGGCGGCGCGCGACTGGCGCGCTTCGTTCCAGCGGGCGCGCAGCTCGCGCTCTTTGCGGCATTCGCGCTCACCGCCGCTGTTTTCATGCTGCGAGACTCGCTGCGCCCGCGCGTCGCGAGCGAGTCTCGCGGTGCCGGGCCGCTACGCTTCTCCGCTTGGCTCGGCGTCCAGGCTGTCGCCGTCGGCGTCCTGACGGCGCTCATCGGTGCGGGCGGAGGCTTTCTCATCGTCCCGTCGCTCGTATTCATGGCGAATGTGCCGGTGAAGGAGGCCGTCGGGAGCTCGCTGCTCATCATCGCGATGAACGCGGCGAGTGGTGTTGCGGGGTACCTCGGCCAAGTGGCGTTCGACTGGTCGCTGGTGGGGTGGTTCACGGCAGTCGCCGGCGCTGGCGCGATTACGGGCACGCGGTTCATGAGGCGCCTCCCTGCCGCGCGCATCAAGCAGGGCTTTGCTATAATGATTCTCGTTCTTGGCTCGTATCTCGTGATCCGCCGGCTCACGCACTAGGCGCTCGAGCTCAGCGGTCGTCCCTCTTCCTCGCACGCACATGCCGCCTCGAAAACGACAGCGCTACATCCTCGGTGTCGACCTTGGCGGCACGAACATTGTCGCCGGCGCAATGCCCGAAGATGGCAGCCGCGAGCTCGCCATGCGGTCCGAGCCCACGGGCGCCGACCAGGGCGCGGATGCGGTGGTCGATCGCATCGCTCGCATGATCGACACGGTGATCGCGGAAACGATCGCCGAGACGAACGCGAAGCGGCAGGATTTCGTCGGCGTGGGCATTGGGTCGCCCGGTCCGCTGGATCGCGAGCGCGGCATCGTGATCGTCACGCCGAATCTGGGCTGGAGAAATTATCCGCTTCGGGACGAGGTCTCGAAGCGCGTGGGCTTGCCGGCGTCGCTCGACAACGACGCGAACTGCGCGACGCTCGGCGAATGGTGGTGCGGTGCGGCGAAGGGCGGCCGCCACGTCACGATCGGTACCGGCATTGGTGGCGGACTCATTCTCGACGGTCGGCTGTTTCACGGCGCGTCGGACGTCGCGGGCGAGATCGGACACACGACCATCGACTCGACGGGACGCCGGTGCAAGTGCGGCAACTACGGCTGCCTCGAGGCGTACGCGTCAGGTCCTGCGATCGCCGAGCGCGCGCGTGAGGCGCTTTCGGGCGGTGAGCCGTCGATTCTTCTCAAAATGGTGCACGATGATCTCAGCAAGATCACCGCGCAGCTCGTGTACGACGCCGCGAAGAAGGATGACGACGTCGCGCGACAGGTCGTGCGTGAGACCGCCAACTTCCTCGGTGCCGGCGTGGCGAACCTGTTGAACATCTTCAACCCGGACGTGGTCGTGATCGCGGGCGGGGTCACACAGGCCGGGGCGCCGCTGTTCGAGCCGCTGCGCGCGGAGGTTCGGCGTCGCGCGTTCCGGCCGGCGGTGGAGTCGTGCAAGATTCTTCCGGGAACGCTGCGCGGTTCAGCGGGAGTCGTCGGCGCGGTGGCGACGTTCAAGCAGCAGGTGCTCGACGGGATGTGATGACGAGCAGACGAAAACGGCTCGGTGTAATCGGCACGTTCGTCTGGGACGTCATCTACGGGCGAGACCCGCGAGACCTGCCGGTCGAAGAATGGGGCGGAATCACCTACGCCCTCTCGGCGCTCGACGCCGCGCTGCCTGACGACTGGGAGATCGTTCCGCTCGTGCGGGTGGGAAACGATCTCGCGCACGAGGCGGGCCGCTTCATTCGTACGCTCCGACGCGCGGCGCCTGACGCGGCGCCAATCGCCGTGCCGTACCCGAACAATCGCGTCGAGCTGCGCTACTACAGTGACGAGCGACGCAGCGAGCGGCTTTCCGGCGGCGTGCCGCCGTGGAACTGGCTCGGACTCAAACCGCTGCTGGGCGATCTCGACGCGCTGTATATCAACATGATCAGCGGCTTCGAGCTCGAACTCGAGACCGCGCAGTTGATCCGTCATCATTACCGCGGCCCGATCTACTGCGATTTGCACTCGCTCATGTTGAGCGTGCAGCCATCGGGATTTCGTGCGCCGCGTCCGCTCGAGAACGTCGCCGCGTGGTGCGCGTGCTTCGATCTCCTGCAGGTCAACGAGGATGAGCTCGCGATGATGGCACCCGACTCGATGGCGCTCGCCGCGACGGCGTTCGCGAACGGGATTCGGTGTCTCGTCGTCACGCTCGGGAGTCGAGGCGTGGTGTACTTCGCGGCTCCGGGCTTCGACGCCCTCGCCGACCTGACGCGTCAACCACTTGCCTCCACACCGGCGATTGGTCCGGTGCGGACCGAGCTTGTGCCCGCGGAGCGACTGCGCGGCACGGTCGGTGCCGTGGATCCGACCGGATGTGGTGACGTGTGGGGCGCGACCTATTTCTCACGGCTGGTTGCCGGTGATAAGTTGTCCGACGCGATGCGCGCGGCGATGCGCGCCGCGGCACGCAACGTGGAGCACCGGGGTGCCACCGGGCTCGCGCACTACCTTCGCGGAGAGCTCAGCCCGACGTGACCACCGTCATCAACGTTCCGCCCTCGCTCGACGACGCGACCATCGAGCAGGTCCTGGATCAGGTGGCCCCGCTCCCGCGTGATCAGAAGGTGCTCATCGATGCTCGCCACACGCGGTGGGCGTCGCCGTACGCGCTGACCACGATGCTGACGCTCGGACAGACGCGCGCCGAGCGCGCCGCGTTCACCGGACCGGAGAACGACGACACGGCGTCGTATTGGGGACGCACGGGTTTCTACAAGCACGCCGAGCAGATCTTCGACCTTCACGGTCACGTTCCTCGGGCCCGCAACGGCGGCGAGTCGAGCGTGCTGCTGGAGATCACGCCTGTCGCGAAGAGCGAGGACGTGCACGACGTCGTCGAGCGCATTCAGCAGAAGGCGCAGGCGATCCTCGTGAACGAGCTGCACCTCGACCCGCAGGCGACGATGCGCTTCGCGATGACGCTCTCGGAGGCGTGCCAGAACATCGTCGAGCACGCGCAGCGCGGGGGATGGGTAGCCGTGCAGACGTACACGTGGCGGCAGCGCCTCGGACGCCGGGTGGTGCAGATTGCCGTCTGCGATGCCGGCATCGGCTTTCGCGCCTCGCTCGAGAACGCGCAAGGCCGGCGCATCACCGACCGCTGGGATGATGGCATGGCGCTCGAGGACGCGGTGATTCGCGGCGTGAGCCGCTTTCGCGATCCGGGGCGCGGGCAAGGCCTCGCGGGCGTTCGGCGATTCGTCGGCAAGTGGGATGGCAAACTCTCGATCCGCAGTGGTACCGCGCGGATCGCGATCGTGCCGAGTTGGGATGAGGACGTCCCCTTGGCTGAAGACCTCGCACCGTTTCCGGGCGCGCAGGTCCAGATCACGATTCCAGAACGGATGCCTCCGCGGTGATCAACCACATCGATGTCAGCTCGGTGCTGCGACGCACCGTGTGCGACCTGTACTCCAACCTCGTGACGCGACCCACGGGCGCTGCCGTGCGGACGGAGATCGAGAACCTGCTGGCGGCGTGGCGCGGCCCGTCCCTGACGGTGATCGATTTCTCGCACGTGAACCTGCTGGACTTCTCCTGTGCCGATGAGGTGGTGGCGAAGCTGTTGCTGCGCTTCGAGGGCGGTGCGCCGCCACAGGACGCGTATTTTCTGCTGCGCGGCGTTCGCGAGGACCATCTCGACGCGATCGAGCACGCGCTGGAGCGGTATCAGCTTGCACTCGTTATGCAGGCAGACGACGGCGCCCTGTTCCTCGTGGGCACCGTCAACGACGACCAGCGGCGCGCGTGGCAGGCGCTTCGGGAGCTCGGGCGCGGTGCGCCGGAGGAGCTCGCGTCGGCGCTCGGCCAGGAGCTGGCCGACGCCGAGGCGCTGCTGACGGCGCTCCACGAGCGGCGGCTCGTCATGCGGTTCGAGGACACGTACGTGCCACTCGGGGCGACGCCGTGAGCCAGGTCTACAACCCACCGCTGCAGGTGGTCGGCTTCATCGGCACTCGTGCCGGCGACGCGGACCGCGGCCCGCAGATCCGGCTGAACGCGGAGGAGGCACGGTTCCGGCTCATCCTCGACGGTGAGCTGGTGTGGATCTACGGGCCGCGACGCCACGAGCTCGCGCCGGTGGCCATCGACGATTCCGTGCCGCGGGGCGGCGTCGTCGTGCGGGACATCGCCGGGGTCACGGTCACCGAGATCGTGCGCCTGGTGAAACCGAACCTCGACGCACGCCCCGACCGCGGCGCTTACGCCTAACGCAGCGCGCACTCAATGCCTCGACCGCCACGCCGTCTCGGCCTGTCCACCGTCGCCGTCACCGGCGGCGTGTCACATGGCGACCCCGATAGCCCGGTGGTGCAGCCGCTGGTGCAGTCGGCGAATTTCATCCAGGAGATCGGCACGGCCGACGGCCTCCGCTACCCTCGGTACGGTAACGCGCCTAACGCCGAGGTGGTGCAGAAGCGGCTGACGCTGATGGAGGGCGCGGAGGCGGCGATCGTGCTCGCGAGCGGCATGGGAGCCACGGCCTGTGCGCTCCTCGCCCTGCTCCGCCCCGGTGACCACCTCCTCGCGAGTAACTGGGTCTATGGGGGCACCCGGCTGCTGTTCACGCAGGAGTTCGCGACGATGGGCATTGACGTCACGCTCGTCGATCCCATGGAGACGCGGGCCTGGCGCAAGCGCATGCGCAAGGAGACCCGCGCCATCTTCGTCGAGTCCCCCGTCAACCCGACCTGCCGCGTCCTCGACCTGCGGCCCATCAGCTACCTCACGAAGGAAGGCGGCCTCGCGCTCGTCGTCGACTCGACGTTCGCGAGCCCGGTCAACTTCCGCCCCCTCGAGCACGGCGCGGACGTCGTCATTCACTCGGCCACGAAGTACCTCAACGGGCACCACGACGTCCTCAGTGGCGTCGTGTTAGGCACTGCACCGTACATCGAGGAAGTCCGCCAGAAGATGATCGTGTGGGGACAGGCGCCCGACCCCTTCGCCTGCTGGCTCCTCGAGCGCGGCCTCAAGACCATCGACGTCCGCGTCGCGCGACAAAACGAGAACGCGCGGCGCATCGCCGAGTGGTGCAACGGCCGCAAAGAGGTTCGGCGCGTGCATTATCCGGGGCTCGAAGACCATCCCGACCACGAAGTGGCCCGCACGTTCCTCGACGGCTTTGGCGGCATGCTCGCGATCGAGCTCGTGGGCGGCGGCCGAAGCGCGGAGCGCTTTCTGCGACGACTCCGTCTGATCAAGCACGCGTCGAGTCTTGGCGGCGTCGACTCGGTGGTGTCGGAGCCGCGCTTTACGTCGCATTCGCACCTGACCAACGAGGAGCGCGAGGCGCTCGGTGTGCCGGACGGGTTTCTGCGCGTGAGCGTCGGCATCGAGAACGCGGACGACCTCATCGCGGACATCGAACAGGCGCTCAAATGAGCGTCCTGGAGGTCCCCGGCGAGTCGAGTCCCAGTGACCGCCGGCGCGACGAGCGACGATTGAACTCGCGACTCGCGGATTTTCCGGCCCCCGAGGTCCGACGCGCCGTCCTCACCTGGCTGCTGGCGGCGATCGTCGTCATGTTGTTCCTCTGGATGGTCCGGCGAGTGCTCATCGCCGGCATCCTCGGGGTCGTGATCGCAGCGTACCTCCGGCCCCTGTACCTGCGGATCCAACGCCAGACCGGGCGGCCGATGCTCAGCGCGGTGCTCACCCTCCTCGTGGTGATCATCCCGGTACTGGGCGCCCTCGCGTACAGCTATGTCGAGCTCGTGGACGTGCTCGGGTACATCAACTCCCACCAGAACGAGGTGGCAGACCGGATCGACGCCGCGATTCGCCAACTCCCGTTCATGGCGGATGCGAACCCGACCGAAACGGTGCGCGCGTACGTTCTGGCGATTTCGGGTTATGGAACCAAGATCCCGGCCGCGGTGCGGGCGGCGGTCGTGGAGCTTTCGGTCGCCATCACGATCTTCCTGCTGACAGCCGCGTATGTGTTTACGGATGCCGATTCGATCGTCAGTTATGTGCGGAGCAAAGTACCGCAGCGCTATGACCGGCTACGGGAAGCGCTGGTGACCAACGTCACGGGGGTGCTGTACGGGGCGATCTACTCGACGCTCCTCACGCAGGGCCTCAAGACGCTCGTCATTTTTCTGATGAACCTGGCGTTCGGGGTACCGCTCGCCGCGGTATTGGCGATCCTGTCGTTCATCATCGGCTTCTTCCCGATCGTTGGCTCGTGGAGCGTGTATGTACCGGTCGCGGCGTGGCTGCTGGTGTTTCGAGACAGCCCGGTGCGCGCTGGGTTGATGGTGCTCGTTGGGTTTCTTCTGAACACGTTGTTCATCTCGACGTACCTGCGCCCCAAGATCGCCGCCGAGCGCTCAGGGGTACTGAACTTTTACTGGATGTTCGTCGCGCTCGTGACGGGTGTGTACACGTTCGGGCTCGCAGGCATCCTGCTCGGTCCAATCCTCATCGGGTTGCTCAAGGCAGTCGTGGACTCGGTTACGGCCCACGCCAGCTGGCGGCTCGCCGACGATGGTTCCGGGTAGTAAGCGGGCACCAGGAAGGTGGAGCAGTGATTCGGTTCCAGCACGTCTACAAAGACTATCCGCGCACTGGCCTGGTGCTTCAGGACGTGTCGCTCTTCGTGGGCAAGGGTGAGTTCGTCTTCCTCACGGGGCCAAGTGGTGCCGGCAAGAGCTCCCTGCTCAAGCTGATCTACATGGAAGAGCTCCCCACCAAGGGTGACGTGTGGGTGAGCGGCGTCCGCTCGAAGGGTGTGACGCGCAAGGAAGTCGCGAAGCTCCGGCGGAAGCTCGGCGTCGTGTTCCAGGACTTCCGGCTGCTGGAGGATCGAACAGCCGAAGCCAACGTGGCCTTCGCGCTCGAGGTCATCGACGCGCCACGCTCGTCGATCCAGCCCAAGGTCGCTCGCGCGCTCGCGCAGGTGGGGCTGGCGGCCAAGGGGACCAGCATGCCGCGCGAGATGAGCGGCGGCGAACAGCAGCGGGTCGCTATCGCACGCGCGCTGGTCAACGACCCGTTCGTGCTCGTCGCCGATGAGCCGACGGGTAACCTCGATGAACGCGCGACACGCGGCGTGTTTCAATTGCTTCGCGACATCAACGCGTCGGGAACGGCGGTCGTGATGGCAACCCATAACCTCGAGCTCGTGCGGCGGTCCGGCTACCGTACGATCGAGATCAACCGCGGTCAGGTCGTGTTCGATTCTGGCGAAGGGGATCGGGAGAAGAAGGTGGAGGTTCTCGCGTGAGACTCGCCCTGCGGGAGACGATGATCGGGTTTCGCCGCGCGCCGATGTTGAGCGTGCTGAGCATCACCACCATCGCGTTTTCGCTGTTCGCTTTCGGGCTGTTCTCGCTGGTCGCGGTGAACATTCGAAAGACGCTCAGCGAGGTCGAGTCGCGGGTAGAGATCCGCGCGTTCCTCGCGGACGGCACGCCGGTCGAAGTCGTGTCGGCGGCGATGGGCGACATCGGCGCCTTCCCCGAAGTGAGCCGCGTGGAGTACGTCTCACCCGACTCGGCCCTTGCACGCGCGCGCGCCGAACTGGGCGAGTTCAAGGACGTGTTCGAGAGTGCCTTCCTCCCCGCCTCGATCGACATCCGGATGCGCGAGGGCCACCGCGATCCCGAGACGGTGAAGATGATCGCGGGCCGCATCAAGTCCTTCGAGTTCGTGGATGACATCCGGTATGGAGAGGACTGGGTCGACAAGCTGTATCGCATTCGCAACGTCGCCACGGCAACAGGGCTGGTGCTGGGCCTCGCGTTCGCGGCCGTCGCGGTGATCATCATCGGCGCGACCATCCGGATGGCGGTCATGGCGCGCGCCCGCGAGATCTCGATCATGCGTCTGGTCGGCGCGACGGATGCATTCATCCGCCGGCCCTTCCTGATCGACGGGTTCCTCAAGGGGATCCTGGGGGGCTTGCTCGCGCTGAGCCTTACGTGGTTCGCCAGCCAGGTGATCAGCCGCAACTTCATCCAGACCGCGTTCTTCTCACGGGGCCTCGCGTCGCTCGGCTTGTTAGGCGGGGCGCTGATCGGTGTGATCGGCAGCTCGCTGTCGGTCGGGCGACACCTGCGGAAGGTCTGATGCGGCGCGGGGGAATTCTGCTCTGCGTGGCCGCGCTTGCCGCCCCGGTGGCCGTGCGCTCGCAGCAGCCGCAGCCGCCCTCGCAGGGGCAGACGAGCGGCGAGGCGAAGCTTCGCCAGCAGCGCGAGGAGCTCGAGCGAATCCGGCGCGAGCGCGAAAACCTGCAGCGCAACATGACGGAGCTGCAGTCCAAGGCGCATGACCTCGACGCGGAGGTGACCAACCTCCACCAGCAGGCCGACGCGACGGCGCGGGTCGTTCGATCGCTGGACGTCCAGCTCGAGACCATCACGACCGAGGTGGACGGCACGACGGCGAGCCTGCTGCGCGCCGAAGACGAGCTGGCGGTGAAGAAGGCCGTACTGCAGCGCCGCCTGATCGACATCTACAAGCGTGGGCCGATGTATACGACCGAAGCGCTGCTGGCCGCGCGCACGTTCGGGGAGCTGCTCGGTCGATACAAGTACCTCCACGAGCTCGCGCTGCGCGACCGGTCGCTCGTCGGCCGTGTCGAGGACCTCT
>Ga0310810_10011788_pt1 | contig 10228 bp, 8 predicted proteins | sample NCmetagenome_FD_207641 | JGI IMG/M metagenome (GOLD analysis project Ga0310810, IMG submission 207641) | Soil microbial communities from experimental microcosm in Duke University, North Carolina, United States - NC | ecosystem: Engineered > Artificial ecosystem > Soil microcosm > Unclassified ...
TCCGCTTCTGGGCTTCGATCAACGAAATTTTGCGGCTCAACATCAAACAATAACAATTGACTTGGTATCGCACCGTTGAAAAACGCGTATTGCTTTTTCGAACGCAATCCCATTTGTTTACCCAAATCTGGATTGCCGGTTATCACTCCTGCTTTCCAGCCGGTAAATGCCAACTTCAAACGATTACCCAAATCAGTATAAAGAGGTTTGATTTCTTCAACTTCACCAAGTCTTTCGCCATATGGTGGATTAGTCACAACTAATCCCGGCTGCAATTTTGTCATCGGTGTAAATTCGAATAAGTCACGCTTTTCGACGTGAATCTTGCCGCGCAAACCTGCGCGCTCAATATTTTCAAACGCGCTTTTAATCGCTTCTGCATCTTCATCGTAGCCGATGATTTGCGGTAATCTAGCAATTCCTGCTTCACGCCGCGCATTTGCTTCATCCCACAACTTGCGCCACAACGCCGGCTGATGCTGTTTCCAGCCTAAAAATCCAAAATATTCGCGCATGATCCCCGGCGCAATATCAGCAGCCATCAATGCGCCTTCAATCAGTAAAGTTCCTGAACCGCACATGGGATCCATCAGTGTGCCATTATCTTTCGCGATATTTTCCCAATTACATCTTTTTAAAATTGCCGCCGCCAGATTTTCTTTTAACGGTGCAGTAACTTGTGATAAACGATAGCCGCGTTTATGTAAACTTTCACCGGATAAATCAATACTGATGGCTGCAACGTCGCGCTGTAAATAAACGTAAACACTGACATCCGGTTCTTCTTTCGCGACACTAGGACGCACACCGTATTTCTCCCGCAATTGATCGACAATCGCATCTTTTACTTTTTGCGCACCGAATAAAGTATGTGTGATATTTGAATTGGATGATACGAAATGCACCGCGAGCGTTGCCTTCGCATCAATATGTTCATCCCACGCGATACTCTGCACGCCGCGGTATAACTCATCCGGGGTATCAGCGGGAACGGATGCGAGTGAGAGCAAGATTCGATTTGCAAGACGCGACCAGAGACAGGCTTTATATGCGAGCGTTAAATCACCTTGAAATGAAACGCCAGCCAGTTTTTCACGCGGATCTTTTGCGCCGAGTGCACGCAGCTCATCTACTAATAATAATTCCAGTCCTTTAGGTGTGGTTGCGAATAACTGATATTGCCTGCTCATCGTGTATGCTCATAAGCAAAACGCAGGCCATCCAATACCAGATCCGGCAGAATGACATCAAACAGGTTCATATCTTTGTATAACTGGGCGAAACCGCCGGTAGCAACAATTAACACTTCCTGATTGGCAAATGCCTCGCGCTTGAATGCGGTAATTAATTCTTTCAGCGCCCCAAACTGGCCGTAAAACAAACCTGACTGGATGCTGGTATGTGTGGTGACACCAATGACATTTACGGGTGCTTCAATATTCACTTCCATTAACTTCGCGGTGTTGGAGCGCAGAGATTCCGTACCGAGGCGCATGCCAGGCAGGATAGCCCCGCCAAGATAGTCACAATCTTTCGTTATACCGCAGAGGGTAGTTGCCGTACCCATATCAATGATTATCATGTTCTTGTCAGGGTAGAGCTTAATAGCACCCATTGCATTGGCGATACGGTCCGCTCCAACCTCACTGGGGTTCTTATAATGTATCTTCAGGGTTTGCTGCTGGTCTGGGCGCAGAGTGTAATAATCGGCGCTAAAGTAACTCAAAATCGTATGCCTTAACGTATAGTCGTGGCCCGGCACAACGGAGCTCACAGCCACGGATTTGACCCCGTCAGGATCAATTCCCTTAACCCGGAGGATATTGATCAAAAATATGCCAAACTGGTCGGATGTACCCAGTAACGGCGTTGCATAGCGAAACCGGGCCGCAAGTTCACCATCGCGGAAAACCCCGCCAAGAATGTGAGTATTGCCAACATCGAGACACAATAACATTTGAGACCTCCAGTAAGAGGCTGCTACCTTACTGTAGATGATGAGGGCATTCAAGAGACGCGTTTTTTTAGCGTCATTCCCGCGAAAGCGGGAATCTCCATCCGTTTAATTGCATGGTCACATCAGGAGGTCCCCGCTTTCGCGGGGATGACGATATTTAGCACCTTGCCCAGCCTCAAATTTCGTGTAAATTAGGCAATCAATTTATTTGAAGGATAAGGTCTGTCTGTGACAAAACAATCACGTATTTATGTCTATACGTTATCTTGCATCGCTGCGATTACCGGACTGTTATTTGGCTTTGATACTGGCATTATTTCCGGAGCACTTGTATTCATTGAAAAAGATTTCATTGTCACGACTAAACTCAAAGAAATAATCGTTAGCAGCGTTGTATTGGGCGCAATGTTTGGGTCACCAATCAGCGGGCGATTGACAGATACATTTGGCAGACGCAAATTGATGCTGTTAACTTCCGGTTTATTTATTGCCGGCACCATCATCGCCGCATTAGCACAAAACACTTATGGCATTATTGCCGGACGACTACTGATTGGATTCGCAATCGGGATGGGCTCATACACCGCACCGCTTTATATCGCAGAAATTGCGCCATTTGAATTACGCGGTGGTCTCGTCACACTTAATCAACTCGCAATTACAATCGGCATTTTGTTTTCATATATTATCAATTATACATTCACAAATATTGAAGGTTCGTGGCGCTGGATGTTTGGAATTGGATTTATTCCCGCCTTGCTATTAAGTTTCGGCATGATTCTCCTTCCTGAGAGCCCGCGATTTTTAATCAAACAAAATCAGATTGATCTCGCAAAGAAAATATTAATGCGCCTGCGCGGCACACAAGATGTTAGCGATGAAGTGATCGATATTCAGAAAAGTCTGCAGACACGCGCGGCTTCTTTCAAAGAAATTTTCGCACCGTGTGTATTGCCGGTATTAATGCTCGGAATGATGATGGGATTCATACAACAAGTCACAGGCATTAATACTATCATTTATTATGCCCCTACAATCTTCCAGATGGCAGGTTTTGAGAATACATCCAGCTCCATTCTGGCCACAGTCGGCATCGGTATAGTAAATGTACTCGCAACACTTTTTGCCATCTTTTTTCTGGACAGCCTCGGGCGTAGACCATTGTTATTAGCAGGTCTTGCAGGCATGGGTCTTACACTTGGCGGATTAAGTATCGCATTTTATATTGGCGCAGAAAGTCCAATGCTGAAATGGATTGCGATGGGCTGCATTTTCCTTTACATCATTTGTTTTGCATTCAGTCTCGGCGCGATGTTATGGCTATTAGTTTCAGAAATTTTCCCGCTGGAAGTACGCGCCACCGCCATGAGCGTCGCGATTCTCAGCTGCTGGTTCTGGAATTTCGTGGTTTCCGTTACCTTTTTAACTTTGCTTAATCAATTGGGCCCAAGCATGACATTTATGCTGTATGCAGCGATGTGCGTGTTCAGCCTGATATTCTGTTATTACAAAGTACCTGAAACGAACGGCGTAACTCTTGAACAAATTGAAAATAACATTCGCAAACGCTTGCCGCTGCGTCACATAGGACAAGCTGATGAAGACGGCGCCCTTGCAAATGAATACTAAAAATATTATTGCGCTTGATTTGGGAGCAACAAAATGTGCTGCAGGTATCATCGAATATAATCACCATCAAAATGATTTTCACTGCAAAAATATTTGCGAGGTGAAACTCGCGGATACACATTCTCTCGAAGAAATGCTATTGAAAATTGCCGGTATGATTGACATGCCATTTCATGAAGCGGACGCTGTTTGTATTGGCGCCGCAGGCCAGTATGACGGCCAGGTATTACAGCATTTACCCGGTGTATACAAATACAAAATGAATTTCGCAGAAATTGCTGCCCGCCAGAAATGGCGCCGTCATGCTGTAATTCACGATTATGACACCATTGTATGTGCGACGTTCACCTCATACATGCAACGAAGCGAGAATGTTTTATACTTGAATGATCAGTCGCCCGATAAACATCAGCGTCGAGTTGCACTTGGTTTAGGCAGCGGCCTCGGCCTGAAAGACGGTGTACTGTTGCCAAATGGTGACTTTTGGCTGGGTAAAAATGAGATCGGGCACATTGGTATGATTACACCCCCATCTGCAAGCAATATCCGCCTGTCACAACATCAGGAATTTCACCGATTCATTACCTTGCAGCATGACAAACATGAAATTTCACTTGAATGCATTCTGACTGGACGCGGTCTGAAAAATTTATACCAATTTCTGTATCCGGAAAAGGATGATCTATCCCCTGAAATGATAGGCAATAATTTGCAAACCGGCGCACTTCCTGAACTTGCTGATTTATTTGCATGGTACTTGGGATTGTTTATCGGCAGCGTGCAATTGATTTTCATGCCAAATGGCGGCATCTGGATAACAGGTGGTGTTGCCATCAAACATTTGGAAATATTCTCGCAACAATCATTTTACGAAGGTGTGAATGCATCACCCGCTTTCAAAAGAGAACGCGAAGCATATCCGCTTGGTGTACTGAAGAATCCAGTACATGCATTAGTTGGAGCTGGTTTCTATGCTGTTAAACGATTAGGGCTTGTTGACAAATCGTTTTGCGATGCGAAAGTGTCAACAGACCCTAGTTAACTCTGCATTGATGTATCAATAATACGAAAGGAATATCACGATTTTTCTTTTTTTGTTTCTTCAGTGATGCCATACGTATACCCGCCAACTTCAATTTTTGTATCCAGCTGAGCTTCTAGCTGGTAGCGAATTGTTTGGGCATCAGCACCTGTAAATTGAATTCCGATTCCGGATATAACGTGATGCAATGCATTTTTAGGTGTTATCCACACCACCCTCCCCTCAATACGCATACTATCATTTTTACCCGGGAGGGTAAGATCGATAATAACTTGATCACCTAATGCATATTCCTTCATGCTTGGCAAAAATAAACCGCCGCCTTTTATAAAAGGCATATAAGATAAATTGCACTCTAGTGGATCTTTAAAAACATATTTTAAGACATCCGTATCTGGCATGACTCACTCTCATGTATACAATTAGATTATTGTACGGAATTCAGCAGACAATCAAAAGCCCGCATCAAACCTTTTTCCCATTTTTTAATGGCCTGGATCGTCGCCCATTCATATTGCAAAGCGAAAAATGGCTACAAACTTTAGGTCGGCCAGCATGTTGCGGGTGATTTAGTGAAAGTGCCGCTACTCATTGCAAGTGTAAGCGTGGCGCACGAAGTTCCATTGTCTGCATCATTAGCCTGTGCACCTGTTGCCGTAGCGGTAATTGTATAACTTGTAGCGGTAATATTGGAAATAGCAAGCGTATAATATCCATCTGGAGAAGTCGTAACACCTCCCCATACTTGTGCAAGAGTTCCATAAGTAGTGTTATTCGTGCGGTAGCGCTCTTCAGCCAGAGAGATTGACATCATTGCATTCACAGCATCAATGCGTCTGCCACGCTTAATTTGGCTTGAATACATATAAATTGCTGTCACCGCAGTGATTGCTACAAGTAGCACTGTGATAATCATTTCAATTAACGTAAAACCACCTTCTCTTGTATTTCTCATCCTTGACACCCCAATTAAAATAAAGAACCAATTTTAAATATCGGGAGATACATGGCAACAACAAAACTACCTACGATTACCCCAAGTATGACCATAATAATCGGTTCCAGCAAACTGCTAAGGTTATCAACAATACCGTTTACTTCTTCTTCGTAGTAATCCGCAACCTTGTTTAACATATCTGAAAGAGAACCAGAAGCTTCGCCAACTGAAATCATTTGTATCGCCATACTGGGAAATAATTTAGTTGATTCCATTGCTACAGATAACTGCTTACCATTAACAACTTCATTACATATATCAAGCACAGCCTTGCTATAAATTTTATTGCCCATAATCAACGCCATCGCCTTCATGGATTCAACGATTGGCATACCAGCTTCGAGCGTCGTTGCCAATGTACGCGCAAATCGCGCCACAACGCTCTTCTGAATGACGTCACCTACAATATACACTTTCAATATATAACGGTCTATAAACACCTGCGCAGCTTCAGACCCCTTGATATATTTCTTTAAACCCCAGACACCGCCAAAAATACCCCCCAAAAATATATACCAATAATCTCGCAAGAAATTAGACAAGTTGACAACCATACGCGTAAACAAGGGCAGCTGCGCGCCAAATGATGAGAACATTTTATCGAATTGCGGCACTACAAAAATCAGCAAAACAAGACTGACACCTAATGCGACCGTCAAAATAGCGATTGGATAAATCATGGCTTTTTTAACTTTGCGCTTGAGCGTTTCTGATCGCTCAAGATAATTTCCAAGTCGTTTGAGAATTTTATCCAGCGTACCTGATTTTTCGCCTGAACTGATCAAGTTACAGTACATATCATTAAAATGCTGCGGATAGAGACGGAATGATTCAGCAAGTGTTTTACCACCTGTAATATTATTACGGATGGTAACGATCATGTCTTTCATCGCAGGATTTTCCTGATCTTTGGAAATAATATCTAGTGACTGAATAATAGGCAGACCTGCCGCTAACATTGTCGAAATATATCGAGTAAAGAGTAATATATCTTTAGTCTTGATTTTTTTCTTTTTACTAAATAATTTGATGCCGGAAAATCCGAATTGCTGTTTGGGCTGTAAATTAATTACTTCGATACCCATCTTCACCAATTCACCTTGCGCATCCTTCAAATCAATCGCTTGAACGACACCATCAAGTCGTTTCCCTTGATTATTGATTCCCGTATATTGGAATACCTGCTTTCCATCAGACATATAAAATTACCCTTTTTATTTAAACACTCTGTTCAACTCGGATAAACTGGTGACACCTTCTCTAACTTTTTGCAGTCCTGATTCGCGCAATGTCGATACTCCTTCCTTTTTTGCCAGATCGACAACCTGCAATGCATTACCACCCGCCATAATCAGCTGGGACATATCCGGAGTGACAGGCATTACTTCAAAAATACCTACACGTCCAGTATATCCATGTGTACAGTGTTCACAACCAACAGCTTTAAAAATCTCGAGAGACGACGCCTCTTCTTTGCTAAAACCTTCTTCGACCAATGCAGCCTCTGGCAGCACTTCAGGCTGCTTACATATACTGCATAATACACGCACCAAACGCTGAGCGATTACAATTGCCAGTGAACTTGCCAGATTGAAAGGTTCAACGCCCATATTGATTAATCGAGTTACTGTTTCAGGCGCACTGTTAGTATGCAGGGTTGACAACACCAAATGCCCTGTTTGTGATGCCTTCACAGCAATTTCAGCTGTTTCTAAATCGCGGATTTCACCAACCATAATGACGTCAGGGTCTTGGCGCAAAAAAGATCGCAGCGCAGTGGAAAATGTCATACCCGTTTTGAGATTAACATGAACCTGGTTAATGCCAGGCACTGGAATTTCGACTGGATCTTCGACTGTAGAGATGTTCACATCTTCCGTATTCAAATGGTTTAAGGCTGAATATAACGTCACTGTTTTACCACTTCCGGTAGGACCGGTAACCAGAATCATGCCCTGTGATCGCTCTAATGATTTCAAGAAGTTTTCAGTTTGTATCGTTGTCATGCCAAGCTTTTCGATACCTGCAGCTGCACTTGCAGCATCTAAAATTCTTAATACAATTTTCTCGCCAAATAATGTTGGACATACGCTTACACGAAAATCCACTGCTCTTTTCTTTGATAATATCAACTTGAATCGTCCATCCTGAGGAAGACGATGCTCAGTAATATCAAGTTCAGCCATAATTTTAATACGTGCAAGGATATAATTCGCCAGTTTCAATGGCGGAGATGTAATTGGATAAAGCACACCATGTTGACGAAATCGAATGCGGTAAGTATTTTCATAATGCTCAAAATGAATATCAGATGCTTTCTTCTCAATTCCATCAACAAGCACACGATTGACATAATTTACGATTGGAGCGCTTTCAACATCGTATGCACCTAAATCAATAGTTTCATCCTTGTAAGCATTTACTTCGATATCATTCAATCCCTCGTCCGCGCTTTCGCTTAATTCAGTTAAAATCATCGAATTCAGAATTTCATCCACGACTTGTTCCAGCTTGGATGCTTCTGCGATAAATAATCGGGTATCGAGCCCTGTTAAAAAGCGGATTTCATAAAGGCCTTGAATAGTAGGATCCGTGACTGCCATATACAAAAGTCCACTTTTCTTGAATAGTGGAAACGCCAGACGTTTTTTAACTAACTGGATATTGAGATATTCATGAGGAATTAAGTCATCATTGATTGCTGTAATATCACATAATGGCAAGCCAAAATAATCTGACGTTGCTTTGGCTACCTTGTATTCATCAACGAGTTTTTGCTTTACCAGATAATCAATGTAGGAATCACCGCTTGCACCAGCTTGCTGTAAAGCACTTAATGCAACTTCCTTCTCTAGCAGGTTTTGATCCGCCAGATAATATGCATAACCACTCAATACGCTTTTTGATGAAGATTCTTCCATTCCAGGTCACCTGTTTTCTTATATTTGCGAACATGTTGAATTCGCAATATTCTGACAAGCTAACCCACAAGGTACTTACCATTACGGTAAGTACCCGTCATCATCACAAACAACTATTAGATATTAATATTTTTATTATTGAGCATAACCATTTGTTACACCACCGCCAGATGAAGCCCAGGTAACCGTACCATTGGCTGCAACAGTCGGGGTTAAAATGTAAGTATCTGTAGCTAAAATTCCGTTTGCTGCAACTGGAGTTACTGTAATCACACCACTAGCTACCGACAGACTGGAAACTGCACCAGTTGCTGCTGTAATAGCTGCAGGGATATGATTTGATCCAGCATCACAGCCTGTTAGTGTACTTAGAGTCTGTACACACTCACCAACTGCTACACGATACGGTGCAGTAGCTTGTACTACTTCACTGTAATATGCTCTACGTGTGTAGTTTTGGTAAGAAGGAATTGCGATTGCTGCCAGAATACCTACGATTGCGATGGTAATCATCAATTCAATCAAGGTAAAGCCTTGTTGTGTTGAACGTAACGAACTCATTTGACACCTCCTGTAACTGGTTTTAGCCGCACTATATTGCTCCATGCACATGATCATTGACTTTCCACCTGATCCAAAGAATATTATATCATTATCTGCTCAAAATGATTCTCCGAAATGATCATTTTTTGCAAGATACTGTATTTATTCAATTTATCATGATAATGAAAATGATTCTTTTATCATAGCCGCTTCAAATGCAGTTTCTTTTGTAATCAATTCCTTATCTAATAACATATGCAAATATTGATCCAGCGTGACCATGCCCATTTCACTACTGGTTTGTATGGTTGAATACATTTGTGCAATTTTGTCTTCTCTGATTAAATTTCGAATAGCTGTTGATCCCAGCATGATTTCCAATGCAGCAACACGACCTCCCTGGGTCGTCTTAAGGAGAGTCTGGCAAATGACAGCCTGAAGTGATTCTGAAAGCATATTACGGATCATGTTCTTCTCACCTGCGGGAAAGACATCGACTATTCGGTTAACTGTACGCGGCGCAGAGCTGGTATGCAGAGTGGCCATCACCAAGTGACCCGTTTCCGCGGCCGTCAAGGCTAGACGTATCGTTTCAAGGTCTCTCATTTCACCGACCAGAATAACATCAGGGTCTTCACGCAGCGCAGAACGCAATGCAGCGGCGAAATCATGTGTATCACGGTGCACCTGACGCTGGTTAATTAAACATTTTTTACTGGTATGCGTGAATTCAATCGGATCTTCGACTGTGATGATGTGACTTGCATCCCGCTCATTAATATAATCCACCATCGCTGCCAATGTTGTACTTTTACCTGATCCTGTTGGACCTGTTACAAGTATTAAACCATTCGGCAACTCTAAGAGCTGCTTAAAAACAGGAGGCAATCCTAATTGATCAATCGTAGGAGTTTTATCTGGAATAACACGAAATACTCCTGCTATACCATTATTCATGCGGAAAGCATTAACACGGAAACTGGCGAGAGACGGTACCGTTACCGCATAATCCAGCTCCCATTCTTTCTCAAATAACTTTACCTGTTCTTCCACCATGGAACCAAACATGATTTGCTTTAATTCTTCAGGACTTAAAACAGCCTGATCAGGAACAGGTGTCAGTTCACCATTTATACGAA
>Ga0310810_10011789_pt1 | contig 10228 bp, 3 predicted proteins | sample NCmetagenome_FD_207641 | JGI IMG/M metagenome (GOLD analysis project Ga0310810, IMG submission 207641) | Soil microbial communities from experimental microcosm in Duke University, North Carolina, United States - NC | ecosystem: Engineered > Artificial ecosystem > Soil microcosm > Unclassified ...
CGTCGGCGTTGTGCGCGATGCCGTCATCCAGTATCGAGTGCAGCACTCGCGCAACGGCGATATGCCGTGGGCGCTTCCACTGGTAGCGGAGACTTACGACGGCTTTCTCAACGACATCAACGGATTTCACGTGAAGCCCGAGCACGTCTTCCGCGCGATCGACTCGGCAACGACAGGTTCCGTCGAGGAAGGCGGCGTCGGCGGTGGTACTGGCATGGTCTGCAATCAGTTCAAGGGCGGGATTGGGACGTCGTCACGGGCGATCAAAATCGCGAGCCAGAGCTACACCGTCGGCGTACTCGTGCAGTGCAACTACGGCTCGCGCAACGCTCTGCGGATTGCCGGCGTGCCGGTCGGACAGGAGATCAGCGACATGAGACCGAAGCGCGGCGACACCGACCAGGGCTCGATCATCATCGTGATCGCTACTGACGCTCCACTCGTCGGACAGCAGTGCAAGCGCCTGGCCCGGCGCGCATCCTTAGGGATCGGCCGTAACGGGGGTTATTCCGGAAACGGTTCCGGCGACCTTTTTATTGCATTTTCGACGGCGAACCCGGGCGCGAATCTCAACTCCTTCGCGGCGAAGGGTCCCGTGCAGATCACGGTGTTGCCGAACGATCTGCTCGATCCGATCTTCGAGGCGACCGTGCAGGCCACCGAAGAAGCCATCGTGAACGCGATGGTCGCGGGCGAGACCATGACTGGCATCAACGGCAACACCGTTTACGGCCTGCCGCACGACCGGCTGCGCGAAGTGCTGAAGAAGTACAACCGGTTGGTGGAAACGAAGTGATCGCGTAGACCCACGGTATGCCGCGTCTCTACATCAAGAATCATTTGACCTGCGCCGACAACTGCTTGCCGCTTGCCGGTCCGCGCAGCGTGCGTCCTGCCAATGCATGCGTTGGCTGGCCGTTCTCGATTCCGAATTGGCCGTTCACCAGCACGTCGACCATGCCCTGCGCGTACACCGCCGGGCTCGTGTAAGTGGCGGGGCTGACTACCTTCGCCGGATCGAATACGACGATGTCGGCAAAGTAGCCGGGACGAATCATGCCGCGATCGACGAAGCCGGCAATCTGCGCCGGCAGGCTTGTGGCTGCGCGCACCGCGAACGGCAGCGTGATGACGTGATCGGTGTTCACATACTTCTGGATCTTGAGCGCGAAGGTGCCGAATTTACGGGGATGCCCGGCTGACCCGTCCGAACCCGTCGAGGTCCAATCCTGCCGCATGAACTCGGCGATGTCCGACTCGGTCATGTTGTGTGACACCACGCTCGTCCCGCCCTTCTCCAGGATCCTAAGCACGGTTTCGTTCGGCGGGAGGTTCCAGGCCTTCGCGATGTCGTCGAGCGACTTGCCTTGAAGCGAGCGGTCGGCCGAGTAGCCTGTGATCACCAGCGTGTCCGGCCCTCCGCGCTTGGTGATGAGCGCGGGGATCTCGTCGAGCATCTTCTTGCGCTGTGCCGGATCGGCGAGGCGCGCCAGGAACTTGTCGCGCCCGCCTTCCATCGCCCAGTTGGGCATCACGGCAGCTTCGAGCGCCGTGCCCGAAGCCTCGTAGGGATACTGGTTCGCCGTGACGTTGATGCCTTCGGCGCGCGCGCGGTCCACCATCGCGACGACGTCCTTCGAGCATCCCCACGCCTCGCGGCCGAGACACTTGATGTGGGAAATCATAATCGGCATGTGATTGCGCCGGCCGATCTCGATGGCCTCGGCCACGGCCTGCCGCACTCCGATGTTGTAGCTGTCTTCATCGCGCAAGTGCGAGTCGTAGATGCCGCCGAGTTCCGCCGCCGCCTGCGAGACAGCGATCACTTCGTCGGTCTTGGAAAAACTCTGCGGCACATAGAACAGGCCGGTCGAGATGCCGATGGCGCCTTCGCGCATTCCCTGCCGGATCAACGCCCGCTCCTGTTCGACTTCCTGCGACGTCGGCGCGCGATTCTCGCTGCTCGGCTGATTTTGCGGTGGGGGGTTGTCGCCGATGGGCGCCGGCGCTGCCGGACCTGTCGAGCGAATCACCTGCCGGCGCACGGTCCCAAACCCGATGTACAGCGCGACGTTCGTTCCGATGCCGTCGCGTTCCCATCTCTCGAGCGTCTGCTGGATCGGCCACGGAGAATTGCCGTCGTTACCGGTCGCGACGGTGGTCACGCCCTGCATGAGGTAGTTAACGTTCTCCTTGCCCTTGGGATCGGAAAAATCGCCCGCGGTGTGCGTGTGCAGGTCGATGAATCCCGGAGCGAGGTATAAGCCTTGCACGTCCACCGTGCGCCGCGCCATCACGTTCGCCCGCTGCGCGTCGCCGACGAAGACGATCCGGTCGCCCTTCACCGCGACGTCGGCGAGAAACCACGGATTGCCGCTGCCGTCGAGGACGCGCGCATGCGTGAACAGAACATCGGCCGTCTGGGCCGGCGCGGATGGTTGTGCCGAAACCGGCAGGGAGAACATCAACAACAACGCAATGATCGCGATGTGGCGAACCAGGATGCGGAGGGACATGGGGCGCATTGTAGCAATCCGCAGAGAGCAATCAGCAGAGAGAAATGGCACGCCCGCGCGCGCTCTCAGGCCTGCTGAATGCTGATCGCTGACAGCTCTTTGATATATTCGCCTGCTCACTTCAAATACTGTGGGGTTCACCATGCGTCTTACGTCGCTCCTGCTCTGCTGCGCACTTATTCTCTCGACTGCCGCCGCGCAAAAGCCGGCCGCACCCCAGGCGAACAACGCCGATTACACGGCCAAGATCAAGGAGTTCACGACCGCGCCGTACTTCACATCGGAGCTAGTCGATCACTTGCCGGCGTCGAACCTGCCGTCGCCCGACAAGGTGCTTGGACACATCGTCGGCGCGCCGAACTACCTGACGTATCCCGACCAGATCTACACATACTTCCGCACGCTGGAGAAGGCGTCGCCGCGCGTCAAGGTCTTCTCGATCGGCACGACCGAGGAGAACCACGAGATCATCATGGTGGCGATCTCCGACGAGGCCAACATCCGCCGTATCGACGAGTTCAAACAGATGGCCGCGCGACTCGCCGATCCGCGCACGACCACGCCGCAGCAGGCTGAGCCGATCATCCAGAACATGGTTCCGTTCTACTGGCTCACCGGCAGCATTCACTCGCCCGAAACCGGCAGTCCCGAGATGCTGATGGAGCTCGGCTATCGTCTCGCCGCCGACGACAGCCCGATGTACCAGAAGATCCGCAAGAACTGGGTCGTACTGATCACGCCGGTGATCGAGGTCGACGGCCGCTACCGCATGGTCGACCTCTATAACTGGCACAAGGCGAATCCCGGCAAGGCCGCGCCGCCGCTCGTTTACTGGGGACACTACGTCGCGCACGACAACAACCGCGACGCCATGGGCTTGTCACTGAAGTTGACCCAGACGGCGATGAAGACCTTCCTCGAGTGGCATCCGCTCATCCAGCACGACCTGCACGAGTCCGTGCCGTACCTCTACGACAACACGCTCGGCACTTCCCCCTTCAACGCCTGGCTCGACCCCATCGTCACCAACGAGTGGGAGAAGATCGCGTGGGTCAACGTCGACGAGATGACCAAGCGCGGCATGCCCGGCGTCTTCACCCACGGCACATTCACGACGTGGGACCCAAGCTACCTGTACTTCATCGCCAACTCGCACAACTCGATCGGCCGCCTGTATGAGACGTTCGGCAACGGCGGCGCCGACACGCGCGAGCGTGAGCTCTCGCCCGACGAGACGTCGCGCACGTGGTGGCGTCCGAATCCGCCGCTCGCGAAGGCGCTGTGGTCGATGCGCGACAACACCAACTACCAGCAGAGCGCGATCCTCTTCAGTCTCAACTATCTCGCTGATGTCCGCCAGGAGTACGCGCGCAACTTCTACCTCAAGAGCCAGCGCGCGATCGCCAAGGCGAAGAGCGAGGGACCGGCGGCATACGTGCTGCCCGGGAACGATCCGCGTCCGCAGCTTCAGGCCGACCTTGTGAACCTGCTGGAAAAGCAGGGCGCGGAGGTGCATCGCGCGACGTCGGCGTTCCGCGTGAAGGTTGAAGGAGCGAAGGCCGAAGGACCGAGGGGCGAAGGAGCGAAGATGGCCGGCGACAGCGACGAGCCGAAGCGCGATCTTAGCGCGCAAGCCAGGCCGCCCGCGATCACCACGCGCGAGTTCCCTGCCGGCAGCTTCGTCGTGCGCATGGACCAGCCGTACTCGCGCATCGCCGACATGCTCCTCGACCAGCAGTACTACAGCGCCGAAGACCGGCGTCCGTACGACGACTCCGGCTGGTCGCAAGGACCGCTGCGCAACGTCGAGACGGTTCGCGTCACCGATCAGTCGATCCTGAACGTGCCGATGGAGAAGGTCGGGGCGGTGAAGGCACCTGCGTCCGTTTCCGGCACGGGCCAATACTTCGCGATCGTGAACAACGCCACGCCTGAACTCGCGACGCTGCGCTTCCAGCTCGCCGACGTTGCCATCGAGATCGCCGACGCTGAGTTCAACGAAGGTGCGACGAGGCACGCTGCCGGCACGCTGCTGGTCCCGGCCAGCGCGCAGGCGAAGCTCGATGCTGCCGTGAAACAGCTCGGCCTCACTGCGACGGCGGTTTCGTCATTGCCGGCGCAGCACCACACTCTTGCCGCCCCGCGCATCGCCCTCATGCACACATGGCAGTCGGCGCAAAATGAGGGCTGGTGGCGGCTGGCGTTCGACAACCTGAAGATTCCCTACACCTACATCTCCGACCAGGTGGTACGCGACACGGCCGACCTGCGATCGAAGTTCGACGTCATCGTCTTCCCGCCGGTCGGCGGCGGCGACGCGGCGTCGATCGTCAATGGCATCGCATCGTGGAATAATCCGATGCCCTGGCAGAAGACGCAGCTCACGCCCAACCTCGGCACGCCTGACGCAACGCCCGACATGCGCGGCGGCATGGGCTTCACGGGCGTGCAACACCTCGACGACTTCATCAATGCCGGCGGCCTGCTCATCACTGCGATGGACTCAACCCAAGTGCCGGTGAGCTTCGGCCTTGTCGACGGCGTCGGCTTCGTCCCGCCGCGGCAGATCCGCGCCCGCGGCGCGGTGCTGAACGCGCAGTTCATGCCTACGCACAGTCCCATAGCCTACGGTTACGGTCCCAAACTCGGCGTCTACTTCAATGACGGCCCGCTCTTCCGCGTGACCTATCAGTTACGGCGTTTCGGATTCGGCGGCGACCAGGGCGCAGAGCGTCCCACGGGCCGTGGCAGTGTCGATTCGCCCGACGTCCCGCAGGGACGTCCGTACGCCGATCCGGCGCCTGACGTGAAGGCCAAGCCGTGGGAAGCGCCCTACATGTCCAGCGACGTATCCGAGCAAGAGTTGCGCACGATCATCCCCGAGCAGTACCGTCCGCGCGTAATCCTTCGCTTCGCCGACACGAAGGACGTCCTCTACAGCGGCCTGCTTACGGGCGCGAACGAGATTGGCGGACGACCGGCGGTCATCGACGTGCCGGTCGGAAAGGGACACGTGGTGCTGTTCGCCATCAACCCGATCTGGCGCGGCGAAACCCAGGGCAGCTACGCGCTCGTCTTCAACGCCATGCTGAACTATGACCACCTCGACATCGGGAAGCCGTTGCCGCCGGCGCAGGTGCCGCTGCGGGTACAGCGCGCAGCGGGTTCAGAGGAATAGAAAAATCCACCACGGAGTCACTGAGACACGGAGACTTTATGAATTTGTCATGACGAGGCCACGCCGTGGCCGAGGCATCTGCTTTTCTGCCGCTGCGAGCGAAAAGCAGATCCCTCGCGGGCCTCGCCCGCTCGTGATGACAACTCCAACGGTTTTCGCGACTCTCCGTGACTCCGTGACTCCGTGGTAGGTTTGCCTTCGTGTCTTCGTGGTGAATTATCTCTTGAGGGTTGGCGCAGTCCCGCCGGGCGCGGTGCCTTCGAACTTCATGATCAGTCCCTTCGGTCCGACTGCCCAGCCGTGGTGTGCGTCGGCGAAGGCAACGCTGTTCAGATTGGCTTCTGCCATCGGCGTCCACTCGGCGCCGTGATCGAGCGAGTAGTCGATGCCGCTTGTTCCGACGGCAAACGCCGTCGGTCCGGGCGTGTCGGGCACGATCGCGATTCCCGACCGGAAGCCCGCGGGCAGCTTCCTGCTGATCGTCCACGTCTTGCCTCCATCGTTCGAATAGGCGGCGTTGGCCCTCGCGTCAGCCGGCTTTCTGTAATCGCCGCCGACGATGGCCAGCCGCGACTCGTCGATCGCTGCGATGGAAAAAATACCGACGCTGTCCTCTCCGGAGAGTATTGGCGTGTTCGCCACCGTCCACGTCTTACCGGAGTCGGCAGTGTGGATCACGCGCGCGTACTTCGACGTCACGAACCATGCCTGCCACGCGCCTTTCCTTCCGCTCGCGATGGCCGCGATGCACGTCCCGCTCGCCGCGAAGCCACCCTCGCCCGCATTCGCCGCAGGCACGTTCGGTGACACCAGGCGTGACCACTGCGCGCCATCGGAGGTCGTCACCAGCTCGAACTTCCCATCTATCGAGTCGCCGAGCGCGATGCCGTGCTTCGCGTCCCAGAATGCCATGCAATCGAGGAAGCCCTTCGGATTCTGTTCGGTGTATTGCAGCGTCCAGCTCTTGCCGCCGTCGGTCGTCTTGTAGATGCGCGAGTTCTCGCCGTTCCCGATCGACAGTACGTACGCGGTGCTCGCGTCGACCGCATGCACATCGCGGAAGTCGACCTTCTCCGCACCGGGCACGGTTCCCTTCTGCCAGTTTGCGCCGCCGTCGGTCGTGCGCAGGAAAGTTCCGCCGGTACCACTGGCCCACACCACGTTGGCGTCGACAACGCTCAGACCGCGCAAGCTGGCGGTCGTGTTCGAAGTTTGCTGCGACCATTGGGCGAGCGCGCTCGTCGCAAAAAACAAGACAGCAAGGATTGTCTTCTTCACGAACGACAGTGTAGATCAACTCGTGAATCGTCTCGCAATCGCAAATCGCAATCGGAAATAAACAAGGCGCGGCCGAAGCCGCGCCTGATCCAATGAAGCCCGCCGAGGCGGCGGGCCCCCGGAGTTAATCGTCACTGTTCGTCGTGCGCGCCGCCCGCCTGCTGGTTGGCCGAATGGATTTCGACGGGACCGCCAGCGAAGAGCGTATTCGCGCCCTTCTCGAAGGCCAGCTTGTTGAACTCGTTGACGTCCATCTTCACGATCTCGTTGAACTGCGCGAGATAGCCGTCGAGTTCCTTGCGCGTGGCAGCCATTTCTTCCTGCACCAGTTCGTTGGGAGGCGTGCCATAGCCACCGCTGACGGCGAACCCCAGCCGCTGCAGCCTTGACTGGAAGCGCGCCAGGTAGTGAATGTCGTCGTCGCTGCCGGGCTGGACGTCCGGGTTGATGAGCTTCTCTTCCCATCCGCGCAGCTTGCGATCGAGCGCGCGGGCGCGTTCGACCACCGGCTGATACGCCGCGTTCACCACGCCCGGCTGGCCGTCTTCTCCCGTAGCGAGGAAGCGCTGCACCGCCTGGATCTGCGTGCGCATGTTGGCCACGCGATTCAGCGCCGTGTTGAGTGCCGAAACCTCGTCGCGCAACTCCAGCGCCACTTTCGTCTGGGCGCGGAAGTTCTCGATCGGGATGTTCACGCGCGGATCGGCCGCAACTTCGATCGTCTGCGTCTCGGTCTTGCCGTTCGCCGTGACTTCCACCTTATAGGTGCCAGGCACAACCGGAGGACCTCCGCCGCCGCGACGGAAGCCGCCGCCTTCTTCTTCCTGCGGTTGCTCACCCGCACGCGGCTGCAAGCGTACCGGCTCCTGGTAGTTGTAATCCCAGACCACGCGGTTGACGCCCACGGCGCCGGGCCCGTTGAAGGTGCGCACCTTCGCGCCGGTCGAATCGTAGACCGTCAGCTTCACGGGGCCGTTTTGCTGTCCGCCACCGAAGCCGCCACCGCCGCCCGCCTGCGCACCGCCGCGTCCACCGCGACCGCCGCCCGCAGCCGGACCAGCTTCGCCGTTCGCTCCGCGATTGTTGGCGATTTCCTTATCGAGGTAGTACTGGATCACGGCTCCCGTCGGCGGATTCGGTACCACGAAGTCGTTGCCCGAATTCTCACCGCCGTTGCGGCGTCCCGGAATCCAACGCGTCCCCGGCAACACCGAGAACAGCTTGAACTCCGGAGCAGTCTTGGCATCCGCCAGCTCTTCCAGCGGAACGATGTTGTCCAGCACGAACAGGCCGCGCCCGTGCGTCGCAACGACCAGGTCGTGTGCCGACTTCACGAATTTCAAGTCGTAGATCGGAACCGTCGGGAAATTGGTCTGAATGCGCTGCCAGTTCTCGCCGTCGTCGAACGAGTAGTAGACGCCGACTTCGTTGCCGAGTGCGAGGAAACCTTTATGGTTCGGGTCCTCGCGGACGACGCGTGCCGGCTCATTGTCCGGAAGGCCCTTGGTGATCGACGCCCACGTCTTGCCGAAGTCGCGCGTTTTGTAGACGTACGCCTTGTTGTTGTCGATTTCGTGGCAGTCGAGCGCGAAGTGCGCCGCATCGGCACTGAACGGAGACGCATCGATCTGCTGGATGCGGCACCACTCGGGCGCGCCCTTCGGGGTCACGTTCGTCCACGACTTGCCGCCGTCCTTGGTCACCTGCACCAGGCCATCGTCGGTGCCGACCCAGATCACGTTCGGATCGACCGGCGATAGAGACATCGACAGGATGGTGTCGAACGTCTCCGCGCCGCTCAGGTCGAGGTATACCTGGCCGCCGCTGGATTGCTGCTTCTGCTTGTCGTTACGCGTCAGGTCGCCAGAGATCGCGGTCCAGTGCGCGCCGCCGTCGGTCGACTTGAACAACGCGCTGCCGCCGAGGTAGACAATGTTGTGGTTCTTGGCGTCCACCGCGATGGGCGACGTCCAGTTAAAGCGATACTTGAGGTCTGCCGGCGCTTTCTGTTCCACGCCTTCGAGATATGGACGCACCTGCTGACCCTGCCAAGTGGCCATGTCGAGCCGCTGGATGCTGCCGTTCTGCGAGTCGCCGTAGACGATCTTCGATCCATCCTGCGCAGGGACGACATATTCGCCGTCGCCGCCGACGGTCGTGAACCATTCCGAGCCGGCGATGCCGCCGCGGCTCAGGTTGTTCGATGGACCGCACCAGCCGTTGTTGTCCTGGAGGCCGCCACAGAGGAGGTACGGTTTCTGCTCGTCGGACGCGACCATGTAGAACTGCTCGATTGGCAGGTTGTTGGAGAAGCGCCATGTCTTCGCGCCGTCGTAGCTGAAGTACACGCCGCCGTCGTTGCCCTCGATCATGCGTTCGGGATTCTTCGGATCGATCCACAGCGAGTGATGGTCGGGATGCACGCCGCGACCGATGTTGCGGTTGGTGCGTCCACCGTCCTCCGAGCCAAGGATGCCAAATGACAGGAAGTAGAGCCGGCTCTCGTCGTCGGGCGCCACCACCATGTGCGAGAAGTAAAATCCGCGCGAAGCCAGCGCGTGGCGATCGCTTACCGAGTTCCAGTGCTCACCGTAATCGCGCGATTCCCACAGCGTGCCGGTCTTGGCCTCGATCAGGGCGTAGACGTGCGCGGGATTGGTCGGCGCAACCGCCAAACCGATGCGGCCGTACGGTCCCTTCGGCAGGCCTTCGGTCAGCTTCGTCCAGGTGCTGCCACCGTCGCTCGACCGGTAGATCGCGCTGTTCGGGCCGCCATTGTCGAGTCCCCACGGATGCCGGACCATCTGCCATGTCGCCGCGTAAAGAATGAGCGGGTTCTTCGGGTCCATCGCCATGTCGGCAATACCGGTATCGTCGGCAACGTACAGAACCTTCTCCCACGTCTTGCCGCCGTCCTGCGTGCGAAATACTCCCCGGTCCTTGTTTGGCGCCCACGCGTGCCCCACTGCGCCGACGTACACCACGTTCGGATTCGTCGGGTGCACGATCACGTTCGCAATCTGGCCTACGTCCGCCAGCCCCATGAAGCGCCATGTCGTGCCCGCGTCCGGCGAAAAGTAAACGCCGTGACCGGTGGAGACATCGTTGCGGATGGCGCCTTCGCCTGTGCCCACCCAGATCTGGTCCGGGTGAGACGGCGCCAAAGCAATCGCTCCGATCGACGCGACCGGCTGCTTCTCAAAGATCGGCTTCCACGACATGCCGCCGTCGATCGTCTTGAAAATCCCGCCGGCAG
>Ga0310810_10011790_pt1 | contig 10227 bp, 7 predicted proteins | sample NCmetagenome_FD_207641 | JGI IMG/M metagenome (GOLD analysis project Ga0310810, IMG submission 207641) | Soil microbial communities from experimental microcosm in Duke University, North Carolina, United States - NC | ecosystem: Engineered > Artificial ecosystem > Soil microcosm > Unclassified ...
TCAATTACCAGTCTTTGGGTCGCCATTGATCTGCTACGTCCACTGAATGAAAACGCCTCACCTGCCTCGGAAGGCAGTTCGCTTCACAATCCGTAGAATTTCGAATATCCCTGGTCCTCCCAATAACCGCTGCGCTGCAGAACATTCGTTACGGTCAGATCCGTGAGGTATTTTGCCTGCTTGTATCCGATTTTGGTGGGAATGATCAGCCGTAGCGGGGCCCCGTGCTCGCGCGTCAGCGGCTGGTCGTACATTTCGTAGCACAACAGTGTCTGCGGGTGCAGCGCGGTTGCCATATCGATGGACTCGTAATAATCATCCGCGCACTCGACGTAAACAAACCGGGCCGTAGTGTCCGCGCCAACCATCTGCAAAAAATCCGACAAGCGCGCTCCTCCAAATCGTCCAATGACATCCCAGCCCTCTATGCAGACATGCCGAGTATTTTGCCTTACCTTCTCGAGCGCCTGGACATCGCGCAATTTGTAGTCGCCCGCTTTCCGTACTGCTCCCGCAACCGTCAGGCTCCATGCGTCGAAGTCCACCTCGGGATCGTCAACGTCGTAATCATTGATGGGAAATTTGTTGAAGGGGGTGAGATCGGAATTCGAAAAGGTGGGTGCCAGGTGATTCTTACGAAACAGGGCCGCGCCGGCCCAGTCGGTGAAACCGAGTCCCGCCCGGAGAAGCGGCTTTTGCAACCCCGGGATGGCAAATGCCCCGACAGCTACTAGCGGGGTGAGCTTTAATAACTCCCGGCGAGTTAAACCTTTGAACCGGCGGTTCTCAAGCTTCGAGTCCATGCGTATTCCCGGAGGTCACTGTTAATACGCTATATGAGATTCGAAGTCACGCAGAAAGTGACAAGGGCTAACAAGGGCTAGCGCTAGGGGGATAAGCCACTAGCGCCTTCCGGGCCATCAGTATTACCGCGATGCTACAAGTTCCTCGCGCACCTCCCACTCGCCTTCACCAACCTGACCGCGTTCCTTGTAGGAGTGTCCGGTCACCAAGCCCAGGACAAACCACCCCAGCGCCAGCGCGCCGATGGCGAAGATCGTATCGCCGATCATGCGCAGCCACCGTAAGGTATTCATCGGGCCCGTGTGCATGAATTCCGACGAACGCGCATACCAGGTCCCATACTCGACCGACGCCCAGGCCTGCATCAGCCCGATCGGCAGGACGCTAATTAGCACCATGGCCGCCAGTCCGATGTTGATCGCCCAGAACGCCAGCCATAGCGGTCCATTCTTCCAGGCTTTTCCGGGACGCAGTGCTCGCAGACAAAACAGCATCAAGCCGAGTCCCAGCATTCCGTAAACTCCAAATAATGCTGTGTGGCCATGTACCGGTGTGGTGTTGAGCCCCTGCATGTAATAGAGCGCGACTGGCGGATTGATCAGGAAACCGAACAGCCCTGCCCCGACGAAGTTCCAAAATGCCACGGCCACGAAGAAATAAATGGGCCACTTGTAAGCCGCTACCCAAATGTGCTGCTGGCGGGATCGCGCCAGTCGAATGTTCTCCCACGCTTCGAAGCCGATCAGCACCAGGGGCACAACCTCGAGGGCGGAGAATACGGCTCCGAGACCGAGCACGACATTCGGTGTCCCCGCAAAATACAGGTGGTGGAAGGTGCCGATAATTCCCCCTGACAGGAATACCACCGTCGAAAACATAACGGCGCGTGTGGCCGTCACGACCGATAGGAGTTTCAGCCGGGTCAGCAGGAATGCAATCACCACCGTCGCGAAGACTTCGAAGAATCCTTCCACCCAGAGGTGAACCACCCACCATCGCCAGTACTCGGCGGTCACCAGGTTGCTGCGTTGCCCGTACATCAACCCCGCCCCATAGAACAGCGGGATGGCAATACTGGAAATGAGGAACATCAGAAGAAGAGAGAAGTTATTGTCGGCTTTGGCTAGCGCGGGCCGTAAGCCGCGCCACATCAGCCATAGCCAGAAGACGAGCCCGACAAACAACAGGATTTGCCAGAAGCGTCCCAAGTCAACATATTCGTAACCTTGGGTTCCGAACCAGAACCACAAGCTTCCCAGCTTGTGTTGAATGCTCAGCCACTCGCCTGCCAGCGAACCGACTACCACCAGAAGCAGCGCACCGAAGAGAGCGTTGACTCCGAGCCGCTGGCCCTTGGGTTCCACCCCGCTCACTGCAGGTACAACATAAAGACCGGTAGCCAGCCAGGAGGTTGCAATCCAGAACAATCCAATTTGGAGATGCCATGTCCGAGCGACACTGTAGGGCAGCCAGCGATCCAGTGGGATGCCATAGAAGCCAGATCCCTCAACTCCGTAATGCGCTGTGATGGCCCCCAGCCCGACCTGTACCACCCACAGCGCCGCCACCACGAAGAAGAACTTTACGGTCGCTCGCTGTGATGGAGTGGGATTCAATCCCAGCAAAGGGTCTTTCTCCGGGAGGTATTCCTCCGACACGGCCCGCTCCTGGGAAGCGAAGTACCACACCATTCCACCAATTCCCGCCAGCAGGAGCACGAAGCTGATCACACTCCACACCACCGCGCCGCCGGTTGGGCGATTTCCGATCAGCGGTTCATGCGGCCAGTTCTGGGTATAGGTGACATCCGTCCCCGGGCGGTTGGTGGATGCTGCCCACGATGTCCACCAGAAGAAAGTGCTCATCTGCCGCAGTTTTACAGGGTCGCTAAGCGCATTTCGAGGAATAGCATAGTCATTGCGGCCGTTGCTGAACACGTCGGCATAGTGACCTTGCAGGAAACGGAACGCCTCAGCGCGCGCCGGGTCCAGGATAATTCTCCGGCTTGCCGCGTCGTAAGTATTGCGCCTCATGACCTGCTCGAGGCGTGCTTTAAGACCAGCTTGTTGTTCGAGGGTAAGTTGCGCATAGCTGGCCGCTCCAGCGTCACGCGCCCACTTGTCTAGAATGAACTCGCACTCCCGATGTAGCCAATCAGCCGTCCAATCCGGAGCCACGTAAGAGCCGTGTCCCCAGATGGTCCCGACTTCCTGCCCGCCAATTGACTGCCATACGTTCTGGCCATCCTGGATCGCGCTGCCATCGAACAGTTCCTGCCCGTCGCTAATCACTACCTGTGACGGAATCGGAGGCGCGCTTCGGATGACCTTGACACCCACCCCGCCCAGCACAGCGAAGGAAATCACCAGCACCAGCACTAGAGAAATCCACAGCTTCTTGTAAGACATTGATGACCTCCTCACTGCAGCCAACGCGCGTAAACTATCACATTACGATGTATTCCCGCCAAGTCAGGCTCGGCGCTCCATCTCGATGGCCCGCGGAAACAGGATGTTGTTCTCCAGATGAATGTGCTGGTGCAGGTCAGCCTCGAAGGCAACCAAAGCCTTATACAAGGTTTGGAAACTGATACAGGCATCTGGCGGCACGGCGTAGCTGGAACTCGCCTTTCTCATGGCCTGGAGAGCCGCGCCCGCCGAATCATGTTCCTGCATCATCATTGAGACAGGATTGTTGACGGTACCGAACGGCGCCGGAACGACCGGGTTCCCCTCAATCTTTGCTTCTTCCATACGGACGATGTACGGGAACAGCACAATCTCTTCTTTCATCAGGTGCGTGGCCAGTTCTTGTGCCAGGCCGGAAAAACTGTCGTGCATCTCCAGCAATTCGGGATGATTCTTGCTGTGCGCCGAAACAACCTTGTCGAACAAGAGTCGCAGCCGCGCTGTCTCTTCGCGCACGTACGTGTGGTGTTTGCTCTTGATGTGCTCGATCAACTCCGAAAGCGGTTCCGTCTGCCAGTTACGGTCAGGCTGCTTTGCATGGGTGCCATTCTCGGCTTTCTCCAATGAATCGAGGACCATTTCAACATCCAGATTCATCGTTGCGCAGGCATCTTTGAGAGACTTGTTTCCGGCACAGCAATAGTCAATACCGAGTTGTTCGAAAACCCGGGTGGCGCTCGGATTGGCGATAGCCAGCTCTTTCACGGTTCTCCCTGTGCTTACGGTCATGTTCATCTCCTTGGAGGCACTCACCTCCTCGTTTCTTCGATTCAGCGTAGGTTCGGGGGACTTGCTCGCCGATGACTTTTGTCACAGTCACACAAAATGTGTGGCTGGAAAACATAAAATCCGGCAATCCCATGAGGTGTGTGCATTTCGATAAGCTCTAATGCTGGCCGTGGCCGCGGCAGGACTATTCTCTGGAGTCCACTATCGATTCCAGCGCTTGCAGGTCGCGGATCATAACGATTCGCCCTTTGAGTTCCAGCATGCCTTCCGCCTGGAACCTGCTCAGGTTTCGCGATACCAGCTCTCGAACGGTTCCGATCTGTGAAGCCAGCTCTTGATTGCTGGCCGGAAGAGTGACCTCAAGTGCGGTTCCGGCTTCCTTTGCGGTCTTAGCGGTGCGCAACAGGAAAGAAGCCAGGCGATGCCGCACAGTCGTGAATGACAGTTCCTCGATAATACCGACCAGCCGCCGCAAGCGGGCACCCACCACGCGGAGCACCTTCAACGCCACTTGAGGATGAGCAAGACACAAAGCCTGGAAATCCTGTTTGCTGACAAACAGCAGCGTTGAATCCTGAATGGCTGCCACCGAGGCCGGATAATTTCCTCCATCAAACACCGGCAACTCGGCCACCGAGCTTCCCGGGCCCTCGATGCCCAGTACCTGTTCACGTCCACCGGTAGAAGTCTTGAAAATCCGAATGTGCCCCACCTCAATCACATAGAGCCCGGTGCATGGCTGACCTTCCACAAAAACCATTTCTCCGGCTTGAAAGTTACGGGGAACGGCTCGCTGTGCGAGAAAATGCAGTTCGCTTTCTTCCAGCCCGGAAAAGATCGGGACCCTGGCCAGTGTTTGCGCATGTCTGCTCTTTGGCTCCGTCATCAGGGGCATTGTATCGAGCCTCATCATGGAAGGCGGGACAAGCAATGTTCAGCATCGCGGGAGCGCTCCAGGAGGGGGAAAGAACTCCCGCGATGTCTGGTTAAACTTTCAGTTGCACCATCTTGGGCTCGTAGACGCAGAATGGCTCTTCGTCGAGGAAGTCTCCGGTTGCCGCGAAAGCCCGCGCCCGGCAACCCATGCAGACGTTGCGGAACTCGCAGCAGCCGCACTTTCCTTTCAAGTTGTCGGTTCTGCGCAGCTGTTGGAATACTTCCGCGTGCTCCCATATGTCGGCAAAGTTTTGCGTGCGCAGGTCACCCGCAACAACCGGCAAATATCCACAGGGATAGATTTCTCCTTCGTGGGAAATGAAGCAAACACCCGTTCCCGCTAAACACCCTTTCGTCATAGCGTTCATATCCGAAGGATGTCCGCTGGGATGACCGGTGTGGTGTCCTACCGGTGTTCCCTGTGGCTTCAACAGAATTCCGGTTGATCCCGGCATCATCATGTCAGCTGGGCCGATCCCGCCTGGGGAGGGGGCCGTGTGACCCGGATTGCGGGCCTCTGCCGCCGCCCTCGCGGAGCGTCCTTCCGCGGCGCGTCTCTGCCGCACAACCCGGAAATAGTGCGGTGCGCAAGTCGCCTTCAACTCGATCCCGCCTTCCAGGGACCGGTCATAGAACCAGTTCAGCATTTTTTCGTATTCTTCCGGCGCAACCATCTGTTCGGCGGCGATGTCGACGCCGCAACCGACCGGTACCAGCAGAAATGTATGCAGGGCGTCGGCGCCCAGAGATTTTGCAAGGTCCAGGACCTGCGGCAGCTGATGCGCATTGTGGCGGGCAATGGTCATGTTGATTTGCACCGACATGCCCAGGGCTTTCAGATTCCGCAAGCCTGTGACCGCGGCATCGAATGCGCCTGGAATCCCTCGAAACGCATCGTGGGTGGCCGAATCCGCGCCGTCCAGGCTGATGGAAACGCGCTTTACGCCCGCGTCCACAATCCTGCGCGCGACATCTTTGGTGACCATAGTTCCATTAGTCGCCAGGGCCACGCGAAGGCCTTTGTCCGTTGCATAGCGAGCCAGCTTGAAGATATCGGACCGGTATAGCGGCTCTCCGCCGCTTAACACCAGGATAGGGTTGGCTGCCGCCGCAATCTGGTCAATGATGCCCAGGGCCTTCGCCGTGGGAAGATCTGTGGGTGAACTCAGTTCGGTGGCGGTCGCGCGACAATGGATGCAGCGCAGATTGCATCCCTTCGTGACCTCCCAGAAGATCAGTCTCGCCTTGCCATTGCTTCCCGCTGACGGGTGCTGCCCGCTCCCGCTCGCCATCATTGAGATCTCCTTCCCCCGCAACCTGGAATGATCTTGCACTGAACCGAGGGTAAGGAATGGTGAACATAGGGGCCGTGACTGTAGTCACGAGCGATTGTGATCTAGATCACTACCCTAAGTTAATGTCAGACGAGGACTTACGGTCCGGTGCCCCCGCTGTGGCAGTCGCTGCAGCTGACCGCGGTGAGGTCCCCGATGTCCATGGGGTGCTTGAAAGGCATGCCTTCGGCCGTAACCCGCGGGGCATCCCCTTCCTGCTGGCTTAACACGGTGTGGCAAGTGTCACAATCCTTGGCCACTACTTTGCCGTCTGCGCTGACGTGCTGGCCGTCGTGGCAGCGGAAACAGCCGGAAAAATAAAAATGTCCGATGTTGTTATTGTGGGTCTTCCAGTCCAGTTTCATCTCCGGAAACGTGCTGGAGCGATAAATGCGCTGCAGCTCGGTGATGGCATCGCTGATTTGTTGTTGATTATTCTTCTCCAGCTCCGGATATTTATCCGCGTAGAACTTGTGTACACCGGCCGCGATACCCTGCATCGCCTCGTCGGTATCTTTGTAACTTGCCGTCAGAGCTGCGACTGAAGTGGCCTTGATATACGGAAGATTGACATCGATGCGGCGGGCAAGGATTGACTGATCTACGAACTGGTCAGGCGGCACGTAGACGTGGGTTGGACGATTGTGGCAATCCACACAGTCCATTCGGTGTTTGGCAGTCTTCTCGATCTGTTCTCGGGTCAACTTGGAATCTTTGGCGAAGTACTCGACCACATGGCCTTGCAGGTCCTTGAGATGTATGTACGGGATCACTTGGCGCTTGTCGTCGGAGGAGATGTAATTGATTTCGTTCTCAATGTTCATGTGCCAATGAATGCCGGAAGGAGCGCCAGTCGCCGGGTCGCCGCCTCCGGTTTTTATGAGCATCCGAATCTGCCGAAAAGTGTTCTTCTCGTCGCTGCCGTAGTGCGTGAAGGTCTTCAGCTGTGCTCCATAAAACTTGCGAGGCCAGTGGCACTGCTCGCAGGTCTCCTGCGCGGGTCGCAGGTTGTGGACCGGGGTGGGAATCGGCCGGGGAAAGGTGTTGAAGGCTGTGGCAAACACCTGGCGAGCCCCGGAAAGTTTGGAGCGCACATACCAGGTGGCTCCCGCTCCTACGTGGCAATCTACGCAGGCCACACGCGCATGCGGAGAGAGCTGGTAGGCCGTGAACTCGGGCTTCATGACGCTGTGGCAGAGCTGTCCGCAGAACTGGACGGAGTCGGTAAATTGATAGGCACGATAGCTGCCCACCGCACTCATCATCACAAAAACCACTACAAAGGACAGGAAAAACGCGACTCCACCGCGTTGCCCGGGATCGCTGAAGTCGATGCGCAGGTAGCGGGGCGGCTGGGCAGGATGGGCCAGCCGCCGGCGCCGGCGGTCATACCACACACCCACGGGAATGAGGAAGAGTCCAAATATTAGAAAACCGGGCGCCACCATGTAGGCCAGGATCCCGATGTAGGGACTGGAGCGTTCCGACGTGAAGTCAATGGCAAATAGAAAAAGAATATTCACCAGCGCAACGAGTGCCAGCGCAAGCCCTATCAGCGAAATCGGATTACGCATCAACTCGCGGATCTTTGAGAATGCTGCTCTTCGCAGGGATTCGCCCTGAGGTTGGTCGGATGCCATCCTACCTCCTCCGCAATTTCCAATACCTTGTTGTAGCCCCACTCACTTGTGATCTGCGCCTACCGTCTGTTCACCAACTTCCTCTTCAGGTGCGGCCTTGGGTGCGACCGCTGGCTGCGGCGTTATTTCTGCCACTTCGACCGGCTCCGCCGCCTCTTCCGCTCGTGCGCTTTCCAGCAGTGTATCGCTGTCCAGCGCGTGTTCCTCGCGGTAATGCTCGAATGACATCTTGCCATCCCACCAGGCCCAGTTCATCGGATACACGTCCGGATCGAAGAATACCTGGTAGAAATGCCACGCGATGATGGCGAGTGTAGCAAGAATCGCTTCATAAAAGTGAACTGCCGTTGCGATGTCCAGCCACCACCGTGGCAACAGGTTGCCGAAAACCACTCTGGCCCACAACATGATGCCGGAGGCAGCCATCACGATCAGGCCCCAAACCAACGCCCAGTATTCCGCCTTTTCCGCGTAGCTGAAGCGTCCGAATTCGGGCTTGATGGTGCTTATTCCCAGGTAGTAGCGCATCGTTGTCCACACGTCGGTCGCATCTTTGGGTGCCGGGAAAAAGTCACGCAGCAAGCGTCGCCCCTCGCGCGTGAACGCAACGTAGAAGATGTGGTAAACGCCAATGGTGATCAGTATGACGCCGGCGACACGGTGGGCGATGCTCCGGAACTGCTCATTCATCGCCAGCAAAGCGGAAAACCAGGAATCCGGGTACTTCAGCGCGAAACCCGTAACCACGAGCGTGATGAAGCTTGCCAGCAAAGTAAGGTGTTGCACGCGCTGCTGACCGCTCATGCGCGTGACCAACCGATGCTCGACTTTCCTGCGCGACGCTGCCTTCCTGCGCCAGATGATCAGGTTGTGCAGCACCATTCCGCCGATCACGGCAAAGATCATGCTTAGATAAAATCTGCGGATCCAGCGTACCGCCACACTGCCTACATCGGCGGACAACGGCGCATCCACATGCACCTTCCCCAATATGAATTTGCCGCTGACTCCCTGATGGCACTGCCCGCAAGTTTTGATCAGGTTGTCCTGATTGATGGTGGATCGCGGATCGCTCGAGGGCAGAATGTTATGGACTCCGTGACAACTGGCACAGTTGGCGACAATCGGCGAACCGAGCTTCGACGCCAGCCCGTGATAGCTCTGGAGATAGGTGGTGGTCCGTGCCCCTGGAATCCCCAACTCCTGGGTCAGGCGTACCCCTTCGTGACAACGGGCGCAGGTCACTCGCGAAAGATTCCCGGCTGCAACCGACGATTCCGGATCCTTATGCGCCTTGATGGAATGAATGCCGTGACAATCGGTGCATACTGGCGCCTGCCAATTTCCGCGCTGAACCGCTTTTCCGTGAATGCTCTGCGCAAATTCCTGTTGCACATCCTTGTGACACTTGGCACAAGTCGCCGGTACATTGAACTTGAAAATGGACGATTTAGGATCGCCGGCGGCCAGAATTTCGTGGGTTCCATGGCAATCGGTGCAAACCGCCGCTCGCTGCGATCCTGCTGCTACCGCTTTTCCATGCACGCTCTGCTCGTAGGAATAAAAAGGCTGCGCACTGTGTCCGCTGATTGCCATGACAAACTGCTGGCCGTGGCAGGTGCCGCAAGTGGCCGCGATATTGACATGACTGACCCGCGACTTGGGGTCGGATGCGGGCAGCAACTCGTGCGGGCTTCCGTGACAATCGGCGCAGGTGGCCGCGTGTCCATCGCCATTCTTAAGCGCCTGGGCATGGAAGCTGCGCTCGTAAGCTGCCTGTTGGTCCGCATGGCACTGGGCGCAAGTGAGTCTTACCGGTGTCACATCGTGGGGTGACGTCTTGACGTCGGTGTGACAGTCAACACAGTTGAACATGCTGTGAATCGAGGCTTTGAAATGATCCTCGTTCACGTACAGGCTGACTTGTTTGCCGCCCTCTTCTTTGCTCATCGTGGAATCGTTATGGCAGGCCAGGCACTCAGCGTTCGTCGGCTTGGGAGGCGGTTGTTGGGCGGCGTAGCACGATGTGGCGGCGATTCCTGCGCCCAGCAATAAAGCACAAACCAGCAGCATGAACGTGCGATGGGTGCGCAGTCCGCGATCAGGGATTGCACGTTTTGCGTTCGTGTCAGTCTGCAACATGCGGCCTGACCTCCTTCAGCCTGGATATCTGGCAACATGTTCCTGTATGGATGGGCCGAGGGGCAGTGAGAACTGGCACGTGCCGGGGTGATGAAAGTCACAACAGTTTGGGTTACGGAACGGCTCCCCGCGAAGCCTTTTTGGCAGGCGGACAGCGGGCGCGGCAAGCAACGG
>Ga0310810_10011791_pt1 | contig 10227 bp, 7 predicted proteins | sample NCmetagenome_FD_207641 | JGI IMG/M metagenome (GOLD analysis project Ga0310810, IMG submission 207641) | Soil microbial communities from experimental microcosm in Duke University, North Carolina, United States - NC | ecosystem: Engineered > Artificial ecosystem > Soil microcosm > Unclassified ...
CGGGCCCGGGCGCGGCCGCCGGCGGCGGCGCCGCCGCGCTCGACGAAGCGCCTCCCGCGGGCTTCGATCAGAAAGAGACGCGCGTCTACGACTACGGCGCCGACGGCGGCGGCGATCCCGGCATGGGTGGCGACGAAGCGGTCTGGCACATCGTCGTCGATCAAGAGCAAGTCGGCCCGGTGACGGTCGCCGAGGTCGGTCGCCGTCTGGCGGCGGGCGAGATCGACAGCGAGACGTTCGTGTGGCGCGAGGGCTTCGCCGATTGGCAGCCGCTCTCGCAGGTCGACGCGTTCGCGGCGCTGGTCTCGGGTTCCGGCGGCGCGGCGCACGCGCCGACCGCGTCGGCGTCGCTCGGCGGCGGCGCCGCGATGGACGACGGCCTCTTCGGCGGCGTCGGCGGCGACGAAGGCGGCACCGTGAAGAGCGATCCCGCGGATCTGTTCGCGGCGGCCGCGGCGCCCGCGGGCCGCGGCATGGGCGACGACGAAGAAGAAGGCGGCGATCTGTTCGGCGCGGCGCGCGGCGGAAGCAAGCGCACCTCCGAGGAGATGGCCGCGGCGTCGCCGCGCGGCGGCGGTGGCGGCGGCGACAAGAAGCTGCGCGGCGAGCGCAACGAGAACAGCGTCTTGTTCTCGCTCGGCAACCTCGCGGCGCTCGCGTCGGAGGCGCCGCGCACGGCGTCCGCGTCGTCGTCCTCGTCGGCTTCGTCGGCGTCCGCGTCGGCCGGTCCCGCCGCGGGCGGCGCGGCGCAGCACGGCGGCGGTGAAGGCTCGGGCCTCATCGACATCCGCTCGATGGCGTCGGCGTACATGGGCGATCAGCGCGGCGCGGTGAAGTCGAAGCCGCAGGTCGGCTCGATCGACGATCTGCCGGTCTTCTCGAGCGCGAGCTTCAGCGAGCCGGTCGTGATCATGCCGACCGCGCGCTCGAGCGGCGGCAACAACAAGCTCCTCTACGCGATGATCGGCGTGGTCGCGTTGCTCGCGCTGGTCGCGATCGTGCTCGTCGTCGTCGTGCTCAGCGGCGGCAAGAAGAACGACACCGCCGGCGCGGCGGGGCAGGTCGCGATGGGCGGATCCGGCGGCGCGAGCGGGACGCAACCGGGTCCGGGCGTCGGCTCGGCGAGCGGCGTCGCGCCGGGCTCGGGCTCCGAGCCGGGCAGCGCGGTCGCGTCGGGCTCGTCGGGCGGCAGCGCGGTCGCGTCGGGCTCGTCGGGCGGCAGCGCGGTCGCGTCGGGCTCCGACAGCGGCTCGTCGGCGGGCGGCGGCAGCGCGTCGGCGGGCTCTGCATCGACAGGTGGCGGCAGCGGCTCGTCGCACAAGCCGAAGGACAAGCACGTCGCCGATGCGGGCGGCACGACTCATCACGACACGCACAGCGGGACGCCTCCCGGCGGCGACACCGGTGGCGGCGCGGCGACTCCGCCGAAGGGCAAGTGCATGGACGAGGTCGGCTGCTTGCTCGCCGAGCATCCGCCCGCGTGCTGCTCCGCGTACAAGGGCGGCGGCGGCGGTGGTGGTGGCGGCGGCTCGAAGCCGCCTCCCGGCGGCGGCGGTGGCGGCGGCGGCAACTCGAACCTGCCCGAGGAGCTCGATCGCGCGGCCGTCTCCGACGGCGTCGGCAAGGTCCGCGGCCGCATCAACTCGTGCGGCGACAAGTCGAGCGCGAAGGGCGAGGTCAAGGTCGGCGTGAAGGTCAGCGCCGACGGCTCGGTCTCGAGCGTCTCGGTCAAGAACACGCCGGACCCGGCGCTCGGCAGCTGCGTCGCCAACGCGATGCAGGGCGCGCACTTCGCCAAGACGCAAAAGGGCGGGTCCTTCTCTTACCCGTTCATCTTCCGCTGACTCGAACGTCAACGTAGACGTTCACGGTACGTGTCAACGATTCTGAGACAAGGTCTGCTCAGGATTGCGTGAGTGCTGCCGCCGGCGGATTGATCCAGGCGACGGCCGGCAACGTCGGGTGGCGAGGTGGGTGTCGAACGAAGCGCTCGGGGTGCTCGGCGTAGGCCGCGTCGAGCACGAGCTGGCGCGCGGTGATGATCGCGGCGGCGCGGCCGCAATGAACGTCGGCTGGTGTGAGCAGCGCGATGCCCGAGTGGTAGTGGTGCTCGTTGTACCAGTCGAACAGGGTCGCGAAGAACGAGCGTGCATCCTCGAGTGAGCCGAAGCGCTCAGGCATCTCGGGGCGGTAGAGGAAGTGACGAAACGCGGCCTCGGAGTACGGATTGTCATCGGAGACGTGCGGTCGACTGTGGCTCTGCGTGACGCCGAGATCGGCGTAGAGCAGCGACGTCGAGCGCGCCGTCATCGGCGTGCCGCGATCGGCGTGACAGACGAGCTGACCGGGCTGGATGCCGTGGCGCTCGAACGCCTCGGCGAGGAAGGCGCGTGCGAGCGCGGCGTTCTCGGTGCGTGCGACCGTCCAGCCGACGACGTAGCGGCTGAAGATGTCGAGTGCGACGTAGAGGCTGAAGTAACAGCCACGCACTGGGCCCGGCACCTTCGTGATGTCCCACGACCAGACTTGATTCGGCGCATGTGCGACGAGTTCTGGCTTCACGTAAGACGGATGACGCCGCTGGTGCCGACGCTCGCGCACTTGCTGGTTCGCGGCGAGGATCCGATACATCGTGCGGACCGAGCAGACGTAGTCGCCCTCGTCGAGGAGCTCGGCGTAGACCTGCCGCGGTGCCTTGTCGGCAAAGCGATCGCTGTCGAGGATCGCGAGCACGTTGTCGCGCTGCGCGGCGCTGAGCGCACGGCGCGGCGTTGGTCGTGGTTTCGGCGCCGGCCGCGGCTTCTGCGCACGGTAGTAACTCGCACGACAAACCGCGAGCGCGGCACACGCGGTGGCGATGCCGACGATCGGGACGAGGTAGTTCAGCGCTGCTGTCACGGCTCCTCCTCTTCGGGTGGAACCGGCACCTCCTCGCCCAGCAGCGCTGCGAGTTTTTTTTGGACGTCGATGATGATCTCCGCCTTCCGGAGCTCCTGCTGAAGCCGCGCGTTCTGGCGCCGAAGGCGCTCGAGCTCCTTCGCCGAGCCGCCCGCGTTCGCTTTCGGCCCGCGCTTCTTTGGCGCCAGCGCTTCGAGCCCGCCCTTGTCGCGCTCCTTCTGCCACCGGTGGACGTGGCTCCAGGTAATGCCCTCGCGACGGAGGAACGCGCCTTGAGCGCCGCGCTCACCCGACGCGACGAGCTGGTCGAGCTCGCGCAGGATGCGGACCTTGAAGGCCGCGTCGTACTGCCGCTTGGTCGCCGTCTTCGGCGGCTCCGAAGTGGCGCCCTGACTTGCCTGTCGGATGGCGGCGGCGGTCTCCGGTTTCGCCGACGGGCCGCCGAGTCGCTTTCCCATGCTGTCCATCGTGACCTAACTCCAGCTCGCCCTCGTGGTCGTTATCTCGGACCGGCGGCTGTCTCAGGCACGTTGACACAGAGGGACCACGACCACGTAATCAGAAGCGCGCGGTGAAAAGCTTCTCCTCGGTGTCGCTCACGTCGACCTCGAGGAACGTCGACCTCTTGAACTGCGGATTGTAGAGCCTCAAGCGCTGGTGCCCGACGGGCAGCTTGATGTGCTCGCCGGGCGCGCGGCCGATCTTCTTCGAGCCGAGGTAGACGTCGCCCCAGCTGATGTCGCTCGAACGATCGAAGTTGATCTTGATCATGCCGACCTTGGGCAGCGCCTTCATCGTGACGTGCGAGATCGCGCGCTCGCCGGCCTCGAGATCGACCGTCGTGGTCGTGCGCTCGTAGCCGGTCAGCGTGAGCACGAGCTCGACCTTGCCGAGCGAGTCGAGGTCGTCGAGATCGAGCGGCGTATCGCCGATCGATCGACCGTGCAACGAAACCGACGCGCCGGGCGGCTCGCTCTCGACGTGCAGCGACGCGGGCGCGGGCACGAGCGAGTACTTGATCAGCTGGCGCACGCCCGCCCCCGGCGCGGGCTGCGTGTCGGTGACCGGCCGGTAGCCCTTCATCGTCACGGTGAACGACACCGACGAGCCGGCCGGCGCCTCGTAGCCGAGCGGCGTCGTGCCGATCACCTTGTCGCCGACCGCGAACGTCGCGCCGCGCGGCACGGTGTCGACGACCAGCGTGCCGGTGCCGGCCGTCGCGACCGGCGCGTCGGCGGTGAGCGCCGCGTTCGGCGGCGCGATCTGCTGCTGCTCGACGCCGCGCCGCGACAGATAGATGCCCGCGCCGACGCCGCCCGCGGCGATCGCGACCGCGATCGCGATCCACGTGCCGCGCCCGCGCGTCGCCTCCGCCGCGTCGATGCGCTCGAAGCGCGCGCCCTCGTCGTGCTCGGGCCGCGGCGGCGGCACCGGCGTCAGCGACGAGCCCTTCTGCTTGACCGGCATCGAGTGCGGCAGCGGCGTGCGCGAGATCGGTCCCGACGGATCGGTGATCGCCGCGTTCGGTCCGGTGTTGCGCCCGAGCGCCTTCGGCACCGCCGCGATCGTCGTCTCGTCGACCAGCATCGTGATGCCGTTCTCGTCGACCTGCGGCAGCATCGTCGCGCGACCGGTCTCGTCGATCTTCTGCAAGAGCCCGCTGCCGTCGGGATCGGTCGCCTGCGCCGTGTGGCGCGACACCTCACCGACGTCGGTCGAGCGATCGCCGACCGGGATCCCGCCGAGCGCGCCCGCGATCTGCCGGCGGATCATGTCGTCGAGCGAGTTGCGCCCCGCCGGCGCGCGCAGATCGATCACCGAGCTGACCGCTTCGGCGACGTCGAGCGCGGTCGCGACGATCGACGATTCGTACGACAGCTCCGTGAGCTGCCGCTGCAAGAGCGCCGCGCGCGCCGGCCGATCCTCCGACTTGCGCTGCAGCGCCGAGTGCAAGATGTCGTCGAGCCGCGACGGCAACCCGGGCCGCATCTGCGATGCCTTCGGCAAGGTCATCGTGTCGATGTTGCGGATGATCTCGTCCGCTTCTTCACCGGGGAACAGCTTCTCGCCGGTGAACAGCTCGAACATCACCGCCGCGGCGCTGAACAGATCGCTGCGCGTCGAGACCTCGTCGCCGCGCGCCTGCTCGGGCGACATGTAGCGCCACTTGCCCATCACCTTGCGCGCGTTCGAGCCGCGCCCCGACGGCGCCGGCCGCGCCGCGACCGCGATGCCGAAGTCGGCGATCTTCACCTCGCCCGCGCGCGAGAGCAGGATGTTCGACGGCGAGACATCTCGATGCACGACGCCGTGCGCGTGCGCGAAGTCCAACCCGCGCGCGATCTCGATCGCGATGTGGAACGCGGCGGCGATCGGCATCATCCGGCCGTGCTCCTTACCGCGCCGCAAGACCGCTGCGAGGTCGAGCCCGTCGATGAACTCCATCGCGATGAACAGCGAGCCCGCGAAGCGTCCGAAGTCGAAGACCTGGACGATGTTCGCGTGCGACAGCTTCACCGCGACCTTGGCCTCCGCGATGAAGCGCTCCTCGAACTCGGGGTCGCGCGCGAGCTCGGGCAAGATGCGCTTGATCGCGAGCGTCTTCTCGAAGCCGTGGGCTCCGTACGCCTTCGCGAGGAACACCTCCGCCATGCCCCCGACCGCGATGCGTTCGAGCACGTCGTAGCGTTCGAGGCTGCGCTCGACCTCGGCCATGAACTGTGCGGATTATCTCCGTCTAGCGGCGGGTGACCAGCTTCGAGCGACCGATCGAGCGCCGTGACATATAGTACCGGCATGCTACGGAGGGCAGTACCGACGACGATCGCGGTGGTGATCTCCACCGCCGTCGCGTCCGCGGCGCCTCCGACGCCCCGCGTCGTAGCGGTGATCGACGCCACCGGCGACGCCGACGGCGCCGCGCTCGCGATGCGCATCGGCGCCGAGCTGCACGACGGCCTCGCGCCGATCGCCGACACCCCCGCCGCGCGCGCCCTCTACGCCCCGCTCCTCGACGAGGACGCCGCCGTGATCACCGAGGTGCGCGCCTCGTTGGATCAGGCCGAAGAGGCGCTCGCGCAGTTCAACAACGAGAGCGCGCTCGGCGCCGCCGCGACCGGCGAGACCCGCCTCCTGTCCGCGTCGCCGCGCGCGAGCGTGACCGAGCTGCTCTCGAACCTGGTCTTCACCGAAGGGCTCGCGCGGTTCCCGACCGATCCCGTCGGCACCCGCTTCGCGTTCGCGGCGGTCCACCGGCTCACGCCCGACCGCAAGCTCGACCCCAAGCACTTCTTCCCCGAGGTGATCGAGGCCTACGAAGCTTCCGGACGCGGCGATCCGGGCACCGGCATCATCGACATCCAGGTCGACGGGCCCGCCGCGGAGATCTGGATCGACGGCACGCGCGCCGGGGCCGCGCCCGCCCAGGTCGCGGTCGCCGGCGGCATCCACTTCGTGTCGGTCACCGGCGACGACGCGGTCACGACCGGCGCGCGCGTGCGCGTCGACGCGGGCCAGACCGCGACCTTGCACCTGACCGCGGCGCGCGCGGATCTCACGACGCGGATCGCGCGCATGCGGCGCAAGCTGCTCGAGGCGCCCGACGACGCCGCGCGCGCCGCCGCGATCGCGTCGATCGCGAAGACGGTCGGCACCGACGCCGCGGTGATCGTCGTGCGGCACGGCGACGCGCTCGGCACGCGGATCTGGCGCGATCAGGCGCCGGGGCTCGGCGGCGCGGTCGCGTTCGCGAGCAGCACCCCGCGGCAGGTCCTCGAGCCGCTGGTCCCGCCGCCGCCGCCGCCCGACGATCATCCGATCCGGCTGCCGCCGCCGCCGCCGCCGCCCGGCCCGCCGTGGTGGAAGCGGACGTGGGTGCGCGAGGCCGCCGCGATCAGCGCGATCGTGATCGTCGGGACGGTCGCGACCTACGCCGCGACGCGCGACCCCGGCTCGAGCAACGTGACGACGCTCGGGTTCCCGAAATGAAGCGTGCGCTCGTCCTCCTCGGCGCGCTCGCCGCCTGCGGCCCGGCGTCCGATCACTTCGCGATCGATCTCTCGCTCGCCGGTCAGGGCGACGAGTATGCGTGCCCCAACACGACCTGCACCGCGGTGCAGCTGACCTGCGACGCGGTCGTGAGCCTGCGCATCGTCGACGCGGCGGATCCGAGCACCGTCTACCTCTCCAAGTGTCTGCCGCTCAACGACGCGCCGAACCTGTGCGCGATCGGATCGCTGGATCTCGGCAGCACGGAGATGAACCCCATCCCGAACAAGATGGTTCGCGTCGAGATCCTCGTGTGGCCCGCGAACGAGATCACCAACCTGCAATGCCCGACCGACGTCGAGTTCGACGCGCAGAACAAGCCCGTCGCGGTGACGGGCCCCGATCAGAAGGCGCCCGCGATCGGCGGCCAGACGTACTTCCGCGCGGGCACCGGCGACGTCGCGACGGTGCAACTCGGATGCATCGATCTCGGCGCGCTCAACGCCGGCGCGTGCCGGCTCGGCACCGTCGACGTGAAGACGACGGTCAACGACTTCGACACCGACGTCAGCCTGCCGACCGCGGTCGCCGACACCGTCACGGTCGGCGTCGGCGAGCCGAAAGCGCACATCAACTCGACGACGCAGCAGATCGAGTGGCAGATGACGACCAACGAGATCGTCAACCTGCCGCGCGTGAAGATGGATCCGCCGCCGCCGATCCCGACCTGGCGCGAGCCGCAGGTTCCGATGCCGTTCGAGCGCGCCGCCTGCATCCAGGTCCTCGAGGACGGCCCGCAGGAGACGCCCGCGATCACGTGTCACGCCGCCGACAGGAACACGACGGCGATCGACACCGTCGCGTTCAAGCTCGCGAAGTCCACGCTCGCGCAAGCCTACGCGGCGCTGCGCCTGCCCGGCGTGCCCGATCAAGGCCTGGTCGTCGGCATGGTCGTCGACGCCAACGGCAACCCGCTCGCCGGCGTGCAGGTCAACGTCCTCGGCGGCAGCGTGCAGTATCTGTCGGCCGATCGCACGATGATCGATCCCGGCAACTCGACGTCGACGTCGGGCATGTTCGTCTCGCGCGACGCGCCGTTCGACGGCACCTGGAGCGCGACCGACGGCCTGGGCCACGGCCCGAGCGAGCAACCGATCGTCGGCGGACTGGTCGTCGGCAAGGCGACGATCGTGTACATCCAGATCGAATGAGCAGTCGGACTTGGTATCGGATCGCGCTCGCCGGCGGCCAACCCGGTGACGCGCAGGTCGTGGTCGCGCCCGGCGCGCACCTCGGCGACGCGATCGCGAACGGCGTGCGTCATGTCGGGCGCGGGGCGTGGGCCGCGGCGGTCGCCGTCGCCGACGCGACCGAGGTCCCGCTCGGCGAGGCGTTCGGCAAGCACGAGGTCGTCGCGCGCGGCACGACCGAGCTCGCGACCGGCCTGCGCTGGCCGCTCGGCATCGTGCCGTCGTTCGGCGATGCATCGCGCGCCGCCGCGCTCCACGAAGGCTGGGCGCGAAGAAAAGACAACGTGATCGAGGCGGTCGTCGACGGGCCGAAGCTCGACGAGGCGCTGATGTCGATCGTCGAGAAGCTGCCGGCCGCCGACAACCTCGAGGTCCGCGTGATGGATCACCACGACGGCGCCGGCACGACCGAGGTCTGGCTCACGCCGCGCATCGACGTCAAGCGCGCGATCCGCATGCTCGACGACAACGACATCGAGCTGCTCCACAACGGGCACGTCGAGCTCTCGATCTACCTGCGCGCGCAGCGTTCGACCTTGCGGCTGACCGAGCACAAGACGATCGCGTGGCTGTCGGAAGACGAGGCGCTCACGCGATCGATCCTCGTGTGGCTCGGGCTCGAGGAGCGCCCGGAGCTGGCGACCCTCGCGCAGATGGGCCACTTCCACTGGCGCCCCGCCGCGACCCAGCCGCGCCGCCGCTTGATCGACAAGCTCAAGCGGATGCAGATGCGCTTGGTCGACTCATGGAAAGCCTGATACCCAGGCGCGATTCGCATGGCAGGCTTCCGGATGCGGAGCTTGTCTTCTTGGATCTCCGAGCGCGCGTTGCACCGCGCGATGCCGCTGCGGCACCCGCTGCCGCCGATGCGCGAGTATGCGATCGCGCCTGACTTCGCCTGGATGTTGTGGGAGACCGTCCGGCGCGATCGTCCGGAGACGATCGTCGAGACCGGGTCCGGCGTCTCGACGATCGTGATGGCGTACGCGCTGGAAGAGACCGGGCGCGGCCACGTCTACGCGCTCGAGCACGATCGCCACTACGCCGCGCAGACCCGCACCGAGCTCGCCAAGCACGGCCTGTCGCGCTGGGCGACCGTGATCGACGCGCCGCTCGAGCCGATCGAGATCCGCGGCGAGCGCCATCGCTGGTACTCGGTGCGCGCGCTCGACTGGATCGACACGATCGATCTCGTCGTCGACGACGGGCCGCCGCGCTGCGCCGGCACGATGCTGCGCTACGCGTCCTTGTTCGTGTTCGCGCCGCGGCTCGCGCCGAACGCGACCTTCCTGCTCGACGTGATCGGGCGCGAAGAGCCCGGCATCCTGGCGCGCTGGGCGAAGGAGCTGCCCGACTTCGTGCAGACGCGGCTCGACACGACCAAGGGCAACGTGATCATCACGCGCGCGCCAGCGTTTGTAGATGAGCGATCAGCTCGTCCAGATCTCGCGGCTCCGTCAATGGATTCATGATCGCGGAGCGGAGCCACAGCGCGCCGCGCGCGCGCGTCTTCAAGATGTAGAAGCGGCCGTCGGCGAGCGACGCCGTGCGCAGCCGCGCGGTCTGCTCGTCGTCGTGGCCGCGCACGCGGTAGCAGATGATGTTCATGTCCGGCGGCGCGAGCACCTCGAAGCCGGCGGCCTCGAGCTTCTGCGCGAAGCTCGCGCCCAGCTCGCACACGCGCTCGACGTAGTCGCGGAAGAAGTCGTCGCCGTACGCGCGCACGCACGCGTAGAGCTCGAGCGCCATCATGCGCTTCGTGCACTCCATCGTGCGCAGGCCGAGGTTCCACCATTCGTCGTCGGGATCGTTGCCCGCGAACAGGTACGACGCCTCCTGCGCGAACGCTTGATAGACGTCGCGGTGGCGGCGGAAGAGCACCGCCGTGCAGAGCGCGGGCATCGCGAGCATCTTGTGCGCGTCCCAGACGATCGAGTCGGCGCGCTCGATGCCGTCGATCTTGTGCTTGTGGAGATCAGACATCGCGAGCGCCGCGCCGTGCGCGCCGTCGACGTGCAGCCAGAGCTCGTGCTGCGCGCAGAAGTCCGCGCACGCCGGGATCGGATCGAGCGCGCCGGTCGCGGTCGCGCCC
>Ga0310810_10011792_pt1 | contig 10227 bp, 8 predicted proteins | sample NCmetagenome_FD_207641 | JGI IMG/M metagenome (GOLD analysis project Ga0310810, IMG submission 207641) | Soil microbial communities from experimental microcosm in Duke University, North Carolina, United States - NC | ecosystem: Engineered > Artificial ecosystem > Soil microcosm > Unclassified ...
TCACCGCTGCTCAGAACCTCGACTGGGCCGTGCTCTTGCGAGCGGCCGATTGCGCTCTTGTGTTCATTCGGCCGAGTGAGGTCAGCGCCGCAATCGAACGGTTGCGCGCGCTGGACCCTGCGTCGCGTGGGTGGCTCGAAAAGATTGCCATCGTTTGGGCGCTGGAAGAGGGAACCAGCGTTGCGCCCGGAATACCGGAGGTCCACGAGTTCGCGAAACGGGAATTCAAAATCTGCGAATCACCGCTTTCGCATCCCTGGGGTAACGCGCATGCAGGGGGTATCGAGCGCATGATCCATTACTTGCGAGGTGTCCGCATCGGCGTGGCCTTGGGCGGCGGGGCCGCCCGCGGCATGGCGCATTTAGGTGTGCTCAAAACCCTCGAGGACAACGGCATCATTCCCGATGTGATCGTCGGCACGAGCGTTGGTGCGATGGCAGGAATCCTCTACTCCGCGGGTCTGGATTGTGATTATCTCGCCAAGAAGTTCAGCGCGGAGCTGAAACTCCCGTGGATCTTCCGCCAGCTTCCCAGCGGGGGCTACTGGTATTTGCTCTACAAGTACCGGCGCGGCCTTTTTGAACAGATGCTCCGAGAAGAGCTTCATGATTGGAAGCTGGAGCAATTGGCGGTCCCGTGTCTCGCCGTTACGGTTGATCTGGTGACTGGGCATGCGGTTGTGAGGGATCGCGGAGACGCCGTCCATGCGATTCTTGAAAGCATCAACTTGCCTATGCTTTCGTCTCCGATTTGCCGCAACGGACAGGCGCTGATCGATGGTGGCTTGGTCAATAATATTCCCGCGGATGTGCTTACCTCTCAGGACTGCAACTTCCTCATCGCCGTCAGCGTCACGGCCAAGATCAGGAGGGAGTTTGGTGCCAATACGCCCGACACGCCGACGCTCAGGATGCGAATTCCGTCGAGCCTGCAAACGCTCTTCCGTACTCTCGAGGTCCAGAATTTTAACCTTAACAGAGTCGGCGGACTGCCTGCGGAGGTGGTGATCGAGCCCGACGTCACAGACTTCGACCTGTCGGAGTTCATGCGCGCAGAAGAACTTTCAAGGGTTGGCGAACAAGCTGCAATCACTCAGGTGGCGAAAATCCAACAATTACTGACGCGGCTCGATCCCGCACTCTTCCGGTTCGCTCAGTGATGCCACCAATAGTGGTCGTTTGAGGCGAAGGGCGTGAGACTTCTCCTGAACATTTTTCTTTGGATCACCGTGCCGCCGATAACGCTGTGGGGAGTCGGCGCATTGTACTTCTCTCCGCTGCTGGCGGCGCGATGGCGTACCGTTGCCGCCGCGAGTTACGGGGCGGCAACCGTTTTGGCTTTTGCACTCCTGCCGGACCCAGGGAAAACAGCGATCGCCGCCCTCGCTATCTTCGCCATTCTTTTAATTTTGTTTTTGCGCACACGCGCATCTAACGATCGCGACTGGCAGCCCGAAGTATCAGTAACGCCGTCGGCGACGCTGAATGGCGATCTCGTAACTGTTTACGGTGTCAGAAACTTCGATTACCGCAGCGCTACGGATTTCACGCCGCGCTGGGAGGAACGCACCTATGACTTACGCAAACTCGACTCGGCCGACATCGTCGCCGTCTATTGGGCCGGCAAGGCGATTGCACACGCGATCGTGAGCTTCGGATTCCAAGGCAAAGATTATCTGGCGGTGTCGATCGAGATGCGCAAAGCGAAAGGCAAGCGCTACTCAACCCTCGCCGGACTTTTTCGGCAATACGAACTCTACTACGTCGTCGCCGACGAGCGCGACGTGATCCGTGTCCGAACCACTTATCGCGAGCCTCAGGAAGACGTCTATGTTTACCGCACGAACACGCCGCTGAGAAATATCCGCCGGGTTTTTCTCGACTATATTCAGAAGATTAATGACATCCATCAGCATCCGCGCTTTTACAACACACTGACAACCAACTGCACGACGACCATTCTCATGCATACCCGGATGAATCCCGAATCACCGCCGATGTCGTGGAAAGTTTTGCTGAGTGGCTATCTTCCCCGCTATCTCTACGAGCTCGGCCGGGTCGATGCGACAAAGCCATTTAGTGATTTGGAAAGACTCTGCCACGTAAACGAGCGCGCACATGCGGCGGATAAGGATCCAGATTTCTCCCAGCGCATTCGGATGGGACTTCCCATGCCAGCGCCGCTGCCATGATGGTTCCCTTCGCGGGTTCGATTCCCGCCCCCGCCTCATGTTTTTGATTCACAGTAACTTACAACAAATTACTGTCCGAAAATTGACTGAGTCACAGCAAAAATCACAACAAATTTGCCGATTTCATTGCTGTTCCATCTTGTCCATCAATGTGCTGCCATCCTTGCGCGCGTGTGGAATGGGGCGACTCGAGCGGCGAACTCTCGCCCTACGCGCGCGTGGAATGGGGCGTTAACCTGGAAATGAAGCCTTAGGTTACTTCCTAGATCGAGATTTCCATTCCTTCGCGGGCAAGCACCGCATTGGGGAACCGTTCCTGACACAATTTTTCGATGCGCTCAAGAAACTCGTCGTCGTGGTCCGGGTCGTGATGCGTGAGGGCCAGGCGCTTCACACCGGCCATTTCCGCAACTTGCATCGCTTGATCGAAGCTGCTGTGTCCCCATCCGCGCCGTTTCTGTAGTTCCTCGGCGGTGTACTGCGCGTCATGGACCAAGAAGTCCGCGCCGCGCGCCAACTCCACCAGCCGCGGATCGATCTGCTCGCCATGCTCGACATCCGTGCAAACGACGAGCACTTTGCCGTTCCGCTCAATCCGGAAACTATACGCTCCGCCGGGATGGTTGTGCCTTTGCGCGGTAACAATGGTTGGCACATTGCTGAAGGTGGTGAAGTGCCTGCTGGCATCAGCAATTTGCAGGAACTCGAAATTGGCACCCATGCGATCCAATTGCACCGGGAAATATTCGGCCTGCATTTGGACTTCGAAAATCTGCCGCAGATCTGTCACTGTCTGGTCCCGGCCGAGCGTCAGGAGCGTGATTTTCTGCCTGGGATCATAAGCCGGGGCGAAGAACGGAAAGCCCTGGATGTGGTCCCAGTGAAAGTGCGTGAACGCGATGGGGATTTGTTCCTGCTTGTGGCCGATGGCCCGAAGGTCTCTGCCCAGATTCCGCAGTCCCGTGCCCGCGTCAATGATGACGATGCGGTTCATATCGGTGAACGTGATTTGCAGACACGTGGTGTTGCCGCCGAATTGCTGAAAACCGGCATCGCAGATCGGGATGGATCCCCGCGTACCATAAAACTTGAGCTTCATCGCATCGTTCCTTATGAAGGTAAGTCCCAGCTCGCGAGAATGCGGGACGTTACTTGGTCAACAACTTCTTTTTCGCTGCCCCGAGTTCTTTGAGTTTTCCTTCATCCACCTTGGGATACGCCAGATCGAGTGAGTCGAGAGTTTCGATGACTGCCGCGGCGACTACGACGCGGGTAAACCATTTGTTGTCCGCCGGCACCACATACCACGGCGCGTCTTTCGTCGCGGTTCCCTGAATCATTTCTTCGTACGCTTCCATGTAATCATCCCAGAAATCACGCTCGGCGGCGTCATTGGATGAGAATTTCCAATTCTTCAACGGATCTTCGATTTCGTTCCAGGAATCGTTGCTTCTGTTCTTTCTTTGAAACATGAAGAAAGAATTTCCGCACGATGACACCATTTCTTGTCAGGTATTGCTCGAAGTTGCGAATGTCTTCGAAACGATCTTCCCAAATTTCTTTGCCTACCAGTTTTGGAGGCAGTTTCTGCTTCGCCAGAAATTGGGGATGAACCCGGACGACGAGCACCTCTTCGTAGTAACTGCGATTGAAGATTCCAATGTGTCCCCGGTTCGGCAAACATTTCATGCACCGCCAGAGATAATCATGGTCGAGGTCCTCGTTCGATGGAGATTTGAAGGAATATACCTGGCAACCTTGTGGATTCACGCCTGACATGACGTGCTTGATCGCGCCGTCCTTGCCAGCTGCGTCCATCGCTTGAAAAATCAGAGGGACAGCCCATTTGTCCTGGGCGTAAAGCTTGTCCTGCAAGTCGGCCAAGGCTGTGACGCCCATGGCGAGCGCCTCTTTCGCTCGCGGTTTGTCAGCTTCTTTGGTGAATTCGAGTGTATCGTTTGGATCAACATCCTTGAGACGAAAATCCTGCCTTTGGTGACTCGGAATGGTTTGGCGAGTTCGCGCGCTCTTTTGATGATTTCTTTTGTTTTCATAAAATTTTCGTCGGTAATATTGTTTTGACTAACCATCACGACTTCGGATATTCGCCGTTCATTCAATCGAAGCCGTCGGGGAGAACTCCAATCGCGCGGCGTAAACAGAAACTCAAACGAAATCTATTATGAAAAATGTAAAGAAAATTGCAGTTCTACTATTAATCCTTGGCGTAACGACGGGATTCACGCAGGCGGCTACTCATCACTCCAAGCCCGACGCAACTTTGCGGCTGAGCGGGGGTTCGTTCGCTCTTGGAATTGGTGTCAACTGGGGGTCAGGCACGCTCACCTACAAGGGCAAAGACTATCCAGTTAAAGTAAAAGGACTGTCGATAGGCAAAGTGGGTATGACCAGCTCTTCCGCTAATGGTGAGGTTTTCAACCTGAAGCATCTTCAAGATTTCAACGGTCATTATAACGTGGGTGCCGCGGGGACGCGGGGCGTGACTCTTGGCGGTGGGAAAAGTGGGACCATCATGTCAAATCAGGCCGGTGTGATAGTCCGCGTTTCCGCCACACAAAACGGCGTTGCTGTCAACGCCACGGGCGGCGGCGTTGACATGCAACTCAAATAACGGGGTTTCCTGACAAATAAACCTGTGCGCGCCGTCATTTGACGGCGCGCATGGCAATTGCTCGAATGGGCGAGCTTTCCATACCCGGCGCGGTGATTGAGATCGCAACGGCAGCCCGATGGGTGTCGAGATGGCCGTCCACGATGCGCACGGTGGGCCTGGCCATTGTTGTCAGTCTTGCTTCTGTTTCATCGCTACACGCCCAATCCCCGAGTTCCGTAAGACAACCGCCTCCACCTAGAGCGGTCTACACACCGAAGCCTCAATATCGTGCTGAATGGGCAAAACAAGGGCTCACTGGCAAAGGCGTTGTTTTGGTAACGATCGACAAGCAAACAGGCAACGTCGCTGGCGTGCGGATGCTGACGAGCACAGGAAACCAACAACTTGATGGCGCTGCGCTGCAAGCGTATTCACTGTGGCGTTTCGACCCCAGAACAGTGGCTGTGTCGCAACTGAAGATTCCAATAGAGTTTGCTAAGCGGCCAACCCCTCAGCCAGCTAAGCGCAACTTGCCGCAGCCAGTAGTCCTACTCGTCATTCTGGCCATTGCCATGGCAGCGATAGGGTTCTTTAAGAGAAGACGAGCATAAGATAACATCGTCTTGTGTGTCTCCTTCTAAACACAGATATGCGACGATGCATTTACGTGTTCTTATCAGTTTATGCCTGTCGCTCACGGCAGGTTCCCTATCTGCAAAGAGCGAGGAATTTTCACAGACACGTGATCTACCCCCTCTGAAATTGTCAGCGGCTGATCTGGATACTATCTTACACGATACTCAGGCAATTGTTGCAGCGGCCAATGGTCCTTCAGCTGGGCAAGACTTTGCTCGGGAGAGTGTGAAGCTTGGGGTCCGCGGTCATGAAATCGAGATACCCCACTTTTCCGGTGCAAGCAGCGTTGCGTTTCCAAGAGAACTTTTCAGGTTCTCTTACGCCTACCATCAGCCCGATAAACCGATCTCATCCGTCACGATTGATTTGGGCGATTATTCGCGCCGAGTCTCGGTCACTGGTGAAGCCGCAGAACAAGTCGAAGCAATCTCGAACCTAGTTGAGATGGATCTGCTTCGCCATTCAACCGCGATCGGGGGCGCCACGTTCCGTTGGGTAGCTGGAGTATGCCTCACAGTGGGCCTTCTGACGTCTCTTGGCCTTAGCGGCGCCTATTGGTTGCATACTCGAGCACATAGCGCATTGGGAATGTTGATCTGTTCGGCGATTGGCCTGTTGCTGGTGCTTCTCGTACCATGGCACAGATACCTTCCCGGCTTTGCACTTTACCAGAGCTACTCCCCTTTCCTTCTCATGAGATATGCGCCTCAGATTTTTTTCTTCAGCCTTGTCGCAGCTCTCCTCGGAATTCCACTCTCGCATTTTCTTCTGCGATGCAAAGCCTAACCAACCGACCCATGCAGATAATCGCCAGCGACACTTTCAGCCTTGCTCTTGGCAAGCCTCTTTGCTAGAGGATTTTTGCGGCCGTTAAGACTCATGGACGCGCGCTTGCTGTGGTTATTTCTGTTGCCGTTGTTGGTTGGTCGGAGTGCGTGCGTCTTCGTAAGTAAATGCGTGGATCAACGCGACGATTTCGGATGACCGCGAAGGCTAACAGGAATTACTCACTGTGAACCGCTGGAAGCGTTGGCTGCCGGGGCTGCAGATCCTCGGCAAGTACCAAGCCCCCTGGTTTGCGCGCGATGTGATGGCTGGTCTGGTGCTAGCTACTATGCTGGTGCCGGTCGGTATCGCGTATGCCCTGGCTTCAGGCGTTCCCGGAATCTATGGGCTATATGCCACGATCGTGCCCTTGCTCGCGTACGCGCTCTTTGGTCCCAGTCGCATTCTTGTGCTGGGGCCGGATTCGTCTCTCGCCCCCGTGATTCTCGCGATCGTGCTTCCTCTCTCGGGTGGCGACCCCATGCGTGCGGTGGCCCTCGCGAGCATGATGGCGTTGGTTTCGGGTCTGGTATGCGTGCTGATAGGTATTCTGCGCCTGGGGTTCGTCACGGAGCTTCTCTCGAAGCCGATCCGCTACGGCTACATGAACGGAATCGCGCTTACAGTGTTGATCAGCCAGCTGCCGAAGCTCTTCGGTTTCTCGATCGATGGCGTCGGTCCATTGCGCGATCTCGTGAGCATCGGCGAAAGCATTCTCGGCAGACAGGCGAACTGGACGTCGTTCGCAGTCGGCGCCAGTACACTCATAGCAATTCTTCTGCTCAAGCCCTACAAGCGCATCCCGGGTCTTCTGCTCGCGGTCGTCGCTGCGACTATTGTCGTCGGTATACTGAACCTCGATTCTACCGCTGGCGTGAAGGTTCTTGGGCCGCTGCCACAAGGACTGCCATCGTTTGCATTGCCGATGATTAGTTTTGCTCACCTCAACGACGTCATTATCGGCGGCTGTGCTGTCGCCATGGTGGCATTCGCGGACACGAGCGTCTTATCGCGAACGTACGCCGCCAAGACTCGCACTTCGGTTGATCCGAATCAGGAAATGATCGGCCTGGGCGCTGCCAATCTCGCCGCCGGCCTTTTTCAAGGATTCCCGATCAGCAGCAGCTCGTCACGCACACCGGTCGCAGAAGCGGCCGGCGCGAAGACGCAGCTCACCGGAATAGTGGGCGCCATCGCGGTCGCGCTCCTTCTGCTGTTCGCACCGAACCTGCTGAAAAATCTCCCGAGTAGCGCGCTCGCCGCGGTTGTGATTGCCGCGGCCATCGGCTTGTTTGAATTCGCAGACCTGCGCCGCATCTTCCGCATCCAGCAATGGGAGTTCTGGCTGTCCATTGTGTGCTTCGTCGGTGTTGCCGTATTTGGCGTAATTCCAGGAATTGGCATCGCGATTGTCATCGCGGTCATCGAGTTCCTGTGGGACGGCTGGCGGCCACACTACGCAGTGCTCGGCCGGGTCGATGGTGTTCGGGGCTATCACGACATCAAGCGCTACCCTAGTGCGCGGCGCATCCCCGGCCTGGTGCTGTTTCGTTGGGACGCACCGCTTTTCTTCGCTAACGCCGAGTTCTTCCACCAGCGCGTGCTTGAGGCCATTGCAGAATCACCGACTCCGGTACAACGAATCATCGTCACTGCCGAACCGGTCACCAGCATCGATGTGACTTCGGCTGACATGCTTGCTGAGCTCGAGCACTCGCTTACCGAATCCGGCATCGAGCTACGGTTCGCCGAGATGAAAGATCCGGTCAAGGACAAGCTGAAGCGCTTCGAACTATTCGATCGCTTCGGCGCCGCCGACTTCTATCCGACCATAGGCAGCGCGGTGGACGCCTATCTCGAAGAGCACGCTGTCGATTGGAAGTCTTGAGAACAAGCATTCACATGGTTCCAGCCGGCGGCAAAAGATAGAGCGCTATGGCGAAGATCAGGTAAACCATTAAGGCGAGCACGCCGACAAACCAGGCGGAGCGCCCAGATGTAGTCACGAGGGAGGCAGTGAGCGTCGCGAACAGGATCATTGCGACTGCCCCGGGCCAGAAATTCAAATCCATGGGTGTGGGGCCAATCACGTAACTGAGCAGCACCAGAACCGGCGCGACGAAGAGCGCGATCTGCGCGGCGCTGCCCAGTGCAATGCTCACGCTCAAATCGAGACGATTTTTGCGCGCTGCGGAAAATGCTGCCGCCATTTCAGCGGCTGCTCCGACCAAAGCCACAACGATGAACCCGACAAAGGCAGGACTCATTCCGAAGGCAGTTGCAGCGTACTGAACGGACCCGACAAACACTTCGCTTACCAATGCCACCAAAATTGTAACACCGGCGAGCGTCCCGAGCGCCAGACCGATCGGCCACGCCGCTTCATGTTCCTCGGCTGTGCTCGCGAACAATTCGCGATGCGTGTTCAGCGAAAACCACAGGCCGAGAGCGTACCCGACCAAAAGCAAAAACGAAAGCGCTAGGCTCAACTCTTGATTTAATCCCGCTTTGCCTAATGCCTCGTGCTCGGCCACGGCGGACGGAATCAGAAGCGCTATCGTGGCGAGGAAAAGCAAACCGGCCTGAAATCGCGCGGCCACACGGTTGAATTCCTGAACGTGATACCGAAGACCGCCGAGCAGGAAGGATGCGCCCAGCATAAACAACGAGTTTGTCACGATCGCGCCGGCGACCGATGCTTTCACCAATGTGTATTGTCCCGCCTGCAAAGCAGCGATGGCGATGACAAGCTCGGTCAGATTTCCAAGCGTCGCATTGAGGAGGCCGCCGACCGAATCGCCTGTCTTTGCCGCGACCGATTCCGTTGCGTGACTTAGCAGAACAGCCAGCGGCAAAATCGCGAGCACCGAAAGAACGAAATGGAGCGTGTGCGCTTCGTGGTTGAGTTTCTCCGCCCCGAGCGCGATGGGTACAAACACAAGCAGCCAGAGCAATGGATTACGGCGGATCTCTCGAAGAAGCAGGCTCACGAACCTCCCCTGGTTTTCACAAAAGTTTCCAGATGCAGGGCCAACGAAAGATTAACTAATGGAACTGCTGTAAGTTTACTCGACTGCGAAATAAGTGGAATCAGGAATTGCATTTCGCACTACCGGCTGATCCGTGACGATGACTGTCGTGCCTGGTCTGATCTCGTCGGCGAGCTTCTGCGCAAACTCGGTGTTGAACCGGACTCGTGAAGCGAGCTGCTCGGCCTCAGCGGGACGGCCTTCGCTACTCACACGCATCCACCTCCCGGCCTCGCGTCCCGGCGCGAGCTGACTCGGCTTGCCGCTACTGCCTTCGAGCAACGTGAACACATGGCTGCCGAGACGATCGCGGCCGGTGAGACCGCCGCCACTAATCTCAATTGCGGCGCGTCCGATCGGATTGCCATTGCGATAAACGTACAGAGCATGATCTGTGGAGCTCAGAACAATCGCAATTGGGCCTTCGGGACTTCGCTCGGGACGCCAGTCGTATTCATCGCGAGCCAGCCGGCGGACCATCTCAGGTGTGAAATCTTTCGGCGCCAGCAATAGACCAGGATTTGAGGCAAGATGTGGGGTAGGCGTCTTGCCGTCCCCCACAACGACGGTGCCTCCCTTGGCTGTCGTGGCGAAAAGCAGTTGGGAGAAATCGTAAGGAAGACGAATGCAGCCGTGGCTCGCAGGGTACCCGGGAAGTTGCCCGGAATGCATGGCGATGCCGCTCCAGGTGAGCCGCTGCATGTTAGGCATCGGCGCGTTGTTATATTTTTTCGAATGGTGCCTCTGCTTTTTCTCCAAAATGCTGAACACGCCGCCAGGCGTGGAATTGCCTTTCGCGCCCGTGCTCACGGTTGAGCGGCCGATCAGGATGCCGTTCCGATACACATGAATGGTCTGCTGCGGAATGCTCACGAGCGCAACTACCGGTCCGTCGGGAGAAAGTTGCGGCTTCCACCAATATTCGCCGGGC
>Ga0310810_10011793_pt1 | contig 10226 bp, 10 predicted proteins | sample NCmetagenome_FD_207641 | JGI IMG/M metagenome (GOLD analysis project Ga0310810, IMG submission 207641) | Soil microbial communities from experimental microcosm in Duke University, North Carolina, United States - NC | ecosystem: Engineered > Artificial ecosystem > Soil microcosm > Unclassified ...
CAACTGGAATGACGAAGTTCTCGGTTCCCACCGAGGGATCTGTTGCGATGGCCGCGGCCACGGCGCCGTCGTAGACGCGACCGACCGCCATCGTCGAGGTCAGGTACACGGGCGTCTCGATACAGCCCCACTCCGCGATCTGGATCGACCCTGTCAACTCGCCGGCGCCGTTCAGCACCGCGGTGCCGGCGGCGATCGGCCGGCTGATGAGGGTGTCGAGCGAACCGGGCACGATCGCCGTGACGCCGGTCCGCGCCACGCCGCGGCCTTCCGGCGGGTCAGGCTCGTCGCGACGAACGGTGACGTGACCGGCGGACACGCCGCGGACGTCCGTGATCGCGTTCCGCGACCCTGTGTCCAGCTCGCCGATCCGCAGGCCGAGGTCTCGCAACCGCTCCATCACAGCCTCCCGGCGGCGATTATGCGTTCCAGAACTGCTGCGTCCGGGGGGTCGCGCGTCGGGATCCCTCGAAAGAGGTCGATGCGGCGGCCACTTTCGAGATCGGCGCCTTGACTTTCGAAGCGCTGAGCTGTTTCGCTAACAAAGACTTGTCCGCGAGGTCTAACTTGAGAGGGCTATCAAGAGTGTGGTACGAACGTGCCACAGGGTCACACATACAAGGAGGACAGGTTGAAGAACGTCTCCCGTAAGTTCGTGGCGACGCTTGTCGCGCTCGGGCTCGTCGGCATCGTCGCCGCCGGAGCTTCGACTGCGATCGCGAAGCCGACATCAAGCAGCGCGTCGATCAAAGCATGCGCGCTCCTGCCAGATACGGTCTCGTCGACGCGCTACACGCTGTTCGACGCGCCATACCTGAAAGCCGCATTCAAGAAGGCAGGGGTCGCTGCATCCGTGCTCAACGCACATGCAGATCCCCAGAAGCAGAAGTCGCAGGCACAGCAGTGCCTCGCACAGGGCGCCAAAGTGATCCTGCTCGACCAGCTCGATCCGGTCTCGGGCGCCTCGATCACGAACCTCGCCGTTTCCCGTGGGGCGAAAGTGATCGACTACGACCGCCTCGTCGTAGGCAGCAAGGCGTCCTACTACGTCTCGTTCAACAACGTGACGGTTGGGAAGCTTCAGGGCAAGGGCCTCGTCGCCGGCCTCAAGGCGAAGGGGACCTACTCGAAGCACCCCGTGATCGCCGAGTTGAACGGAGACATCAAGGACAACAACGCCAAGCTCTTCAAGCAGGGCTACGACTCGATCCTGAACCCGCTCTACAAGAGCGGCACGTTCACGAAGGCGAAGTCGGGCGACCAGTACACCGACTGGAGCCCAACGAAGGCAAGGACGATCTTCGACCAGATGCTCGCTCAGAACGGCAACAAGATCAACGGCGTGCTTGCCGCGAACGACGGGCTGGCCGGCGCCGTGATCGCCTCGCTGAAGGCACACGGCCTCAAGGCGGTTCCGCTGACCGGGCAGGACGCGACGCCGACCGGCGTCCAGTTCATCCTCGCCGGCTGGCAGAGCGGTACCGTCTACAAGTCGGTCCGCAAGGAGGCGAACGCAGCCGCAGCGGCCGCGATCGCGCTCGTCAAGGGCACGAAGGTGCCGGGCGTCAACGGCAAGGTCAGCGGCACGAAGTCGATCCTGCTGAAGCCGGTCTGGATCACGAAGGCCAACTACAAGGTCCTCTTCGCCGACGGCTTCCTGAAGAGGAGCCAGGTCTGCAACGGCCAGTACGCGAAGTACTGCAAGTAGAAGACCTTCCCGGTGGGGGTGCTCGCTTGGAGCACCCCCACCGTGGTAAAACCCCCCCGGTGAACGCGACACCCACGCCGACCCTCGAACTCCGTGGGGTCTCCAAGAGCTTCGGATCGGTGCAGGCATTGCAGGCGGTCGACTTCGAGGTTCGCGAAAGCGAGGTGATGGCGCTCGTCGGCGACAACGGCGCCGGCAAGTCCACGTTGATCAAATGCGTCGCCGGGATCTACTCGATCGACGACGGTCAGATCTTCTTCGACGGCGAGCCGGTCGCGATCCACGGGCCGAAGGATGCCGCCAAGCTCGGAATCGAGGTCGTCTACCAGGACCTCGCGCTCGCCGACAACCTCGACGTCGTCCAGAACATGTTTCTCGGGCGCGAAATGCACGACCTACTGTTTCGCCTGCGGGAAGCGCCGATGGAGCAGCGTACGACGGAAACCCTGAAATCGCTCTCCGTGACGACGATTCGCTCCGTGCGCCAGCCCGTTGCGACCCTGTCGGGAGGACAGCGCCAGTCCGTGGCGGTCGCTCGCGCGGTCCTGTGGAACAACCGGGTCGTTTTCCTCGACGAGCCGACCGCCGCGCTCGGGGTCGCGCAGACGCGGCAGGTGCTCGACCTCGTCAAGCGGCTCGCCGACCAGGGACTCGCGGTCGTGCTTGTCTCCCACAACCTCGTCGACGTCTTCGAGGTCGCGAACCGCATCACGGTCCTGCGGCTCGGGCGAAACGTCGGCGTCTACGAGCGGAGCAAGACGAACGAGCAGGAGATCGTCGAAGCGATCACCTTCGGCGCGCCCGCTCCCGAGGAAACCGAGGTCGTGGCGTGAGCACTGCGGCGCCGGCCGATATCCAGGCCGCCGCCGAAGACCAGAACAGCATTGCCGCGATTCTCCGCGCGCGCTGGGAGGCGATCAAGTCGGGCGACGTCGGCAGCCTGCCGGTGATCATCGGAATCATCGCGATCGCGATCTTCTTCAACTCGAGATCGGACATCTTTTTCAGCGCGGTCAACTTCCAGAACCTGATTCAGCAGATGGCCGGAGTAACCGTGATCGCGATCGGCGTCGTCTTCGTGCTCCTGATCGGAGAGATCGACCTCTCGATCGGCTTCGTAAGCGGTCTCTGCGGCGTCACCGTCGCGTATTTCCAGCAGGCGGGGACCGGCCACCATTACCCGGGCCTGGTCGCGCTCGGCCTCGCCGTCCTCGTCGGCGCCCTGATCGGGCTCATTCAGGGATCGATCATCGCCTTCATCGGGGTTCCATCCTTCGTGGTCACGCTCGCCGGGTTGCTCATCTCCCAGGGACTGATCCTGCAGATTCTCGGCACGCAGGGCGTGATCGGAATCCAGGACAAGCAGATCAACGACATTGCCAACTACGTCCTGACGAAGAACACCGGCTGGATCGTTGCGATCATCTTCACAGTGGTGCTCGCGAGCGCCGCTTTAGGCTCCTACTTCAGCCGCCGGCGAGCGGGCCTGCCAACAGGCAACCTGCTTCTCATTGTCATCCGGCTCGTGTTCTTCGCAGGTCTGGCGTTCGCTGCCGTCGACATCTGTAACAAGGCGAAGCCTCGACCGGGCGTGCCGCTCGTCGGATTGATCTTCGTCTTCCTCGTCGTGCTCGGCAGCTACGTAGCCAGCCGGACGAGCTTCGGCCGGCATGTCTACTCCGTCGGGGGCAGCGCCGAGGCGTCGCGACGGGCGGGGATCAACGTCAAGCTGATCCGGATCCTCGTCTTCATGATCTCGGGCGTGATGGCGGCGCTTGGTGGCGTCATTCTCGCCTCTCGCCTCAACGGAATCGATCTCACCGCGGGCGGCGGGACGCTCCTGCTCGACTCGATCTCGGCCGCGGTGATCGGCGGGGTCAGCCTGTTCGGCGGACGCGGCCGGGTCAGCGGCGCGCTCTTCGGCGGGCTGATCATCGGCATGGTCGCCAACGGCATCGACCTCGTCGGCTACTCCGACGCGATCAAGTACGTCACCACCGGCGCGATCCTGGTCGCCGCGGTCACGCTCGACACCGTGCTGCGACGCCGGCAGGCCGCGGCCGGACGCTGAACCCGGTCCAAATGATCTGATCACAAGCTCGGCTCAGCGTGTAACAGCTCCGCCGCCGGCGTGACTGAACCCTCACGAACCGAGGGGTCGCAAAGGAGAGGCACATGCAGAACGACACTCAGGGCGCCGTCTACGTTCAGACGAACGACGCCGATAAGAACGAGATCGTCGCCTACGGGCGCGGGGCCGACGGATCGCTGGCGCGCATCGGCGACTACGAGACGGGAGGACGCGGAAGCGGCGAGCCTCATCTGCCCTCGCAGAGCTCGGTCGTCCTCAGCGAAGACGGGCGCCATTTGCTCGTCGTCAATGCCGGCAGCGACGAGATCACGCTATTCGCGGTCGAAAGCGACGGACTTCGCCTAAGCGACCGCGTTGCCTCCGGCGGAGCGACACCGACGAGCATCGCCGTGCGCGGCCGTCTCGTCTACGTCCTCAACAACGCCTCCGCGAGCATCGACGGGTTCGAGATCGCGGCCGGAAAGCTCGAGCCGCTCGCGGACTCGAAGCGCCCGCTGAGCGACGACGGCGCCGACGGCGCCCAGATCTCGTTCAGCCCGGACGGCCGCACGCTCGTCGTCACCGAGCGCGGCACCAACAGCATCAGCGCCTACGCGGTCGACGAGCGGGGCTATGCGGAGGGACCGTCGACGATCCCGTCCGCCGGCCAGACGCCGTATGGCTTCGGCTTCACGGACGGCGGCGCCCTGATCGTCACCGAGGCCTTCGGCGGCGACATCGGCAAGGCTGCAGCCTCGTCGTACGCGATCGCGGGGCCGGGCGAGCTGAAGCCGGTCAGCGGCTCCGTCGGCGACGGGCGCAGCGAGGTCTGCTGGGCCGCCGTGACCAACGACGGGCGGTTCGTCTTCGTCACGAACTTCGGCGACTGCACGATCTCGAGCTACAGCATCGGCGAAGACGGCGGCATCGAGCTCGCCGAGGCGGTGGCGGCTTCGACGCGCCTCGGCAAGGCGGGAATCCGCGACGAGGCGATCAGCTCCGACGGTCGCTTCCTCTACGCACTCGATGCCGACGCGCAGCAGGTACACGGCTGGAGCGTCGGCGTGGACGGTCGGCTCATGGAGATTGGCGCTTTCGAGGGCGTTCCGCCAACGGTTGCGGGACTCGCCGCAAGCTGAGAGAGTCGCGGTATGCCACTGATCTCACGCGGCTTCCGCGGGCGTCAAAGCGAGGGCCCATCGGACCGGATACCTCCGGGGCAGCACCTCGTGGACGACTTCCCGGTGCTGTCCGCAGGCCCGACGCCGCACACGCCGCTGGAGGAATGGACCTTCACGATCGAGGGCGGTGCCGAGCCGGCGAGCTGGACGTGGGAAGAGTTCCGGGCGCTGCCGAGCGAGGAGGTGACGACCGACATCCACTGCGTAACCAAGTGGTCGAAGCTGGACACGGTCTGGCGAGGCGTCTCACTGGACACGCTGCTCGGCCTGGTCGAGCATGACGCCGGCTACCTGCTCGCCTTCTGCGACGGCGGCTACACCACGAACCTGCCGCTCCAGCACGTCACCGACGGCAAGGCCTGGATCGCGTACGACTACGGCGGCGAGCCGCTCGAGCCCGAGCACGGCGGCCCGGCGAGGATGCTGGTGCCACACCTCTACTTCTGGAAGAGTGCGAAGTGGATTCGCGGCTTCCGGCTCCAGGACGAGGACGAGCCGGGGTTCTGGGAGTCCAACGGCTACCACATCCTCGGCGACCCGTGGCTGGAACAGCGGTACTGGGGCGACTAACTGAGGCGTCGCTTGCGATGCCGTCATCAGGCTGTGCGGGCTATGCCCGTGCAGCCGTCTGCGTCGATGACGGGAACGCGTGAGGTTGTCGCGGCTCCTCTGGCTCGTCACCGAGGTGACGGGAGCGGTCCAGGAGACGCCACGTGTTCGCACGCTGCTGCTCGACGCGGAGGGTTGGCCCGGGCACCGGCCCGGCCAGCACGTCGACGTCAGGCTGACCGCCGAGGACGGCTACCAGGCGGAGCGCAGCTACTCGATCGCCTCGGCACCCGGCCAGCCGCTGGCGATCACCGTGGAGCGGCTCGAGAACGGTGAGGTGTCCCCCTACCTCGTCGAGGAGGCGCGCGAGGGCGACGGCTTCGAGGTGCGCGGGCCAATCGGCGGCTACTTCGTCTGGGAGGACGACGGGCGGCCGGTCTTCCTCGTCGGCGGCGGCTCGGGCGTCGTGCCGCTCATGACAATGATCCGCTCGTCCTCCGGGTCGACGCCGATCCGCTTGCTCTACTCGTCGAGGACGCTCGAGGACGTGATCTACCGGCAGGAGCTCGAGGATCGTGCCGGTCATGGACTCGAGGTCTTCCACACCTTGACCCGCGAGCAGCCGCCGGGCTGGACGGGCTACAGCCGCCGCATCGACGAAGAGTTGCTGCGGGAGGTCGCGTGGCCGGCGGCCGAGCAGCCGCACGTCTTCATCTGCGGCTCGACGCGATTCGTCGACGCGGCCGCCGACGGGCTCGTAGGGCTCGGGTACCCGCCGCTCTCGATCAGGACCGAACGTTTCGGAGCGACCGGTGGCTGACGAGCGGCGCCTCGACGGCAACGCGATCGGGGGCATGATGCTCGATCTCTTCGGCGTCGAGATGACCAACGCGACGGAGGTCTGCCGAACCTGCGGCACCGCCGACATCGTCGCCCGGCTCGAGGTGTACATGGATGCACCGGGTACTGTGGTCCGCTGCGCACATTGCAAGGCGGTGCTGATGCGGGTCGTTCGTTCGCCCGACCGAACATGGATCGACTTCAGCGGCCTCCGCTCGCTCGAGCTTCCGAGATAGGGATGCCGGAGCTGCGCTGGAACGAGCCCGAGTGGCTCGCCGGCGCCGAGGCCTGGATCCGCGAGCGCGCCGACGTGGCGGGCGAGCTCGACCAGTTTCACGTCAGGTGGTGGTCGACGGTGATCCGCGTCCCGACCCCAAGCGAAGACCTGTACTTCAAGGCGGTCGCGAAAGGCTTCATGTTCGAGCCGCCCCTGACCGCCAAGCTCTTCGAGCTGAAGCCGGATCGCGTCACCGCGGTCGTCGACGTCGACGTCGAACGCGGGTGGATGCTGATGCGAGACGCCGGCCGCCGCTTCCGCGAGATCGTCAGCAGCCCAGCCGGTCTGCGGCACTGGGAGCTGGCGCTGCCTCGCTACGCGGAGCTGCAGCTCGCAGCCGCGCCGCTCGCCGACGAGTTGCTCGCCCTGGGGGTTCCCGACGCGCGCTTGTCTGTGCTGCCGGGCCAGTTGCGTGAGGTGCTGGCACAGCCGGTGCGCGGGCTGACGCCGGCGCAACAGGAGCGCGTACTCGAGACGCTGCCGGAGTTCGAGGCGATGTGCCGCGAACTCACGGCCTACGGGATTCCAGAAACGATCCAGCACGACGACCTCCACGACGGGCAGGTCTTCCTCGGGGACGGCCGCTATCTCTTCTTCGACTGGGGCGACAGCTGCATCTCGCACCCCTTCCACTCTCTGACGGTGACCTTGAGGGCGAACGCGGCGAGGCTCGGGCTCGAACCCGGTGGCCCGGAACTGCAGCGCCTGCGGGACGCGTACCTCGAGCCGTTCGGGGATTTGCAAGAGGCCGCTAACCTCGCCTACTGGACCGGAACCGTCGCCCGGGCGCTGGCGTGGGACCGCTTCGTCCGCGGCGGCTTCGGCTACACCGAGCCGGATGACGACCTCGCGACGGCGTACGGCCTGAAGCTCTTCGTCGAGAACGGCCCAATCGGCTCCTGGAAGGAATCCTGAGGGCGGGCTCAGCAACACCTGGCGGGGGCTTCCGCCGTCCCGCGGACGCGTTAACGTCATTCGGAACCTGCGCGGGGGATCCCCGCGTGTTGACCGCATGACCACCGGCCGCTCCATACCGCAGCACACGTGCTTCTGATCGCGCTCGCGACACTCGCCTCGCTGGCGACGATTGCGGTGTTGTTTTCAGTCCTTCGCGCGGTTCGGGCCCACGAGCCGCCCGCCCCGGTGACGCACGTGCGCCACGAGCGGCGGCGGGCCCACCCGGCAGCGCGAGACGCGCGCGAGGCAATCGCGCTTGTCGGCGACGCGCTCGCGGCGACGCATAACCCACGCGCACTCGTGCCGCTGATCCTCGAGGTCGTCACCGAGGCGACCGGGGCACGCGGCGCGCAGATGCTGCACGGAGGGGTCGAGGTCGGCTGGTTCGGAGAGGCGGGCGGTCGGACCCGCCCGCTGACACTCGACCTCGCGAGCGAAAACTCGGACTCCGACACGAAGCTTCTCCTCTATCCCCCCGCCCGGGGCTTCGACGTCGAGACCCAGAAGCTGGCTGAATGGGTCGCTGCACAGGCCGGGATCGCACTCGAGAATGCGCGGCTCCACGAGGAGGTGCGCCGCCAGGCGACGACCGACGAGCTGACGAACCTCGTCAATCGGCGCCGCTTCATCGAGGCGCTCGAGACCGAGCTCGAACGGGCGAAGATGTTCGACTCGCCGCTCTCCGTCGTCCTAGCCGACCTCGATGACTTCAAGCGGATCAACGACGATCACGGCCACCACGGCGGCGACCGCGTGCTGAAGTCCTTCGGGCAACTCCTTCGCGCGCAGGTGCGCGACTTCGACGTCGCGGCCAGGCTCGGAGGCGAGGAGTTCGCGATCCTGCTTCCACAGACGACGGCCGAGGCTGCGGCGGTCGTCGCCGCCCGGACCCGCGACACCCTGGCCGCGTCACCAATGGCGGTCTCGGACGATGCCACCGTTCGGCTGAGCGCCAGCTTCGGCATCGCCGAGTCGAACCCAGCGCTGACAACCGACGAGCTCCTCCGCCGCGCCGACGACGCGCTGTATGCGGCTAAACGGGCCGGCAAGAACCGCTACGTAGTCGACGAAACCGCAGGTGTCTCATGAAAGTCCGTCTGGCAGCCGAGGAATACTCCAGACATGCGTCGCTATGCGCTCGCACTCCAACTCGTTGTGCTGATCTGCTGCGCCGTTGCCTCCGGGTACCTCTGGCGAGCTGCGTTGGGAACCGGCCGCGCTATTCGGTACGTCTCCGCGGGTACGCCGTACAGCCCGGCTTGGCCGGCCCCGGAAGCTCCGGGCCGTGTAACGGTCACCCACGCGTCTCCCACAAGCCCGGGTCGCGCGGCTCGGACCGGCCCTGCCGTTCGCTCGGCGGTCGCGACCGCGGGACCGACCTCGAAGACCTCCCACCCTGCGACTTCGTCGCCGGCGGTTGCCAAGGTCGGCGATCAGAGCCCGCCGCCGCAAAGCCCTCCGACTTCCCCGCCACCGCAGAGCCCCCCGCCATCTCCGCCGCCCCCCAGTCCTCCGCCGCCCCCTGCACCGCCCCCCAATCCTCCTCCGCCGGCCTCGCCGCCGACGCGTGCGGCGTTGGTCGTCACGGCGCCGGCTAAGAAGGGGGAGCGTCCCGGATGGGGAAAAGGCGACCGCAACCACGATCACACTGGTCCTCCCGCCGCGCCTCCGACGCCTCCGACGCCTCCGACGCCTCCGACGCCTCCGACGCCTCCGACGCCTCCGACGCAACCCCAGCCTCCACAGCCGCAGACACCCGCCGATCAGCCGACGAACCACGGCCACCGGAAGAAATAGCCGCGGTTAACCGGATCGGCGTCTGCCCCGTCTGCGGGACCGAGTTTGACCCGTCGTCCTACCAGGTTCTCGTCTCAGCGCTCGGGCGCGCGCCATTCGACCGGATCGAATGTGCCGACGTGGCCCTGGCAGATCGCCGCCGCGCGCAGTCGGAGCTCGCTGAACAGCGCCAACGGCGGCGCCGCCGGCGCTAAGCAGTTATTCCCGCGGCGTCGCTTGCGATGCCGCTTAAGAGGGTGGCCGGGCTTCGCCCGGGCGCCCGTCTAATCCCGTGTGGGGATGGTCGGTGCGGTCTGTTCGCCGAGGCGGATCGCAGAGACTTGCAGAATGATCCGGTCGCCGTAGGCGGCGAGCGTCTCTTCCTGGCCGTGCGTCATCAGGTAGATGTTGAACTGGTCGACGCCGACTGACTCGAGCTCTCGTAGCTTCTCCGTCGCCTGCTCCTCATTGCCGAGGACACAGAAGCGGTCGCAGATCTCGTCCGTGACGAACTCCCCGTGCTTGGCGCCGACGCGGCTGTGTTCCTTGTAGTCGTAGAACTTGCGCGCCTTGACGAAATCGGTCAGCGCTGCCGGGATCTCGTCGGAGTCGGCCCCGTAACGCTCGATCAGGTCCATGACGTGGTTCGAGACCATCGCCGGGAACCACCGGACCTGCTCGCGTGCGTCGGCGAGATCGTCCGAGATGTGGCTCGGCGCGCAGACGATGCACTGGAGCGCGTCCGGGTCGCGGCCGTCCTCCTCCGCCGCCTTGCGCGCGGTCTCCATGATCCACTGGATGATCTGGGGGTCGGCGAGCTGGATGATGACGCCGTCCCCGACGCGCCCCGCGACCCCGAGCGCGCGA
>Ga0310810_10011794_pt1 | contig 10225 bp, 6 predicted proteins | sample NCmetagenome_FD_207641 | JGI IMG/M metagenome (GOLD analysis project Ga0310810, IMG submission 207641) | Soil microbial communities from experimental microcosm in Duke University, North Carolina, United States - NC | ecosystem: Engineered > Artificial ecosystem > Soil microcosm > Unclassified ...
GCGGCCGCGTGCGAGCACCTGGCCCGCAGCTTCGGACCGGCTCCCCAGCCCTGGTCCACCGGCGCCGCGGCCGGCATGCGTCTCGACCTCATGCCGTAGGCTTCGCGGCCGGCCTCCAACCCTCCCGCGCTCCGCGGTGTCTAACCTCGCATCCTTCCCGTGCGGGGATTCGTGTGACACCGCTCCTCGGTATGCTGCTGCTGGTGCAGGCCCAGGTGGCGGGCACACCGCCGCTCCAGGCCGCCGCGACGGTTCGCGCGACCCGCACCACGGAACCGCCGGTCCTCGACGGCAGTAGCGCCGACCCCGTCTGGGCCAGCGCCGCGCCGGTGGATCGGTTCTACGAGGCCAAGCCGAGCGAGGGCGCGGAGCCCAAGTGCCGCACCGAGGCGCGGGTCGCCTTCGACGAGCACAACCTCTACGTCTTCGTCCGCGCCTTCGATCCTCATCCCGACAGCATCGTGAGCCTGCTCAGCCGGCGCGACGACCAGACTGCCTCGGACTACGTGACGGTCATGCTCGACCCCTATCACGACCGCCGCACCGGCTTCGAGTTTTCGGTCAATCCCGCCGGGGTCAAGACCGACTTCGCCATCTACAACGACGGCGACGAGGACGTGAACTGGGACGCGGTGTGGGACGTGGCTACCCGGATCGACTCGCTGGGGTGGACCGCGGAGTACCGTATCCCGCTCTCCCAGCTCCACTACTCCTCCAAGGCCGGCGGGACCTTCGGGTTCCTGGTCTGGCGGGTGATCCAGCGCCACACCGCCACCGTCACCTGGCCGCTGTACCGGGTCTCCCACAGTGGCCTGCCGTCCCAGTTCGGCCAGCTCACCGGCCTCACCGGCCTGAGCTCACCGGGGCACGCCGAAATCACCCCCTACCTGGTCACCAAGAGCGTGCCCGATCTGGCCGAGGGTGGGCTGACCCGGGAGAACAAGGTCACCGCCGGCGGCGACCTCAAGTATCGGCCGGCCTCGAACCTGGTGCTCAACGCGACGGTGAACCCCGACTTCGGGCAGGTCGAGGCCGATCCCTCGGAGCTCAACCTGACCGCGTTCGAGACCTTCTTCGACGAGAAGCGGCCCTTCTTCGTGGAGGGAAAGGGGCTGTTCACCTTCACGGTGAACTGCGTGGTCGTGGTGGATTGCAGCACGGGCGAGGGACTCTTCTACTCTCGCCGGATCGGACGCTATCCCCAGCTGAGCGGGGTGAATGGGGAGCCCCCGTCGGCGATCTCGACTCCCATCATCGGCGCGGCCAAGATGACCGGCCGCCTTCCCAACGGCTTCTCGCTGGGCGTGCTCGACGCGGTGACCGATCAGGTCGAAGGCGGCGGCGGGACGACGCTCGAGCCGGCCACGAATTACGCGGTGGTCCGGGCCAACCAGGACTTCCGCCAGGGCACCGGCAGCGTCGGCTTCATTCTCACCGGTGTCAACCGGTCCCTCGACGCCGCGAGCGCGGGGTACCTGCACCGGAGCGCCTACACCGGCGGGGTGGACGGACGCTGGCGGTTCACCCCCGAGTACGAGGTCTCGGGCTCGTTCGACCTGAGCCGGGTCGCCGGCGACGCCGAGGCGATCGCGCTGACCCAGCAGAATCCGGTTCACCTCTACCAGCGCCCCGACGGCCCGCTGGACTTCGATTCCACCCGGACCTCGCTCGCCGGCGGCAACGGCGAGCTCCGCTTCGCCAGGGTCGGCGGCCGCCGGCTCCACTTCGAGACCGCCTACCAGTATCGGACACCCGGCTTCGAGATCAACGACGTCGGCTTCCTGCGCCAGGCCGACTTCCAGGCATGGACCACCTGGGCCACCCTGCAGTTCTTCACGCCCAACGAGGTGTTCCAGCAGCTGCGATGGAACTTCAACAATTGGGAATACTGGAGCGCCGCGGGGCTGCCCACGGAGCGGGCCCTCAATACCAACGTCCACATCCAGTTCACCAACCGCTGGTGGCTGCACACGGGGGGAACGGTCGGACAGCTGGGGGCGACCTATTGCGACCGCTGCGCCCGGGGCGGGCCGGCGGTGCGACAGGATCCCTACATCGCCCCGTGGATCTCGATCCAGGGGGACGACCGGCGGGCGCTGGTCCCGTCGGTGTCGGCCAACTACAACCTCGCCGACCAGGGGCGTTCGGAGATGATCGAGGTGACCCCGCAGGTGGAGCTCAAGGTCTCGACCCGCTTCACCACCACGCTCAGCACGACGTTCAACCGGAACCGGAACGACATCCAGTACTTCGGCACCTTCGCCGATCCGGCCGGCGGGCCGCACTATACCTTCGCCCACCTGGAGCAGCGCACGCTGAGCTTCACCTGGCGGCTGGGCTACACCTTCACCCCCAATACGTCACTCCAGGTGTACGCGTCCCCCTTCGTCTCCAAGGGGACCTACAGCGACGTGCGGGAGCTCGACGAGCCCCGGGCGGAGGCGTACGACGATCGCTACCGGCCCTACGGCGACCCTGCGGTCGCCGCCGATCCGGGCGGGTTCAATTTCCAGCAGTTCCGGTCCAACGTGGTGTTCCGGTGGGAATACCGTCCCGGCTCGACGCTGTTCCTGGTCTGGAGCCAGGGGAGGGAGGACAGCGCGCCGGTAGAGGGCAACGGATCGTTCCGCGACGACCTGGGCGATCTGTTCGGTCGGCGGGCCAACGACAGCTTCCTGGTGAAGGTGTCCTACTGGCTCGCCAGGTGAGGCCGGCTAGCCCTGCATCCGGGCCACGATGACGGTGACGTTGTCGTGGCCCCCGCCCGCGAGGGCGTCGGCCACCAGCTCCCGACAGGCCGTTTCCGCATCGGGTGCACGCTTCAGGACCTCCGCGATCCGCTCGTCGCCCACGTGCCGGGTCAACCCGTCGGTACAGAGCAGGAGCACGTCGCCCGGCTGCAGGTCCACCAGACCCACCGCCACGGTCATCTCGTCCCCGCCGAGCGCGCTCACCAGGGTGCCGCCCATCGGCGCCTTGGCCGCCTGCTCCTCGGTCCACACCCCCGCGTCCACCATGTACTCGCCGGTGGTCTGATCCCGGGTGAGCTGCTTGAGCCGCCCTTTGTGCAGGTAGAAGGCGCGGCTGTCGCCCACGTGGACCAGGTAGACCCGGGGCCAGACCAGCGTCGCCATGGTGAGGGTGGTCGCGGGGCCCTGCGCCTTGCCGCCGCTCTGGGCCAGCACCCGCTCGTGGGCCTCGTGCACGGCGGCCTCGAGCTGCCCCAGGAATTCATGCTCCCGGTCCACGTCGAGCTGGTGGACGCACCCCGCCGCGCGGCCGATGTACTCGATCAGGGCGGTGACCGCCGTCTCGCTCGCCAACGCGCCTCCCGGCCGGCCCCCCACGCCGTCCGCGACGAGGAAGACCAAAGCCTCGGGTCCTCGCAGCACGTCGAACACCCGCGGGTCGGGGATGCTGGTCTGGCGCACCTCGGCCGACTTCTGCAGCGCCGCGATCACGAAATGGTCCTCGTTGACCTTGCGCTTGAGCCCCACGTCGGTGAGTCCGCTCGCGTCCACCCGTGCCGCTACTGCGGTCGCCGTCATGGCCGTGCCTCCCTGGTGGCGAGTGTCGCCCGGGCGATCCGCTGAAAGGCGTCCTCGACGCCCTCGCCGGTCTTGGCGCTGGTGCGCACCAGATCGAACGCCGACGCCAGGCTCTGCTCGTCCGTGGCGGTGATGGCCCAGCGATCCTTCAGGTCGCTCTTGTTGAGCGCCACCACTTCGGGAACCTCGCCGGCCGCCTCCCGCACCAACGCCCGCAGCTCGGGCAGCTGATCGCAGGTCTCCCGGCGGGTGCCGTCGGCCACGTAGAGGATCGCGTGGGCGCCGCGCAGATAGCTGGTGGTGATGTCATCCTGGCCGTCGCGGCCGGCCAGGTCCCAGAGCACCAGGGCGACGGTGGTCCCGTCCAGGTCCACCTGCTTCCGGTCGATCTTGACCCCGACGGTCGACAGGTAACGCTCGGAGAAGAGGGAGTGGACGAAGCGCTGGACCAGGCTCGTCTTCCCGGTACCGAAGAGGCCAACCATGCACACCTTTTTCTGGATCATCTGAGGCTCACCGTGAACGAGACGCTCCGGTTGAGGGCCGGATCCCCCTGGGCGAGCGGCCGGGTCGTGCCCAGGGCGCTGACCCGCACGTCGGCCGGAGAGGTGCCACGCTCGGCCAGGGCGGCGAGCACCGTCTCCGCCCGCTCCCGGCTGAGAGTCTGATTGGCCGCGTCGCTACCGGTAGGGTCGGTCCGGCCCGCCAGCTCGATCGTGGCGTTGGCCCCGAGCACGGCGGCCGCCGTCTGCACCCGGACCAGCGCCGCCGCCACTCGCGTCAGCGCCGCCCGCGCCGGGCCATCGAGCGCCGCGGAGCCGACTCCGAACAGGATACGCTCCCGCTCCACCTCGGCGACCCGGCTCGCCAGCTCCGGTGGGAGGTCGGGGCTGACACCGCTCAGGTCGAGCGCGGCGACGCCGGCCGGCAGTCCCGCGGCCCGGGCGGTCGTAGCGAACCACCGGAGCGACGCCGAGCCCCCGACTCGGAGGGTGTCACCCGCGAGCACGAGGGTGACGCCGGCCGGCGGGCTCAGTGCCGCTCGGGCGCGGGCCAGGACGAGCTGCGGCTGGAGCGAGAGGTAGCGCTCCCAGTGCTGCTCGACCGACGCGGTATCCACCCCCGCCGCGGCAAGAAGGGCCGAGGGGTCGGCGGCCATGGGATCCCGGAGGCCGGTGAAGCTCCAGCGGCTGCCGCGCTCCGCCCGCACCAGCACGACGCCCGGCTCCGAGCGAAGCTGGGCGACGGCCCGAGTCCAACGCCGGTGCGAGCGCCAGGCCAGCCCCCCGAGCACCAGGATGGCCAGGCCGGCGGCGATGGCCCAGGGAAGCCAGGCGGGACGACGCCCGTCCCGCTCCCGCCCGGTGGCGACGACGGTCGCGAGACATTCCGCCAGCAGCGGCCGAACACCGGCCAGCGGCGCCGCGTCGCCGTCGAAGTCGGCCAAGGGGGCGGAGAACTGCAGGTGGATCGTCTCGAGAGTGTCCTGCAGCCTGGCCAGCAGCGTGTCGGGCGCCTGGCCGCGCACGACCGCCGCGATCATCGCGCGGGGTCCCTGCTCGACGAAGACCGTGAGCTCGCCGACGCTGAACTGACGAAGCCCGCCGGCGTCTCGCTCGGGGGAGAAGGAGTCGGCCACGAAGTCGCGGATCGCGGTGAGCATCCCCGAGATCAGGTCGGGGTCGCTGGCGGCAAGGTCCGGTGCCCAGGCATGGGAAAGGAGGAGGCCGGTCTCGGTGTGAACGAGGAAGACCTGCTCGACCCGGTAGACCAGGGCGTGCTTGAGGACGATCTGGGCGTAGGGGACACCGGTGCGCCAGGCTTCGACCCGCCACCGGAGCCCGCGGGGAGAAAGGCTGTGCTCGATCGTGCTGTTGATCGAGGCCACCAGCCCAGCCAGCGTCTCGGCGATGGCCTTGCGGATCGCCGGGCCAAGCACGGGGAAGATGGCGCTGGCGATCTCACGGGGGTTCCGGCGAACCGACTCGCCGATCGCGCTCTCGACCGTGGGCGCGAGCGCCCGGGCGAGCTGGCGGTCCCGCCCGGCGCGCAGGGCGATCGCCTCGGGGAGCAGCTCGGCCAATTCCTCGGGTGTGGCGCCGGCCTCGAGTCTGCGTTCCAGCTCGCGCAGGCGGCGCCGCTCGGGGCCGAGGATCAGCTCGCGAAGCTCGGAGAGCTCCTGCGCCGACGGGTCGAACTGACCGGTGGCGGACGACTCCCAGGGTGCCCGGTCGTCGGGCATCGCTCAGCCCTTGTGGCCGTTCTTTCCGCCGACCTTGGCGGCCAGGTCGGCGAACAGACTCGAGAGCGCGGCCCGGTCGGTCTTGGTGGCCTTGAGCTCCTCGTGTGACCGGGTGAGCTCGGCCGTCAGGCGCTCGCCGAGCCGCGTCAGATCGGCCGCGGCCGCCTTGGACTGGAGGAGCAGCTGATCGCGCAGCGCCGCGTCCGCCAGGTTGGCGGTCTCCTCCAGCTTGACGTGCCTGCGCTCCAACGCGCGAATCGTCTCCTTGATCTCGGCGGCCAGCGCCTTGATCTCCTCACCGCGCTTGGTTCGCTCCGCCCCCAGCCGCTCGCCCAGGGCCTGGGTCTCGCTGCGGATGAAGGCATCGAGGGACTCGACCTGCCGGGCGAAGTCGGCGCGCAGCGCCTCGTGCTCCCGTCGCAGGCGCTCTTCCAGTCCCTGGAGGCGGGTCTCCACGGCCCGCATCTGACTGCCGAACAGGATATCGCGGACCTTGTCGAGGCTCTCGGGCTGGGCCTCGTCGGCGGCAGGCTCGGCGACCTGGGTGCCGCCGGACTTCCGCTTGTCGATTTCGTTCCGGGCCATGGCGCGCCACCGGCTACAAGAGGTGAAACCACCGATGAAGGGGGCAGGGGCTCTAACGTATCACTCGGGAACGGGGTTGGCCATGCGGGCGCGAACCTGGTTCGCCGACGACCTGTCGGCCAGGGCACGGATCGCCGGGTGGCCGGAGTAGGCCTACCGCGCCGGTACGGCCGCCGTCGGCGATTCGAGCTCGGTCTCCGGCGTCCAGCCCGGCCGCCCTCGGGCCGGCCGGTGCACCGGATCGGCGCCGATGGTGCCCACCAAACCCTGCAGGTACGCCGGCGAGCCGACCCGATCCAGCTCGGCACGGGCGTGCTCCAGCCGCCGCCCGATGCCCAGCCGCTCGGCCTCCTCCCGGTGGCCGGCGCGCGCCAGAAACTCGGTCAGGCTCCGCACGTGCCGCTCCCACAGCGATACGTCGCGCTGCTGTTTGAGGGTGAGCCGCTCCTGGTACCAGTCGCTCGCCAGCAGCGCCTCCCGGGTGAACATCGCGCGAAGCGCCGGGTGGCTCGCGTCCCGTCCTTCCGAGCTGCCGTACGCCATGATCTGGATCAGCGCGCGGAGCGGCGGGCAGCAGTCATCGATGGTGCCGTCGGTGAAGTAGGCCGCGGCGACCCGCTGCTGCGCTTCCACGATGTTGCGCACCCCGTCGGCGAAGATCGCAGGATCCTGCAGCTCGGGACGGAGGATCTCCTCGGTGAACACCGCCGTGGGGTTGTCGAACACCCGGCCGAAGTAGGTGTGCACGAACCTGGCCGTGATCCGGTAGCCCAGCCGGCTGGCCAGCACCGTCCGCCCCTCGAAGTCGTAGTCCTCCAGCCGCTCCAGGTGCCCCGCCTCGATGAGCCTCCGCGGGTCGCGCTCGTGGGGGAAGAGCCGGCACCAGACCTCCGGCACCAGCAGGCTGATGTCGTGGTCCACCCGATAGCGCGGCCCGATGAACCCCGCCGCCGAGCTGAACCCGGCGTAGCCGGTGAGCAGCATGGCGACCAGGGCGTTGTTGAGGTCGGCGGTGGCGGCGAGGGCGTTGAACGGCCCCTTGGTGAGCGCACCCTCGGACCCCGCGCCCGTGGTGCTGGGCGAGGTGCCGGTGAGGGAGCAGACGTAGTCCATGAACAGCTCGGGCAGCTCCTGGTAGTGGATCGGCCCGTAGACGCAGAGGGGCCGGATCCCTTCCTCCTGCCGGTTGTTCCGCCGTCCCGAGAGCACGCTGATCACCGGGAAGTGCACCGGCGTGTGGAGCGGCAGCCGGCGGTTGAGCCGGGCCCCCATCTCCGCGACGTAGCGGTCGCGCGGATGCGCCATGTCCGGGCGGAGCTGCAGGTAGCGCGGGTTCTTGGTGGGGCGGCCGTCGATCACCCGCGGCCGCGACGAGCAGATCGAGTAGCCTTCGCCTTCGCGCCGCGCGTTCGACGCCACGTGCTCCCGCATCGGCGCGGTGAAGGCGTCGTGCAGGGTCACGTCCTCGACGATCTGCTGGACCTGGGGCCGCTGCAGCGGCTCGAAGTTGGAGCAGAAGAGCGCCGGGCCGGCCATGTCCTCTTCGGCCTGGCGGTCGAGGCCGGGGTGGATCGCGTCATCGGGCCGCTGGAACAGGCGGAACTCGCAGTTCTGCGCCAGCTTGAGGCTGGGATGGCCGTCGTACTCGCCCGGAAGGCCGACCAGTCGGCGGGCGGGCACCACCACCGAGGCGGTGATGTCGTCTTCCATCTGGACCTTGTCGGCGGCCACGAAGTCCTGCCGCAGCTTGTAGGTCCGCCAGGCACCGCTCTCCTCCCGCCCGATACGCAGGTAGTTCGCCACCAGCCGGCGACCCTCGTACTTGAGCTCGTGCCCCGGCGCGCCGTTGATGATGTCCACGCTGAAGTGGCTCCGCCAATCCTCGCCCCACTCGGGCCGGTAGAAGCGCTTGATGACGAACACCAGGGCGCGCACGTGGTTGGGGATGCTCTCCAGCCAGGCATTGTACTCGGGAGCGAACTCGGCGGCGTTCGGGGTCAGCAGCTTGATCACCGAGCCCAGCGAGCGCTCGGGCGAGAGGATCGGCCGCCCGTCGAAGTCCCGCCGGACGATCGAATCGACCAACGCCATGTCCTCGTCGAAGCTCCGCACGTGGAACGACCCCGGCAGGATCGCGTCCACCAGGCTCTTGCTGATCTCCGACTTCCCGCCGCCCGACACGGTGCACGGCTTGTGGCAGTAGGCGCCCTCCGGTACCGTGCCGACCAGCCGCCAGCTCGGCGCGGTGCGGTGCTTGAGCATCCGCACCTTGTAGCCGCTGGGATGGATGTAGATGTGGTTGGGCAGGAGCTTGAGGTGCTGCTCCCGACCGCGGTACTGCCAGGTCACGTCCTGCCGGGGGAGATCGATCTGCATATCCTCCGGCATGTAGTGGATCTCGGGGTAGAGCGTGTCGGTGGCGTAGCCGGCCTCGTGAAACGTCGCCCGCTGTCCCAGCAGGCCGATCACCTCGCTCAGGCGGTGGCTCGCGCTCACCACCTTCACCTGCTCGGGCAGGAAGCGGTCCCCCAGGCTCACCGTGGCGAAGGCCAGCGCGCCGCCCGCATGCTCCTCTTCGGCCATCCCGACCAGGTTGGCGCTGTAGCCGATCTGGGTCTTCACTTCCTTCTTGCAGTAGCCGAAGTAGTTGTCGGCCAGGATGGTGATCATCACCCCCTCCACGCCGCGGGAGGTGATCTTGAACGGCCGGCCGCCGTTGTAGAGCTCGGCTTCCTCCTCCCAGCACATCCCGGTCGCGCGCTGGTCCTCGGTGGCGGCGGAGGCGTGCGGCAGGCCCACGTCTTTCTTGCGAAGGCGGGTGAGATGGGGCGCCAGGATCACGCAGCCGCTGGTGCCGGTCCAGCCGTCCACGTCGAGGCCGGCGTCGTTGCCAGGGAGATTGGGGTCGCCCGCGTTGCCGAAGATGCTCTCCACGAAATCGAGGTTGGACACCAGTCCGCCCGGCACGAAGAAGCGCACTTCGTTCCGCTTCTCGGGCGTGACCTTGGGCACCGCCGGGCAGACCAGCGGACGCAGCAGCAGCGAGACCATCGTCTCCACCGGCTGGGACCACCCGGCGGCGAAGGGCAGGCGAAGCATGCTCGCGGGCGGCCGCAGCGCTTCGGCCAGCAGGCGCAGGTAGGCAGCGAGCGGCACCCGAAGCTTGTCGGCCGGGATCGGGAGCCCGCCCTCGGCCACGTGGAAGACCCCTTGCGTGGTGCGGCGGTCGCTCGCGGGGTTGTGCAGTACGCCGTTGTCGAGGCGGTAGCTCGAGACCAGCTCGTTGTGCCAGACGTCGCCGTCGAGCGGCAGCGACAGCTCGCGCGCGAGCCCGTATCGGTCGAGGATCAGCGTGTCGGAGGGCAGCCGGACCCGCTCGGTCGAGCCGGCGGCAGCGGCCAGGCGGTCGATGTACTGCTGGATCCGGCGGTCGGCCGGGCAGAGGTGCTCGGAGAGGAGCCGGGTCTGCTCCCGGTAGCGGGCGAAGAGGTCGCCGGCGAGATGGAGCGCGTCCTGGTCGCCCAGCTGCGCCGGAATCTGGGCGCCCATCGCCGCCAGCTTGAGCAGGAGCAGGCGCACGGCCACCTGCCGCTCGGGGAGGGCGACAGTGCCGTCGGGGTGGAGGCCTACGGTTCGTTCCAGGTCCATGGTCACCCCGATGTCATCCCGAGCGGAGCGAGGGATCTGCTCCGCCTTCGACGAATGCCGCCTAGATCCCTCGCTCCGCTCGGGATGACACCCGTGCGCTGTCCGGAGCTCACCTTGCCGCTTCCTTCCCCGTGCCGCCGCACTTCCCACCCCCCGGCATCTCCGGCTCCCGCTCCCGCATCAGCGATTCGATCTCGTTGAC
>Ga0310810_10011797_pt1 | contig 10223 bp, 8 predicted proteins | sample NCmetagenome_FD_207641 | JGI IMG/M metagenome (GOLD analysis project Ga0310810, IMG submission 207641) | Soil microbial communities from experimental microcosm in Duke University, North Carolina, United States - NC | ecosystem: Engineered > Artificial ecosystem > Soil microcosm > Unclassified ...
GACGGCCGCGCGGCCGGCCACGTAGACCCGGCCGAAGAGCCGGCGGCTCAGATCGGCATAGGCGTCGAACTCCACGCGCTGCACGCGGAAATAGTTCGGCTGGGTGGAATCCTGGAGTGTCCGGTCGCGCTCGGAGTTGTTGCCGAATCCGTAGAAGCCGAGCCGGTTGGACTGGCTTCCCTCGACGACCGTCACCAGCCGCCAGGCGGGCCAGAGAAGCGGAGCATCGAATCGCGTCGTGACGAACCAGCCTCCGTGAATGCCGGCGCCGCCGTCGAAGCTGACCGCCGCGCGGTAGGTGACGCGATCCTCGAACGCGGCCGGCAGCCACGGGCGGATGCGAGCCGCCAGCATGATGTCCCCGGCGGTGCCGGTGAGATAGGGGAAGTAGCTGGTGCGCCATGGCGGCCCGGGCTCGACCGCCAGCTGTTCCGCCGGCTTGCCGGCCGGCTGCGCGTCCACCCGCACCGTGTCGAGCGGCTCCCGGAGCGCGCGCGCGGTGTCGGCCGCGGTCTTCGGTGCCACCTGCGCGGCCGGCGCCGTCTTCGTCGTGGTGGACGGCTTGCCCTGCTCGGCGGTGGCGGAGGGGGGCGGCGCCGGCTGCTGCGCCGTCGCGACCGCACCCGTGACGCAGAGTCCGATCGCGAGCGAACAACAGACGCGGGCCACGATGTGCATTCAGGTCTGCCTTTGGTAGAGGTACGCGGCGTCCCGCAGGCCACCCTGGCTCCCATCGTGCGCCGCATAGCGCGCGGGGTAGAGCGAGGCCGCACCGAATTCTCCCAGCTTGTTCACCGCGTAGAACTGAAGATCGAACTTCGGCCGGCCGTTCGGCTCCAGGAGCCGCGGCGGCGTCGCCGCCATCACCCGCTTGAGCGTCTCCAGGCACGCATCGGCCGGCTTCATGCCGCGCCGCATGTGCTCCACCGTCAGGAAGCCGCCGCACACCATGATGTTCGACTCGCCGCGGCCGGTGGACCCCGCCGCGCCGATGTCGTTGTCGGTGTACTGGCCCGCGCCGATGATCGGCGAATCGCCCGCGCGGCCCGGAATCTTCCAGGCCAGGCCGCTGGTGGTGGTGATCGAGCTCAGCTCGCCCCTGGCGTTCACCACGTCGAGGTTGATGGTGCCGGTGGGCCGGACCACCAGCGGCTCGTTGTCGGGCACGTCGAGCCAGTCGTCCTCATGGCCGCGGTTGGCGCGCCACGTGAGCCAGAGCTGGCGCGACTCCGGCGTCAGCAGGTCCTCGTCCTTGAAGCCGTACGAGAGTGCAAAGCGCTTGGCGCCCTCGCCAACCAGCATGATGTGGTTGGTGTACTTGAGGACCAGCCGTGCCACCTCGCTCGGCGTCTTGATCCCTTCGAGCGCCGCCACCGCGCCGGCCCGCTTCGTGGGGCCGTGCATGCAGGAGGCGTCGAGCTGCACCACACCCTGCTCGTTGGGAAGCCCGCCGTACCCAACCGAGTGGTCGGTCGGATCGAGCTCCTGGATCTTGACGCCTTCCACCGCCGCATCGAGCGTATCGGTGCCCTGCGCCATCAGCTCCATGGCGCGCTGGACGGCGCGCACGCCGTTGCCCGAGCTCACCGCGGCTGCGCGTCCGGCCCGGCGCAGGATGATGGCCGGCGCAGCAACTGCCGCATCCGGAATGGCGGCGGCGGCAGCGACGGCGCCGGCCGTGCCCAGAAACCGGCGGCGGGAGAGGGACTGGGACACGTGCGCACCTCCAGGAGATGGGATGACAACGTGAAACGCCGTGAGGATTTAGGTCGCCCCAGAGCGGCTGTCAACCGCGTCTTGCTCCCATCCCCCTGCCAGCCGTAAGTTCCGCTCCCGTACCGCAATACTGCACCGACGGCCGTTTCTGGTCGGTGAGATGACTCACCAGTGCCCGGAGGAGCATCGGATGCCCCGTCGCCCCCGCCTGGATCCCGAGATCTTCCACCTGCCGGTGGAACGGATGCGGGCGGGATATTACAGCGACAAGTACTTCGTCCGGGCCCGCGAGATCCTGGTCGCCGACGATTACCACCCCCGCGTCACCATGCAGGTCTTCGGCAAGCAGCACGCCTTCCTCGGCGGCATTGATGAGGCCATCGCCATCCTGAAGCTCTGCTCATGGGACTGGCCGGCCCTCACCGTGCACGCACTCTATGACGGCGACGAGATCACGCCATGGGAAACGGTGCTCCTGATCGAAGGACCGTACGACGCCTTTGCCCACCTGGAGACGCTCTACCTCGGCGTGCTGGCGCGGCGGACACGCGTCGGCACCAACACCCGCCGCGTGGTCGAGGCGGCGGCGCCCAAGGAAGTCATGTTCTTTCCGGCCCGGCACGATCACTGGCTGGTGCAGACCGGTGACGGCTATGCGGCGCACATCGCCGGCGCCATCGGTGTCTCCACCGACGCCCAGGCGTCCTGGTGGGGCAGCGAGGGGATCGGCACGGTCCCCCACGCGCTCATCGCGGCCTACGACGGAAGCACGGTGCTGGCCACCGAGAAGTTTGCCGATTACATCGACCCGTCGGTCAAGGTCATGACGCTGGTGGATTTCGACAATGACTGCGTCACCACCTCGCTCGAGGTGGCCCGCGTGCTCGGCGACCGGCTGTACGGCGTCCGTCTCGACACCAGCGAAATGCTGGTGGACCAGTCGGTCATTCCACAGATGGGGCGCTTCAAGCCGACCGGCGTGAATCCTCAGCTCGTCTGGAACGTGCGGCGGGCGCTCGACGAGGCCGGCTACCGAACAGTGCGGATCGTCGTGTCCGGCGGCTTCAGTGTCGACAAGATTCTCGATTTCGAGCGGGAGGGCGTACCGGTGGATGCGTACGGCGTCGGCTCGTCGCTCTTCGCGGGCCGCTTCGACTTCACCGGCGACGTGGTGCTGAAGGATGGGAAGCCGTGTGCCAAGGTGGGCCGCGAGTTCCGGCCCAATCCGCGGCTCGAGCGGGTGACGTAACATGACCGCCCTCTTCTGGGACGTCGACACCCAGCACGACTTCATGCTGTCCGACGGGCTGCTCTACGTCACCGGGAGCGAGGAGATCATGCCAGTGCTCCGGGCCCTCACGGACTACGCCCACGCGCACCGGATCCGCATCATCGCGAGCGCCGACGACCACGTGCCCGGCCATCGCGAGCTCAGCGAGACGCCCGACTTCAAGGAGACCTTCCCGATCCACTGCATGCGCGGCACGCCCGGCCAGCGGAAGATCGCCGAGACCACGCTCCGCAATCCGCTCGTGATCGAGCCCGAGCCGGCCGATCCGGCCGCACTTGCCGCCCGGGTCCTGGCCCACGACGGCGACGTGCTCTTTCACAAGCACTGGTTCGACGTCTTCACCAATCCCAACGTCCGGCCGGTGGTCGACGCGCTCGATCCCGACCACATCGTGCTGTACGGCGTGGCGCTCGACGTCTGCGACCGATACGCCATCGAAGGCCTGCTCCGCCACCGGCCCGACACCCGCCTGCATCTCGTCACCGACGCGGTGCGGGCCATCGACCGCGCCGCCGGCGAGCAGCTGTTGCGCGAGTGGCACCACCGCGGCGTCGCACTCGTCAGCTCGCGCGACGTGCTCGAGGGACGGGTTGTCTAGCGGTCCTTCCCCGGGCCGATTCTTCCTCCCAGGCCCGGTCGAAGTCCATCCCGATGTGCTCGCCGCCATGCAGCAGCCGATGGTGGGCCACCGCGGGCCGGAGATGGCGGCACGGCTCGCCCGCATCCAGCCCGGGCTCCGGCGGATCTTCCGCACCGCTCGGCCCGTGCTCATCAGCACCAGCTCCGCCACCGGTCTCCTCGAGGGCGCCATCCGCGCGGGCGTGGAGCGGCGCGTGCTCGTCGCGGTCGGCGGGTATTTCGGGGAGCGGCTGGCGCAGATCGCCGAGGCGTGCGGGAAGGAAGTTGTGCGGGTGATGGTGCCCGAGGGTCGGACGCTGGAGCCGTCGCACGTGGCGCATTTCCTCCACGGGCCCGACGTGGACGCGGTCGCCCTGGTCCATTCGGAAACCTCCACCGGCGCGCTCGCCCCGCTGGCCGAGCTGGCCGCCGAGGTGCGGCGGCACGACGACGTGGCCCTGCTGGTGGACGCCGTGAGCTCGGTCGCGGCCATTCCGATCGAGACCGACGCGTGGGACATCGATTTCGTCTGCACCGGCTCGCAGAAAGCCCTGGCACTTCCGCCCGGGCTCGCGCTCGGCGTCGCATCGCCCCGGCTGCTCGAGCGGGCGCGTCGCGCCAGGGGGCGCGGCTGGTACCTCGACCTGTTGCTGCTCGAGGAGGCCGCGCGCGAGCATCTGCCCACGCAGACCCCGGCCATCTCGCTGATCTACGCGCTGGACCGTCAGCTCGAGCGCATTGCCGCGGAAGGCCTCGAGCGCCGCTGGGCCCGCCACGAGGCGATGACCGCGATGGTAGCCCGATGGTGTAACGCTCACCCCGGTTTCACCCTGCTCGCCCCGCCGGGCCGCCGCTCCTGGACCGTGTCCTGCATCCGGACACCCGTGCCCGCGCCTCCGCTGCTCGGCCGCCTCGCGGCCGCCGGCTGGACCGTCGCGCCGGGTCTGCCGCCGCTCGAGAATTCCGTCATCCGCATCGGACACATGGGGGAACGACAGCCGGAGGACGTCGAAGCACTCCTTGCGGCCATCGAAGACGCGACCTGACCGCCGGACTCAGTGTGTGATCTGACGCACAGCAGCGACTGTCTCGCGACCTATCTTGCCAGCAGTGAGAGTGGCGGACGGGTGACGATCGGCGAGACGTCCGATGAGTCCCTGAGCCCCCCAGCTCTGCGGCCGGATGAGTTGCCAGCCCCGCCTTTCTCGCTGTGTTTCCCTTCTCAAAATCCTCAGACATCTTTCTCGCAGGGAACGGGCGTCCGCGCCCGTTCCACCCACCTTTTCCCTGTGTCATCCTGCGTCCACAGCATGTGACGCATTTCACAGCCGCCTGCGCCGCGGGGTCCTACCTAGTCTGTATGGCAGGAAGCGGCGAGCTCCCGGAATCAGGCGGTACCACATCCCTCTGGATGCTGGTCCAGCCGCCGGCCCATCCGGCGCTCGACGCCGACGAATCGGTAGACGTATGCGTCATCGGCGCTGGCATCGCCGGGCTCACGACCGCGTACTTCCTGGCCCGCGCGGGCCGGTCGGTGCTGGTGCTCGATGACGGAGCCATCGCCTCCGGCGAGAGCGGCCGCACCACCGCGCATCTCTCCAATGCCATCGACGACCGCTACTTCGGCATCGAGCGCCTCCACGGTGAAATCGGGTCGCGCTTCTGCGCCGAGAGCCACACGGCCGCCATCGACCGCATCGAGTCCATCGCCAAGGCCGAGCGAATCGACTGCGACTTCGAGCGGGTAGATGGCTACCTCGTTCTGGCACCGGGTGACGAGCCGTCTCTGCTCGAGCGTGAGCTGGATGCCGCCCACCGGGCGGGCCTCAGCGCCGTGGAGCTCCTTGCCACGGCGCCAGCTTTTGCGACGGGGCCGTGCCTCCGCTTTCCCAGGCAGGGACAGTTCCACCCGCTCAAGTACCTGATCGGGCTGGCGCGCGCGGTCGAGGCCTATGGCGGCCGGATCCGAAGCGGCGCCCACGTGGATGACGTGGAGGACGGAGCCCCCGCGGTCGTGCGCACCGCGTCAGGCTGTACCGTGGAGTGCCGCGAGGTCGTCGTCGCCACGAACACGCCGATCAACGACCGGTTCGTCATCCACACGAAGCAGGCGCCGTACCGGACCTACGCCATCGGGGCGTCGGTGCCGGCCGGCGCGCTCCCGCACGCTCTCTGGTGGGACACCGGCGATCCCTACCACTATGTCCGTCTCCAGCCCATGGACGCCCGGCAGGAGATGCTCATCGTCGGCGGCGAGGATCACAAGACCGGCCAGGAATCGGGGACGGTGGCCGAACGGCACGGACGGCTCGAGGCCTGGGCGGCGGAACGCTTCCCCATGATCTCCGGCGTTCACTTCCGCTGGTCAGGGCAGGTCATGGAGCCGGTCGACCATGTTGCCTTCATCGGCCGGAACCCCGGCGACCGCCACGTCTTCGTGGCCACCGGCGACTCCGGCATGGGCATGACTCACGGGACGATCGCGGGCTTGCTGCTGTCCGATCTGATCGTCGGCAAGGACAATCCGTGGGCCACGTTGTATGATCCGGGGCGGGTCACGCTCCGCGCGGCCGGCGAATTCCTGCGGGAGAACCTGAACGTCGCCGCCCGCTACGGTGACTGGCTCGCCGCCGGTGACGTGGCGTCCGAGCGCGACGTTCCGAACGGCGCCGGTGCCGTGCTCCGCCACGGACTGTCGAAGGTCGCCGTCTACCGCGACGAGGACGGCCACCTGCATCGCCGATCCGCGGTGTGCACGCACCTCGGATGCGTGGTATCCTGGAATCCGACCGAACACTCGTGGGACTGCCCCTGCCATGGATCGCGCTTCGATCCGTTCGGCCGGGTGCTCAACGGTCCCGCGGTCGCTCCGCTCGCCGAGGTCGGCGACGAACACCCCGAACGGAGTGGAGGACCCAAGCCGGAGGGCCATCATGGCACGTGGTGACAAGAGCAAGTACACGTCGAAGCAGAAGCGGCAGGAGGAGCACATCGAGGAGGGCTACAAGAAGCGTGGCGTCTCCAGCAAGGAGGCGGCGCGGCGGGCGTGGGCCACCGAGAACGCCATCTCCGGCGGCGGGCGCAAGAAGGGCGGCTCGGGTCGGGGCAAGAAGGCCAGCAAGAGCCCGTCGAAGAAGGGTGGCAAGAAGGGCGGCAGCGCCTCCGCCTCGCGCTCAGCCGCAGCACGCTCGCGCTCGGCCAAGAAGGCGGCCGCCACCCGCAAGCGGAACAAGAGCCACGGACGGAAGAAGTCGAGCCGTTAGTCACCCTGCCAGGGAGAATTCATGCCGACACGATGCGCCCGCGCCTCCATCCTGCCCGCCGTGATTCTCGCCTTTGCGCTCGTGGCACCGTCCGCGTCGGCGCAACGCGTCTCGCTCGCGCCGGCCATCGGGCTCTACATCCCGACCGCGGAGTTCTACAAGGCGGCCACGACGGGCAACAGCAGCGATCTCCGGAAGCAGGAGGTCAGCATCGGCCTGGGCGGGCGGCTCGGCATCATCGGCAAGCGCATCGGGGTCGAGTTCACCGGCGAATACGCGCCAAGCAAGCTCAAGTTCAACCTCGCCGGCCAGCAGAACCAGGAAGATGCCAACGTCTTCACCGGCAGCGGCCGGCTCACGGTGTTCGTTATTCCCACGTCCAGCCCACTCTGGTTCGCGCTGAGCGGTGGGCTTGGCGTGGTGCACCGGAGCGGAGCCGCCTACGCCGCCCTCACCGACCGGACCGATCTGGCGCCGACCGCCGGCGCGCAGGTGGGCTTCCACCTGGGCCCGCTGGTCGCGCTGACGCTCAGTGCCGAGGGCTACTTCTACAAACCCGATTTCAGCTCCGGCACCACCACCGGCACCACCACGCAGATTGCCCAGAAGGACATCCACATCTCGGCCGGCGTGGCCATCCCGTTCCTCGGACTCGGTCGCTAGGCCGCCGCGCGGCGCGCGGACCAGAGCACCGTCACCGACGCCAGGAACAGCGCGAAGAGGAGTCCATCGGGGATGCGCCGGAACCAGGGTGCATTCCCGATTCGCTCGGATGGCCCGTCGCGGGCGGCGCCGGGACCGGCGCCGGGTTCACTGCCTCGTGCTCCCACGCGTGCGAGGGTTGCTTCACGCCGTGCCGCGGCGTCGTGCGCCGTCCAGCCGCCCGTGACGCGGAAGTCGAACGACGCCGAGTCCGCGGCGACTCGATGCCATCCTCCGGCGACCGGCCAGTAGGTTCCCTCCCAGCGCGTCGGCACGATCGGGTCCTGCGCCAGAAATACCGAGTCCCGCCGGCCGTCCGGCCCCTCGATGATTACTGACGTCGTCGAATCGGCTCCGATCCGGACCAGCTGCACCGGCTCATCCACGCTCGCGGGCTGCGACGCCGCCCAGTGCACCGCGGGTGGCCGGGCAACGGCACCCATCAGGAGCGACCAGTACGCCGCAAACTGTTCCGCCTCACCGCCCAGTTGCCAGCGCGATGGGGTGGTCACGAGGGTGACGGCCACCGCACCCGCGCCGCGGCGGCGCCACACGGCCGCCGGCTCTCCGGCGGAATCGGTCGCCAGCACATGCGTCGCGGCGTCGCCGGCGAGACGGAGCGGCGCCAGGCCGACTCGGGTCCGGCCAGGCCGGTCATCCCACGACACGCGGCCCGATCGGAGCCCACTGCCGATCGACGCCAGCGTCAATCCGTCCAGTAACGGTGCAGCCGTCGTTGCCGCGCCATTCGTGGTGATGATGATGCCGATGCCGCCCTCGCCGGCGGCCTTCGCGATCGTCTGCCGATCGGCGGGGGGGAGATGGCCGAACGCTTCGGCGTCGATCACCAACACATCGAAGTCTGCGAGCAGGGCGGGGCTCAGCCGCTCGAGGTCGGCTGGCGGCCGGTTGAGGAAGCGCGTCCGGTAGCGATCGCGGCTCATCTCGGTCCTGAGCGCGAGTGAGCCGCCGCGCCGGCGGAGCCAATCCTCGACGTACCGTGACTCGAAGCTCGGCGATCCATCGAGGATCAGCACCGACGGTGGAACGCCGCGGATCACCGCGGCGCCAACCGTGTCGGCGGGCGATGCGCCGGCGCGCGGACCGATCGACACCGCGTAGTCGAATCGCCCTTCGGCCGCGACGCCAACCCTCAGCGCGAAGGTGGAGTCGGCGCGCGTACGCGTCGAATCGATCCCGCCGCCGGGTCCGGTGAGGCGCACCACGGCTCCCGGTGCGATGCCCGTCGTGGTGCCGCGCACTTCGAGCCGGGCGCCGAGCGGCACGGCTCCGGTCCACCGGATGGTCGCGATCCCCGCGGGAAGCGGCGCGGGAGCGAGCACGATCCGCCGATTGCCTGCCTGCTCCAGCTCAGCTTCCTCCAGCCCCCAGCCGGCCACGATGATTTGTGAAATATCCGGCGATCGCCGGAGGATCCCGACCAGATCGGGCGCCGCCTCGGCACCAGCGCCGTAGCGGAGCGGATCGCCCGCACCTTCGAGGACGTAGACTGGCGCGCGCGCGGAATCGGAGAGGTGCCGCACCAGCGCCGGTGTAGCTCCTGCCGTGGCGACTACCACCGTCGAAGCGCTGGACGGCGCGCGAGGCTGCGTCAGCGCCAGCGCGCCAAGCGAGGCCGCGGCTACAAGGAGAGCTCCCGCGCGGAGCCGGCTCACCGCCCGCTCTCGAGCAGGCGGAAGTACTCGCCCGCCAGCGCACCGGCCGGAACGCGCGTGCGCACGGGCGCGGGCTGGGCCTCCGGCACCGCACGGAGCAGGCCGGTCAACGCTCGCTCCGCACACCCGTCGCAGCGGGCGCCGGTGCGGGCACGCTCGAGGAAGGTCCGCACTTCCCGAATGGTGCTGAAGACCGAGCTATCGCCAGCGGCGCGGGGAGCGAGCTCGGTGATGGCCCGCTCCAGTGCCTGCTCGACGCCGGCCGGGAGCGCACCAGGCGTCGCCGGTCCCGGCCTCGCGACTCCGCCCAACGCGGCGATGGCTTTGCGTGTGGCCGGAAACGCGACCGCCGCACCGGCCGAGTCGCGATCGGTACGGTTGGAGATGCCATCGAGCTTGCCCGTGAGCCGTATGCGCGAGGGATCCAGGGCCGGCGGCTCGAATCCCACCCGCTGGACGTAGACGCGGGCGGACTGCTGCGCGTCCTTCAAGTGCGCGAGCGCCCGGTACTCATAGGGCAGTGCTTCCACCGGCCGATAAGTCCGGAGCCGGACCTCGGCCTCCCACATCTGGGCCAGCGCGGCCTTGAGCTTTGCCTTGACCGACGCGGCCAGCAGCGTCGCGTTCTCCGGCGTGTCGTGCTGGTGACCGGCCTCCGGATCGCCGCCGGTCTCGGTTTCGTCACCCACGTACTGCCCATAGCGTGAGCGCAGGAGGCTCTGGTCGAGGCCGATGTCGTTGGAGCGGTTCCGGAACGCATCGACGGTGATGCGCGGCCGCTCGGCGATCAGCTTCTCCGTGTCCATGATGATCTGGCGCTGGCTACGGAAGAATTCCGGCGCGAGTGACACCGAGAGCCCGGCGAGCGCGATCGATTCAGTTCCTCCGGTGTCGGCGAGCGAGAGGAACACCGTCTCCGACCGCGCCGTGTTGGGCACCGGTGTGCGGCGGTCGGCC
>Ga0310810_10011798_pt1 | contig 10223 bp, 8 predicted proteins | sample NCmetagenome_FD_207641 | JGI IMG/M metagenome (GOLD analysis project Ga0310810, IMG submission 207641) | Soil microbial communities from experimental microcosm in Duke University, North Carolina, United States - NC | ecosystem: Engineered > Artificial ecosystem > Soil microcosm > Unclassified ...
AAAAACTCGCGATGCGTCCGGTCATCAGCACCGCAAGCGGCGGAAATACCACACAGAAAAAATATCGGAGCGCTTTCACAAACTCTTCCTTTTCCGGCCAGTCTTCGTCTTCCTCTCCTTATTGTTTGCTGATCCACTTTTCAGCAATTCGTAATCTTCGATCACTGGATTCGACAGCAAATCGCGACAAAGCTGGTGCAGCCGCGATTCTAGCTCGCCGTTTTGCCCTTCGATCTCGATCTCCATGTATTTGCCGATTCGAACGCTGCGGACTTCCGGCATTCCCAGGTGGCGCATCGCGTCACGCACCGCGTTTCCCTGCGGATCCAGCACGGCGGCTTTTGGCATCACGATCACCCTGGCGTTCATCACCGCACAATATTGCGGCGATCTGCGGCGACAAGCGCAATCGCTGCCATTTACTTCAAAACCACAACGTCAAGAATGCCGTTCCGTCGCAGGACATTCACGCCTACATCTCCTTCATCGTGTCTCGTGAGCAGAAGATCAACGCTGGCGTCTCCCACGTTTAGACCACGAATGCTGACTTGTGGAAGAAATTGCGGCAAGAATGGTTTCGAAAATACCAGCCTTCGTTCTGGAGCAAACACATCGAGACCAAGACACGCTTCCAGCAAAAGAAATACCGCACCAGAAGCCCACGCCTGCGGAGCGCAGGCAACCGGATACAAAGTAGGCGATTCACCCGGCCGTCGCGGAAAGCCGCAAAATAGTTCCGGAAGACGATGTAAATCACAGAAGATGCTCGCGTCCATCAAACCCGCGAGCACCATGGCAGCCGATCCCTTAAGCTCGTACCTGGCAAAGCCTGCAGCGATCAGGGAGTTATCGTGCGGCCAAATCGAACCATTGTGATACGACATCGGATTGTAGCGCGCTTCACTGGTTGCTACTGTGCGAATTCCCCATCCGGAAAAGGATGTTTCATCGGTCAGTGTGGTCGCAATGCGACGTGCGTGTTCCTCTGTCGCAATCCCCGCGAAAAGACAATGACCAGCATTCGACGTTCGCACCCGACACGGCCGCTTGCTGCCGTCCAAAGCCAGAGCGTATGTAGAGATGTCTTCACACCAGAAAATTTCCTCGAACCGGCGACGTAAATTTTTAGCCTGGTTCTCCAGCTCTCGTGCAGCTGTGCCATCTCCTAACAGTAAAGCCAGGGAGCTGGCAGCGAGCTTCGCGGCGTAAACATAACTCTGCACTTCGCACAGTGCGATGGGCGCTTCGGCAAGAGCGCCGTCGCTGTGGAAGATGGGATCATGAGAATCTTTCCAGCCCTGATGAATGAGACCGTGTTTCGACCTGCGGCTGTATTCGACAAAACCGTCACCGTCAGCGTCGCCATAACGGTCGATCCACTCAAGCGCGCGCTGGATGTTCGACCAAATCGACTCCACAAAAGCACGGTCACCCGTGCGCTTGTAATATGCGCCTGCCAGCATCACAAAAAGGGGCGTCGCATCGATGCTCCCGTAGTAGCGCCTGAACGGCACCTCACCCAAGACGGCCATTTCGTCATCGCGGAACTCATGCAGCACCTTGCCGGGTTGCGCGTCTTGCTCGGGCTTCTCAGCATCGGCCTGATTGGCGGCGAGATACGCCAGGACGCCGCGCGCGATCGATGGGTCGAACCACAAACATTGTAACGCTGTGATGATTCCGTCGCGTCCGAACACAGTGCTAAACCAGGGAACACCAGCGTAAGGATAGGGACCATAGCGCGTCTCCGTTCGCATCATGTGAAGATCGGCCAGCGAACGGTTCAGCAAGTCGTTGAACTGTTCGTTCTTGGCAAAAATCTGAGGTTCACGAGCGCGGGTGCGTTCGAGCGCAGCCGTCGCGTCGTGCATGATCTTTTCGTAAGACTCGCTGGCGCCATGCGAATGGCCGTCCACCTCGCATGCAATTGCCCAATGATAATTGGCATTCTCGCCCGGCTCCAAATGGACCTGGCAGGTGACGCCAGACTTGGTCACCCGAGATGGCTTCGGATCGAACATAATCCGCGTTCGGCGAAGCCGTTTATCCAATCCCTCATACGCCAGAACGAGTCCGTCGTCAGCGATCTCAGGTTCCAGGCGACGACCATGATGCTTCCGAAGCATGCCACGCAGTTCGAAAATATCGGCAAAATCGGCATCGAACTCGATCGATAAGACGAAATCTACAGCTGCACGTCCGTAGTTATGAATACGAAGCCGCTCGTGACAGGCTTTGTCCCATAAAATCTTTGAGCGAAACACATGTATCGTTCCCCTTGGCACTACTATCTCGCTGTCGCGCCAGACGTCCGGGTTAGTAGCATCTACGGCAAGAACGGCGTTGTCCTCCCGAACAGTCGAGCTCAGCAGCAGGGGCCGATCCCTTCCGAGTTTCAAGGTCAGTCGGGATAAAAATCGCGTGTCCTGGTAAAACAATCCGAGTTCGCCGGTGCCAAATGTCTCGACGTCGCCAAATCGATCGAAAACAGCATACATGTCTCCCTGTTTCAAAACCCGCGTGCGCACGTCAACGCGAGCTGAAGAGGAACGAATGTAAAACTCGTTCCGGATACGAATCACTTCTCCCCTGGCCATTACAAAACTAGGTCTCCGTCTGTGAAATTTCTCGACCCCGCGCAACCGGGTCAAATCATCTATGCGATAGCAGAGGCCGTTATCGACGGGCCTTAATCCTCGCAACCAAATTCCCGGCTTTTTATGTTCGAGTACGGCCACGAAAATGCGCGCACGCTGTGCCTTTCACTTCCGAGAAATGCGTTGGCCTGACAGCGCCGCACGCGCCCGCTATCAAGTAGCTGGCGTTTCGCGAACAACTTCGCCCGGCTTTTTGTCCTCCCGTAACGCGATGAAAACGGGTGCACGCAATTTTCCGTCGCGCGTCCACTCGGCAAATTTGATTTCGGCGACAAACTTCGGGTTGATCCAGTGTATCTTTTTCATCATCGAAGGCGTGATGCTCAGCACCCATTGGCCGTTTTGCTTTGACGGCAGATCGACAAACGGACAGTCGGCACGTTCCTCGGCGCGGAATTTCTTGTGAAATGTGGCCAGTGATTTTGTTGTAAATCCGGTTCCAACCTTGCCGGCGAATACGAGGTCGCGATCCTTGTAGTAACCGACCAGAACCGCGCCGAAATGTTTGCGTGCCCCTTGCGGTGGGGTGAATCCGCCAATGACGAATTCCTGTTCGTCGACACATTTGAGTTTGATCCAGGCGCCGCTTCTCCGGCCGGGTTCGTAAACCGATTTACGTAATTTACCGATGATTCCTTCCAAACCGTGGCGTCGCACTTCGCTGAGGAGCTGGTTGGCATCTCCATCAATCGCGCCGGAGTAGCGAATCCGGGGATCACGTGCGTCGGCACACAGTTTCTCCAAAACGTTCTTGCGTGCCTCGAGCGGCAGCGAAAAAAGACTTTTGCCGTCGAGCTGAAGAAGATCGAACGCGTAGAAATAAACGGGCGATTTTCGTCCTTCCATCTCGAGCGCTTGTAAAAGCTGGAACGAAGAGCGTCCCTCTTCATCAAGCGCGACCACTTCGCCATCAAGCACGCATTCCTCTGCAGGTAAATTTTTGATGGCGTCAACGATCTCAGGAAAACGCGCGCTCAGATCATTTTGATTTCGCGACAGCAACGAAACTTTTCCGTGACCTTTGGTCGCAATCAGACGGATGCCGTCAAATTTGAGCTCATAAATCCAGTCGCCAGTCGCGGGCGGGTTCTTTATCAGCTTCGCTTTCATCGGGTCGATGAAATGCGGTTTTGCCGAGGGCAATTTGGCTAGTGATGGCTCGCCGAGCCGCCGGCGCGCTTCTTTTGGCAGAGTCTCCCGGCGCGCCCGGCGGTCGCGCCCCACCGATTCATCTTTTACTTTTTTTTTAATCGCCTCGCGGATTCGCGCCTTGAATTGAGATGTGGGACTTTGATCCTCTGTACGACCGGACTGCCACTCGGCGTCGCGCGCATCCGCGATCTGTTTCATGGTGCGACCCGTCTTTACCGATTCATCGTCGCGCTTGCTTGAAATCGGTTTGACCTCGTCGCCCGTCTTTAGGATCAGCCACTGATTCTTTTCGCCCTCGCGGCCGCGGATCCGTACGAGCGTCCATTCACCTCTCGCTTTTTTTCCATCGAGAAGAAGATGCAGCTTACCTTCTCGGAGCGATTTAAGCGGTTGCTCGCCGTAAACGTAGTAGGTGCCGCGGTCCCAGACCATCACTGTGCCCCCGCCATACTGACCTTCGGGAATCACGCCTTCGAACTCTTCGTATTCAATGGGATGGTCTTCGACTTCAACGGCAAGATGTTTCTCGCCGCGCTTCCACGGAAGTCCCTTGGGCAGAGCCCATGATTTCAGCACGCCTTCCATTTCCAGGCGGAAATCGTAATGCAACCGGCGCGCAGCATGTTTTTGAATGACGAATCGCGACGCGCCTTTGACCTTTTTTGGAGCAGGCTTGCCAGCCGGTTCGCTGGTCCTTTTGAAGTCGCGTTTGCGTTTGTATTCGGTCAGCGCCATTCCGCTCAAATAAACCACGGATCACGGCGATAGCACGGATTTCAAGAAGTAGATGGACACCAAGGTGGATCGTCTTCTCCCGAAGACGACGCCGGACTCGTCGCCGAAGCCGCAGATATCAGGCGGCAAAACCGCAACACTTACGCAACGCGTTGGGGAGTCGCCGCGGCGACCGTTCCACCTATGCTTCGCTCGGGAGTGGCTCGCCGACCAAGTACCGAACGAAACGACGAATGACAATGTTCTCGCCCAGTTCTGCAATCTTCGAATTCAGCAAGTCGCTAATTGTTACATCGGGATTCTTGATGAAACCCTGCTCGAGCAGGCAAACTGTGCTGTAGAATTTCTCGAGTTTGCCCTCGACAATCTTGTCCGCAACGTGTGCCGGCTTGCCTTGTACCTGCGCCTTGTAGATTTCGCGCTCCGATTCGATCAGGTTGCCCGGGACATCAGCGCGGCTGACGTAGAGGGGGTGCGCGGCGGCGATATGCAGCGTGATGTCTTTTACGAACTCTCGGAAGTTTTCGTTTCTCGCTACGAAATCGGTTTCGCAATTCACCTCCACGAGCACACCGACTTTACCCTGCAAATGGATGTAGGAGGCGACGATTCCCTCCTTTGTCGCACGGGTGGCTTTTTTCGCGGCGCTCGCGATGCCTTTGGTGCGCAAGATCGTTTCAGCTTTCTCCAAATCGCCGCCGCTCTCGACGAGAGCACGCTTGCAATCCATGAATCCGGCATTGGTCTTTTCACGGAGTCGTTTGACGAGTTTTGGATCGATTTCAGTTGTTGCGTTCATAGGTCTTAGAATTGTTAAGCGTGAGAGAGTTGAACCGCCGACGCGGCTCGCGTCAGGCAGATACGCCTGCCATTTCCACTTGTTCGCGGATGCGCGCTTCGCTGCTGGCCGAAACGATGGCATCGACCAGTTTTTGCAAAATCACTCGAATCGCACGGATCGCGTCGTCGTTGCCCGCAATGGGATAATCGATGAGTTCGGGATCGGCGTTGGTATCCACGATGGCGACCACCGGGATCCCGAGGCGGCGCGCCTCATTGACGGCGTTTTGCTCTCGGAGGGTGTCGATCACCACGAGCGCATCGGGCAGTTCTGGCATGTCGAGGATTCCCTCAAGATTGCGCCTCAATTTTGCAGCCTCACGATTGAGCGCAGCCAGTTCTTGCTTACCCATTTTCTTGTATTCCGGCGACTGCTCGATCTGTTCGATATATTTCAATCGGCCGATGCTCTTACGGATCGTGGTGAGATTCGTCAGCGTGCCACCAAGCCAGCGTTGGTTCACGTAGAATTGCCCGCATGCTAATGCGGCTTCTTTTATCGCTTCCTGCGCCTGTTTTTTGCAGCCAACGAACAAAATCCGACCCCCGCGGCGCGCAACCTCCTGGAGAAAATCGGTTGCCCGCCGGAGCTGTCTTACCGTTTCGTCAAGATTGATGATGTAAATCTGATTGCGCTGCTCAAAGATGAAGGGCTTCATCTTTGGATTCCAACGCTTCGTCTGGTGTCCAAAATGAACACCAGCTTCCAATAATTCAGGTACCAATTCTGTTGTTTCTGCCATAGCGAGATTCCCGAAGGCGGGACGCTCCCAGAGTGGGAGCGTGAAAGATGCTATAGGCCGTGCGGGTGCGCAACTTGAAATTCAGTTCCGCTACACCCTCGTTAACGCTGCGCCGGAACCGTAATAATGGGACTTTGGCTGTCGATCATCGACGCCTCCAGATGCAAAACGCGATCTCGTTGAGGGTTAAACCGTGGGGCGTGTCCTCTTTCCCAGAAAGATGTGGATCAGCAACAAGATTGGCAAAACCAAGCCTATAACGAGATGAATCCAACTCGTCCACGCGCGCAGTCTTTCGCCGCCCGCGTAATAAAGGCCGTAGCCAGTGATGGTCAAAAACGCGAACGCACCCAGAAAAACCGATCCGTTTGCTCGATTCCGGCGTGCACGCCACGCGAGCCGCACATGCTCGTTCAAGAGCATCCCGACCAGTACTAAAACTGCCATTGCCGCGGCGCCATGAATTTTCATCGCCCAGGCTTTCGCGCTCATCTCAAATTCACCAGGCGACGCAGCAAGATAATTCCAACATGCCCATGCCACTCCGCTCAAAAAAACCAGCGCCAGCACGGCGTAGAGAAAATATCTCTGCAAGCGCCTTAATCGAATCCTGTCCGGTCGCTGGTGTCGCATAATGAGCGAAACATCCAAGATGGCGCGCCATCGCCCTCAAGCAACAATGCATCCGCATCATATCGGGCGAGCAAGGGCGCAGATTTCTCCCGTAGGACGAACACTGCTTTGGTCAAAGCGTCGGCTATCATGCAAACAGGCGCCGCTACGCTGACGCTGACTAACTTACGCGAACATCGACGTGTGCGGCCGTCGAGAAGCGAGCTGATCACCGCACTGCCACGTCTTTTCTGGGCGAAATAAATTCCGGAGGTCGCCAGGGCACGCTCACGCAAGGTGATCGCGCCCGCTGGCCGCATGGGCTTGGCCGGATGGCGCAAATGAACGAGTTCCGATTTCAATCCAAAAACGCGCAGGTCGCCGCCTGCATTCACAACACCAGATCGAACCCCCGCACATTTCAAAGCTTTGACCGCCCGATCGACCGCAAAACCCTTGGCGATGCCGCCAAGGTCGACAATCACGCGCTGTCGAAATCGAACAGTGCTATTCTTTTCGAGAACAATGTCACGCCAGTTCCCCTCGCTTACATTCCGATATCGTCGCGGAAGATATTTCCACTGCATCAGTTTCCGCGCGACCGTGATGTCGAAAATACCGTCCGTTTCATGCGACAACTCCTGTGCCGCATGCAACACCCGCCATGTCCAGGGATCGACCTTCACCTTGCGCTGAAATGCGTCACGATTGATCCTCGAAACATCGCTGTCGGGATGGTGAAAACTCATTTGTCGGTCCACCCTGGCGATGGCATTGAACGCGCGATCGATAGCGTCGTGCAGCTTTGTTTCGTTATCGCCTCGAGCCGTGATCTCGACAAACGTGCCGAGAGAGGGACGGGCCCGCCGCACTCTATTTGAGGCAGACCTCATAAGTCGCCAGGACCCGTCGCACGCCTTCGGTCACATGCCGGCAGGAAAGTGTTGCGCCACTGATATTGTTGATGCCGTTGTTGAGAGCGAACCGCGAGCCCGGTCGTTTGCCGACGAATTGCTTTCGCCAATCAGGATTGCGAATTTCGCCGCCGTAACTTTCCCTGTAATTAAGAATCTCGATTTGCTTGACCGCTCCTTCGGGCGAAAGCGCCACCGCATAATCGATCACGAGATGTTTACCGATGACGTAGTCGACAATAAAAAACCCGCGAAGTTTTCCATTTTGCATGGCACGCCAGATTTCCTGGCCGCGCAAAAGTTGTTTCTGTCCACTATTCGCCTCGATCGCTTTGATCTGCGCGGGCGTAAACTTAACATGCGCCGGGACAAATTGATCGCACTCCGGAAAGCACAATTTCTGCGCCGCCGAAACAGTCAGGTATTGCTCTGCATAGGAAGGCAGCGGAACGGTAACGCTGATCGCGGCAGGCAGGAGCCAGCGAGGAATGTGAGTCATGCAAAGATGCCTGAGGCTCTCTTAGAAAAAGAAACCGACTGCCCCGAGGAGATGATCTGCGCGTGGCGAGTCCGGCGCGTTATCGAGCGCGAACTGGTAGTCCACTTTCAAGACGACTTGTGGCGTCGGGAACAGAGCCATGCCAAGAGTGTGAAATTGTCGCTGACCCTGACCGGTTGGCAAGTTCTCATCAGTTCCGGCAAATCCGCCAGTCTGCAAATTCTCGTAAGTATAGCGATAAAACGGCACGAGTTCCCAGCCGTTGCGGATGTAGTCGCTAAGATCGATATGATACGCCGCTTCCAGCGAGAAACCCCAGAGATGTTTACCCACATTATTTTCCGAATCACCATCGTTGTTTGCGCGGAGATTGCGCGGTGTGCCGATGATGACGTCAACCACTTCACCACGAAGCTCTAAACCGGTTCTCGGCACACGGTAACGCACCTCGGTATCGAGCATCGTCACGCTGTTCTGACCTAACGAATTCCCCTCATCGCCATATGCACCGCGCGGCGTGACGTTCGGGGTAAAGAAAACACTCGAGCTTCCATTTAGGCCGGGGATAAATGGCGGCGTGTAACTAAGACGCAACGCAAAGCCAGGCGCATTCTTGGTTTGATTGAAGTCGCCTATCGGTGTGCGAGCTAGATCGAGCGCTTCGGTTCCACTAATTCCGGCTTCGTAAGGCGAGCCATCATCAGGGACGCCGCCGTTTTGACCGATATCTTCCAACCCTGTGTTGATTTGGAATTGATAGTTCAGGTTGTTGACGATCTTACCGTAGATACTCGTGCTGCCTTCAAACCATGTTGTGGGGATCAGTCCATTGTCTAACTCCGGCCGGTTCACGCTGTAAAACTGCGTCGGCTCGTGAAAAAGATTGATGAAGCCAAAAGGCACAACATCGACACCAGGCGAGCGCCAGTTGAAGTGCTCGTTAAACAGAAAGTCGACGTAGGCTTGTTCGAGCTCTATCGCGCCAGTCAGCTTGTCATCTGCGTCTTCGGCAATGCCGCCGTGCTCGAACTCAATCTCGGCATTGAAGATGATGTTATCGGTGATTTGATAAGTCGGCAGTAGCACAATGCGTTGCGCATCAAATCCGTTCTTCCATCCCCCCGACTCCTGCTCGTTGCCGCCGAATTTCAATTCGCCATAAGCGCCAATGCTCAAAACAGCGTGGCTGCGGTAGCCAAGTCCAAAAAGGGGCTTGCTCGATGAGGAAGTGACTTCTTCGCTGGTCGTGACCGCATTGGTCTCGGCCGAGGTGAACATTGTCTTGTCGGACGATTTCGTTGTGGCGTGGGCCGACGCTGTTCTTTCGCTTCGAACACCGCCATTTTCATAACGCTCAAGGCGCTTTTCCAACGAAGCGACTTTTGCTTCAAGCGCTTTCAGTTCTTTGAGCAATTCGGCGTTAACGGCTGTTTGCTGGTCGGAGGATTCAGCAAAAGACAAATTGACGACTGCAAGGATGGCGCAACAAAAAGTGAGCAATGGCTTCATTGCTCGAACCTAACGGAACAAGACAGAGATCGCTGCCGGAGCGTTGCCAATTTTTAGCGATCACTTGCAACTGTAATCAGGGCCGTTCTTGCGTGGGGGAATTCTTTTCCGCGCAGCGCGCGAGGACCCAACAAAGATCGGAAAGCCGATTGAGATAACGCAAGATCTCTGGATTTGCATCCTCGACCGAAACCACGCGACGCTCAGCCCGGCGGCAGATCGTGCGCGCGAGATCAAGAGCGGCGGAGGGCGGGTTTTTACCCGGGATCACCCAGTCTTTTGGATAAAGCGACTTGTCCTTTTCCATATCCACTATGACGCCACCGAGACGATCTACCATCGTGGCCGTTGTCAGCCGGAAGCTGTCTTTGAGATAACGCTCTACATCTTCGCGCGCGGTCGCCAGTTCGCCCATCACAACGATAAGATCTTTCTGTGCAGCGAGAATCTGATCGGAAACGAACGGGTCTTGAGACAAAGCCCTCGCCAGTCCCAAGGCGGCGTTTAGCTCATCGACGCAACCGTAGGTATCGACTCGCGGGTCGGTTTTCGATACTCGCCG
>Ga0310810_10011799_pt1 | contig 10223 bp, 11 predicted proteins | sample NCmetagenome_FD_207641 | JGI IMG/M metagenome (GOLD analysis project Ga0310810, IMG submission 207641) | Soil microbial communities from experimental microcosm in Duke University, North Carolina, United States - NC | ecosystem: Engineered > Artificial ecosystem > Soil microcosm > Unclassified ...
GTCCAATCGATGGACGGTATCACAAAAGACCCGCTCTGGCTTTCGGCCCAGGAACCGTTCGTGGATCTGAGCGACCAGTTTCGCGAGGATCCGTTGGTGCTGTGAGAGTCCGACTGTAGGCGTCAACCCAAGGAGACGGTGGGCGTGACGCGTGACGCGTGATACGTGATGCGTGAAAGCTAATACGTAAAACCTGACGCGGTGAGGGCTGAAGAGTGACTTACGCTTTTACGCAGATCTTAGTCTCCTTACGTCGACGCCTCCAATTATTGGATAAGCCCTGTGTAAAGAAAAACACCATAGGCGCCAGTCAAGACCCAACCCATTACCCGGGGAAGACGCCCGAAAACAGCAATCATTGCAAAGTGTAAGGCGGCGACAATAATGAGAAGGCAGAGTCCGGTTTGGAAGAATGGCGGGGCACTGATCGGACGGTAGAGAGCATACACGCCAATGCAGAGGGGAATGCAGATATGACCGTCGCCGATTTGGGAGGTGTAGACGACTTCTGGGTTGCCGCGCCAGCCGTAGTAAAACGCCAGTATCGCATTGGGCAAGACCATCAACCAGCCGCTTAGCCAGCCAAGGTACTTTGCGCTGATGAAACCCGAGTGAATTTTGGAGATCCAATCCACCAACCAATCGGTGCTGACATATAGGACATAAGCGCCGAGAGCGAGCAGGGCCAGATCGAAGGGAAGCATCCAACCAAAGGATTTATTCTGTCGAACGTTGCTACGCAAGACGTCAAAAACGTGAAAGCACTGCCAAAACAGGAAGAGTGCCACCAGGACGAGACCCGTGGAAAAATCCAATCTATTGTAGCGCACAAATGCCCACACCGTCCCGGTAAAGAACAGCACAGCAGTGAGGGTTAACAACAACGAGAGGCGATGGATCTTGTGTTCCTGGCCGGCGGCGCGTTTGGCCTTTTTCGACGCCTTGGCTTTCTGTTTTGGAGTAATATTCATCCCCCAGATAATCGTGGGCAAACCGATGATTAACGTCAGGTTCGTAACATTGTTGACCAGACAATTGGTGAGGACTTCCGAGCCGAGGCCGCCCTTGATGCCAAGCAGAAAGGCAAAAATCAAGTTCCCCATACCGGAGCAATAGGGCATGACCAGCGTGCCCAGCACCGTCCCTTCAACTCCACTGGCGTTCATCGCTTCCAGACGCCAAATCATTAGCATGGAAGCCAGGATGAACAATCCCAGGAACAACCAAGGGGCCCAAGCGCCACTGCTCTCAAGCCAGGTAACGACTGTTTTCAAGGCATGCAGTTAAGCAGGGCTACACACGTGCGCCAAGTGTTTGCCTTTGAAAAAAGCGGAGGTTACACACCTTCCACTGCTATAAACTGCCCGATCGCGGCGCCTGCGCGAAGTTTCTTTGCTTCGCTGTACTCCGGTGAGTGATAAAACGCCTTGGCTTGTTGCAGGTTAGGAAATTCAATCACGACTAAACGTCGCGTTTCCGGTTCACCTTCCAGGGTTAGGATCTCGGGCCCACGCACAATGAACTTGCCCCCGAACCGGGCAATCGCGGCCGGCGTGGCGTTGGTGTACTCGCGATAGCGATTCCAATCCGTTACTTCAACTCTTGCGATGATGTAGGCTGGCATATTGTGTTAAACGCGTTGCAATGGCTAGCTTCTGAGATACTCACCTCCTGCCCCAGAATTCAAATTCGAAATTACGCCAGCGAGAATGTGATCAGCGCAATTACCGTTATCCGACGGCCGGATCGGCAATGCCGAACAACGTCTCTGGATTGATGGCGTCAGCTGCCGACCCGAGGCGCATGCGAATCAAAGGTCGAACCGGTTTGAATCCATAATGAATTGCAGCGCTTTTTGCCGATTGATTGTGATCGGGGATGTCCCACGTGACGCCCTGATCGTGTTCGACAGCAAGGAAATTAGACAGAAGCATATTGAATCCAGCGCCCTGTGCACAGACAAGAGGGCCCAAATAGTTGGAAGTGGCGCCCGTGCGCACCATGCCAAAACCCAGCACTGTACCTTCCGCCGGCCAAACGAGCTTGTATCGGCTCTCTTGCGCCAGACGTCGCAGCACTTCGGGCCGAGGCGCTCCAAATGCCTCCGCGTCAATTCGTATGACCTGGGCCCAATCCTCTTCACGAAGCTTACGTGTTTGCGGGGAAATTGGTGGTTCGGTAGATATGGGCGATCGGAACTCGCGATGCCATCTTTGCAATGTCCACTCGGGAATAAATCCCAAGCGGGTGTAGACGGGTTGGCCAGCCGGGGTGGCATCGAGTTTCGCGCACTTCACATTTCTTTCCTTCAGGTATTCGAGGGCGCGCTTCATCAAGCGCGTCGCTATCCCTTTGCGCCGATGTTCGGGATGAACGAGCATCATACCGATCCACGCCAAAATGGTGCCGTATATGGTGGTGGTCACGGTGCCGATCAAATTGCCGCCGGCAACCGCGACAAAACACCCCTTAGGTTCGAGAGCGAGGAGCCGTTGCCAATCTGTGGGCCGTTGATTCCAGCCGACGATCCGCCGAAGTTCGTCGGCCAATAGCACATCAGCTTCAGTCATCAACCGGAGGTCAACGGCTTCAGGCGAAAGGTCCCGTGGTCGTACTTGCATCGGTAATGGCACTCAAACAGATCAGGCTTCAATTCACCATCATATTCGTAGAGGCCACCGGCTAAAGACCCAAGGTCTGCCGCACCTTGGAGGCGTAGACGGCCGTCGCTTTGCTTTGTGTGAAGCAACACACCGTACGCGACACGCAGCCACCTCGCGTAAGTAGCATGGAATTGTGCTTCCCACTCAGCCATTGCCTTCCGGCGCAGGATACATCGGAGCTCTCCGTGATGGCCGCTCGCCTGGCTCTGCCATTCCCCCTGCCAACGCGCGGCAAATTCGGAGGCTTGCCCAAGACGGAAGCATTCCACAGGCGTTCAAACTCGGCGCGGTTGTTAAATATGGCGGCTAGCAGATGGGAGATGCTACGCAGAATGTTTGTCATAGACCCAGAGTTCCATCAATGTGTGCGTGACGATCTAGAACGGAATCCATGCCGTTAAAAACTATAACGCGCTGATTCGTTAGGAAATTGACACTTTGCGTCTGCCCGCGCCACGATTAAAACTGTGAATTTTTGGCTGCGTTTGGGAACTATTTTTGGTCTGAGCCAAGCGATCTTCCTTGGTTGGCCTGGCAGCACGTTATCGTTGGCTGCTGAAGCAAGGTTCCGGCCGGAGCCTGCTAAAGGTCCTCTACACGTCCATCCCGATAATTCCCGCTATTTTACTGATGGCACCGGCAAAGCAGTTTTTCTGACGGGATCGCACACCTGGGGGAGTCTGCAGGATTACACCTACTCGGACGGGACTTCTCCCCTGGAGATGGATTTTAGCGCTTACCTGGCGTTTTTGAACGATCATCATCATAACTTTTTTCGTTTATGGGTTTGGGAGACGGCGATGAACCGCAACGCGATACAAAGCACGATTCGCTACGAGCCTATGCCTTACGAGCGAACTGGACCGGGATTGGCATTGGATGGAAAACCGAAATTCGATCTCACGCGTTTCAATCCAAAGTATTTCGATCGCCTCCGCACCCGCGTCAAGGCAGCCGGCGACGCTGGTATTTATGTTTCAATCATGCTCTTCAATGGGTTCAGCGTTGAGGGCAAAGGGAATGTCGGCGGCGACCCCTGGCAAGGCCATCCTTTTAATGTCGAAAATAATATCAACGGAATCAATGGCGTTAGCGGAACAAACACGCATACGCTCTCGACACCTGCCATCACCGCATTACAAGAAACTTATGTCCGGCACGTGATAGACGCGGTCAATAAGTTGGACAACGTGCTGTACGAGATCAGCAATGAAGACAGCGGCACTGCCGCCGATATCGATTGGCAAACTCACATGATTCGATTCATTCACGATTATGAGGCAAAAAAGCTCAAGCAACATCCAGTCGGCCTGACAATTCCGTGGCCCAGTGCCGGCGACCAAGTTCTGTATACAAGTCCTGCCGATTGGATCTCGCCTGCGGGGAAGGTGCCAAAAAATGACGGACGTAAGGTGATTCTCAACGATACCGATCACTCCTATTTCTGGATCGGTTTGAAGGCCGATGGTGTGGCGGCCCAGCGAGCCTGGGTCTGGGAGAATCTCACGATGGGAAATCAATGTCTCTTTATGGATCCTTACCTTGATCCAAGCCATGACCCGGGGCGCAATCATCCGATCGGGCCTAAACCGGATCCCTACTGGGAACCACTTCGCGCGACCTTGGGTCAGGCCCGCCATTTCGCCCAGCGCATGGACCTTGTTTCGGCTCAACCACATCCGGAGTTGGCGTCGACCTCCTTCTGCCTGGCCTCACCAGGTCAACAGTACTTGGTTTATGTGCCACAAGGGAGCGAAGTGACGGTGGACCTTTCCGCGACGCAAGGCGAGCTGAATGGCGAGTGGACACAGCCTGCCGAGGGGGCGCGACTGGCACTCGAAGCTTTTACCGGCGGAGCCCGAAAGACGTTCAAGGTCCCATTCGGAGGCGACACACTCCTTCTTTTGTGGCGCTCGGAGAGCCGAAAATAGCTTGCCCTTGATCCCCTACTGCGTTTTAAGAACAGAATCATTCAAAAAATCGAATGAGAGAAACGAGTTTGCCTCACGACCAGAGAACAGGGCAAAGCGGAACGGTGAGGAACGGTTTCGCTCGAAATCTTGATTTCAGAACCGCCAACCGGACTATCACTGCTTACGTTACGTTTTACGCTTTAGGTCTTCCGTCTTCCGCTTCAGGCTTCCCGCTTCTTGAACAACGCACTTGGGTCGGCGATGTTCAACACGGAGAGGTCGAGACCGCCGCCGGGGTCGCGTTCCTGTGCAATCTGCATTTGATCGGCGATTTGCTTCACCGCCGGGACTGCGAAATATTTTACCGCACCGACGCTGACGGAGGCCTTAAAGATCACGACCAGCAGAGAGCTCTCGTCAATGCAGATGACAAACATGCTGTACTTTTCGCCTTGCTGATAGACGCTATTGAAGTTGGTTTCGTGGACCAGATTGGCGATGGTCTGATTGGCCATGTAAGCGCCGGAGGCAAGGGCGGCGATGGTGGTCAGATCGAATTGGCGAGTATCGCCCTGGCCGGAGATGAGAAAACCGCCTTTGTCGATGATCAGGGCCGTCGTGGCGTCACTCTTTTCGAGCAATTCCCGCAACGCCTCATCGAGGCGCTGAATATCTTCCTCGATAAGTTGAGGCAGCGTACCCATGTCATGCGTATTGCGGTGTTCCCTGGCTCACAAACTTGTGCAGCAACATGCGTGTAATCATGTTGAGCGTTTCAAAGACACCTTCGCATTTGTGCGCGGTTGAAGCAAACGAAGGCACCTGTACGTCGCGGTTGTTGAGGAGAAATTCCATGTATTCGACGGGCGCGACATTGGGGAGGTCGCGTTTGTTGTACTGGAGCACGTAGGGAATGTCGGCGAGGTTCAGCTTCAGCGATTTGAGGTTTTCCTCCAGGTTAGTGAAGCTGTCGACGTTTTCCGGCATTTTCTCGTACTGGGAATCGGCGACGAAGACAATGCCGTCGACACCGCGCAAGACGAGTTGGCGGGTGGTGTTATAGATGACCTGGCCGGGGACGGTATAGAGCTGGAACTTGGTTTTGAAACCTTTGATCGACATCGCCTCGATAGGGAGGAAGTCGAAGAAGAGGGTGCGGTCCGAACTGGTGGCCAGCGAGACCAGCTTGCCTTTATTGCCGGCTGCCGTCTGCACGTGATCGTGGACCTGGACCAGGTTAGTGGTCTTGCCGCCCATCGCCGGTCCGTAGTAGACGATTTTGACCTGCAATTCCTTTGTCGCCTGATTAATGATGGCCATAAATATTTATTTCGGTTTGTGGTCTAGCTCGCCCGCAAGTGCCGCCAATTGCGCCGTCGGCAACGGTTCGCCGACCCGTCCAAAAGCGGCGAAGAAAATTGCGTTCACGCGGAAGATCTTCCAGGGGACATTGCCGACGGTGAAGTTGAGGTTGTTGAGTTCACCCATGCGTAATTCCTTGGTGCATTGGCTGACCTTGCCGAAGATTTGGGGCAGAAAGGCAGCCAGGGTATCGGCATTGAGTTCCGGCGGCAACCGGTTGGCGACCATCAAGCCGTCGGGCAAGGCAATGAGAGCGCCGGCGACGCCGTCGAGGCCGGCGGCGCGGGAAACGACTTCGTTCGGGGTGGCGTACTTCGCGACGAATTTCGTGCCCGGGGTTGGGCCGCGTTTGACTTCGGATTCGTGAACCTTGACCATGTCGGCCGATTCGTCCCAGACGTAGTAATTGGTGTCCGTAGGCCGAGCGGTCGCGGCGGCTCCGCCAGGAGCGCCTTCGGGCTGTGGAAACCCAAAGAACAGGTTGGGGATTTCCTCATCGACGGAAACTTTGTGCTGACCTTTCGCGCTTTCCTTTTGGCGAGCGAGAAATAACGGGGCGACGACTTTCAAGGGCAGTTCCAAAACCATGCTGTCGTGGGGGGAGGCGGCGCCCATAACGGCCGGCTTGAGCCAGCAACGAACCGTCTTCCAGGAAAATGCGATACGTCCTTGTTTTAACGATTGCTCAACGGAGCTTACCGGCAAGGCAACTTTGGCCTCGACCAGATTGCCATCGACAATTTCTTTGCGAACCGGCTCGGGCCAGGCTTCGGCCAGGGCTGCCAGGCCAACGAGCAAGGTTTCGCTATTGGTAGCGGCGGCTTTTGCCGGTTGCGGTGCAGGGGCGGTGAAATGTTGCGTGGAGCTGCCTTTGCCATTGGAATCGCGATTTGCATGCGGCACCGGCACGACCGGAGCAGTTGGCGCATGCGATATCGGGGCGACTGGAGTTGGAGCCGGCGGCACCGGAGCGGAGGTGACCGGCATCATGGGTTTGTTAAACGCGATGGGAGCCGGCGTCGGATCAATCGGGGTAATTGCTGCGGGCGGGACTGGTGCGGCGACCGGAGGAGTCGGCTTCATCCTGATCGGAGCAGCAGTCACAGCGGGAGGCGGCACCGGCGCAGGGTTGATCGTGTTGCGGGCTGAAATTGGCACAACGGGTAATGCCGGGGCGACCGGAGCAGCAGGCGCGGTTGGCACTACCGGTCCTGGAGGAGTGGGCGCGGCGGAAGGCATGACGGTGTTGTGACGGGCTGGTATCACCGGCGCGGGTTCAGCTGCGGCCTTTTCCGGACCAACCGAAAAGACGATGCTGGAATTGGGAGCATCAAATGGGCTGCTGATGTCTTCAGGAACTTCGACCTGCCGTTGAACGCGGCGGCGGGTGATTAAGGCCGGGTTAAGGCGGGCCAAGATTTCCCCCAGGGGCAGAGGTACTAGTACACGATCGCGATCGTTTTCGAGGGTGAAGACATCAGGGGCAGCCTGACGAAGTTCACCAAAGGATATTTTTACGACGCCGCGCGAAAGCTGTGCGAGAACTTTTTCCAGAGGCACTGCGATTGAAAAATCGCCAACGTCGGGCTGAGCGACTCGCGGCTGCAGTTCCAGAGGCAATCCTTCAAGGATCTTGTGCAATGGGAGCTCAATGCCTTTGCCATTGTGGTGAGCAAGGTTCTTGCGAACTGGCGCAGCGGTGGGTCTTGCGACAGGAGTGGGGCGCTGTATGGGACCGGCCTTGGCGGCAGGCACTGGCTCCGGAACAACGATCTGCTCGTTTTCCGCGTCAGAGTCCTGCGGTTTACGCAATAAACTTTTCAGGAAGCCAAACATATTGGTCAATCTCGGTTGAACTGCTTCAGCAGCTTTGGTTTGCAGGAAGCATGCCATGAAAGGCCCGGAATCGCTGTTCCCCCAGCACTCAACCTGGACGGGAAACCAGCATTTTGCCGCGCGATCATTGAACTTGGGGTATGCAGCTTTCGCATCAAAATCGCCGTTGGCCAACGCCAAAGCCATTGGAATGGCTTTCTATGAGTGCCTTAGATTTCGCGGTTAAGACCAGCAGGCGTCCAGGTTTGGGCACGACACCGCAATAAGCGAATCGCGATTTGGGCCGGCCGGAAACACGGGGTTTAAATGTGTCTCATCGCTGGACTGAATGTCCCATTGGTGCCCGATTTTTCCGCCGCGGACCTCCTCCTATAAAACGGCAAGATGACAAGATTTGCCGCAGCCGCCGCCAGACGCTGGCGAGCGGGCAAAGTTCGTCAATTCCGCGTAATTCGGAACATTCCATGCTGTGTGGGGCCTCGTAAAAACCGCTTTGCTTTGCGGCTTGAGCTCAATCGGGCTCAGAATTAGCCTGTGAAGCCGGTGACTATGGAAACACGCCACAGAGTCCTGATCGTGGATGATGAGCCGGCAGTACTGGAGCTCTATCGCGACCTGCTGTCTCAGTTGCCCAGTCATCCGGAGATCTTTACCGCTTCCTCCGGGACGCGTGCCCTTTCCTTGTTAAAAGCCGAACCGTTTCGGCTGCTCATTTGTGATCTCAAGATGCCCAAGATGGACGGCTTGCAGGTCTTGTCGATCGTGCGCCGGCAATTTCCTGAACTGAGGACCGTCGTGATGACGGCAGTTCAGGATGAAGAATTTCGCTCGCGCGCGTACGCGTTGGGTGTCGATTTGTACTGGCTCAAGCCCGATACGCAGCAAAACATGGAGATGTTTCTGCAGTGCATCGAGTCGCTGCTTGGGCGCGACGCTGAAGGCGGCGGGTTTCGAGGCATTCACAGTAAAGGTCTGATCGATTTGATTCAGATGGAATGTCTGTCGCAGAGCTCGACGGTATTGCGCGTAATGCGCGGCGCTTTGATGGGAAGGATCTGGATCCAAAATGGCGAATTAATTGATGCTGAGATCGACGACGCGCGCGGCGAGACCGCCTTCCGGCGTATCCTGGAATGGAAGTCTGGCACTTTTGAAAACCTGCCCGCTGAACCCGGTCGCGAGCGGACGATTACCAAATCTGTAAATGCCTTGCTGCTCGAGACTGCGCAAGCGATCGATGAGACCTCTTTGCTCCGGAACGGGGAGCCGAACGAAGAACGCAAAACCGCCTGGCGCCTGGCGGCGTTGGCTCGCGCCGGGGCGGACTTTGTGATCACTCTTCCGAAGTCGACGTCTGCTGCTCCGGAAGGGTGGGGTACGGACGTGGTGCAGGAAATGGGCGGCTGGATGCGGCAAGCGCTCGATGCTTGTCATCGTATTTCCCAACGTCTCCAAGCAGGTCCGGTCTCGCAGCTGGAAGCGACGGGTCTGGATCATCGCATGGTGCTGCTGGCTCAAGAGGAGAAGGATTATCTGGTGGGATGGCCGGCATCGGCGAAAGGCCCAAAATTGACCGAGCAAAGCAAACAACTGATAGCATCATGGGACTCCTGAGTCTATTCTCGAAACCCAGCCCCGCGTTACAAATGCTCCCGACGGGCAGCATGACTGTGGATCGGAACTGCCGGGTCCTGGCGACGACGATTTCCTCGAGTTGTCCTCCGGAGTTGCTGCAGGATATCAGCAGCCAGGTATTGCGTTTGTTCCGCGAGGCGCGCAAGGCGCAAATGACTCTCTCGGAGCTCACCCTCAACTTCACGAGCTTGCAGATTACGGCGCGTGAGTTGCGGGGGGGCGCGATTATTTTCCTGACGTCAAAAAATTCGTTCAATTCCCCTTCCGAACTTTGATTTTTCAGCTATGAGCACCAATAAAAAAGTCGAGCAACTGATCGCCCAGATGGAAAACTATCTGGAGTGCTGGAAGCAGTTCAACCAGTTCATCAGCCTGGCGCGCTGCAAGAAATTCAGCGCGGAGGATGAGAACCAATTCCTCGAGGTGAAGAGCGTGCTCGTGCAGGAGCTCGAACTCATCTTGTCATCCGTCGAGGTCGCTTCGCCGAGTCGCCAGGAGGTGCATGATCTGGTGGGCAACGCGCCTTCGCTGCGGTACCTGAGTGAGATGAACGAAGGTGTTTTGCGCAATCTGGAAAACTCCTGGCACAAGGTTTACATCGGCTGGCACGCTATCCTCGGGCAATTAAAGGTACGCCAGCGTGATGAGGACGCCAAGAGCGGGTTCGGGGCAATGTTTGGCAAGAAAGAAAAGTAGAATTCATTGGCAGCGGGATAGTGTCCGCGGCTGGTCGGCTGTGGGGACACAGCCTCGCGTTCGCCCCAGGACGCTTGAGTGTTGGGGTAAAGAAGTTATGTGTAACCCGCGTGGCGGG
>Ga0310810_10011803_pt1 | contig 10222 bp, 11 predicted proteins | sample NCmetagenome_FD_207641 | JGI IMG/M metagenome (GOLD analysis project Ga0310810, IMG submission 207641) | Soil microbial communities from experimental microcosm in Duke University, North Carolina, United States - NC | ecosystem: Engineered > Artificial ecosystem > Soil microcosm > Unclassified ...
TCGCAAATCGCGCAGAAGAGCTATTTAAGCTTGCAGATGAAAGCCAGCGCTCCAAATTACTAGGTTTCCTAGTTTCTAACCTCAAATTGAACGATAAAAAACTGTCGTACACAGTGAATTACCCTTTTAACTTACTTATCGAACAAAAAGAAAATGACCCTGACGGGCCAGAAACTTCAGTTTGGTGCGGGTATGGAGACTCTAACTCCAGGCCTCTTCCATGGCAAGGAAGCGCTCTAACAACTGAGCTATACCCGCATATAGGCTAGCGATAGAGATTATACGAGAGTTGAAACTGTTTTTCAAGCCTAGAGGGCTCGAAAAAGTCTTCGTTTTACGCTACGATACTAGATAAGGATAAGCATGTTTGAAAATTTTCTCTACGCACAGCTGACTCGATTGGCAAAAAAATACCTTACGGCACACCATGAAGTGCAGTTAATCGCCATCGTCGGCACGAATGACAAGGCGATTACCCGCCAGGCGGTCGGCACGCTGCTTGCGCAGGAGAAACGTGTGCGCCTGCACGAACATATGGCATCGTCGCGCTACGCCACACCGCTTGCGATACTCGGCATTAAAGCGCCGACAGATACCAAGAATATACTCGGCTGGTTCTCAGTTTTTCGTGCGGCTTCGCGGCGCATCAAAGAACCGACGACAGTTGATGTTATCGTGCAAGAACTGCCGCTGCGCAAGCCTGGCGATATGGCGGAATATGGCCGATACCTACATCCGCACGTCGCGTTGATCACGTCGGTTGCGGCGGAGCATATAGAATTGTTTGGCTCGCTCGACGCCGTTGCGCAAGAATATCTTTCGGTGGGCGATATGAGCGAGTACGTCATCGTCAACCGCGACCGAGTCGACAGTTCGTTTGCGCAATACGAGCACAATGCGAATATTACGACCTATGGCGCGAGCGACCGTGCCGAATACTGGATTGAAGCTGATGATATTTACGGTCCGCACGGCACGCCGATAGAAATTCGCGGTCCGGAATATAGCGAGCCCCTCCATACCAATGCACAGCTGGTCGGTACGAACGCGCTGCTGGCGGCACTGGCCGGTGCCGTCGTGGCGACGAAGCTCGGCATAAACGAGGCGAGTATTGCCAAGGGAATCTCACATATCGCCACGCTGCCAGGCCGAATGAACCCGCTCCATGGCATCGGGCAAACGCTGATTCTCGACGATACATATCGCGCTCACCCTGACGCAGCGATCGCCGGGCTGCAGGCGCTGTATGAATTCGACACCGCACCGCAGCGTATCGCGATTCTCAGCAGTTTTCCGGACTTAGCACAGCTTTCTGCCGATGAACATAAACGCGTAGGCGCGCTGTGTAACCCGGACTTGTTGGCATGGGTGATCGTGGTAGGTGAAGACGCCAAAACGTACCTGGCGCCAGCAGCACGAAAACGTGGCTGCCAAGTCAAAGTCTGCAACGATGCAATCGAGGCGGCACAATTTGCCCGAAGCGTGACCGAGCACGGCGCCGTAATTTTGGTCGAGGGTTCGAGCAAAGAAACGTACCTTGAAGAAACCACCAAGATACTTTGTGATGTCAGCGAAGAGTCAAAACTGGTCCGCCAAGGCTGGCCATGGCGCGCTATCAAGAACGACCATTTTTCTCGCTTCAAATAGAGGCGTTGCGACTCGAGTAGTAACTCTTGTATACTAGATACAAATGAAACGATACAATCCGAGCGAGATCGAGCCGAAGTGGCAGCAGATCTGGGCTGAGGACAAACGCTATGAAGTAACTGAAGATACCTCGAAGCGAAAGTTCTATGTCTCAGGTATGTTCCCGTATCCGTCGGCGGCCGGTATGCACGTCGGTCACACGTTTGAACACGCTATCGTCGATGCGGTCGCGCGATTTCAGCGTGCCAACGGCGCGAATGTCTTAAACCCGATGGGCTGGGACGCGTTCGGTCTGCCCGCGGAGAACTACGCAATAAAGACTGGTACGCCACCTGCTGAAAGCACCAAGGCGAATATTGCCGGCTTTATGAATCAGCTCAAGCGCCTGGGCGCGAGTATCGACTGGTCGCGCGAAATTAACACCAGCGACCCGGAATACTACAAGTGGACACAGTGGATTTTTACGCAGCTGTTCGAAAAAAGCCTAGCGTACCAGAAGGAAGCGAATCAGTGGTGGTGTCCGGTCGATATGACTGTGCTCGCCAACGAGCAAGTCGAAGGCGGCAAGTGCTGGCGTTGTGGTTCTATCGTTGAAAAGAAATCTATGACGCAGTGGTTCTTCAAGATTACGGACTATGCCGACGCACTGCTCGAAGAAATTCCCGCACTTGATTGGCCAGAAAAAATCAAAAGTGCGCAGACGAATTGGATCGGCCGTTCCGAAGGTGCAGAAATTGAGTTTACGATTGAGGGTAGCGATGAGATTGCGACGGTGTTTACGACTCGACCCGATACGATCTTCGGTGCGACGTTCTTAGTCGTAGCGCCTGAGCACCCATTGGTACAAAAACTCACGTCTGCCGAGCAGCGAAGCGCAGTTGATACCTATGTTTCTGAAGCGCTAAAGAAGTCTGAAATTGAGCGCATGGCAGAAGGCAAGGACAAGACAGGCGTCGATACAGGCGCATTCGCGATTAATCCTGCAACGGGTGAGCGTATGCCGATTTGGGTAGCCGATTACGTACTCTGGGGTTACGGCACGGGTGCTATCATGGCTGTTCCTGCTCACGATGAGCGCGATCATGAATTTGCCGAAAAGTTCTCGCTGCCGATTATCGAAGTTGTCAAAGCGCCCGCTGACTTTACCGAAAAGCTATATCACGGCGAAGGCGCACTCATGAACTCTGGCGAGTTCGACGGCATGTCTACCAGCGATGCACGAGAAAAGATCGTAGCCTGGCTAGAACAGCAACAAGTCGGTCGCAGCAAAGTTACCTACAAAATGCGCGATTGGTTAGTCAGCCGCCAGCGCTATTGGGGCGCACCGATACCGATAATCCATTGTCCGACACATGGTGCAGTCGCCGTTCCTGAAGCTGATCTACCGGTCTTATTACCAGAAGTCGATGACTTTACGCCGAAGGGTCAAAGTGCGCTCGCCAGCGTCGAAGACTGGGTAAATACCACGTGTCCTACCTGTGGCGAGCCAGCTAAGCGCGAAACCGATACCATGGACGGCTATGCATGTAGCTCGTGGTACTTGCTCCGCTACACCGATCCGCACAATGCCCAGCAGGCGTGGAATCCTAAAAAGGCTGCGTATTGGACGCCTATCGACATGTACGTCGGTGGTGACCACGCGGTAGCACACTTGCTGTATGTACGATTCTGGAGCCATGTCTTTTACGACATGAAGCTCGTGCCAAGCAAAGAACCGGTCAAAAAACTGGTGTACCACGGCCTTATCGGTGCCGAAGATGGCCGCAAGATGAGCAAGAGTCTTGGCAATGTCGTCGATCCGCTTGAAGTTATCGATCAGGGTTATGGCGCTGATGCGCTCAGGACCTTTGAACTGTTCCTTGGCCCCATAAACGAAAATTCACAGTGGTCAAGTCGCGGTATCGCGGGTGTGTACCGATTCTTAAACCGTGCCTGGACGCTGAGCCAGGAATATATGGAAGCAGGTGAGCTGCCTGCGGCTGAAAACGCCGAGCTTACTGCGTTGCGCCATCGCACAGTAAAGAAAGTCACGTCAGATATTCACCGTCTGAGCTTCAATACCGCTATCGCGACGCTCATGGAATATGTAAACGAGCTCTATAAGTACAAGACCGCCGGTTTTACGACGGCGTGGCAAGAACCGATTGAGAGCCTGGTGCAAATGCTGGCGGTATTTGCGCCGCATGTCAGTGCAGAATTGTGGCAGCAGCTAGGCAAGGGCGATACGCTCGATTTCGACACCTGGCCTGAATGGGACGAATCCCTGACGATTGCTGAGTCAATGACAATCGTCGTACAGGTGAACGGCAAAGTACGCGCTAAACTTGACGTTGCCAAAGAGGCAGACGAAGCGGCTATTAAAGCTGCCGCGCTGAGCGACGAAAATGTCATAAAATATCTCGAAAACAAAGAACCGACCAAGGTGATTTACATTCCTGGCCGGCTCGTTAGTATTGTTCTAAAATAGATTTTTTAGTGGTTGCCGTTGACCCAGTCAGGTATATCAGCTTCAGCTGAGGCTTCTGCTGGCTGTTCGGCTGAATCTTGTGCTGGGGCTTCGGCACCTGGCTCGAGAATCGTGCCATGAACGACGCGAAGTTCGCCGGTAGCATCGTCGCGCACGGTCACTTCGGCAGTATCGGTTGCCGCTAACTCAGAAGCACGTGCTCGTGAAAGCTCGTCTAGATGAGCAGCTTCCATTTGCGTCAGGTCTTCTTCGGTGAGACGAGGCGTAGGCTCTGCTTCAACGGTTTGTTGTAAGCTGTCGACTGCTTCGTGTCCGAGAACGCTTCGCAGTTCGGCATCGACATCCTCTGGTGCAGTGTTGTGACCGAGGATTGCGCTGAGATGATCTGTGTTTATGTCATTTTTCATAGTAGGTCAATTGTAGCATAAGCGGTATCGCTTGTCAAGTCAGGCCATATTCCTCTGTCGTTGTTGATTTATGCCTTGAGAAATAACGCAAGTTTCGGTATACTATGAAATAAGTTTTATCACCTGAGAAAAAGGAGCACATCACATGGCACAGCCTAAAAAGCAGAGCAGCCCGCGCAAGACGGGTCTTCGCCGTAGCCACCTGCGACTCAAACTCGCGCGAGCAGTCAATGCAAAGTCGCCTGTCAAAGTACGCACGACTAAGCGTGAAACCGGCGCAAAAAAAGCTGCGTAAACGCAGTTTTACGAGACTTTTACATCTAATACAAACGAAAGAACCACGTAAACGCTATGGCATCTAACCGTCACCTCGGTCGCATCGTTGCACTCCAATCACTCTACGAATTCGAATTTCGTACGTCTGCTGCTGACAGCGATGTCAGTATCGACGAGATTCTCGAACGAAACCTCGAACGGTACAAAGACGAAATTGAAGACACACAGTTCGTCATCGACCTTGTCAGGGGCGTGCTTGAGCACGCGAGTGAGCTAGACGAGTCACTTCAGCCAATCGCGCCGGAGTGGCCGCTTGAGCAGATTTCGCGCGTCGACCACGGTGTTTTGCGCATCGGATTGTACGAATTGCTTCACCATGGTGAAATGGTCCCGCCAAAGGTGGCGATCAACGAAGCGGTCGAGCTTGCCAAAGCGTTTGGTTCTGATAATTCGAGCAAGTTTGTCAACGGCGTACTCGGTACGGCGTATCGCACCCTTGTCGAAGGAGGAACTGACAATGCCGGCTCCAAAGCTTGATAAGTTCAAGAAATATTTCGGCCGCAAGTCGTCGATTCAGGAAATCGTTCGTGAACCGACTGCTGGTGGTATCGTATTTCGACGCAACGCCGACGGGGAAATCGAGATCCTCCTTATTCAGGATGCGAAAGATCGCTGGACGATTCCAAAAGGACACATAGAAGAAGGTGAGACTGCCGTCGCGACCGCTCGGCGCGAAATTGGCGAAGAAGCAGGCCTGAGCAACGTCGACATGCTCGGTTGGCTCGGCAAAATTCACTTCCGCTACCGCCGTATCGACAAACTAGTACTTATGACGACGCAGATTTATCTGGTACGGGCGCGCGGCGACACCGATGCAATCAAAAAAGAAGAGTGGATGAACGGCATCAAATGGTTTTCGTTTAACGAGGCGCTTGATTTGATTGAATACGAAGATATTGGCAAACTGATGTTGCTTGCTCGCAAGCGTATTCGCCAGGAGAATTTATAATGACCGGCATGTTGACCGCTCCATATCAGGAATTTGCCCGCGAAAAGCTTGGCTTTGAATACGACAATATTGATCTTCTGGTAACGGCGCTGACACACCGAAGTTATGTGAACGAACACAAGAAGTCTGTTTCGGAACACAACGAGCGCCTCGAGTTTCTTGGTGACGCTGTGCTTGAGCTGGTCGTGACAGATTATCTGTATAGTAGCTACGATGAACCGGAAGGTATTCTGACAAGTTGGCGTGCTGCGCTGGTACGCACCGAAAGTATCGCCGACGCCGGTCGGCTGCTAGGCTACGAGCCGCTGATTCGCATGAGTCGTGGCGAAAAGAAGGGTTCTGAGCGAGCACGTCAGCAGATTCTGGCCAACGCGTTCGAGGCCGTTATCGGCTCGATTTATCTCGAAAAAGGCTATGCCCAAGCCGAAATATTTATTACCGAGCACATAACCAGCAAGCTTAGTTCAATTCTAAAAGAAGGCAGCTGGCGCGATCCTAAATCTCATCTGCAAGAAGTATCGCAGCGAATCGACGGCGCGACGCCGGTGTATAAGGTTATCAGCGAAGAAGGCCCAGACCACGAAAAGATCTTTACGCTTGGCGCGTACGTGAATGGTGTACTCATGGGGCAAGGAATTGGCCCGTCGAAACAGTATGCCCAACAGCAAGCAGCCCGTGCGGCACTCAACGCATACGATGCGCGAAGCGACACTTCATCTACCGACGACTAACATACCAACGCGCCGATAGACTATTGATTTATAAATATATTTGTTACATAATATAGTGTAAGAACTGTCCACCGATTCTATTGAAAGGAGGTGGCGCATGTTCCGCACCTCTCGCACAAACCATTCCGCCGCACGCCGAATCGTGCTGATGTGTTCTGCCGGCACGCTGCTGCTCGGCGGATGCTCGCTCGGCTCATCATGGGGTGATACCTATGGTGCGCAGCCATCGGCAGCGACCACTACGCAGGCACCTACGCCGGCTCCATCGCCGACGAAACCGGTCTTGACGCCCGAGCAGCTCGAGCAGCGTCGCCTCAACGATGAGGCAGCGTACCAGGAGTCGCTGAACACCGAGAACCAGAAGTTCTCTCAGTGGCTGCAGGCAAACGGCCCGGCTGCCAGCACACCGAGTCCGTCGGAGCGTCGCGACAATCTCGCACGCTACTACTGTCAGGCGGAGGCAACGCCGGCCAGTTTCGACTTCCTGCTTCATGAGCTCGGAGTCGTCCGCAAGTTCGGCATCAGCGATGATGGTCAACGGGTCATGACATGGCTCGATGGCATCGACCGCGAAACACTCGCGCTCACTGACATCCTTGCCCAGTGCAACACCGATCAAGAGAGGTGAAGGCCGCCGGTACATACACCGGCACGAGGCTTCCCATACGGGGAGCCTCACTTCACGTCTTGGCGCCTCCAACAGATTGACATCAGGTGCAAAAAACTGTACAATCTATCACCGAAGTAAAAAAATCGCATTTAAGAGAGAAGGAACTAACTTACTTATGCTCGCAATTCGTTTGCAACGATTGGGCCGTAAAGCGTACCCAGTCTATCGTCTCGCCGTTCAGGAAGCACAGCGCCACCCTTCGAGCGGTCGCGTCGTCGCCTATGTCGGCAACTACAACCCACACACCAAAGAAGCTAACATCCAGGTAGAAACTGCGCAGAAATATCTTGATACTGGCGCGCAGCCAACTCCTCGCGTTGCGAAACTGCTCAAAGACGCAGGCGTCAAACTGCCTAAATGGGTTAAAGAGCATGATGGTGCGAAGCAAAAGTCTACCAAGCAGGCTGAAAAGCTTCGTAAAAACCAGCCAAAGGAAGAGTCAGCTCCAGTAGAGGACGCTCCTGCCGAAGAAGCTGCTGAAGCGTAAACCATAGCTAACACAACGAAAACCGCCCACGATTGCATGGGCGGTTTTGTGATATACTAGCTCGTAGAATAGCATAAATGACCGAGGAGGCAGGAGGGCACATGTCGACCATAGACCAGCAATTCGTAGAATATATCGTAAAGACACTTGTCGAGAACCCAGACGACGTAACCGTTGACCGCGTGATTGACGAAAAGGGCGTACTGCTCAGCCTGACAGTTAACCCTGAAGACCTAGGACGTGTTATTGGACGCCGCGGCGCGACCGCACAAAGCCTGCGTACACTGCTACGCGCGCTCGGCACAAAGAACTCTGCACGTTACAATCTGAAGATCGTGAACAACGATAATCCTGACGAATCGTTGACGATGAGCTCAGATGATGCGGATGATACGACACCATCGGATGCAACCGACGACGAGGCTGTGGAAAACGCAGCAGATGAAGCTGTGGAAAACGATCGTGACGAGAGTTCCGATTACGCAAAAAAGTCTCGCCAAGAGCTTGCGGAACTCGACGACCTCGATATATAATCATAAACAGTTCAAACACCATGCGAGAACTCAAAAAGCTCTATGCGAGCAACTTTTACACCTAAGAGTTGAGAGCCTTATATGTCTGAGAAACCCTACCGATTGGTAGGGTTTTTTGGTTGCTGGTATAATGGACGAGATGAAAAAGTTTCAAGTTGTCACGCTATTTCCCGGCATGTTCACCGGTGTCTTCGAAAATTCAATGATGTGGAAGGCGCAAAAAGACAGTATCGTCGAGCTTTCGACGATCGATTTGCGTGAATTTGGTCTCGGTCCACGACGTCAGGTTGATGATACGCCGTATGGTGGAGGCGACGGCATGCTCCTGATGGTCAAACCCCTCTGGAACGCGATTATGACGGCCAAAGAAGCCGACCCAAGTGCCGAAGTCTTACTTATGACGCCGCGAGGCGAACGCTGGGCACAACAGACGGCACAGCACGCTGCGGATGCTGATCATGGGTACATATTCGTGTGTGGCCGTTACGAAGGCTACGACGAACGTATCCTGGAGCTTGTTGACCGAGAGGTCAGCGTAGGAGACTACGTTTTGACGGGTGGTGAATTGCCAGCTATGACAATCATCGATAGTATCGTCCGCTTGATACCTGGCGTACTTGGCGGAGAATCAAGCGCCGCAATCGAAAGCTTTTCAGATGGTGAAACACTTGAATACCCACAATATACACGCCCTGAGGACTTTCAAGGCCTCAAGGTGCCAGATGTACTCCTTAGTGGCCATCATGGTGAAATCGCTGCATGGCGGCAGAAAAACTCGCTCAAAGCAAAACGCCCCTAGAGAGGAGCGTATGCCTTGTTGTGGTGGATGTCGTAGAGCGAAAGTTTTTGTAAGTTTTTGTTTTTATAACGTTCGCTAAGACCAATCATAGCGCTTTTGCTTGTAAAACACAAGGATTTTATTTGAAAAACTTCATAAACGTGGTCACGTAGTGTTTCGCGGTATGTACGTACACCATATATAGCTTCACCTTGAGATTTTGTCAGTTTTTAGCTATGATGGTACAGCCTCATACGCAAAGACACATAGTGGGCCGTGGCCAAGTGGTAAGGCACCGGGTTTTGGTCCCGGCATTCGCAGGTTCGAATCCTGCCGGCCCAGCCAAGAAAATACTCTAGTCGATCGACTGGAGTATTTTTGTAGCTGTAGTAAATAGTGCGCGAGTTGTTAAGCTATTGTGCTAAATGACAAAATATTATAGACAACTTGAATATTTATGGTTTATGTGCTTCAATAAATACAAGAAAAACATGTGTAGTGACGGCAAAATCGCGCCACTTGTATTACCGACAAATGCGATTGTTGTCCGATTACAAGACTGACCTACATGCGTATGGGCGGAGTCTTGAAACCGGACAAAAATCCGGCATGCCACTCGCTCTTTGATAGCTCTTGTCAATCGCGTAATTTGCGCCGCACAGTTGAGATGCTGCTAAGTCTCATTTGTGCGGCACAAGTTACTCGACGAAAACGAGGTGCTACATGGAAGCTGGAGGGGCGTGATATTAGCACCTTCACAACGCGTTACAACCTATATCCATCCCTGCAACACCGACGTGACGGAGGTCACACAGATGACAACCCCAGTAGCTGGCGGACTTCAGCGTCCGCCTCGACCCGAGGACGAGTCGCTCCGGCGGGCTCAGCAAGAGTCCGAGGAGCAGCATCGTCAGGCAGAGGAGCGTCGTGCCGCTGCAGAGCGTGCTCGACGTGACGCCGAAGAGCTCGAGCAAGCGGCCGCAGATGCCGAGGCCGAGGCTGAGCGCATCAAGCGTGAGGCCGAAGGCGCGGCGAAGGACCGTGAGCTCATGGCTCAGGCCAACGCCCAGGTCTCCAAGCACAAGCGCGTGGACCGGTACGAGAGTGATTCTCGCTACCCGGACTGGGCGCTGGCTGGCAAACCCGGGCGCGGACCACGACTGGTTCTCTGGTGGCTGTGGCTGGTCCTGCGGATCTACAAGATCTCGTGGGTACCC
>Ga0310810_10011804_pt1 | contig 10222 bp, 5 predicted proteins | sample NCmetagenome_FD_207641 | JGI IMG/M metagenome (GOLD analysis project Ga0310810, IMG submission 207641) | Soil microbial communities from experimental microcosm in Duke University, North Carolina, United States - NC | ecosystem: Engineered > Artificial ecosystem > Soil microcosm > Unclassified ...
ACTGCCAATACCGGATGAAGCCCAAGTGTGGCCAGAATCGGTGGACAGATAAACCCCACCCGAAAAATTACCGCCGGCATACATGCGGGTGCCATCGGCCGATGAAGCCAGGCTGCGCCAGTCGCTGCCAACCTGGCCCAGTTGCATTAAACTATTCCGATAGCCGATGAAATTTCCGATAAAACTTTGGCCGGCGTTCGCCAGAGCCCGCCAACCGCCGGTGCCCGCGCCCGAAATTCGCACAATGTCCACAGGCGCTGGGGCTGCCGGCATGGTGAGGGTGATAAATTGGAGCCCGGTCAACATGTAGCCGTGGTCACGTTCAGCCTGCACGGATTGCGCCGAGGTATTCGTCCAGCCCACCAGGCCGTTTCCAAAAAAACTGCCGACAAAATTATTCCCCCAATTAGTCAGATTGTTTGCCCCCGAAAATGTCTGACCGCGATCCAACAAAGCCACATTCGGGGTCAGCCGCGCGTCCGCGACCGTGCCCGAGGTGAGCTGCGAGGCGTTCAGATTCGACACGGCTGAACCCGTCCCAATAAATGTGCCGGCAAACGTATTGGCACCGTTGGCAAAATTAACCACACCGGAGTAAGTGCCGGTGATTTGCGCGGACGGGACGGTGCCGGTCAGTTGCGTGGAGGAGACGGACCCAATGACATTGCTCGCGCTGTTCGCAAAGATCGCATACGGCACCGGCAGGATCGGCTGACGCGGCACGAGCATGGTGAAGACGGTGGTGACATTCGTCGCGCGCACCGCGATGTCCAGCCAATAATTCGTGCCGGTGAACAGACCGCTGCCAAAATCCAGGGTGGCGGCAAACAGGCCATTACTCACGGCCACGTTGAAGTTGGTTACCGAACTGCCAGCCTGGCTGCCATTGGTCACGGCGTTGAAAACGGCAAAGCGCAAATCGTATTTGCCGTTGGCCGGGATGCCGGCATCACTCAAACGGCCCTGATAATTAAAGGCCGTTCCCTGCGCGGAAAGTTTCAATGCGCCGCTCCACAACAACAGCGTCAGCAGCAACAAGACTGGACGATTCATGGCTGCATGGTGGCGAACACCCGGCGGTAATTCAATGACGAAACGGCTGTCAGGGAACCGGTTGCCGGGCGGAGAGAATGGACAAGATTTCCGGCGTCGGCTGAAGTTCTGCAACCGTTTGGGTTTCCACCGCACCTGCCTGAATCCACCATTTCAGCAAGGCGATCTCATTGGTGGTCAACGGCGGCTTGCCGGCCGGTGGCATGTGATCGTCGTTATCCACCGGTAGCGAAATGCGCTGCGCCAGCGGACTCTGCGCCACATCTCCCGGCTTGAGCACGGCTCCGTCCTCGCCGCCTTTTTGCGCCGCCGCAAATGAATCCAAACGCAGCCCACCCTTGGACTTCTCCGGCCCGTGACAACTCACGCACCTGCTTTCAAAAATCGGCGCGATGACACCCGCGAATACCGGCAGTTGCAGCGGGTCTTTGATAGAAGTTGTGGCCGCTGTATTTTTCCCAGCTCCGCCCAGCAATCGTTTCAACGGTCCTGGCGCATAACGCGTGAGATAATCGCTTCCGTGCGTTAGCGCACCGCCCAAGTGTCCCGCCGCCAAGAGCAACGCAACCGTGACAAATAAACTCACGCGATACGCAGGCATTTTCCCACGCTGAAAAAAAATCGCTGCCACCACGCACCCCGCCGCCGTGCCGATGCCGAGCCACTTGTGCAGTGCCAGAAGATTTTCCTCGTAGCCGCCGCCCAGCGACAACAGCCAGCCACAAGCCGCCGAAATCACCGCCATTGGCGTTACCAGCGCGAGAATGAAACCGGCGCTGGCATTGGCGTTTTTGAACCGGGGCAAGCGTGCGGTGAGTTCCAGAAACGCCAGCGCCACGAGCATCCCAATAGGCAGATGCACGAGCAACGGATGGAAGCGGCCAAGGAACAGGAAAATTTCGGGTGGCTGATGCAAGGGAAGTTTGGCTTGCGGTGAAAAAGTGGTGCCCCGGCACGGACTCGAACCGTGGACCAATTGATTAAGAGTCAACTGCTCTACCAACTGAGCTACCGAGGCAACCGAGCGCGTATTCTGCCGAACCTATTTTCAAACGCAAGCCGTTTCAGTCTGGTTTTTAGGTTGATTCAAACCCGGCGAAAGTCATCCGGTGATAATGGGAACGTCTTTGGCCGCCTTCTGCTTGTTGTAGCGGCGCGTGGCTTCCGGCAGGTCGTGCCAGAGTTTCATCGCCACGCCAAGACCGATGACGGCGAATGGCACCATGAACAGCGGCCACCAATGCCAGTCGCGCGTGATACCCAAAAACGTTGCCGCCTCCCCTGCCTTCTCGCTCGGAACCAAGTGACCGATGAAAAAGGATTGGATGGCGCTGCCGAGATAAGTGCAGCCATCCACGATGCCGGAACAGGTCGCCGTGGCTTTGCGCCCGCCAAAATCTGTTGCCGCCGTGCCCGCCATCAAAGACGTCAGTCCAACCGATGCCATCACGACCAGCACGCAGCACAATCCGAGAAACAGAGGCGCGGAAGTCATATACGCGGCCATCAGCAACGTCAGCGCCACCACCAGTCCGGCCAGCATGGCGGCGGGCGGCGCGCGGCGGGATTGAAACAGATGATCGGAAACCCAGCCGCCAAAAAAACCACCGACGATGCCGAACGTGCAGAGCAAGAGTCCCCAATGGTTGAAAAAGAACTCTGCGCCCGGCTGCTTGACCTCATGGGCGAAGATGAAATACCAGTTCTGAATACCGTTCCGAAACACTCCTGAAGTGAGACCGATGAGCGCGATCAACAGCATCAGCTTGCTGGCGAATACTTTTTTCAGCAACTGCATCGAGGAAAGTTCGATGTGCATCTGGCCGGACGACGCGTCATGCGTGTCGAAGTGCGGGAACTTCGCCTCTTCCGGCGTGTCCTTGATGAGCCAAATATCGAGCAGTATCCAGAACACCATGATGACGGCGGGGATGAAGAACACAGCCCAGGTGGCGTCCACCAGTTTCCCGCCCACGGTCACGTCGGACGCAAAAATCTTTTGCAGGAAATCATGGAACCAGCCGCCGGTGGACCCCGCTTTGGTGAGCTGAACAATTTTGCTGCCCCAGTCGAACGCAAAATAAATGCCGATGGAAATCAGCGCGCCGAAGATTGCGCCGAACACGCCGCGTTCGCGGACGTGGAACCAGTAGGCCTTCACTTTGATGATGGACACCGCGCCGTAGCTCTGGAAATACATGTTGATCGCATACAGCGTCGAATACGCGGCGACGATGTGGTTGGTGATTTTCCCGGTGACCACGAAATAAGTCAGCACGCCGAGCAGGATGTTCGCGAGCGATGAACCAACGGCCGCGATGAGAATCCCCTTCTTGCCACCGATCTTGTCCACGAGCGGGCCGTTGACCAGGAACGAGCAGCCATACACCAGCGTGCCGATGGCAAAAATGGTGCCGAACTGCTGGTTCGTCATCAGGCCACCGAGCGCGTTCTTGGAGACGTTCAGGTTGTAGCGCCCCATGTAGAGGAACGCATAGGTCATACCGAGCGGAAACCAGTTAATGAAGCGCCGCAGCATGAACCACGAACTGTGCTTCAGCGGATTGTTGCGGAAATACATCGCGATGACGACGACCAGGCAAATCCCAACGATGGCATTCGCGTAATGGTCGAGCGTGAAGGTGATGAATTCCATTGTGATTACGACCAAAGGTCGCAGGATGAAAACAGAGCCGCCCGCGAGGGTCAAAGTTTTTGTTGTGACAAATGCCCCCCGAATTCCCCGGCGAATTCCGGTCAATTCGTCGCCGCTTTCGCGTGCAAGGCCATGAGCTTCTGTTTGCGCATGACAACCATCATCGCGCAGCCGCCGATGATTCCGAACCCCGCCATCGTGGGATACCACGTGCCCCAGCCGTAGTGTTTGATCAGCCAGCCGGTGATGGGCAGCGCGATCGCCGCGCCGTAGTATTGGAACGAGTCAATGACGCCCGTCGCGAAGCCGGCCATCTTGCGCCCGCCGATGTCCATCGGCGCCGCCGCGCCGACGATTGCGTGGGTGGAATTGGCCGTCAGCGAAATCAAAATCAGAAACAGGCAACCGAGAAAAATTCCACCGGGCGTCGGGCCAACCACACCTGAATAGATAATCATCGCGGCCACCATGATCACGAGGCTTTCAAAAAAATACAGCGTCATGGCGACCGGCGAGCGATGACCTTTGAAAAATTTATCCGACACCCAGCCGGCCGTGAAGGATCCCAGCACCGCCGCCAGCGGCATCAGGTTGAACGTCCAGAACACCGAGGCTGGCTTCTGCGCCATGTCAATGTGGAGCTGGTTCACAAAATAGAGCACGGAAAGCTGGTCGGAGCTGTTGCGCACCGCCCCGGTGCAGCCGTAGGCGATCGCATAAAACCAGACCAGCGGATGTTTGAAAATCGTGACGAACGATTCCTTGATCGTGGCTCGCGTTCCCGCGTCGCCTTCCGTGGCTTCATCATGCACGACGCCGGGATAGCCCGCTTCTTCCGGCGATTCTTTGGGTATGAACGCCAGCAAAATCGCCGCCGCCGCTGTGAACAACGGTGGAATCCGGAACAGCCAGTGCCAGTCGCCCTCGGCAGCCGTCCAGATGAAGATAGTGAATCCGCCGAGCAACACCGGCGCAAGATTGTTGATGGCGAACTGCCCCAACTGAATCATAAAGCCGAAGATGCCCGCAAATGTTCCGCGCTCCGAGCGATTGAACCACGCCGCATTGATCTTCACCATGCCCGGCGCACCGAACGATTGGAACCAGCCGTTCAACAGCCAGATGAGCGCGAAAGTTGAAAACGTTCCCGCAAACGAAGCGAACCCGAAAATCAGGTTCATCGTGATGGCCCCCGCCGCGCCGATGAGCATGGCCGCCTTGCCGCCGATGCGGTCGGTGAGCAGGCCGTTCACCAGTTGTCCCGTGCCGTAGGCGATGGACCACGCGCTCAACATGCCGGTGATTTGCACCTCGTCGAACCCGAATTCCTTGACCATGCCCGGCGTGGCGAAACGAAAATTGTAGCGGCACATGTAGTAGGACGCATACATGATGCCCAGAATGAACCAGTTCAATCCACGCCGCGCCCGGAATCCAGGCGGATACTTGATCGGGGCAACGACAGCACGTGCGGGTGAATTCATCAAAATGACTTAATCCTTAATGAATGTGAATAGAACAAAAACTCCCGCCGGGGTCAAGCTGGAGTCCGGTTTGGCAGCGGCCACTTTCCAACGTTCGACGGGGCGAGAGTCATGATTCCATCCGCGAAGCCAGATCAATGCGCACCGTGGCCATCGGCGTGGAGGCGTCTGGCGACTCAGCGAGGCTGACGGCCGGTTGAAGTTCGTAAGCGATCCACCACGCCACCCGGTCGGTGGTCGGCCATTGTTTCGCGTTGGAGCAGGCAGCCAAACGCTCGCGCACATCCAACGCACTGGCGGGGCGCTCCGCCGGAGCTTTGGCGAGACATTGCAGGAGGAGTTGTTCCAAATCCGCACTCACGGGCTGGCCGAGGCGTTGGCCCGGCGGAATCGGCTCGGCGTTCAATTGCTTCTCGTGAACTTCCGCAATGGAATCCGCGTCGAAGATGTATTGGCCGGTCAAAAGGTAATACCCCAGCGCGCCGAGGGAATACAGATCGCTACGCGGGTCCACCGGCACCGCGCCGTGAATGGCTTCCGGCGGCGTGAACCACGGCGTGCCTTCGATAACCTTCTCTGCGGCGCTAGCGGCGACTTCCGGTGCTTCGGCGTGGTATTGCTGCACGAGGCCGAAGTCGAGCACCTTCACGCAATCCGCCACCCCGCCGCGCCGACAGAGGAAAATATTCCCCGGCTTGATATCGCGGTGAATGAGCCCCAGCGCATGGGCCTCGGCGAGTGAATCACAAATTTCCGCGAGAATGTGGATGACGCGGCCTTCGGATTGCGGGCCGTAACGCGCGACAAGTTCGTGCAAATTCAGGCCGCGCAGGAATTCCATGGCGTAGTAAAAAATGCCATCCGGCGTATGACCGTAATCGTAAACTTGAATCGTATTCGGATGCGTGAGCTGGCAGGTCAGGCAAACTTCACGTTCGAAGCGTGCAATCGCCGCCGGATCGGCGCGATCGGGCAACAACAGTTTCACCGCCGTGTCGCGCCGCATCAAGGCGTGCCGTGCGCGATAGACTACTCCCATGCCGCCTTCGCCAATTTTTTCTTCGAGCGTGTATTGGCCTAGCTGCTTTAACTTCAACTCCGCTTCGCCCAGGCGCCGGCGCCAGGTCAGATTCGATACGACAAACAAGCCCGTGGCGAAGAGCAGGAGAAATAGCACAAGCACCACGAAGATGATCTGCAAAACGTGCAATGGGCGATAGGCTTCATCGGCATCAATCTGGGTGGCCACGCCAAAACCGAATTGCGGCAGCCAGCAGGACGCGCCCACCACGGGCACCCCGCGGTAGTCGCGCGCCGGCTCCGTTGCCACCACGTCGTCGCCATCAAGCGCGCTGGCGACCAGACGGATCATTGGCGCCGGGCCGGCGGCGGCGGCATTGGTCGGTTGAAAACCTTTGGTGAGATCGCCGCCCGGATCGTGCAGGCGAAGATTGAGCGCGGAACTGGCATTGGTCGCGTCGAGCAATCCCAGTTGTTTAAGTTGGGCATCGAACCGGCTATGGGAAATCAGCAGCCCCGTCTCGTCGAACGCATAGGTCTCACCGGAATCGCCCGAACGCGCCACGGAGAGGATGTGAGAAAATTCTTTGTCCGGATTGATAATCAAAGCCAATGCGCCGATGACAGCTTTCGTGTTGTCATGCACCGGGGCCGCCACCTGCATCAGCGTGACATCACCACGCCGGGGCCGGCCGATATTCGGGGGCGTAGGCCGGTTGAAACGACGGAGCTCATTGGTATGATTTGCCCCCGACGGATTTCGCCCAGCCCGTCGCTGCACCAGAAGTTCCGGTTTGAAGGGCGTGATGATGACCGGCTGCCCGGAGGCAAATAGCTCGGCAAACTTGTTCGTGTGCGCGTCGGAAAGTTCGCTGTTCGCGGCCCTTTGGGGCCGCACCGAATTGGCCACGACCATGAAATTCGTGTTCACTAATTGGGCCACTTCATAGCCGAGCCGCGCCAACCGGGGTTTGAAATCCGCGACGAATTGTTCCAGTTCGGGCGACGGCGGCGCACGGAACTCCCGGTGCAACGGCGGCGGGGCCAGCAAGATTTCATCCGCCAGCTTGCGCACGGACCCTTCTTCGGCGAGGGACGTCGCGAGGCGCATCTGGTTGGTCGCCCAAATCCCCAGCGCGGTGACGTTGGCGTTTAGCGTGGTTTTCAGTTGCGCCCGCAACTGAGCTTCAATGATTGCCTGCAGCCGTCCGTTACCCCACCAACCTAGAACCGCCACCAAGCCGGCCATCGCCAGCGGCAGTATCCAGAGCGGTAATTTGAAACGTCCGGTCATAATCACTCAGGAAGACGTCGCCATGTTCATCCGGGTTTCTACAATCCGTTAAACCGGCACACGACAACAGCCGCAAGCTTTTGAGACTTGAGAATTGAGACAGGCTTTACATGATTATCGGGATTTTTCCGCGCATTCGAAAATCAATTTTAACGCCGCGCATCCTGTTAATCCTGTCTAAAGCCCCAGTTTTTTGAAGCGGTTGTTCACTTCCTTGAAATGGAAATCCAACGAGCAGAGCTTTTCCAGTTCGCCTTTCTTGAAATGTTTCGCGACCTCGGGATCTTCTTTCAGGACTTCGAGGAAATCTGCGTCGTCGCGGCCGGCGTGTTTTACTTCCCACGTCTTCATCGCGCCGCGTTGCACGAGGGCGTAGGCGGCTTCGCGTGTCAGGCCTTTTTTGATGAGCGCGAGCAGCACGGTCTGGCTGTTCCACATGCCGAGCGAGATGCCGAGATTCTTCTTCATGTTCTCGGGATAGACGTTCAAACCATCCATCAAGCGTGTCAGCAGGGCGAACATGTAATCCAGCAGCGTGCAGGAATCGGGAAAGATGATGCGCTCGACGCTGCTGTGGCTGATGTCGCGTTCGTGCCAGAGCGCGACGTTCTCCAACGAAGCGACGGCGTTGCCGCGGATGACGCGCGCGAGGCCGGTGAGGCGTTCCCACGTGATGGGATTGCGCTTGTGCGGCATGGCGCTGGAACCTTTCTGGCCCTTGGTGAACGGCTCCTCGGCTTCGAGCACTTCCGTCCGCTGCAAATGACGAAACTCCACCGCCCATCGTTCGATGCTCGCGGCGACCAGCGCCAGCGCCTGCATGAACTCCGCATGAATATCGCGCTGCACCACCTGCGTGGCGATGGGCGCGGGCTTCAAGCCAAGCTGCTTGCAGACGAACGCCTCCACGCTCGGTGCGAGATGCGCGTTCGTGCCAACGGCGCCGGAGAGTTTGCCGATGGCGGCGACATTACGGACGCGTTCGAGACGTTCGAGGGCACGTTTGAATTCATCGTGCATGAGCGCGAGCTTGAGGCCAAACGTCGTCGGCTCGCCGTGAATGCCGTGACTGCGGCCGATGCACGGCGTGAACTTGTGCTCGATGGCGCGGCGGGTGATGACGGGCAAAAGCTTTTGCACGTCGGCGATCAGGATGTCCGCGCTCTGCGTCATCTGCACGGCAAAGGCGGTGTCGCCGATGTCGCTGCTCGTGAGGCCGAAATGCAGCCAGCGGCTGGCGGTGTGATTGATCTGCTCGGCGACGGCGGTGGTGAAGCCGATGACGTCGTGGTTGAGCGTCTTCTCAAGTTCCTTCGCGCGCTCGGTGAGCGCCTTGGTATCGGCGAAACATTTTTCCGCACCGGCCTTCATCTTGGCGAAATCCTTCGCCGGCACGATGCCCTGCTTGACGAGCGCCTCGCTGGCGAGCAACTCGATCTGCAACCAGATCTTGAGTTTGTTTTCATCGGTCCAAATGGCGCGCATTTCGGGGCGCGAGTAACGAATAATCATTTCGTAATTAAAAATGAAAACGGTCGAATAAAAAAGGCGTAAATGCGGCGGGCGCCAATCAGACAAAGAAAACCCCGGAGAATAGAGTTCAAGTAGATAACAGCACTAACTCTGCTTCGCGTATATAGCGACGCAAGACGACTTTGCCCCGCCTCACCGTGAAGACCCAATATCCGTGTTGATTCCTGTCCATCCCTGATGGTTTCCCCAACGAAAAACCCTCGCCACCATGGGGTGACGAGGGTTTGAAAAAGGTTTCGATCTGCTTACGCCTTCCAGATCATGTCCGCCACCGTTTTGCCGGCGGGGATGAACGGGATGACGTGTGTGCTGTAAGGCACCACCACGTCGAGGACGTAGGGTTCGTCGGAGTCCAACATGCGTTGCATGGCGGCGCGGAGATCTTTCTTGAACATGACGCGTTCGCATTTCACGCCGAAGGAATTGCAGACCTTCACGTAGTCGGGATAAATTTCCGGGCGATGGTCCGGGTCGCCGAGGTAGGTATGGCCGCGGTTGCCGCCGTAGAAATTATCCTCCCATTGCACCACCATGCCGAGGTGCTGGTTGTTCAGGATGATGGCCTTCGCAGCGATCTTCTCGATGTGCGCGGTCGCGAGTTCCTGGATGTTCATCAGGAATGAACCGTCGCCGTCAATATCAACAACCTGCTTGTCGGGCAACGCCACCTTGACGCCGAGCGCGGCGGGATAGCCGTAGCCCATGGAGCCGAGGCCGCCGCTGGTGGTGAACTGACGCGGATATTTGTATTTATACCATTGGCCGGCCCACATCTGGTGCTGACCGACACCGGTGGTGATGTAGGCTTCGCCCTTGGTCATGTCGTAGAGCGTCTCGATGACCATCTGCTGGAGGATGACTTCGCTTTCCTTGCCACCCATGTGATCGATCATGTGATCGCTATTGGCGATCTCCGGCGTGATGCGGTAGGCGAACTGACCTTTCTTCTGCCACTCGGCAATTTGCGCGAGCCACGCGGTGTGTTTTTTCTGCACCGGTCGCTTGGCGATCAACTTATTCAGGCGCGTCAACGCGTCCTTGATGTCGCCGACGATGGGCAGATGCGCCTTGCGGTTCTTGTTCAGCTCGGACGCATCAATGTCAATGTGGACGATCGTGCCGTTCTTGCAAAATTCCTCGAACTTGCCCGTCACGCGATCGTCAAAGCGCACGCCGAACGCG
>Ga0310810_10011805_pt1 | contig 10221 bp, 7 predicted proteins | sample NCmetagenome_FD_207641 | JGI IMG/M metagenome (GOLD analysis project Ga0310810, IMG submission 207641) | Soil microbial communities from experimental microcosm in Duke University, North Carolina, United States - NC | ecosystem: Engineered > Artificial ecosystem > Soil microcosm > Unclassified ...
CTTGCGGTCGAGGTGGACCTCCATGTTGCCGGTCCCCTTGAACTCTTCGAAGATGACTTCGTCCATCCGCGAGCCGGTGTCGACGAGCGCGGTCGCGATGATCGTCAGCGATCCACCTTCCTCGATGTTGCGCGCGGCGCCGAAGAACCGCTTCGGCCGCTGCAGCGCGTTGCTGTCGACGCCGCCCGACAGCACCTTGCCGGATGCCGGCACGATGGTGTTATAGGCGCGCGCCAGCCGCGTGATCGAGTCGAGCAGAATCACCACGTCCTTCTTGTGCTCGACCAGGCGCTTGGCCTTCTCGATGACCATCTCGGCCACCTGCACGTGCCGCTGCGCCGGCTCGTCGAACGTGGACGAAATGACCTCGCCGCGCACCGACCGCTGCATGTCCGTGACTTCTTCGGGACGCTCGTCGATGAGCAGGACGATCAGGTACACCTCGGGGTGGTTCTTGGTGATGCTGTTCGCGAGGCTCTGCAGGAGCATCGTCTTGCCGGTCCGCGGGGGCGCGACGATGAGGCCGCGCTGCCCTTTGCCGATAGGCGTCAACAGATCCATGACGCGCCCGGAGAGGTTCTCCGGATCGGTCTCGAGATTCAGCTTCTCCTGCGGATACAGCGGCGTCAGGTTTTCGAAGAAGATCTTTTCCTTCGTCTTCTCCGGTGGTTCGAAGTTGATCGCCTCGACCTTGATGAGCGCGAAGTAGCGCTCCCCGTCCTTCGGCGGACGGATGACGCCGGAGACGGTATCGCCGGTGTGCAGGTCGAACTTCCGGATTTGCGACGGGGAAACGTAGATGTCGTCCGGCCCGGGCAGGTAGTTGTAGTCGGGCGCCCGCAGGAACCCGAAGCCGTCCGGCAGCGTCTCGAGGACTCCTTCCGAGAAGATGTTGCCGCTCTTCTCGGCGCGGACGCGGAGGATCTCGAAGATCAACTCTTGTTTCCGCATGCCGGTGGCGCCGGCAATCTCCAGCTCCTTGGCGATCTTCGTCAACGCGGAGATGCTCATCTCCTTCATCGCCGACAGCGAGATCACCTGCGCGGGTGGTGGCGCACCGGGCTTGCCCGCCGCGTCGCCCGCTGCGGGCTGCTGGCCGTGCTGGCCCTGCCTGCCCGCAGGGGGCTCCTGCTGCGCCTGCCTGCCCGCCGGGGCCTCCTGCTGCCCCTTGGCCTGCGCGGCTTCGCCGGAAGCGCCCTTCGGCTGCTTGCCCCCGGACCCTTCCGCCGCGGCACCCCGCCCGCCGTGGGCGGAAGCTTCACCGGAAGAGTGGGTGTCCTTGTCCGGAGCGGTGGCGGTGGCTACGCCGCCGTTTGCCTTGGGAGGCTTGCGATCATCTTCCACAGTGCGTCCAATCCTTCGCCGTCCATCGCCGAGACCAGCGGGACGGGCTGTTGAAACAACGATTCCAATTCACGTGCGTGACGCGTGCGCGACGCCCGCGTCAATTTGTCCACCTTGGTTCCAATCACTGCGCTCGGGCAGGGAAGCGAACGGGCCCACGCCCACGCGTCGAGATCCGACTCGAGACCCGGATGGCGCGAGTCGACGAGCAGCAACACTCCAATGGGTTGATCGACCGCCCGCGCGAAATACGCCTCGGCGAGCCGGTTGAACTCACGCGCCGTCGCGTCGCCACCCCGCGCATATCCGTATCCGGGGAGATCCACGAGGTACAACGGCGACGATGTGCCGCGCCGCACCCGGTAGAAGTTGGCGAGCCGCGTCTTACCCGGCGCGGCGCTCGTGCGGGCCAATGACTTGCCCACCAGCGCATTAATCAGGCTCGATTTGCCGACATTGGACCGGCCGACCAGCGCGATCTCCGCCAGCCGATCCCGCGGAAAGTCGCGCGCACCGGCGGCGCTCGTGACGAACTCTGCCGAAATCCGCACTTATGGGCTCAAGGCTCGGGGCTTTGGACTCGAGGAAAATCGGTATCAGCAAAGTATCAGAAGACCTGAGCCTTGAGCCTTGAGCGGGTCGGGTTCCAGCGTCAGTGCGTCCGCGTATCTCCGGCGTCCGCGACCTCGGGAACGACCGGCGCCGCAGGGATGCGCGCCGGCAGCGGCTCGGCCAGCGCGATCTTCAGCACTTCGTCCATCGTGGACACCAGGTGCAGATCGAGCGCGTCGAGCACGTTTTTCGGAATATCCGCGAGGTCCTTTTCATTGTCGCGGGGCAGGATGATATTGGTCACGCCCGCGCGGTGGGCCGCCAGAACCTTTTCCTTCACGCCGCCAATCGGCAGCACTTTGCCGCGCAGCGTGATTTCTCCGGTCATCGCCACGTCGCGACGCGCCGGGATCTTGGTGAGCGCCGACACGAGCGCCGTCGCCATCGTGATGCCCGCCGACGGACCGTCCTTCGGAATCGCTCCTTCGGGCACATGCACGTGGATGTCGATCTTCGAGTGGAAGTCCTCGGGGAGGTTCAATTCGGCCGCGCGCGAGCGCACGTAGCTGAGCGCCGCCTGCGCCGACTCCTGCATGACGTCGCCGAGCTTGCCGGTGAGTGTCAGCTTTCCTTTGCCCGCCATCAGCGTCGCTTCGCTCACGAGCAGCTCGCCGCCAACCTCGGTCCAGGCCAGACCGGTGGCAATGCCGACCTCGTTCTGCTCCTCCGCCATGCTCGGCCGGAAGCGCGGAACACCGAGGTATTCGGTCACCTTCTCCGCGGTGACGTCTTCCTTGAAGGTCTTGCCTTCGACGACCACCTTGCGCGCCACCTTACGGCAGATAGACGAAACTTCGCGTTCAAGGTTCCGGACGCCCGCTTCGCGCGTGTAGCGCTGAATGATCGTCTGGATCGCATCGTCGTGAATGACGATGTTGTCGGCGCTCAGACCGGCGCCCTCGATCGCCTTCGGCGCCAGGAAGCGCTTGGCGATTTCGATCTTCTCGGCCTCGGTGTAGCCGGCGAGCTGCAGCACCTCCATGCGATCGCGCAGGGCCTGCGGGATCGTGTGCAGCACGTTGGCCGTGCAGATGAACATGACGTGCGACAGGTCGTATTCGACGTCGAGATAGTGATCGAGGAACGCGCTGTTCTGCTCCGGATCGAGCACCTCGAGGAGCGCCGCCGACGGGTCGCCGCGGAAGTCCATCGACATCTTGTCGACTTCGTCGAGCAGGAACACCGGGTTCTGCGTGCCGGCCTTCTTCATCATCTGGATGATCTGGCCGGGGAACGCGCCGATGTAGGTGCGGCGATGGCCGCGGATTTCAGCCTCGTCGCGCACGCCGCCCAGCGACAAGCGCACGAACTTGCGGTTCATCGCGCGGGCAATCGACTTGGCGAGCGACGTCTTGCCGACGCCCGGAGGGCCGGAAAACGTGAGGATGGTCGCCTTGGGCTTCTTCACGAGCGACCGGACCGCGAGGAACTCGAGGATGCGGTCCTTGATCTTCTCGAGCCCGTAATGATCCTCGTGGAGCACCGCTTCCGCGTGCTTCAGATCCCGGTTCTCGCGGGTCTTCTTGTACCAGGGAACGGCGATCAGCCAGTCGAGGTAATTGCGCGAGACCGTGGCTTCCGCCGACATCGGCGGCATCGCCTCCAGACGCTTCAGCTCCTGGACGGCCTTTTCCTCGACCTCCTTCGGCATCTTCGATTGGTCGATCTTCTTCTTCAGCTCGTCGATCTCGTTGCCTTTCTCGTCCTTGCGCCCCAGCTCCTTCTGGATCGCCTTCATCTTCTCGTTCAGGTAGTACTCCTTCTGCGCCTTTTCCATCTGCTTCTTCACGCGAGACTGGATCCGGCGATCGACCTGGAGCTTGTCTACCTCGATTTCGAGGATTCCGGCGATACGGTTGAGACGCTCGAGCGGCGAGATGATCTCGAGCAGGTTCTGTTTCTCGTCCACGCCAACGAGCAGGTGCGCGGCAATGGTGTCGGCGAGCTTGCCGGGATCGTCCACGCGGACGGCGGCAATCATCGCGTCGTAGTGCAGGTTGTTCGACAGCTTCACGTACTGCTCGAACAGCGACACGACGCGTCCCATCGTGCCCTCGACGTCGCCCGCCGTTTCCTTCTGCTTGGCGAGCACCTTGACGACGACGCGGTAGAAGCCCTTGTCTTCCTTCCACTCGACCGCTCGGGCGCGATCCACGCCTTCGACCAGCACCTTGATGTTGCCGTCGGGCAACTTCAGGCTCTGCACGACGTTGGCGACGCACCCCATCGTGTACACGTCGTCGGGCCGCGGGTCGTCAATCGACGCATCGTGCTGGGCGGCGAGGAAAATGCGCTTGTCTTTCATCAGCGCGTGTTCGAGCGCTCGCGTAGACGAAGGCCGTCCGATTACGAACGGCATCATCATGTGAGGAAAAACGACGACGTCCCGCAGCGGGACTATGGGGAGGGTCTCGTAGACTTCCATTCAGATCCTTGTAGGGATCGGAGATCCGGACCAGGAATCACGTGCTCGTGATTCCCGATCCCTGATTCCCGCTCCCCACGATTATCCTGCCTTCTCGATCAGCGTAATCGACTTGTCCTTCGCTTCGACGATCTCACGGGTGACGACCACCTCGCGAAGCTTTTTCTGACCGGGTACGGAGTACATCAGGTCGAGCATCAGGTCCTCGATGATCATCCTGAGGCCGCGTGCGCCGATCTTGCGGCAGAGCGCAGACTCGGCAATGGCCTCGAGGGCGTCATCGGTGAAGCGCAGCTTCACGTTCTCGTACTCGAACAGTTTCTGGTACTGACGCGTGATCGCGTTCCGTGGTTGCGTCAGGATCTGCACCAGCGCCGGCTTGTCGAGCTCGTGCAGCGTGCCGACGACGGGCAGACGACCGACGAACTCGGGAATGAGGCCGTACTTAATAAGGTCTTCCGGCTCGACCTGCTCCAGGGTGGCACCAACCTCGCGCTTCTGGACCGACTTGACGTCCGCCTTGAAGCCGAGCGTCTTCTTGCCGACGCGGCGCTCGATCACCTTGTCGAGCCCGACGAAGGCGCCGCCGCAGATGAAGAGGATGTTGGTGGTGTCGATCTGGAAGAACTCCTGATGCGGATGCTTGCGGCCGCCCTGTGGCGGGACGTTCGCGACCGTTCCTTCCAGGATCTTCAACAAGGCCTGCTGGACACCCTCGCCCGACACATCGCGGGTGATCGACGGGTTCTCGTCCTTGCGGCAGATCTTGTCGACTTCGTCGATATAGATGATGCCCTGCTGGCACTTCTCGATATCACCGCCGGCCGCCTGCAGCAGCTTCAGGATGATGTTCTCGACGTCCTCGCCGACGTATCCGGCTTCGGTCAGCGTCGTCGCGTCGACGATTGTGAACGGCACGGAGAGCAGCTTGGCGAGCGTCTGCGCGAGCAGCGTCTTGCCGGTGCCGGTCGGCCCAATGAGCAGGATGTTCGATTTGGTCAGCTCGACGTCGTTGCGGCTGCGCGGCTGCTTCTGAATCTCGATCCGCTTGTAGTGGTTGTAGACGGCAACCGCAAGCTTCTTCTTGGTGCGCTCCTGGCCGATGACGTACTCGTCGAGGAACTTCTTGATATCCGGCGGCGACGGCAGCGACGACCGCACGCCGCGGTTCTCGAAGCGATTGTCGTCCGCGATGATGTCGTTGCAGACCTCGACACACTCATCGCAGATGAATACAGTCGGCCCCGCAATCAGCTTGCGGACGTCGTTCTGATCCTTGTTGCAGAACGAGCAGCGGAGAATCTCAGTCTCGCCGTTCTTCTTCACCATAACTCGCTCGAGAAACCGGGGTTTGTCCCTGTGAAGGTGGCCTGGACACAGGGGTTATCGACCCCTGGACGCAGCCCCTTTAACTCGATGTTACACCCGTTTACGGATGACGTCATCGATGATGCCGTAGTCCTTTCCCTGATCTGCCGACATGATGTAATCGCGTTCCGTGTCCTCCTGGATCCGCTTCACAGGCTGTCCAGTATGGTGCACAAGAATTTCGTTCAACCGCTCCCGCATGCGCAGGATTTCCTTGGCGGCGATGTCAATATCCGTCGCCTGACCACCCAGACCCTGCATCAGGGGCTGGTGGATCACAATCCGGGAATTCGGCAGCGAGAACCGCTTACCTTTTTCGCCGGAAGCAAGGAGCACGGCGGCCATCGAGGCCGCTTGTCCGATGCAGTACGTCTGCACATGCGGCTTGATGAACTGCATCGTGTCGTAGATGGCGAGACCCGCCGTAATCGAGCCGCCCGGACTATTGATGTAGAGCAGGATGTCCTTGTCCGGATCTTCAGCCTCGAGAAACAGCATTTGCGCAATTACAAGGTTCGCCACCGAGTCGTCGATCGGCGTGCCGATGAAGATGATGCTGTCCTTCAGCAGCCGCGAGAAGATGTCGTAGGCACGCTCGCCGCGGTTGGTCTGTTCGACCACCATCGGCACAAGCTGAGAGTAATTCGTCATCCGAGTCGTTCGCCGCTACGTGTGATTGCGATTAGCGTTTCTTGTGATTAGTTCGGCTCCAGCGTGGGCCAGCACGGTAGGATTTGCAATTCCGCGATCACGAATCACAAATCGCTAATCATTAATGAATTTGGCGGGTTAGTCGGTCGTCATCTTAGCACGCGACATCGCGAAGTCAACCGCCTTCTCGCGCCGCAAACCAGCCGACAGACGTGCCAGTCCGCCTTCCTTCTCGAGCTGCGCCCGTACCGCCGCCGGCGTGCGGCCGGCGCGTTCCGCGAACTGTTCGACTTCCTTGTCGACATCTTCAGGGGACACTGTCAGATTCTCACGACGGGCTAGTTCATCAAGGACGAGCGCGCTGGCGACCGCATTGCGTGCCGGCTCCCGTTGAGCTTCGCGGAATTGACCCCAGTCAATGCCGGCCTTACGCGGGTCGACATTCTGATCCATCAACCGTCGCACGAACTCCTCGAGCCTGCGATCGATTTCGCGGTCGACCAGCGACCCGGGCAACTCGAAGGTGATGCGCTCGGCGAGCGCCTTCAGTAGATCGCCGCGAACCTGCTGCGTCGCCTGGTGCTCGGCTTCCGCCTCCATGTCACCACGGACGCGTGTGCGCAGCGCCGCCAGTGATTCGAAATCGCCGACGTCCTTGGCGAACTCGTCATCAAGTTCCGGCAGCACCTTGCGCCGCACTTCCTTCACCTTCACGCGATAGGTGACGTCTGTGTTCGCCATGTCCGTGACCGCGTAGTCGGCGGGAAAATGGACGACGAACGTCTTCTCGTCACCGACGCCGAGACCAACCAGGTTCTGATCGAACCCCGGCGGATTGCCCGCCGATCCAAGCTCCACCGACACGTTGTCGTGATGATCCACTTTGCCGTCAGGATCGGTGCGATCGATCTCGAGTACCGCCGTGTCGCCGTCGGCGACCGGACGGCCCTCGACGGGTTCGTACTTGGCGGCGCGTTCGCGAAAACGTTCCAGCGTCTGCTCGACTTGATCGTCGGCGATTGCGGACGAGCGACGACGAAGCGTGATGCTCGAGAGATCTCCCGGATCGAACGGCGGAACGGTTTCGATCGCCGCAGTGAACTTGAGCGGCTCGCCTTCGCGCAGCGACACGTCCTTGATGTCGGGCGTCGTCACCGGCTCGATGCCGCGCTCCTGCAGCGCCTCCTCGACGGCACGCGGGATGAGATCGTGCATCACGTCGTGGTGAATCTGCTCGCGGAATCGCTGTTTGATGATGTTCGACGGCACCTTTCCCGGGCGGAAGCCTGGAATGCGTGCCTGCTTCGAATAATCTTTTGCGACACGATCGATCTCCGCGTCGACGACGTCGCTCGGGATCTCGATGGTGATGTTCTTCTGCGTCTCGCTGACGTCCTGGAACTCGGTTTTCATACAGGCTTCGGGCTTCAGGCCTCGGGCTTCAGAAGGACAGACGCTTCAAGACCGGAGCCCGTAGTCCGGAGCCTGGAGCCTGGAGCCGAGGCGAAGATGCGAAAGGAGGGACTCGAACCCCCATACCCTTTCGGGTACCAGATCCTAAGTCTGGCGCGTCTGCCAATTCCGCCACTTTCGCGTTCAAAAGCAGCCTACCACGCCCAGCCATGCGCCTTAAGTCCCACGTCGAAAGACGCAGTGCAGGCGCGCGTTACAGGCATGGTAGGCTAACGCCGAACTTGACCGAATCGCGCACCGACCTCTTTCACGGGTTGTTCGTCTGGCAGCGCGCCGGCTCCGAACCCGGCCGCCTGGCGCGGCATTCGAACGCGCCGAACGCTGTTCCCGATCCCGCGACGGGCCGCCTGCTCAAGGTCGCCAGTACCGAGATCAGCGATCGAGCCGTGTGCCCGGCGTGCACGCAGCTCGGCGCCGGTGGCTATGTGTCCTTTGAATCCGACCTTCGGCTCGCGTTCGCGTGTCCAAGCTGCCGAACGCTCGTCTGGATCGCCGGCGCGTAGGCCTTCAGCATCCGCGGCTTCACGACGTTTGTAATCACGAGCTCGGTCACCGCGCCGCGGGAGTCCCCGCGCGAGTTGATCGCCCGCCGCGCGGCTACGCGCTCGATGCGCAGCTGCGCACGCCGCGCCGTGTCCGTCGAGTAGAGCTGCACGATTTCAGAAGCGGAGGAGTTGGACAGCACCACGTGAGCCCCGCGCGTCGCCGCGGCGATGAGTCCCTCCTGCAAGCGTTTCTGGTCCGCCGGCGTGAACCCAGTCGCCGTGTAGTTGGCAAAGCAGGCGGTACGGCTGATGGGCGCGTACGGCGGATCGCAATACACGAAGTCGCCCTTGCCCGCTTCGAGGAGCGCTCCTTCAAAGGATCCGTGGACCAGAGTAACCCCGCGGCTGCGCAGTGCCGCGGCAACCTGCCGCAGGTGTGGCTCGTCGACGATCCGCGGGTTCGTGTAACGTCCGACCGGTACGTTGAATTCACCCGCCCTGTTCAGGCGGAAGAGGCCGTTGAAGCCGGTGCGGTTCAGATAAATGAGCATCGCGGCGAGTTCCGGCGTGTATGCGCTGGAGCCAGCACGCTTTGGATTGAACCTGTTGTCGCGTACGTCGTAGTAGAACCGGTCGCCGCCCGCCGCGTGCCCCGCTGCCAGCAGCCGCAGCTCCGCGATGACATCGTCGATGCGCGACATCAGCATGCGGTAGCAGCCAATCAGGTCGGCGTTGTCATCGACGAGCCATGCCTGCCTGTCCGCTAACCGACCCGCCGCCTGGAGATCGAAAAAAACAGCACCGCTGCCGAAGAACGGTTCGATATAACGCGTGAACGCGATCGGATAGAACCGGCGGAGCGCCGGAAGCAGTTGCCGTTTGCCGCCCGCCCATTTCAGCAGGGGACGCCCAGGGGAGAGTGCGGTCGCGAGCGCTTGCACGTTGCTCATTATCGGCGCGAATTGCACAGCCGATACTACTAATGATCCATGGCGCCTCCACTGGTCAGCGTGCTGCTCACGGCATACAACCGCCAGGAGTATCTCGCCGCATCGGTTGAGAGCGTGCTGGCGCAGACCTGCGGCGACTTCGAGCTGATCATCACTGACGATCGTTCATCGGACGGCACGCTGGACATTGCCCGCGAATACGCGCGGAAGGATTCCAGGATTCGCGTGCATGCCAACGAGCGAAACCTGGGCGATTACGGCAACCGCAACTTGGCCGCGTCGCTCGCCGGCGGCGAATTCCTGAAGTTCCACGACTCGGACGACGTCATGTACGCGCACTGCCTGGAGGTGATGGTCCGTTATCTCTCGGGGATCCATGCGGCGGCATTTGCCTTGTCCGCTCACCGCGCATGGCCGGGAGTTGCCTGCCCAATGGTCTCGACGCCTTATCTCAGCTATCAGCGCGAGTTTCTCGGATTTGGGATGTTCAACCAGGGGCCCGCAAACGCCCTGTTCAGAACCGACTCGTTCCGTCGTCTGGGCGGTTTCGACGACCTGGGACCCCATTCAGATCTGGCGTTCTGGCTTCGCGCCTGCCGGTCGGTCAATGTTGTGCTGATCCCTGCCGACCTTTATTGGTACAGGGTGCACGACGGGCAGCACCTGCGCACGGCGGAGGCTGCGTTCGATCAGGCGCGGGCGGCCCGCTTCTATTGGGAGGCGCTCCGACATCCCGAATGCCCGCTGCGCGGTGCAGATCTGCGCATGGCGCGACGCAATGTCGCCTTTGCCGCCGCGAAACTGGCGATGCGCGCCTTGAAGGGCGGCCATCTGCAGTTGGCAACGGCATACCTGCGCCATAGCGGCTTGAGCGCGGGTGAGTGGGCTCGATACCTCCGGCCGCCTCACCGCG
>Ga0310810_10011806_pt1 | contig 10221 bp, 9 predicted proteins | sample NCmetagenome_FD_207641 | JGI IMG/M metagenome (GOLD analysis project Ga0310810, IMG submission 207641) | Soil microbial communities from experimental microcosm in Duke University, North Carolina, United States - NC | ecosystem: Engineered > Artificial ecosystem > Soil microcosm > Unclassified ...
GATGTCGTAGTAGAGGGCGAACTCGTACGGATGCGGACGCAACCGGACGGGGTCCACCTCGTTCTTGCGCTTGTACTCGATCCAGGTCTCGATGAGGTCGGGCGTGAAGACGTCGCCCTTGAGCAGAAACTCGTGATCCTTCTCGAGGTTGTCGAGCACGATGTCGAGGGCGCCGGGCAGCTGCTTGATCTTCTTCTGCTCCGCGGGCGGCAGCTCGTAGAGGTCCTTGTCGATGGGCTTGCCCGGATCGATCTTGTTGGCCACCCCGTCGAGCCCCGCCATCACGCACGCCGCGAACGACAGGTACGGGTTGCACGTGGGGTCGGGCGTGCGGAACTCGATGCGCTTGGCCCCCTCCGACTTCGAGTACATCGGGATCCGGATGGCCGCGGAGCGGTTGCGCTGGCTGTACACCAGGTTGATCGGGGCCTCGTAGCCCGGCACCAGCCGCTTGTAGCTGTTGGTCGACGGGGCGATGAAGGCCAGCAGCGCGGGGGCATGCTTGAGGATGCCGCCGATGTAGTACAGGCAGGTCTTGGAGATGTCCGCGTAGCCGCCCCGCTCGTAGAAGAGGTTCTTACCGTTCTTCCAGATCGACTGGTGGGTGTGCATGCCAGAGCCGTTGTCCTGGAAGAGCGGCTTCGGCATGAAGGTCGCGGTCTTGCCCCACTTCTTGGCGGTGTTCTTCGCGCAGTACTTGTACCAGCACACCTTGTCCGCCATCTTGGTGAGGGTGTCGTACCGCATGTCGATCTCGGTCTGCCCGCCGGTCGCCACCTCGTGGTGGTGCACCTCGACGCGCACCCCGACCGACTCCAGCGCCAAGACCATGTCCGACCGGATGTCCTGGAACTGGTCCATCGGCGGCACCGGGAAATAGCCCTGCTTGTAGCGGGGCTTGTAGCCGAGGTTCGGCCGGTCCGGGGTGCCCTCGGCGCCCGTGTTCCAGGCGCCGGCGGCGGAGTCGATGAAGTAGTAGCCGGAGTTGTAGGTCTGGTCGAAGCGGATCGAGTCGAAGAAGAAGAACTCCAGCTCGGGGCCGATGTAGATGGTGTCCCCGACTCCGCTCTTCTTGACGTACGCCTCCGCCTTCTGGGCCACGTAACGGGGGTCGCGGGTGTAGGCCTTCCCCGAGATCGGGTCCTTCACGTTGCAGATCAGGACCATCGTCGGGACCGCGGTGAACGGATCCATCTGGGCACTCGACGGGTCGGGGATCAGGAGCATGTCCGACTCGTCGATCGTCTGGAATCCGCGGATCGAGGAGCCGTCGAAGCCGAGGCCGTCCTCGAAGATTCCTTCGTTGAGCTCCGAGACCGGGATTGAGAAATGCTGCCAGAGACCGGGCAGATCGATGAACCGCAGATCCACGATCCTGACACCCTTCTCCTTGGCCATCTTCAGCACGTCCTTCGGGGTCATCCGTCTGCCTCCTTCGTCGGCTCGTCGTGGGGGTCGATGAAACGGGGGACCGACGGGCTCACCGTCCCGCCGGCCACCCAACGTTAGTGGTTTGGCCCGGACCCGTCAAGGGCCTCGTGCCGTCTAGTGCCCGGCGCGGGCTTCTCCGTACGCCGATGGGCCGCCGAGCGTGTACGCCGTCTCCGAGTGCTGCGACAGGTCGAGGCCCGCCATCTCCTCCTCGTCGGTGACGCGCAGCCCCATGATTCCGTCCAGGACCTTCAAGATGATCGTGGTCATCACGAAGCCGAGGACCCAGGTGACCAGCACCGCGACGAACTGGATCCAGAGCTGCTTGGGGTTGCCGTAGAGGAGCCCGTCGCCGCCCGCGTCGTTGACGAGCTTGGTGGCGAAGATTCCGGTGGCGAGGGCGCCCCAGGTGCCGCCCACCCCGTGCACGCCGACCACGTCGAGGGAGTCGTCGTAGCCGAGTTTCGACTTCAGGTTGCAGGCCGAGTAGCAGATAAGACCGGCCACCGCCCCGATCACGATCGAGGCCATGGGGGTCACGAAGCCCGCGGCGGGGGTTATGGCCACCAAGCCCGCCACCGCGCCCGAGGCCGCCCCCAGGACGGTGGGTTTGCCCCGCGACGACCACTCGGTGAACATCCACCCCAGCGCGGCCGCCGCGGTGGCGGTGTTGGTGGTCATGAACGCGTGCGCGGCGAGGCCGTTGGCGGCCAGGGCGCTCCCCGCATTGAATCCGAACCAGCCGAACCAGAGCAGGCTCGCCCCCATCACCGTGAACGGGAGGTTGTGGGGTGGCATTGGCTGGTGCCCGTAGCCCTTGCGCTTGCCGATGATCAGCGCCGCGGCCAGGGCGGAGACGCCGGATGAGATGTGCACCACCGTCCCGCCCGCGAAGTCCAGCGCGCCCAGGTTGCGCAGCCACCCTCCGACTCCCCAGACCCAGTGGGCCAGCGGGTCGTAGACCACGGTGGCCCACACCAGGATGAACACGAGGAAGGTGGAGAACTTCTTGCGCTCCGCGAACGCCCCCGTGATGAGGGCGGGGGTGATCACCGCGAACATCATCTGGAACAGCATGAAGGCGGTATGGGGAATCGTCGCCGCGTAGTCCGCGTTGGGCGTCGCCCCCACCCCGCTGAGACCGAGCCACTCGAGGCCGCCGATGACTCCGCCCTTGTCCGGTCCAAACGCCAGGCTATATCCCCACAGCACCCACTGCACCGAGATCAGGGCCAGAATGATGAAGCTCTGCATCAGCGTGCCGAGGGCGTTCTTCTGCCGGACCATTCCGCCGTAGAACAGGGCGAGCCCGGGGGCGGTCATGAGCAAGACAAGCGCGGAGGACACGAGCACCCAGGCGGTGTCACCGCTGTCTATCTTCGGTGCCGCCGGCGCGGGCGCCGGAGGAGCGCCGGGGGCCGCCGGCACGGGCGCCGTCTGGGCCGGCGTCGTGGACTGCGCGAACGCGGCCGGCGCACTCACCAGCGCGAGAACGCACAGCAACAGCGCGATCGTGGTTGATCGTGTCCTTCTCATTCCAGCCATGACCTCCCTATCGGATGTGGTCCAGATCGGATGTGGTCCAGTGACGTTCGGATGGCGACCGCTCAGAGCGCGCTCTCGTCCCGCTCACCCGTCCGGATACGCACTGCAGTATCGACCGGCTGGATGAAGATCTTGCCGTCACCGATGTTGCCGGTCTTGGCGGCTCCCGCCAGGACGCCCGCCACCTTGTCGACGAGGTTGTCGGGGACCACCACCTCCACCTTGATCTTCGGCAGGAAGTCGACCGTGTATTCACCACCCCGGTACAGCTCGGTGTGCCCCTTCTGCCGACCGAAGCCGCGGACCTCCGACACGGTCATGCCGATGACCCCGATGCCGGTCAGGGCTTCCTTCACGTCGTCGAGCTTGAAGGGCTTGATGATGGCTTCGATCTTTTTCATGTGGGCCTCCCGGGCGGGCTGCTCTGCACTCGCCATGCCGGGGCCGTGCGGACGTAGAGCGTAGCGAAATTAGATCATTACGGGAGGGGTCCCCTCGCGACTGGAGGGGAGTCTGACCACTAATTAGGCAGGATGCCTAGGAGTGCCTTTCGACTAGGCATATCGGCCCCGAGGGGCCGATAGGTCAATCCCGCCAGACCCCATCCTCGACCGCGACGGCGTGCTTCGCGGGCGCCATCGCCTCGACCGGAGTAGGGACAGCGGTGCGGAGAGCGGCCCAGAGCTCCTTCAGGTCGGCTGTCTTGGCGGCCAGGAGCACGCCAGGAATCTGGGGCCGCTCGAACTCGGTGAACGATCCCGAGCACACGATGACCTTGGGCCGGGGGCTGCGGCGGCTGAGCCGCTGGAGAAAGTCCATCCCGTCCATCCGGGGCATACGCAGGTCCAGGACGATGACGTCGGGGCGCACGGCTCCCAGGACCGAGAGCGCCTGATACCCGTCGGTGGCCTCGAACAGCTCGAACTGCCTTTCGAGGGCCATCCGGTACAGCTTGCGCCAGGCGGGATCGTCGTCGACGAGCAGTATGCGCGACATGGTGCCACCTCCGGGCGCATCGCAGACGCAAGACCGCTGCCAAGCTAGATCACACAGTATTTCAACTGCTTGCGCCTTCAGCCCTTATAGGCCGCGGCAGGGGGCTGACGGAAGGGCCGGACAGGACGTCCCCTGACGAACGTCAGGCGCGGCGCTGGGGTATGCCGTGCCGCCGCATCTTCGAGTACAGCGTGGGGCGCCGGAGGCCGAGCACCTGGGCTGCGGCCTGCTTGTTCCAGCCGGTGGACTCGAGCGCCCGGACGATGGAAACCCGCTCAATCTCTTCGAGCGATCCGGGCGGAGGGGCAGACCCTTCGGAGGCGGCGTTGGCCTGGAGAGACTCCGGCAGGTCGGCCAGGGTGATCTCCTTACCCCGGGCGACGAGCACGGCCCGCTCGATCGCGTGCTCCAGCTCGCGGATGTTGCCGGGCCAGGAATACGAAAGCAGCCGCCGGTAGGCCTCGGGGTCGATCGTGTCGACCTCGCGGCTATGCTTGAGCCGGAAGCGCTCCAGGAAGGACTTCGCCAGGAGCGGGATGTCTCCGGAGCGCTCGCGAAGCGAGGGCAGGGTCACCGTCACCGTGTTGATCCGAAAGTAGAGATCCTGGCGCAGACGCCCGTCACGGAGGGCCGCCTCCGGCTCCCGGTTCGTCGAGCAGATCAGGCGGAAGTCGACCGGGACCGTCTTGGCCCCGCCCAGCCGGCGGACCGTCCGGTCCTCGAGGACGCGGAGCAGCTTGGCCTGCAGATCGAGCGGCATCTCGGTGATCTCGTCGAGGAGGAGGGAGCCCCGGTGCGCCTCCTCGAGGAGACCGGGCTTGTCGGTGGACGCCCCGGTGAACGCCCCCTTGACGTGGCCGAACAGCTCCGACTCGATCAGGTCCTTCGGGAGCGCCGCGCAGTTGATCTTCACCATCGGGCCATCCACCCGGGTGCTCTTGGCGTGGACCGCGTTGGCGGCCAGCTCCTTGCCGGTGCCGCTCTCGCCCACGATCAGGACGTTGGCGTCGGAGGAGGCCACCGACTCCAGCATCTCGAAGACCCGCTTGATCGCCGGGGAGGAGCCGAGCATCTCCCCGTAGGCGGCCTGCTCGGCGAGCTTGCGCCGCAGGTCGGAGGTCTCGGCGAGGAGCCGGCGGCGCTCGAGCGCCTTGCTCACCAGCATCAGCATCTCGTCGGCGTCGAACGGCTTCGCCACGAAGTAGAAAGCGCCCTGCTTGGTGGCCTCGACCGCCTTCGAGATCGATCCGTGGCCGGTCATGATGATGACCTCGATCGACGGGTCCTTCGCCTTCAGCAGCCGGAGCAGGTGCAGGCCGTCGCCGTCGGGCAGGATCAGGTCCACGATGGCGAGGGCGAACTCGCGGGTCTCCATGCGGAGCATGGCACCCACCGTGTTGGCCGCGGTCTCGACGTCGTGCCCCTCGCGCTCGAGGGTCAGGCGGAGATTCTCGGCGATGACCGTCTCGTCATCGACGACGAGGATGCGAGGCTTCATGCGTTTCAGCCTAGCACAGGCCGATTTTTCCCTGTTACCCACGTGACACTCCACGCGGGACTCCGCCTTCCCTCACCCGGCACCGCACGAAAAGCCCGCGCCTTGACAGGCCGAAAGCTCGCGAGCAATATGCGGGGCATGCATTTCGGCGTCTCGCTGCCGGGCCGTGGTCCGCTCGCTACTCCCGATGCCCTCACCAAGCTCGCCGAGAAGGCGGACACGCTCCGCTATACTTCGCTGTTCGTGACCGACCACGTGGTGATCCCGACCTCCAACAACTCGACCTATCCCTATTCCCCGACCGGCCGCTTCGCGAGCGACTGGACCAACGGCTACCTCGAGCCGATCGCGCTGATGGGGGTCCTGGCCGGCCTGACCTCGCGGATCAGGCTCGGGACCAGCGTGCTGGTGGTGCCCTACCGGAACCCGGTGGTGACCGCCAAGATGCTCGCGACCCTCGACGTCATGTCGGGCGGACGACTGATCCTCGGGGCCGGGGTGGGATGGATGCGCGAGGAGTTCGAGGCCGTGCAGGCGCCGCCGTTCGACGAGCGCGGGCGGGTCACCGACGAGTACCTCCGCCTGATGCGTGTGATGTGGACGAAGGAGCCCGCCGAGTTCACCGGCAAGTACTACCGGCTGCCGTCCGCCAGCGCGCTGCCGAAGCCCCGGCAGGCCGGTGGCATCCCGATCTGGGTAGGCGGCCACACCGACGCCGCGCTCCGCCGCGTCGGCGAGCTCGCCGACGCCTGGCACCCCATCGGCCTGCGCCCACCCGCGATGCTGCACCCGCCGGAGTACGCGGAGAAGGTGAAGGTCATCCACGGCTGGGCGCGCAAGGCTGGCCGTGACCCGAAGGACATCACACTGTCGCTCCGGGTGCCCCTGGAGCTCGCGCCCCGCCGTGGGACCTGGACCGGTAGCGACCAGCCCGGCTTCCGCGGCACCGCCGCCGAGGTGATCGGGCACATCAAGGCCTACCAGACCCTCGGCGTCTCGCACTTCGTGTTCGACCTGGCTCCGGCCGATCTCCGGGGACAGCTGAGCCTCATGGAGCGCTTCGCCGAAGAGGTCCGTCCGAAGGTCCTGCGGGCTCCCCGCTGAGTGCCCCCATGCCGTCGACGCTGGCCGCTCCGCTGCGGACAGCCGATGGTGGTGCCCATCTGCTACGCCTTCGACGGCACCGCGCTATACTCCGCGGTCGACGCCAAGCCCAAACAGGCGCCCCCGGAGGGCCTCCGGCGCATCCGCAACCTTCGCGAGAACCCCCGCGTCTCAATCGTGATCGATGACTACCAGGAGGACTGGACGAAGCTCCGCTACGTGATCATCCAGGGCCGCGCCGATCTCCTGACCGACGGCCCCCAGTTCTCCCACGGGGTCGACCTGCTGATCGCCAAGTACGATCAGTACCGCACGCTCGGGCTCGGCCGCGAGCGCGGCCTGATGATCCGCGTCACGCCGAGCCGGGTATCGTCGTGGCAGTACTCGAGCTGAGCCCGGTCGATCGGGCCCTCGACCGCGTGGCGGAGGGCCGCGTGCCTTCCGCCGCGGAGGCGACCGCCCTGCTCGATACTCCCGCCGCGCGGCTGCCGGATCTCCTGGCCGCGGCGGCGGCCCTGCGCGATCGAGGCCGCGGTCGGCGCATCACGTTCTCGGCCAAGGTCTTCATCCCGCTCACCACGCTGTGCCGCGACTACTGCGGCTACTGCACGTTCCGGAAGGATCCCGGCGAGCCGGGCGCCTTCACCATGACGCCCGAGCAGGTGCTGGCGCTGGCGCAGGCGGGAGCCCGGCTGGGGGCCAAGGAAGCGCTCTTCTCCCTGGGCGACAAGCCCGAGGCGCTGTTCCCGGAGCACCGCGCCTTCCTGCGCCGCATGGGGTACCGGACGACGCTCGGCTATCTACGGGCGGTCTGCGAGCGGGTGCTCGAGGAGACCGGTCTCCTGCCGCACGCCAACCCGGGCCTGATGACCGAGCGCGACTTGGCCGCTCTGCGCGAGGTCAACGTCAGCATGGGCATCATGCTGGAGAGCACGTCGTCCCGGCTGCTCGCCCCCGGCGCGGCCCACGATCGCGCGCCGGACAAGGTCCCGGGGCGACGACTCAAGACGATCGCCCGCGCCGGCGCGCTCGGGATTCCCTTCACCACCGGGATCCTGATCGGTATCGGAGAGACGCACGCCGAGCGGGTCGACGCGCTTCTGGCCATCCGCGACCTCCACGAGCGTCACGGGCACATCCAGGAGGTCATCGTCCAAAACTTCCGCGTCAAGCCGACCATTCCCATGCGCGGCTGGCCCGAGCCCGGCGCGGAGGACCTGCTTCGCACGGTGGCGGTGGCCCGCCTGCTGCTGGGCCCGATGATGAACATCCAGGCGCCGCCGAATCTGTCCGCCGACGGGTACGAGCGCCTCGCCGCCGCCGGCCTCAACGACTGGGGCGGAGTGTCGCCGCTCACCCCCGATCACATCAATCCGGAGCGCCCCTGGCCCGGCCTGGCCGAGCTACGGCGCCGCACCGAGTCCGCCGGTCACGAGCTGCGCGAGCGGCTGGCGGTGTACCCGGAGTACGCGACCCGGGGCGCGTTCCTCGATCCGCGGCTCGGCGAGCGCGTGGCGCGCCTGGTCGACTCCGATGGCTTCGTGAGACCCGACCTCGAGGTATGGAGACACTGGTGATGCGCACCGACGACCCGACCCCCATCACGCTCGACTGGGCTTCCTCCGACGTCCGCGGCATCCTCGGCCACCTCCTCGACGGCGGAGAGCTGTCGGTCGACGACGGCATCCGCCTGACCGAGACCCATGGGCGCGACTTCCAGGCCCTCACCCTGGTCGCCGACGAGATGCGCCGTCGCCAGGCGGGCGACGTGGTCACCTACGTCGTCAACCGCAACATCAACTTCACCAACGTGTGCATCAAGCACTGCACCTTCTGCGCGTTCAGCCGCGACCACCGTGAAGAGGAAGGCTACTTCCTGCCGATGGACGAGGTGGTCCGGCGGGCCATCGAGGCGTGGGAGATGGGCGCGACCGAGGTCTGCATCCAGGCCGGCCTGCCCCCGAAGCTCGACGGGACCTACTACATCGATCTCTGCCGCGCCATCAAGGCCGCCTTGCCCGAGATGCACCTGCACGCCTTCTCTCCCGAGGAGATTCTCTACGGCTCGACCCGCTCCGGCCTGCCCATCCCGGAGTACCTCGCCGAGCTCAAGAAGGCCGGCCTCGGCACGCTTCCCGGGACCTCCGCCGAGGTGCTGGACCAGGACATGCGCGATCTCATCGCCCGCGGCCGCATCACGGTCGAGCAGTGGATCGAGGTGATCACGTCCGCCCACGCCCAGGGGATCCGAACCACCTCCACGATCATGTACGGCCACGTGGAGCAGCCCGCCCACTGGATCCGACACATGGATCTCCTGCGCCGTATCCAGAAGGAGACCGGCGGCTTCACCGAGTTCGTGCCCCTGTCGCTGATCCACCAGGAGGCCCCGATGTACCGGCGCGGGCTCGTGCCGGGGGTACGCCAGGGCGCGACCGGCTTCGAGGTCGTGAAGATGCACGCGCTCGCCCGGCTGTTCCTCGGGCCGCTCTTCCGTAACATCCAGTGCTCCTGGGTGAAGGAGGGGCCCAAGCTCGCCCAGCTCCTGCTGGCGTCCGGGGCCAACGACGTGGGTGGCACCCTGATCAACGAGTCGATCTCCACGTCCGCCGGGGCCTCCTACGGGCAGCTGGTGCCCCCGGCGGAGCTGCGCCGGCTCATCCGAGACGCGGGGCGGCTACCCGCTCAGCGCTCTACCACCTACGACCTGCTCCGGGTCTACGAGGTGGAGGACGCCGCCGACGACTCCCCGCTGGACCACGTCGAGAACGCGGAAGCCCGGTTCGGCTCCTACCGGCTCCTGGCCGCGTCCGGCAAGTTCCGCTTCCTCCATCCCACGCGCGCACAGCAGGACTGAGCGAGCCTCGAGGCGCATTCGGCTGTTGAGCGCGCGGGGTGCGTTGAGTAGAATTGGGCCTTGGTTTCACGCAGGACGCGACCATCCTGAACCGGTTGGCCTGAGACGGTTGGCCTCGGCGGTCGGCCTTTCCGGCGGCCGTTCACTCTCACACCCAGACATGGAGGAATGCACATGGCGAAATCGATGACGAAGTCCGCCATCATCGCTCACCTGGCCCAGAAGACGGAGCTCAGCAAGAAGCAGATCACCGACGTGATGGACCAGCTCCTCTCGCTCGCGCAGAAGGAAGCCAAGAACGTGTTCGTGGTGCCGAACTTCGGCCGCCTCGTGCTGGCGAATCGCAAGGCGCGGATGGGGCGCAACCCGCAGACCGGAGAGCCCATCAAGATCCCCGCCAAGCGCGTGGTGAAGTTCCGGCTCGCCAAGTCCCTGAAGGACGCGGTGCTTGGCAAGAAGTAGCACGGGCGACGCGCCCGCTTACCGGCCGCTCGCCGCACCGTGGGAGGCGGCCCTCGAGCTGTTCCGCTTCGCAGGCGCATGGAGTCCACCGCCGGCCGACGTGGTCGCCGGCTGGGGCGCCTGGGAAGAGGACCGGCTCGTGGGAGCCCTCCTGATGGAGCGGGCGGGCGCCACGGCGATGCTGCACGGTCCCGTCGTCGTCGCCCCGCCCGCCACCCCCGCCGAGGACGTCCTCGGGGTGGCCGGCCGCTTGACCGCCGAGGCCCTGACCCACGCCGCCTCGGTCGGCATCGAAACCGTCTTCGCGCGGCCCCAGAGCCTCGACCGG
>Ga0310810_10011810_pt1 | contig 10220 bp, 13 predicted proteins | sample NCmetagenome_FD_207641 | JGI IMG/M metagenome (GOLD analysis project Ga0310810, IMG submission 207641) | Soil microbial communities from experimental microcosm in Duke University, North Carolina, United States - NC | ecosystem: Engineered > Artificial ecosystem > Soil microcosm > Unclassified ...
TCCTGGGCAGTAGCCCGACTGTCAAGGAGGGCTCAGATTGATGATGCCGTGCTGAGCTGATTGATATAAGCCCTCCTTGACAGTCGGGCTACTGCCCAGGAACTCCACGCACAAGTAAAAAGTCAGGCGTCATTTACGTCATTGTACAATCGGAATCACAAAAGCGATTGGTGAAACGAGGCAGGGAATCAATGAGGAGATTCGTTTTGTTGTTTGCCGGCTTGATTACGGTCGCGATGCCTACACTCGCGCAACAAGCATCCAAAGGGTCGGGCGCCCAGGTCTTAGTGCTCGGTACTTATCACATGGCCAACCGGGGCCACGACATCTTTAATATGCAGGTCGATGATGTACTCGCACCCAGGCGCCAGGCAGAGATTGCTCAGCTAATCGAAGTGTTGAAGAAATTCAATCCTACGAAGATTGCCGTTGAACGCGATCTGTTAAGCCCGAACAATTCAACGACGAGTGAGCAAGCCAGGCAATACGCGGATTACCTTGCTGGTAAGCATGAGTTATCACGCGATGAAGTTGAGCAGATCGGGTTTCGTCTGGCGAAGGAATTAGGTCTCAAGACGGTTTACCCTGTGAATGCCGATTACGATTTTCCATACCAACGTTTAGTCAATTACGCGAAGGCGACCGGGCGATCTAAAGAACTCGAGGAAATAAGTTCAGGCTTTGCAGCCAAGACTAAAGCTCAGGGCGAATACCTGGCCTCACACACAATTCTGGAGACCCTTCTTTGGCTTAACGCAGATGAGAAGGCCGAATTCGAGATTGGTCTCTACTATCGCGTGGCCCATTTTGGAGAGTTAGGTGATTGGGCGGGAGCGGACCTGGTCTCTGATTGGTTCCGTCGGAACATGCGTATTTTCACCAACGTCATGCAACTGATCGACTCGCCGAACGAGCGTGTCCTGGTAATCTACGGTTACGGCCACCTTGGCTGGCTACGGAACAATGTGTCGAGCGATCCAACACTGCGCCTGCGCGAGCTGGGCGATTTCACGAAATGATGGACTATGAAATCAGAAAAGCAGTAGCCTCAGACGAGGTGGCGATCGCCGCGTTGATTCGCGCATCTGCGCGCGGGTTGAGCCGAAATGATTACAGCGCTGAAGAAATCGAAGCGGCTGTCTCGTTTGTCTTTGGAGTTGATTCCGAATTGATCATCGATGGCACTTACTTTGTTGCCGAAGTAGGTGTTGAACTGATCGGTTGTGGTGGCTGGAGTCGCCGAAAAACTCTTTTCGGTGGTGACCACGCTAATTCGCGTCAAGTTGGTGAGCTCAATCCTGAGCGGGACCCTGCGAAGATACGCGCCTTTTTTGTGCACCCGAATTGGGCCCGACGAGGTGTCGGCAGTGCGATTTTGGAAAAATGTGAAACCGAAGCACAGAAGGCAGGCTTTCGCTCCCTCGAGTTAATGTCCACCCTTCCGGGTTTGAACTTCTATCGCGCACTGGGCTATGACGCCGTAGAGGAAATCCTTTATCCGGCTGGTAGCGAAGTATTGAAGTTCGTGGTTATGCGGAAAAACGTTAACTAGATCCCGGGATCATCAGCCGACGGTCCATAGATCGATGGAACCTTACCGCCCATTGGTCGTAGATACGCACTCAACTGTCCACGATGATGAATCGCGTCGAACATGAAGTCCCAAAGAAATTCTACCGTTGGTCTCTCCATGACTACCGTTCCTTTATAAAGAAACTGCGCGTTCCGTTCCTGGGCAGCATCATCCAACTTCGCAACCTTGTCGAGTAGCTCAGTCGACCACTTCTCGTACATGCCGATCATCTCATCCAGACCTACTGGCGTGACGTCTACCCATTCGGATTTGCCCGTGTCTACCACATCGATCAAAGCCTTCAATTCACTAGTCATGATCCAAACTAGTTGCGCGGCCGACGGTGAACGATCATGCGGTTTGTAGCTCAGATCCTTAGGCAACGCCTTGAACACTTTTAGAAAAACCGGAAACTCCGCCTTTGCACGTTTTAGATAGAAATCCCGAAGCGTCATCTTTAAATTCCTCCTGAATTCAGCTCAACCGTCATGAATGAGCGTGCGGCAAACCGTGGCTACATTAAACAACTTCGAGAACGGATTTGCATCATGCCAGCTATGAGTAGTGACTTAATTTAAAATCCTTTCTGCCCATCCTCGGCGCTTTGTCTGCGTCTCTGAGGTGCTTTCCTGTGATTCGTGGATCGTTTTGCTCGAGTTCTTAAAGCCCGATCCACGAAATACACGAAATCACACGTCGCAAAATTATTTCCAAACTCACCTAACTTTTCCCTCGTAACATGTCTCTATACAAGTGAAGGTTCAACTGAGCGTGGAGTACCGATGCCAAACGTAGAATCGCCGGACGAGCTGCTGGTGATCGCGGCGATTCTCGGCAACCTTGAGGCATTCGAACAACTTGTCATGCGATACAGGCCTGCGGTGGTTAGATTGGCACGAACAATTGTGGGCGCCGATTATGCAGAGGATGTGGCGCAGGACTCTCTGCTGCTAGCGTTCAAAGCTTTGCCCTCGATTGAGGAGCCGCGCAACTTTCCAGCATGGTTGTCGGCAATCACGCGTCATAGAGCTTTGCGATTTAGTAAAACTGAAACAGCCCAGCTGACAAAACGCGTCCCATTAGACGAGGCGCTGCTGGAGAAAATCGAAGCGCTGTCAAAGCCACTTCGCGAGCAGGAAAGGGATGAGTTGATGATCAGAGCGCTCGAGAGTCTTCCTGCCGAGTATGCAATGCCTTTAAGACTCCGTTTTCTTGACGAGATGCCGCTGGCGAGGATTGCCGCTTTTATGGGAGTGCCGTTGTCGACAGTGAAGTGGAGAATTCATCATGGGAAGAAGTTGATCCGGGCGAAAGTGGAAGAGGAAGAACAGAGTCCAGGTCAGAACCGGATGTCCGACGAACTTTAGTTTGTCGTGGTGCGGTTTAATGAGGGCTAATTTCATGGGCGCTAGCTGAACGGCACCACGACAAACTAAAAAGCTCGTCGGACATCCGGTTCTGTCGTGGTCACATAAAAGGAGAATTAGATGGAACAAGAAACCGTAAAACTGCTTAACGTGTTGCGACGAATTTCTCGAGCAGCGGGTTACGCTGCCTGGACCAAACCGGGTCCGGACGCGACGCAGTTCCTTATCGCGCAGTACAACCGTGTACTAACTCGACTAACGGAACTCGAGCCGGCAAGCAAACCATTGTTTACGCCATTAAATGAAACTGCGTCTTCGGAAGTTGTTCGTCTCGCTGCCCGGGAGCTACTCGCTTATTTCCAAGCTGATGAGCCGGAGTTTGCTCGTGGATTCGGTCGTGGGTTTTATTTTGGTTGTAGCCCACGGCGCAGGCGAGGCGTGTGTGTGCCTATGTCTGTGACATGCGAATAGATTTTCCTCTGTGCTACGTCTGCGTTCTCTGCGTCTCTGCGGTGAGGATCGGCGTCGCACATTTTTTTTTCAAACCACAGAGGCGCATAGAACCCAGAGGAGTCGCAGAGTCTTCTGAGAAAGTATTCGGAGTCTAAATATGGAACGAGAGAAAGAACTGGTTAAGTTGATCAATGTGCTGCGACGTACATCGCGAATGGCACTACAGTCAGAATGGACTGGTGGCGGTAAAGAGGACGCGGCTGCTTTTTGCACCGATCAGTACAATCGCGTGCTGACACGTCTTAAGGAGTTAGACCCGGGTGTTGGCGTGATTTTCGAAGCATTGCCGGCGGGAAGTTCGCTGACTGTGGTGGCAATGGCGTCGCGGCAGCTTGCCGCCTATTACGAAGACGAGCTTGGCTCGGCAAGAGTTCATGGACGTGGATACGGCTTTGCTTTCGATCCAAAAGTATTCAAGGAGTTTTGGGAGAAATCAGCGGGGGAATTTGAAGACTTGGGCGAGTTTATTCGTGAGAGCATTGACGAGTGGCTGCGACACAAGAAGGAAGCGAGCCGTGATAAGGAGAGTTCCAGCGGCAATCAGTGAAGCTGGTCTTGCTTCAAAGTCACAAGGGAAATTAGTAGTGCCCTAATTTGAAATCGTAACGAATTAGAACGGCGAGCGAAGCGACCGAAACCTATGAATTCGTATGACTTCGGGTGAGGCCAATCGGTCGCTTCGCTCGCCGTTCTAATTCAGTTGCGCCGAATCCAAATTCCAGTGCCTAACATTGGCGGGGTCCAGCCGCCGCCCTCACAATCGAAGGCAAAGTCGCAGTGTCCGTACAACTGGAGTTCCCGGCCTGCTCGCGACACGCCGGGAGAATAGCTGCTCATCAAGTTCAGGCGTTGCAATAGCGCTCGCCGATTGATCCATTCGTCACTGTGCCCTTGCGGAAACCCCTTCTCGCGGTTGTTCATGCTGTCGCCGTCGGGTGAAGGGAATAAGCATTGGTACTGATCGACGGTACGTCTCATAAGAGTCGCCGTGCTCACGAACCAGGTCGCGTTCCTCTAGTTGAATCGCGATCAGGATGTAGGCGGTCGTCGCAAGCGAGAAGACCAGATGGGCCAGGGTCATCGTCGGTGTGCTCCAGAAAGCGAACAACCAGCCAACGTAAAGCGGGTGCCGGACCAGTCGATATGGTCCAGGGGTGCCAAAGTTCAGCGTGGTGTAAGGCCGCGCGCGAAGGTACAGCCACACTTGTCGCATGCCGAATAGGTCGAAGTGATTAATCAGAAATGTCGATACGAGCACCAGCGACCACCCAAACGCGAACAGTCCACGCAGAACGAAACTTCCCACCGGATCTTCGACCGACCACACGACGCCGCCCAAAGGCCGCCACTGCCACAACAACAAGATCAAAGCCAGACTTGAAAACAGAACATAGGTGGACCGTTCCAGCGGTTTCGGCACAACTCGAGTCCACCAGTCTTTGAACCACTTGCGGGCCATCACGCTGTGCTGTACTGCGAACAACCCGAGGAGTGCCACGTCAACACCGAAGGCCACAGCAAAAGGACTTTTAGATGTGCCGTCCAAGGCCGTCGGCACACCTAAGTTGCCGACGAAAGCGAGGGCGTACAGAAAGGTTCCCAGAAATATCACGTAACTAAGACTTCCATAGACGAAGAATGCTATTCGCTTCAACATTGATTTCACTCCAATCTTGTTCAACTGACTACTAAGTGTTTCTTGTTACACAGCCTTCCCCATCGCGCGATTGCTTCGAACGTTGTTTCGATGTCTTCTCTCACAGTGTCATTGGAAAAGACCCACATTCGGATGGCGATGTGGCCATCGACGTACATCTTCGTTACCAGAGCAGGGCTCTCACGTTGGGCACTGTCCACGATCTCTTCGTTAAGGTGGTCGAGCAGTTGGCGAACTTCAGGTTGATCTTTGTGCTCCGACAAATCGTTAGGCACATAGCGGAAGCAATAGAGATCGGTCGTTGGTTCGCAAAGCACCTCGAAGTCCGGGTGTTCGCGGACAAGGTCATGTAAGCAAGCTACGAGTCCAACGTTCTGCGTCATGCGTGGGCATGATGAGGCTGGCGTGAGGAGTTGACTATGGGCGTTTCGTCCCGGTTTGCATATACTTCGCGCCGCACAGCTGGGACATTAGTCCTTGTACGACAGGCTGTCAGCCTGTCGCGCGCCCCAAACCGAACCGAGAGAGCCTGTCGTGCACAAACCGAACCACGACAGACTAACAGCCTGTCGTACTTGTCATGAAAAAGGCCACTCAAAGAATTCGATATGTGCGGACGAATGATGGGGTCCAACTCGCCTGGGCAGAGGCTGGCGCCGGTCCCGTAATGATCAAGGCCGCGAACTGGCTGACGCACCTTGAGTACGAGTGGGAGAGTCCTGTGTGGCGTCACTGGTTACGATTCTTCAGCGATCATTTCCGCTACATCCGTTACGACGAGCGAGGCTGCGGAATGACCGACCCTAATACCGGTGATCTGTCAGTTGAACGCTGGGTTGCCGACGTGGAGGACATCGTCGCGGCGGCCGATCTGCGAGAGCCATTCTCGCTTCTCGGCATTTCTCAGGGTGGTGCGATCTGCGCGGCGTATGCAGTGAAACACCCCGAGCGGGTTTCAAAACTCGTGCTGTACGGTGGTTATGCTCGTGGACCGTTTCAACGCGGTGACGCTGATCGCGCGAGCTTCTACAAGGCGATGATTGATATGGTTCGGTTGGAATGGGGCAGTGATAATCCCACCTTTCGACAAGTGTTTACCTCACGGTTCATCCCCGGAGGAACCGAAGAACAACTCGGCTGGTACAACGATCTCTGCCGAAAGACGATAAAGCCGGAGACCGCTGCGCGACTTCTCGAGTCGCGCGCCGTTATGGATGTCACTTCGCTACTCGGTAAGGTTCGTGTGCCCACTCTCGTGCTTCACGCGTCAGGCGATGCCGTAGTCCCGATTACTGAAGGGCACATTCTCGCCGCCGGAATTCCGGGTGCGCAGTTTATTGAGCTCGAGTCGAAGAACCACATACTCCTCGAGAACGAGCCGGCCTGGGAACGCTTCTGTGAAGAGGTGCTGAAATTCATGGAGGTCAAAGGTGTGGCTCACGGCGAAGACCCCGCGTTCGCCTCGCTCTCATCACGCGAAAGGGAAGTGCTGACGCTGATGACTGAAGGTTTGGCTAATGCACAAATCGCGGAGCGGTTGTCGATCAGCGAGAAGACAGTCAGGAATCACGTCTCGAATCTGTTCGACAAGCTGGGAGTGTGGACACGCGCGCAAGCGATCGTGTTTGCGCTCGAGCGGGGGTTTAAGAGTTGATGGGCGATCTGACATCTCATTCTCACCGGGCTTCAGCCCGGTGTTGGAGCGGGATAGAGATGCTTAACCGTTTTAACGGATTACCTGCGGCAGAAGCTTCAACAATCGTTAAAACGAGGTGGTTCCAGGTTGTCGTAATCGAAAAACCGTTGAAACGGTTATCCAACTGTGGTGCCTTCTCACCGGGCTGAAGCCCGGTGAGAATGGGATGAAGAATTTTGGGGCAAAGTCGAGTTCATGAGTAGATGTGAGTCGCCAGAACCAGAGCCGCTGATGTTTTCTATTTGCTCGCAGCCGGCACATCGAACTGTGCATCATCCAAAGGCACGTTTTGTTTTACTTCGGTAATCTTACGACCCCAGGTCCGGCCCGGAATTGACCAGCGGATCAGAAAGGGTAACTTCACACCATCAACCTCTCGATAATCCTCATAATCAGTTTGAGTGGGAAACTGACCGAGGGCAATGTTTGTTTCGCTGTATTTGCGAACGAGCAAACCTGTCTGTGTATCAAAGAAAAGTTTCTGAACATTGCCTCCGTCGTTAGGCGTTGATTCGATAACATAAGCTTCATGGTCTGCGATGTTGGCTTTCCCAACGATGCGCATTTTCGAATAGAGCTCTGTTAGCTTTGTCTCCTTGTAAAATTCAGCTTCGCGTTTTAGCTCGGCCAACATGTCTTTGGGGATGTCACGTTGTTCTTCATTACTTTTGGCCCAACCCTGTGCCCCATTGAAACCGGTTCGAAATACCTGCTTTGGATAGCTGGTGGTTATTAGTAATTTGTTTGGCGCTTTGGCTTGCACCTCCTCCGGCACGAGCACTCCGTCGGCGCCAATGCGACAGCCTTTCAACACCCGAGTGCTAATTTTTTCCAAAGCTTGTCTACCACCTAATCCTTCCACGTAACGACCAATCACTTGCTCGACTGTAGGTAATGCCACTTCCTCTTTTGTTGGCTGATTAGTTGGTTGCCACAAGTTCAATCCCAGCGATGGCACGGCGATCGGTAGCGGCTTACCTCTATGACACGTGTAGCAGGAAACTGCGCCCGTCCCGTTGAAATTTCCTTTGTTGAGATCGAAAACCATCTGAATCATCTTGCGTGCGGTTAGCTTGGTGGGCTTATCGTCCTTGTCAAACCCATTGGCATGACAGTAATTGCATTTGACTCCAAGCGAGCCGGTAATAAAAGCCATGTCTCCCTCGAGCTGCGATGCAGGCACGCCTTTGAAGACTTGAATGTTCTTGTAGACCTGTTCGGCCGTCTTTTCAGGAGAAGAAGGTTTGTCTTGAGTCGGATCCAGGGACGCACTTGCGACTAAAACGGTTGAAAGAGTGATGCCAATCGAAATAAGAACAAGAAGAAGGACGGTAAGCCTCATTGTCATTAGATTGCCTCCGTTGGAGTAGTAATGTCCGACGAACTTTAGTTTGTCGTGTGTTGTATGTAGGGCGTCTAATTTTCCAGTGCTTAGTTGGGCCACGCGGCAAACTAAAGTTCGTCGGACATTTTGCGTCTAATCTATCTTCCTCGCTTGAAGCACTGTTTCAGGTTGATTCAATCCTCGGACACGTGAATCCAGACGAACAACAGTTCCATTCTCGTCTGTGACGAAATCGAATTCACCGTAAAACGGCTTGCAGAAAAACTTACTTTGCGATTCTGGAAAGAGTTCAACCTTTTGACCGACACACTCGAGCGTGAGCCGGCGGCTCTCGTTCTTTACGGTGAAAATCAGTTCCGGTCTTCGATCCAAATCCTGATACAGGCCGGAATACTCGTCGTAAATCTTGGGGTCAATATCGACGATCTGTCTCATGCACTTTTCAAACATCACGTAGCTGAGACGTTGTCGAAAACCGAGCGTCTCATTGAGTTTGAGTAATGACGAATGGACCGCCTGGTTTTGTGAACAAATCGTTTTGTAGCCTTGTTCCTTCGCCCACTCGATGGCGGATACTTTCAAGGCGGTTGCAATACCTTGGCGTCGATATTCTCGTTTCACACCCGTGAAACCTACTGATATGGCGTCAGGCACAGCATCGATTCGGTTGAGGTTTGTGATGCCGACGTAGTCGTCGCCGTGCTTCGCTATAAAGTATCCATGCTGCAGCACGTAAGGTTGCTCTAACCATAGCTTTGCTTCGCGCTCGTAATATGAGGGCGGCGAGAAGGGATCGCGTGCCGGGTCATCAAGCCCGAGCGTGCTTGTTAGTTCATATAGTTTTTCGATATAGCGAGGATCATTTTGGCGTTCCTGATGAAGCGTGCTGATTGAGATGTTGCGGGAATTAACTCGATCGATCGTATTTGAAGAATTTTCGAATGTGGCTTGTGCGAGATCGAGTCGTAAATCAAGAACGTGCTTTGTCTCGGTGAAGCCATGTTCTTTGAGTAACTCCTGCATATCGTTCGACGATTCGTAGTCCTGGAACGTCACGGTTACAGCTCCAACCTCGCGTAAGTCATTTGTGAGTCGACTAAGCAGGAGCTCTCCAATTCCGCGTCGCAACCACTGCGGTTCAATAATTAGGAATAGCTTGTACCTTGGCAGGTACACAGACTGTTCGATCGATCCGTAACCAAGCAGTTGTTGTGTCTCTGCATGCTCGGCGACATATTGACGACGAACATAACGAGCCTCGTTGAACTTTTGCCTGCGGCGCACCCAGATTTCATGAGCTTCAGCATTCTTCTCGCTCGCAACCGCAATATTCGAAACCGCACCCCAATCCGGCTCGCCGAATGGTCTTAACCGAGCATTGATTTTCTCGGCGAACGCACGACTGCGCGAAGGTCGCCGCTTTTTTAAATCATCTCTGAACATTTCAACTGTCGCGCTCTTCTTGAGCCGTTGCCTCGCTGAATGTAAGCGCTTGTTTACAGTGCTCACGGGAAGTTCGAGGAATTCGCCGATATCGCTGTGCGTATATCCGTTGACATAAAACAACGTCGTCACCAGCCGTTCCTTTTCCGGCAACCCTTGAATCTCCGCCAACACCTTCGCCCGCAGGTCGCGTTGCTCTGCATTGAATTGTGGGTCAGGCTCGGGCGAGGGCGAATTCACTCCCACGTCCAGCGGAAGTATTGATAATCGTTGTCCTCTGGTAAGGCGATTACATCTTGTCAGCACAATCCGCCTGAGCCAGCCGGCGAAAGCCATTGGCATGCGAAGCTGATTTAGGTTTTGCCATGCAGTAATGAATGCTTCCTGAGCAGCATCCTCAGCGAGGTAGAAATCTCCCAACACGGCGTACGCGCAACCAAACGCCATGTCTTGATACCTCCTAATCAACTCCCCAAATGCTTCATGTCTCTCGGTCAAAGGGTGACGAGAGTCACGAGCTTTGTGAATTAGACTGCTGACGTCGCTTACCAAGTCGCTACTCTTTGCAGGCCTCATAGAATAAGAGCCACTCTGCGCGAAAAACCTTACCTAAAATTTTGAAAGGG
>Ga0310810_10011811_pt1 | contig 10219 bp, 8 predicted proteins | sample NCmetagenome_FD_207641 | JGI IMG/M metagenome (GOLD analysis project Ga0310810, IMG submission 207641) | Soil microbial communities from experimental microcosm in Duke University, North Carolina, United States - NC | ecosystem: Engineered > Artificial ecosystem > Soil microcosm > Unclassified ...
CTCGATCTGGAGGTTCCTGCGCCGCAGATCGTCCTCGGCGTGCTCGAAGCTCTCGACCAGCATGCGCTCGACCTCGTCGTCGGTGAGGCCGTAGCTCGGCTTGACGTCGATCGACGCCTCCTTGCCCGAGGTCAGCTCCTTCGCCATGACGTGCAGGATGCCGTCGGCATCGACGAGGAACGTGATCTCGACGCGCGCCATGCCCGCGATCATCGGCGGGATGCCGCGCAGCGTGAACTTCGCGAGGGAACGACAGGCGTCGACGGTCTCGCGCTCGCCTTGCAGGACGTGGATGTCGAAGCCGGTCTGGTTGTCCGCGTAGGTCGTGAACGTCTGGTTCGCGCCGCACGGGATCGTCGTGTTGCGCGCGATCAGCTTCTCGACCACGCCGCCCATCGTCTCGATGCCGAGCGACAGCGGGACGACGTCGAGCAGGACGACCTCGCCGGTGCCGCCGGCCAAGACCTCGGCCTGCACCGCGGCGCCGAGCGCGACGACCTGATCCGGATCGAGATCGGACAGCGGCTCCTTCGCGAAGATCTCGCGCACGTAGTCGCGCACGACCGGCGAGCGCGTCGATCCGCCGACCAGGATCACGCCGTCGAGCTCCTCGCGATCGAAGCCGGCGTCTTTCAGCGCGCGGCGACAGGCGCGGCCGGTCCGATCGAGCAGCGGCTTCGCGAGCTCGGCGAGCTCGGCGCGCGAGATCGCGCGCTCGATGCGCGTGCCGTCGGCGAGCGTCAGCGTGTACAGCGCGCGGTCGGAGTCGGTGAGCGCCTCTTTCACGCGGCGCGCCTCGCGCACCGCCGCGACCATCTGCTTCTGATCCGTGTTGGCCCGGTCGCCGAGCATCGCGGTCGCGATCGCGCGATCGAGATCATCGCCGCCGAGCGCGGAGTCGCCGCCGGTCGCGCGGACCTCGAACACGCCGTCGACCAGCTTCAAGATCGAGATGTCGAAGGTGCCGCCGCCGAGATCGTAGACCGCGTAGAGCCCGCGCGATCCGCGATCGAGCCCGTACGCGAGCGCGGCCGCGGTCGGCTCGGCGAGCAAGCGCAAGACCTCCAGGCCCGCGAGGCGTCCCGCGTCGCGCGTCGCCTGGCGCTGCGCGTCGTCGAAGTACGCCGGCACGGTGATCACGACGCCCTCGATCGCGCCGCCGACCGCGGGATCCGCCTCGGCGCGCTTCGCGACCTCGCGCAGGATCTCGGCCGAGACCTCGATCGGCGTCACCGACTTCGAGCGTCCGGCGACGACGAGCTTGATCACGCCGTCGCCGTTCTCGATCTCGTACGGCAGGTGCGCGCGGATCGCGCCGAGATCGCCGGCACCGCGGCCGATCAAGCGCTTCACGCTGTAGATCGTGTCTTTCGGCGCGTCGAGCGCCTTCGCCTCGGCGGGGCGTCCGACCACGATCGATCCATCCGCGCCGTAGCTCACGACCGAAGGCACGAGCGCGCCGCCGGCGCCGCCGATCACCGACGGCGTCCCGTCGACGACCGTCGCGACCAAGCTGTTGGTCGTGCCGAGATCGATGCCGACCACGCGTTTCTTGCACGCTTCCTTGATCTGGCTCTCGCCGGGCTCGCTGATCTGCAACAACATCTTTGTTCTCGTTTCGGCTACGCCGCGTCTTCGTCGAGCGCGGCGTCGCACTCCTCGAGGTAGCGCGCGACGTAGCGCAGCTCGATCACGAGCTGCTTCGCGCGTGCGAGATCGTTCGCGGCGAACGCGGGCGCGAGGCCCGCGACCAAGCCCGCGTGCCGCGCCTTCATCGCCTTCTCCAACCGCGCGACGTCGTCGAGCTTGCCCGCCGCGCGCGCGTCCGCGAGCTCCTCGCGCAGCTCCAGGACTTCCGACAGGAACGAGACATCGACCTTCTCGTGATCGCCGATGCCCTGCCCGGCGCGCGCGAGCAGGTACTCGGCGCGCGCGACCGGGCGCTTGAGCGTCTTGTACGCGTCGTTGAGCTCCATCGCGCGGCTCACCGCGCGCGCGCGATCCGCGGCGGGCGCGCCCGCGAAGCGATCCGGGTGCGCGTCCTTCGATCGGTCGAGGTACGCGCGCTCCAGCTCCGCCGTGTCGAGATCGAACCGAGGCTCGAGACCGAACAGAGCGAACAGGTCAGAACTGGACCGACTCTCCACAGCCACACGCGCCCTTCGCGTTCGGGTTGTTGAACTTGAAGCCGTGGCCCATCATCCCGCGCACGAAATCGAGCTGCATGCCCGCGAGGTACACGAAGCTCTTCGGATCGACGACGATCGACACGCCGTGCGCCGAGAAGACCTTGTCGGTCGGCTTCGGCTGATCGGCCCACTCGAAGACGTACGAGAAGCCCGTGCAGCCGCCGCCGCGCAGTCCGACGCGGATCGACGCCTCGGGCGTGCCGCGCTTCGCGCGCTGCTTCGCGATCTCCTCGGCGGCCGCCGCGGTGATCTCGATGCTCGTCGGCTTCGCCGGCGCCGCGGCGGCCGGGTTGAGCGTCGGTTTGCTGACCTCGGGGATGCTCATCATTTGCTTCTCGGGTTCACGACTTGGTGACCTGCTTCTTCTTGTAGTCCTCGATCGCCGCCTTGATCGCGTCCTCGGCGAGGACCGAGCAGTGGATCTTGACCGGCGGGAGGTTGAGCTCCTCGACGATCTGCGTGTTCTTGATCTGCGCGGCCTCGTCGAGGCTCATGCCCTTGATCATCTCGGTCGCGAGCGACGACGACGCGATCGCGGAGCCGCAGCCGAAGGTCTTGAACTTGGCGTCCTTGATCACGCCGTTCTCGACCTTGATCTGCAGCTTCATCACGTCGCCGCACGCGGGCGCGCCGACCAGACCGGTGCCGACGTCGTCCTCTTCCTTGCCGAAGGAGCCGACGTTGCGCGGGTTCTCGTAGTGCTCGATGACTTTGTCGGAGTACGCCATGGCTTTGGTCCTTCAGTGCGGTGTCCAGGCGATCGACGCGATGTCGACGCCGTCTTGATGCATCTCCCAGAGCGGCGACAGCTCGCGCAGGCGCTTCACGCTCTTCACGACGAGATCGATCGTGTAGTCGATCTCCTCTTCCGTGTTGAAGCGGCCGATGCCGAAGCGGATCGACGAGTGCGCGAGCTCGTCGCCGGCGCCCAGCGCGCGCAACACGTAGCTCGGCTCGAGCGACGCCGACGTGCACGCCGATCCCGACGACACCGCGACGTCCTTGAGCGCCATGAGGAGCGACTCGCCCTCGACGAACGCGAAGGAGATGTTGAGGTTGCCCGGCAGGCGGCGCTCCATCGTGCCGTTGATGTACGTCTCGGGCAGCTGCGACTGGATGCCGTGGAGCAGGCGATCGCGCAGGCGGCGCAGGCGCACCGCCTCGTCGGCCATCTCGGCCTTGGCGATCTCCGCCGCCTTGCCGAAGCCGACGATCAGCGGGACCGCGAGCGTGCCCGAGCGCATGCCGCGCTCGTGACCGCCGCCGTCGATCATCGGATCGATGCGGACGCGCGGCTTGCGGCGCACCCACAAGGCGCCGACGCCCTTCGGGCCGTACATCTTGTGCGCGCTGAGCGAGACCAGGTCGAGCTTCATCGCGTCGACGTCGATCGGCACCTTGCCGGCGGCCTGCACCGCGTCGGAGTGGAAGATGACCTTCGGGTTCTTCGCCTTGATCGCGGCGCCGATCTCGGCCATGGGCTGCACCACGCCGATCTCGTTGTTCGCCATCATGATCGAGACGAGGATCGTCTTCGGCGTGACCGCCTCGGCGACCTGCTCGGGCGTGACGATGCCGTCCTTGCCCGGCTTGAGGTACGTCACCTCGTAGCCCTCGCGCTGCAGGCGCTTGGCGCTGTCGAGGATCGCCTTGTGCTCGGTCTCGACCGTGATGATGTGGTTGCCCTGCTTCTTGTAGAAGCTCGCGATGCCCTTGAGCGCGAGGTTGTCGGCCTCGGTCGCGCCGGAGGTCAGGACGATCTCCTTGGCGTCGCCGCCGATCAGCGCGGCGATCTGTCCGCGCGCGTGATCGACCGCGGCCTCGGCCGTCCAGCCGAAGACGTGGTTGCGCGACGCCGCGTTGCCGAACTGTTCGGTGAAGAAGGGCAACATCGCCTCGAGCACGCGCGGATCGACCGGCGTCGTCGAGTGGTTGTCCATGAAGATGGGGAGCTTCATTAGTTCTCGTCCTTCATGAGCGCGCTGAGCGGGACGTCGAATTCGCGCTTCGCTTCGTGCATCGGGGGCTTGGAGAGCCCGGCGAACAAGCGCGGCGCCTCGCCCGCGTGATGACCTTCGTGATCGCATGCGCCGCACTCGGTCGGCGCGTACACCGGCGAGCACGTCTGACACGAGTCGAGGTACTCGAGCGCCTCGGTCATGTCGTTCTCGATCACTTGCAGCCGCGTGATCTGATCGCGGATCTCTTCGAGCTTCTGCTTGAAGACCGCGCGCACGCGGTCGGTGGCCTCGCGGCCCGAGCCCGCGTCCTCGAAGTCGCTGACGAAGCCCTGGATCTCGCCGAGGGTGAAGCCGATCGCCTGGAGCTTCACGATCCAGTTGATGCGATCGACCGCGTCCTGGCCGTAGAGGCGGAAGCCGCCCTCGGACCGGGACGCCGGCTGCAGCAAGCCCAGCTCCTCGTAGAGGTGCATCGCCCGGACGGTCTTCCCGACCGCCTTCGCGAGCTCGCCTACACGGAGCAGCTTGTCTTCTTGCGGCTTTGTCATCGCTCGGCTCACACTGTGACCCTCACGTTCAGGTGAGGTTCAGCTTCTGGGCGGACTATGGGCCGCGGGGTTGGGTGTGTCAATACGAATCGCACCTGCACGTGAGGGTGTACCTTCGCCCTCATGATGCGCGGGGTCGGGATGCTTTTGATCGTTGCGGCGTGCGGCGCGGCGGCGCCGCCCGAGTCGCTGCCCACGCCGCGCCTGGTCAAGGGCGAGGTCCCCCCGCCGCCGATGCCCGCGTACGGCGGCGCGCGCCGGACCGGCCGCTGCGCGATCTATCTCGCGCACGCCGACGATCGAGAGGTGCAGCGCCGCGAGGCCGCGATCCGCGCGCGGCTCCCCGCCGGCGCGACGCTCGAGCTCACCGGGTACGGCGATCGCGCGGCGCGCGTGTCGATCCCGATCGCGCGCACGCCGATGAAGAAGCCGAAACCTGCGATCGCGATCGCGCGCGCATTCGTCCGCGACACCGCCGAGATCTGGGGCGTCGCCGGGGTCCAGCTCGTGGGGCACCCGGCTCGCGTCGGTCGCGACCGCTGGGCGGTCGAGCTCGAGGTTTCACCGTTCACGGCGGTGCAGCGGGGTTTCCGTGCGGATCTGATCGTGGTGCGCGTCGACGGCCGGCGCGGCCTGCTCGAAGCCGGCTTCGTGGTCGAGCCCGCACCGTCGGCGGAGGTCTGCGACGGTCCGTTGCCGGCGCTCGATCGAGATCGCCTGCGCGCCGCCGCCCGCGGCCGGTACGCCGACGAGGACGTCGGCACGCCCGAGTGGTGGCTCTTCACGAACGAGCCCGTGGTCCGCTGGGTCGCCGCCGTGCCCGTCGGCCGCGGCATCGGCGGTACCCCGCGCGGCGTCGACCCCGCGACCCGCGAAGCCCGGATCGAGCAGATCGTGTTCGTCGATCCGGACACGTTCGAGGTCGTCGGCCACGCGCCGCCGCCGTTCAACATGCCGTACGATCCGGCGTACGAGCCCGCGAGCGATGCGCGCGTGGTCTTCGATCGATGAGCGCCGCGATCAGTTCGCGTTCGAGACGGCTTCGAACGCGCGGATCACGGTGACCTTGATCTGACCGGGGAAGGTCATCTCTTCCGAGATCTGCGACGCGATCTCCTGCGAGAGCTCGACCGTGCGGAGATCGTCGACCTGCTGCTCGCGCACGTAGACGCGCAGCTCGCGGCCGCCGAAGACGGCCTGCGCGTCGCCGACGCCCTTGTACGAGAGCCCGATCCGCTCGAGATCTTCGATCTTCGTCGAGAAGCCCTCGGTCTGCTCGCGACGCGCGCCGGGACGCGCGCCGCTCATCGCGTCGGCGGCGGCGACCAGGTACGCGTACGGCGAGTTGAACGGCTCGTCGGTGTGGTGGGCGCCGATCGCGTTCGCGACCAGCTCGCTCTCGCCGAGGCGGCGCGCGATGTCGGCGCCGATCACCGCGTGCGAGCCCTCGATCTTGTGGGTCAGCGCCTTGCCGATGTCGTGCATCAGCGTGGCGCGGCGCGCGAGCTTCTCGTCGAGGCCGAGCTCGGCGGCCATGATGCCGGCGAGGAAGCTCGACTCCACCGCGTGCAGCCACTGGTTCTGCGTGTAGCTCGTGCGGTAGTTGAGCGCGCCGACCAGCTCGACGATCTCGGGGTGCGCCTTCTGGATCTCGAGGACCTGGAACGCCTTCTTGCCGAGCGTGCGGATCTCTTGATCGACGTGCGTCTTGAACTTCTGCGACCAGTCGAGCGGCTGTCGCTTCGCGTCGGCGGCGGTCTCGGGCTTCTTGAACAGCTTGCCGAGCGCGCGGCGCGCGATCTCGCGGCCGACGCCGTCGAGGCCGTCGAGGCGGACCGCGTCGTGCTCGTCGTTGATCAAGAGCTTCACGTTCGAGACCTGCTCGAGCGCGGCGTGCAGCGCGCCGCCGTCGGCGAGGAGCAGCTCGACGATCTGCGGACCGACGCGCAGGTTCGAGACGTTGCGCTCGGTGAGGAAGTGGTTCTGGTAGCGGCCGATCGCGATCTCCATGACGCGCAGGCCTTCGCGATCGATCGCGGGATCGGCGGTCGCCTGATCGGCGAGGCGGATCTTGGCGGCGGCGGCGGCGCGCGCGTCGTCGAGCCACGCGGTCTGGAGCGCGCGCGCGACGTCCTTCGCGCTCGTGTGCGCGCGCTGCTCGAGCTCCTTGCGCAGGTCGCTCGCCTTGCGGTTGACGTCCTGCTCGAGGCCGTTCGCGCGATCGCGGCGCGACTGGAGCTCCTTGTGACGCTGATCGATCGCGGCCTCGCGCGCGTCGAGCTCGTCGCCGTCGGCGCGCACGTCGGCCTCGGCCTTCGCGATTCGCTCGCCGCGCGCGAGCTGCGCGTCGGCGGCCCGCGCGAGCTCGGCGGCCGCCGCCTCGCGAGCGGTCAGCGCCTCGGTGCGCGCGGCGGTCTCGGCGGCGGTGCGCGCGGCGCCGGCTTCGAGCTTCGCCGCCTCGAGCGCCGCGGCGGCCTTGCCGTGCGCGGTGTCGACGAGATCCTGCGCGGCACGATCTTCTTTGCCGGTCGCGACCGCGACGATCACCGCGGCGAGCGCGGCGGCGGCGGCGGCGAGGAGGATCGCGGTCAACATCGTCTCTACCGTAACACTAGAAGTCCGGAGGCATCAGCCCGCTTCCGGATCCGCCGGAGCCCGAGCCGTGGCCGTGATGGCCGCCGTGGTGGGTCGACGATCCGGAGCCCGCGTTGGTCGGCGTGCCGCCGTTGGTCGGCGCCGGCTCGAGATCGATCGTGATCGATTGGTCCTCGGTCACCACGATCTTCTTCGTCTTGTCCTTCATGCCCGTCTTCTTGAAGACGAGGGCCATCTCCTTGCCATCGGCGGGCACCGTGAGCTTGAGCTTGGTCTTGCCGAGCGACTTGCCGGTGCCGTCGAAGACGTCGGCGCCGGTCGGGCTCGTGTCGATCGTGAGCGTCGCGGTCTTCGGCGCCTGCGGCGCGGGCGCGGCGTCGGGCGGCGCCGCATCGATCGACGTCGTCGCGACCGCGGTCGCGGCATCGACCGGCGCACCCGCGTCGGGCGCCGCAGCCTTCGCCGCGGTGCCCGTGCCCGCCCCCGTGCCCTTGCCCTTGCCCGGCGCGGATCCCGATGCCGATCCCGATGCCGATGCCGATCCCGATCCCGAATCATCCGAGCTATGCGTCGCGACGGCGATCCCCGCCCCCGCTCCGCCCATCGCCACCACCGCGATCACGATGAACGGCCACACCTTCCGCGGCGGCCGATCCTTGTACCCGGGCGGCGTGCCGATCACCATCGTCGAGTTCAGCGGCACCGCCGGCGCCACCATCCCCGGCGCCGCCGACACCCGCCGCATCGCCGCGATCTGCTGCGACGTCGTCGCGTCCATCCCGGGCGGCGCGGGCGCCGCGGGCATCGCGCTGGTCGCGGCGAACGCGACGTCGTGGCCCGGGCCCGCGATCATCGACGGCGGCGGCGCGCGCAGCGGCAGGTTCGACGGACCCGGCGGCGCCCCGCCGGGCATCTGCTTCGGATCGTCCAAGAACAGCGTGCGCGCCTGCGCGCTCGCCGACGGGATCGCGGCCGGCATCACCGGCGGCGACGTCGCGAGGTAGCGATCGGGATCGAGCAGCGCTTGCTGCACCGCCGCCATCGTCGGGAAGCGCGCGTCGGGGCTCTTCGCGAGGCAGCGCAGGATGATCTGCTCGACCGCCGGCGGGATGTGCGGGTTGATCCCGCGCGGCGACGGCGGCGCGTGCATCACCTGCTTGATCAGGATCTCGCCCATCGACTGGCCGTCGAACGGCACCTGCCCGCACAGCATCTGGAACAGCAGCACGCCGAGCGCGTAGATGTCGGTGCGATGATCGATGTCGCGCTTCGACTCGCACGCCTCGGGCGACATGTACTGCGGCGTGCCGAGCACGACGCCGGCGGCGGTCAGGTTGGTCGCGCCGTCGCCCATGAACATCTTCGCGAGCCCGAAGTCGAGGATCTTCACGAAGTCGGGATCGCCGACCCGCATCGTCAGCATGACGTTGTCGGGCTTGAGATCGCGGTGGATGATGCCCGCCGCGTGCGCGGCGCCGAGCGCGCCCGCGATCTGCGCGCCGACGTGCATCGTGCGCACGACGTCGAACACGCGATCCGCGGTGAGCACCTGCGCGAGGGTCCGCCCCTCCAGGTACTCCATGATGAAGAAGTAGTCGCCCTCGGGCGATTGCCCGAAGTCGTGGATCTCCACGATGTGCTCGTTGCCGATCTTGTTGACCGCGCGCGCCTCGTTGAAGAAGCGGCTGATCACCTCGCGGTTGCCGGCGAGCTCCTTGTGGATGACCTTGAGCGCGACGCGCTTGCCGATCAGCGGGTGCTCGGCGAGATAGACCGCCCCCATGCCGCCGGTACCCAGCTTCTGCAGGACGCGATAGTTCCCGATGAATTGCCCCGGCTCGACGGCCACTGGCGGCGAGTGTAACGCGACTGCTGTCTCAGGCGCCCGCGCAGAACTGCACGTAGTCGATCAGCTCGATCTTCGAGCGATCGACGCCGTCGCCGCAGGTCGGGCACTTCGGATCGCGGCGCAGCTTCAGCTCGCGGAACTTGGTCTTGAGCGCGTCGAAGACGAGCAAGCGGCCGGCGAGAGATTCGCCGAGCCCGAGCAGGAGCTTCACGGTCTCGTTCGCCTGCAGGACGCCCATGATGCCGGGCAGGACGCCGAGCACGCCGGCCTCCGAGCACGACGGCGCCTCCTCGGGCGGCGGCGGCTCCGGATACAAGCATCGGTAGCAAGGGCTGCCGTTCGCCGGGAAGACCGTCATCTGCCCTTCGAAGCGGAAGATCGACGAGTGCACGACCGGCTTCCCGAGCTTGAGCGCGGCGTCGTTGACCAGGTAGCGGGTCTGGAAGTTGTCGGCGCCGTCGACGATCACGTCGTAGCGCGCGAGCACGTCCATCACGTTCGACGAGTCGAGCCGCGTCTTGTGCTTGTCCACCTTCACGTCGGGGTTGAGGCCCTTGAGCGTCTTCTCGGCGCTGTCGACCTTGTGCGTGCCGACGCGATCGACGTTGTGCAGGATCTGGCGCTGCAGGTTGGTCGCGTCGACCACGTCGTCGTCGATCACGCCGATGCGGCCGATGCCCGCCGCCGCGAGGTACATCGACGACGGCGAGCCGAGCCCGCCCGCGCCGATGCAGAGCACCGCGGACTCGAGCAGCTTGATCTGTCCCTTCACGCCGATCTCGGGCAGGAGCGTGTGCCGCGAGTAGCGCTGCTCTTGCTCGCGCGTGAGGACGGTGGGCGCCTTCCACGGCAGGCCGGAGCGCTTCCACGCGGTGAAGCCGCCCGCCATCGAGACGACGTTCGTGTAGCCGAGCTCCGCGAGCGAGCGCGCGCCGAGCACCGAGCGGTTGCCGCTCGCGCAGTAGAGGACGACCAGCTCGTCCTTCTTGGGCGCGGCGTCCTCGATCTTCTGCTCGAGGAACCCGCGCGGGATCCAGGTCGCGCCGGGGATGTAGCCCTGGACGTACTCGTCCTGCT
>Ga0310810_10011812_pt1 | contig 10218 bp, 12 predicted proteins | sample NCmetagenome_FD_207641 | JGI IMG/M metagenome (GOLD analysis project Ga0310810, IMG submission 207641) | Soil microbial communities from experimental microcosm in Duke University, North Carolina, United States - NC | ecosystem: Engineered > Artificial ecosystem > Soil microcosm > Unclassified ...
GCCACATCGTAAAACCCAACACAGAGGAACAGAGGAAACAGAGGCGGCGATTTTTTCGATTGTCATCCCGTGCGGCCGTCTCTTGGCCGCGAGGGATATGCATTTCTGCCTGCGGCGCTCGGTCCGGTGACGTTTAGACAAACGTTGCCGCCGGACCAGAAAGAGAAATCCTCTGCGTCCTCTGTTCCACTGTGTTGGGTTTTGCCTTTAATCTGCCGCCGCCGGCTCGATCGCGTGATACCGGCCGACGCGCATGGCGCGCTCTCGTGCTTCCTTGGCGCGCCGAACCTGCATTGCCCAAAGCGACGCTCCCAGTACCACCAGCGCGCACACTTCGACGAACACTTTCTCTCCGTCGAAGTAATCGATAGCCGCGCCGTTGAGGTTGGGATCGGTCAGCAGCCCGTGCATGAACAACAGCGCCGCCGCCGGATAGACGAGGAAGTGCAACAGCTTCCACAGCCGCCGTCCGAGCTTGACCCGCGCGTACGACGTGATCACAACGATCGCCAGCGCATACAGCGCGACGGCGCCGAGCGTGTTCTCCAGCGGCTGCTTCGGCGACCAGAGAGGGAAGACGATGTCGATCACGCGGAATCGCACCTGCGTTCCGAACAGCAGGATCACCGGATGCAGCAGCGTCGCCGCCAGAACGCCGTAGCCGGTCCAGTTGTGCAGGGCGAAGATGTTGAAGCGCCGCCGCGGCCAGTAGCGCACCGGGCTGTAGCGGACAGCAATCAGCAGCCCGAGGCAGATGTTCACCGTCGCGAGAAACATCGCGACGAGCCCCACATCCGCGCACAAGTCAATTGCCGACACGCCGACCGCCTCACCCTAACCTTCGCATAGACGCCCGGCGGGCGGGGACGGTTTACAAATTTTTACGCGGGTAGCTTCCGGTAGAATCTCTGCCCATCGGCGAGGTCTCATGGCGACACCCAACTTGCAACCCGCTCCGTCGCGCCGTATCGGCCGCACCATTCTTGCCGTGATCGCGGGCATCCTGACCGGTGCTCTGCTGTCGATCGGTACGGATCTTGTGATGGTCGCGCTGGGATTCATCCCGCCGCTCGGACAGCCTGGTGTGACGAGCGGCGCGCTGGTCGTGGCGACAATCTATCGAACTCTTTTCGGCATTCTCGGAAGCTACATCGCCGCCAGACTTGCGCCCAGCCGGCCGATGGCTCACGCCATGGCTCTTGGCATCCTGGGCTTCATCGCGAGCACTGCCGGTGCAGCCGCCACCTGGAATCACCAGCCGCCGCTCGGACCGCATTGGTATCCGGTTGCGCTTGTCGTTCTCGCCCTGCCGACGGCGTGGCTGGGCGGCAAATTGCGCGTCATGCAGGGCTAGGCGCAGCTTTCTATCCCCACCTGCAGTGTTCGTGCCCGGTCCTGAAGCGCAGCCGGAAGGAAGGGTTCGTGCTGCGGCTATTCTTTTCGCGAAGTGTTCCACATCACGCTGACGATCCACCAGCGGCTGTCGTCGAAGATGAGCTGGATGCTGTTGCTGCCGCGTTTGAACGCCGGGCCGTCGGGCGCGCGCCGCGACTCGTAGGAACTCAGCACGTGGGCGATCGGTCCGAATGTTTCCGTCTTGCGCTGGACTTCCAGTTCCCAGAAATCTTCCGTGGCAAAGATAGGTTCGACCCGCTGGATGTACTCCTCTGGAGATAGCAATCGCGGCCGCGCCGGCTCGCCCGGAATCGAGATCACTGGAATCAATCGCGCTCCCGGCAGATAGAGATTGCGGAAGCGTTTCCAGTCACGCGGCTCCGCGGCCGGGCCGGAGATCACTTCGTACATCGCATGGATGATGGTGTCGAGAGTGGTGACATCGGACGAATACGCGGAAAGATTGACCATGAGGATTAACTGTTCTTCTGAAAATGCTGCAAGATCGCTTCCGCCTGCGCCTTATTCACCACCGCCGCCAGCGCGGCTGCGTCGGCCTGCTGGACGGCGCGGAGTGAGCCGAAGTGTTCGAGCAGGCGCTGGCGCGTCCTCGCGCCGATGCCCGGAATCTCCAGCAGCTCAGAACTTCTGTCGCGCATCTGGCGGCGCTTGCGATGGAACGTCACAGCGAAGCGGTGCGCTTCGTCGCGGATCACCTGCACCAGGTGCAGCACGGGCGAATGGTGGTCGAGCACGACGGGATCGTCCTCCTGCCCAAGCACGTAGATGATCTCCTCGCGCTTGGCGATCGATGCCAGCGGCTGGTTGACGATGCCGATCTGCTCCAGCGCCTCGGCCGCGGCATGCAGCTGTCCCACGCCGCCGTCGATCAGCACCAGCGATGGCATCTTGCCTTTTTCTTCCTGCACGCGCTTGTAGCGACGCCCGACCACCTCGCGCATCGACGCGAAGTCGTCCACGCCCATCACGCCCTTGATGATGAACTTGCGGTAGTCGGACTTCTTCATCTTGCCGTCTTCCCATACCACCATCGACGCCACCGTCTCGGCGCCCTGGATGTGCGAGATGTCGAAGCACTCGATCCGCCGCGGCAACTCCAGCAATGCGAGTTCGTCCTGCAGCGACTCCTGGATCTGCTTCATCTGGGGCTTCATCACGCGGAAGCGCTGGTCGAACGATTGTTTCGCATTCTTCGCCGCCAGGTCGATGAGCGACCGTTTCTCGCCACGCTGCGGCACGACGATCTGCACCTTCGCCTCGCGCTTCTCCGCCAGCAACTCTTCCAGCGTCACCCGGTCTTCGAAGTCCACGGGCACGTAGATCGTTCGCGGCACGTATTGCTGGTCGATGTAAATCTGCTTCAGCAGGGCAGAGAAGAAGACCGACGGCGCAAACGACGCGTCGTGTCCTTCGTGTGAACCTTCGTGCCCTTCGTGTTGTGCTTTTTCTTCCTCGACCTCAAAGCCGAAGTCGGGCAGGTCTTCCCAGAAGAATTCTCGCCGGTCGAGCACCTTGCCGCCGCGCATGTGGAACAAGTTGACCGCGATCATGCGGTTCTCGAGGTGATAGCCGAACACGTCGGCGTCGTCGCCGCCGACTTCCGCAATCCGCTGCCGCTCTTCGAGTTGATCGACCGTCGAGATCAAATCCCGATACTTCGCCGCGAGCTCGTACTGCTGCTGCTCGGCGGCGGCGTCCATGCGCACGCGCAATGACTTCTGCAAATCCGAGTGCCTGCCTTCGAGGAGCGCGCGCACGTCCTGCACAGCTTCGCCATACGCTTGGGGCGTGGTGAGCCCCGCCACACACGGGCCGAGGCATCGCTTGATGTAGTACTGCAGGCACGGACGCGAATGCGTGCGCGTCAGGTCCACCGTGCACGATGGCACCAGGAAGTGCCGATGAATCAGGTCGACGGTTCGGTACGCCAAGCTGGTGGGGAAGTACGGTCCGAAGTACTGCGAACCGTCCCGCCGCAGCCGCCGCGTCACATAGACGCGCGGATATCTCTCCGCCCGCGTCAACTTGATGTACGGATAGGTCTTGTCGTCGCGCAGCAGGATGTTGAAGCGCGGCTTCTTCTGCTTGATCAGATTGTTTTCGAGCGCCAGTGCCTCGCGCTCGTTGTCGACCACGATGTAATCGACGTCGACCGCCTCGCGGATCAGCGAGCCGGTCTTCGCGTCGGCGAGTTTGTCTTCGAGGAAATACTGCCGCACCCGCGCCCGCAAGCTCTTCGCCTTGCCGACATAGATCACCTCGCCCTCGGCGTTCTTGTACAGATACACGCCGGGCTGGAAGGGAATGCTGCGGATTTTGGCCTGAAGATCCATAAAAACAAAACCTAACGCAGAGGACACGGAGGACGCAGAGGATTTTCTATTCTGTCATCCTGAGGAGCGGCAGCGACGAAGGATCCCTATGCCGCCTCGGCCGACGACAACGCCTGCGAGCTTCTCGACCGGCCTCGGATTGACGCCAGGGGAAGCTCCCTCATTAGATTACCGCGTCCACGGCTTCGGCTCAGACACCGAGCCCCGGGCTTCTGGGGAGCGAGGCCAGAAGTCCCGGGGCCAAGTGCCTGACCGATAGTCTGCAACTGAAAACTGGTTCACCTACACCGCGCTACCGCGTATGCAATCGCCATCGCCGTGCCGATCATCCCGCCGAAATATGCAACCACAGCGACCATGATGAGTTCGATGTGACTCAATCGCATATGCATCTCCTGGCAACTAGCCACTGACCACTGCTTTACTGCGGCCTCGGCACATCCGCCGCCGCCAGTCCGGCGGTAATGGTTTTCAGCTGCCGGCGGTAGTCATCGAACGCGGCGCGGCCCTTGGGTGTGAGCTTCACCAGCGTGTGCGGAATCTTGCCTTTGAAGCTCTTCACGATCTCGGCGTACGCGGCCTCTTCCAGCTTGGCGAGGTGGCTCGACAGGTTTCCCTTGCTCATGCCTGTCTCGTTCAGCAGGTAGAGGAAGTCCGCGCCTTCCACTCCGTACAGCAGCGCTGCGATCAGCATCCTGCCGGGCTCGTGCAGGACGCGGTCAACGCCGCTGATCGCCTTCAGCTCGTAGTTCACAGCTGCTCTCCCGCCGGCCGCGGATGCTGCCTCAGGTACGAGCGCAATCGCAACAGCCCGTCGACCAGGCAGACGAACGCGTACGCCAGCAACAGCACGCCGCTGCACGTCGCGACGCGAAAGTTGAACACGAACGACGCCACCGCTGCCGCCAGGACCACCCACGACAGCGCGAATAGTCGCATCGCGCGGATCCTCCAGGCCATGAGCACCATGGCCAGGAACATGATGATGCCCAGCCCGAGCGCGCCCCACTGTGCAACCGAGCGCGATCCCTGCGAGAAAAGCAGCCCGATGGAGTACCCGAGTAGGGACCCCAGTGCGATGTGGATGAGGTTCCATTTAGACCTGGGCTTCTTCAGTTCCACGTAGCCGGTGCGGGGAACGCTTACTCGTTCCTTCCATCCGCGAATCGCGCGCCGCAGCACGAACGGCATCGCACCCATCGACACGAGGATCAGCACCAGTCGCAACTGTGCCGTCATCGCACCCGGAAACATCGCCGGGACGACAACGATCGCTCCCCAAAGCAGCCAGAAGCTGCCGAGCACGATCTCCACGATTCCGTCCGCCATCCAGGCGCGGTTGTGGCGCGTGAGCGCGTCTTCCATATCGTTCGACATAGCTGCGGTGCCATTTGCATTCAGTTGGTCGTTCATCGTTCTTCTCCCGCCGGCGCCGGGTGCGCCTTGAGATAGCCGCGCAGCGTCAGGAGCCCGTCGATGAGGCATACGGCGCCCGCAACAAACCAGATCACGCCGTAAGACAGCCCAATCTCGAGACGCATGGCTGTCGTGATCAGCGCCGCTACCGCAATGATCGGTGCGAGCATCGCCAGTCGTGCAGCGCGCATTCTCCACGCCACATGCACCAGGCTGCCGGACGCGACCATGCCGACGGCAATCGGCATCCAGCCGCGCAGAAAGCTACCGCTGCGCGCTGCCAGCACGACGCCGAAAGCCATCATGCCGAAAAGGCTAATGGACGCGATCTTTACCGCCATGCTTGGCCTGCGCGGCTCGACGTAGCCGGTGCGAGGATAGGTAACGCGCTCTTTCCAACGACGAATGACGCGCGGCATCACGAACGGCATCAGCAGTCCTATCGCGATCGTGCCGTAGATAAACACAGCCGCCAGGTCGCGGAACTCGCGTTGGTCTCGGAGCAGCTCCGCCGCCAATATGCCGAACGAGACCAGCAACCAGACTCCGCCGATCACAGTCTCGGGGATGCCGTCGATGTACCAATAACGCGTCGGTTGATTGATTGTTTCTTCGATATGAACTTCGTTCACGCTCGTCATCGAACTCTCCCTGGGCAAATGCCCGGAGCCCTTTACAGCTGTTCTTCCGCCGGCAGCGGATGCTGGCGCTTGTATTCATGCAACCGCAGGCCGCCGTCGGTTACGCAGACCACGCCGGCCGCGAGGAAGACGTAGATCATTTGCGATTCGTGTGGCACTTGCGCGACCGTCACGGCAATTCCTGCCGCCAGCACCAGCCAGCACAGGATGGCCAGCCGAACCGAGCGCATGCGCCAGGCGAGTTGCAGCAGCGTCAGCGAGATCAGGAAACCGACGCCCATGCCCATCCAATCGGGAAGGGCATGGTGTCCGCCGAAGCGGACCATCAGGACCACGCCGATGGCCAGGAAAGCGGCGGTAATCACGAGCGTCAGCCGCATCCTTCCGCTCGGCGGCCGAAACTGCACGTACCCGCCGCGCGGAAACGTTGCGCGTTCCTTCCAGCGCCGTACCGCGAAATCCATAAAGGCCGGCGCCGCCAACACGCCCATGATCGAAATAAAACTGCGGAATTTGGCGAGCGTAGGAATCGCGATCGGCAGCAGCACGATGATTCCCCACAGCAGCCAGAACCCTCCAATTGCGATCTCGGGGATGCCGTCTTCGTTCCAGTAGCGCTTGGAGCGGTTCATGGCGTCGCGAACCAGCTCGGGTGAAACCGGGGATGGATTAGTCATGACGGACTCCAGGGAAGCCAAAATTTTCCGGTCGCCTTCGAATGGATAGCCGAAGTCTGCGAACTGGTTTGCATTACAAACTAGTATGGATTTCTTGTCAAGGGCAATCGGAGGCGGTTAAGAATTTCGTCTGGCGACGTTCCAAATTGGGAATCGACGGCCCGGTACACGACATACGTCTGCGACGGTCGCGGCCCCGCGTTGGTAAAACTTACGTCTGCTGTGGCGGAATCGCAGGGTGGCGGGACATGGCCAGCCAGAGGCGCCGGCTGCGTCGACCCGATAAGTCTCTAATTTCGTTGAACTTAAGAAATCTGCCCGTCACGACGCCATTGGCATGCGCCGTGCAAATCCACAGGACAAGTACCGGGCGCCCCGGCCGTCATTGTTCGCCGCGCAAGCCCGACGCCGACGGATTCCGCAGGATTGGGATCCGCAAAGTTCAAAGGAGCCTCCCCCATGATCCGTACTCCCTTAGCACTGGCGTTGATTGCCAGCCTCGGTGTCAGCGTAGGCTGCACGTCGAAGAAGTACGTTCGCCAGCAGACCACTCCGATTATCGAAAAGACCAACGAACTCGACGACCTGACCGCGAAGAACACGAACTCGATCAAGGACGTCGACAAGCGCGCGCAAGCGGGCATCGAGGACGTGAACCAGCGCGCCTCGGCTGCCGATCAGAAGGCGCAGGCCGCCGGACAGCAGGCGTCGCAGGCGCAGGAACTGGCCTCGAAGGCCGCAACCGGCGTCGACACGCTGCGCAGCCAGGTGGCGAACCTCGACAGCTATAAGGCCAAGGTCGAAACTTCGGTGCACTTTGCCTTCAACAAGGACGTGCTCTCGAAGAAGGCCAAGGAAGCGCTGGACCAGCTGATCGCCGAGCTGCCGAACGCGAAGCATTACATCGTCACGGTGGAAGGCGGAGCCGACTCCGTGGGCGACAAGAACTACAACTACGATCTCAGCGAACGCCGCGCCCAGGCGGTGATCCAGTACCTGGCGTCGAATGGGAGCATCCCGGCGCGCAAGATCTTTCTCATTGGTTTGGGTGAGGACAAACCGGTCGCCGAAAACAAGACTTCGGAAGGCCGCGCGCAAAACCGCCGAGTTGACGTGCGCTTGATGGTCAACTCACTCGAAGAAAACCAGACGGCGAGCGCTTCCCCCAGCACTACGCCGCAACCCCAGCAATAAGCTCTCTGCTCCGGTCCTCCGCAAGGGGGACCTACCCCCAGAGCACCCGATGGCGCCTCCTGACCCGAGGCGCCTTTTTTTATTGCAGATTGAGGATTGCAGGTTGCAGATTGAAAACCCAGTGACAGCCGATCAATTCTGCAATCTGCATCTCGTATTCTGAAATCGCGAGCGCGAATTTTTTCTGCAAGTTCGTCCCGGCGACGCGATCTGATATCAAGAAAAGACGACGATACCCCCTCTCACAACACAGCCCAGGGCAGAAGCCCTGGGCTGATCGCCATAAGGCGTAAAATATGGACAAGATGTTGCGCCGTCTGATCCTGATTTTGCTGCTTTCGGCCGCCTCTCTAGCGGTGGCGCAGTCGTCGGCGCCGGACGCGCCTGTGCCGCAGCCCGACGCCGGCAAGCAGCCCGCCCAGACGCAGCCGAAGCCCGCAGCGCAGCCCGATCCCGCCGATCCCAGCTCGCGTCCCGACTGGAAGCCCAGCGGCGAAGAGGGCTACGAGAAGAAGAGCATGGGGCAGCGCATGAAGGACACGATATCGACGCCTCCGTGCGTGAGCGTTGGCGGCGGCGCCTGCCACCAATTGCCGAAGAAGGGCGGCAAAGGTACGGAGACATCGCAGGGCCCCGGGCCGAACCAGAAGCCTCCGCGATCGGACGAGGACACGCGCTCGCTCAATACCGATGGCGAGAGCTCAAGCCGCTCAGGCGTCATCGATCTTTCTCCTCCGAAGGACGACGCCAGGAACCATCCGGAGAGTGCAATCGGGAATAAGCCGCCTCCGGCCGATGTCTCGGAGATGAAGAAGTGGGACCCGCATCGCGCGGCCAAGAGCTTTGAAGTCGGCGACTTCTACTTCAAAAAGCAAAACTGGATGGCCGCCGAGAGCCGCTACCAGGAAGCGCTCGAGTACAAAGACAACTTCGCCGAGGCGATGTTCAAGCTGGCGGTGACGGAAGAGAAGCTGCAGCGTCCCGACGAGGCGCTCAGGTATTACGCGATGTATCTGGAGACGTTGCCCGGCGGCGATCACGCAGAGGAAGCGCAGGCGGCGGTGCAGCGGCTGGGCGGAGCGACGGCGAAGAAAGATTAGGTTTTCTGGCGGCTCGGACTCGCGTCCTCGCGAGTGTCAATCGTCCCTGAAGGGACTCACCATCATAATTTGCCACTTACCCACCACTGCGTCGTCCGCTTCGCGGACTCCTTGTGGTGGGCTACTTTCAATTGCCCGCTGACGCGGGCTGCGTGTCAATCACGCGAATTGAAGATCGCGTTTGGAAAAGCCTACCGGCAGCATGTCAGACGGAAGCCGCTGGTGATCCTTCGTCGCGCTTCGCGCTCCTCAGGATGACAATCTCGAAAGTGAGCCAGATCGTTAGCGAGAGCTATTCCTCGCGGATGAAGGTGTTCTTGGTGGCGTCGACGTCGACGACGAGTGATGCGTTCATGCGGCTGGTGCCGTAGATCACGTGCCAAACGAGCTGCGTTTTGCGCGGATCCCAGTCGAGCAGGTACTGGACGGGAGTCTTGGGGTCTTTCTTGAGCTGTTTGTCGCCGCCATGCTTGTTGGCGGTGGTGAGCGCCTCGTCGGAATCGATCTTGAGGTAGTTCAGATCGAACGGAGTGGTCGAGGAATTGGAGGCGGTCCACGAGTCTTCGGTGCCGTGGGAGACGCCGCGGTCGATGTCGGAGGCTGCACTGCCCGACCAGGCGAAGGGCTGCATCTTCGACCGCCCGGGCGAGGCGAACACGACGCGCCAGATGGCGGACTTGCCGTCGCGTCCGTCGGCGTCGCTGGTCGACTGCGATTCGATGCGCACCGGCTTGGCGTCGGCAAAGGAGCCGCGGCCGGCGGGATACATCTTCTGGAACGCTTCGCGGCCGGTGATCTTCTCGGTGGTCTTCGGCGCGGAGGCCTTTTCCGGCGCCTTCGTCTCCGAAGACTTCGGCGCAGTGGAACTGCTGCACGAGCAAAAAAGCAGAATCCCGAAGACGAAAAAGACAATCGTAAATCTAGTCATGAGTGCCTCGTGGCGCGCACAACGCGCGCCGCCATCGTAATCAGAACCCTGCATTGTAATGGATGCGCTTTTGCAGGCGACGGCTGTCGGCAGCGAGGAGGTCAGATGCTCGAGGTGAAGCTGAGCGATCTTGTCGATTACACCGATTGGGAACGGGAACAGTGGCGCAACTGGTTCGGCAAGAACGGCGACGGGCCTCTCAAGATCAGTGCCGGGCCGCACGGCGATGGACGCTTCCAGACGGTCGGCGACGTCATCAAGCACATCTTCTCGGCGGAAAAGCGCTATGTCGAACGGCTGTCCGGCAGGCCGTTGCCCGACACGTCGGCTTGGCCGTCGGATCATGCAGCGAGCCTGTTTGAGATCGGCGCGGAAACGCGGCAGGGCCTGAAGAAGTTCGTGGACACATTTCCGGCTGACCAGTGGGACGTGCCTCAGGAGTTCACGCTCATGAACAGCTATCTGAAAGCGACGCCGCGAAAGATTATCGTTCACGTCCTCATGCACGAGATC
>Ga0310810_10011813_pt1 | contig 10217 bp, 8 predicted proteins | sample NCmetagenome_FD_207641 | JGI IMG/M metagenome (GOLD analysis project Ga0310810, IMG submission 207641) | Soil microbial communities from experimental microcosm in Duke University, North Carolina, United States - NC | ecosystem: Engineered > Artificial ecosystem > Soil microcosm > Unclassified ...
CAGTCAATGGTAGCGGTGAAGTTGAGCTCCAGGCCAGCCGTCGCGTTCGTGTTGCCGACGCCGCCAAGCTCGTACGCGGCGCAGATGACTGTGAGCAGCGTGCTGTTAAAGTCGCAGGTGGCAGCACCCGTCTGGAAGTGCGTGCCCTCCGGCGCATTGGTCGGATCGATAGTGAGCGCGGTCTGTGGCCCCGATAGCGAGCGAGGTACCGAGACCGGGCCCGTCGTCGTGCTGTCGCTGCAAGCGGCAAGTGCAAGGACGAGTGGTGGCAGGAGTGCGAGGCGTTTCATAGTTGTCTCCTTCGGCGTGTTCCAGCTACGAATATTCCGGACGTGCACTAGGAAGGGAGCTCGACAAACCCGTTCGAGGCCGCGCGGTCGCTCATGGCTCTCGAGATGCGATCACGGGTCCGCCGCCGTGCGAACCGGCCTCGCGCCGAGGGTATCCGCATCACGAAGCGCGCGAACCTCATCTGCGGCGGAGAGGGGCCGTCAGGATATCGTGGCGCGAGCCGGGGGCGGGCGCGCCCCTCCGGTGGGAGATGCGAGGACGACGATGAACGCACCGCGGCCGCGGTGGCGAATGAGCGGGGCTCGGCATCGGCAGCTCCAGGCGCGCTCGCACTGATCGGAAACCGGGCGTCCACTTCCGCTCCGGTCGCATGCGAGCGCAATACGGCTAGAGGAGATATCGAACAACAACATCCCCAGTCCCTCATCCGCAACGCCGCCAGCCTCGCACTGCCGTCCGTAGTTGCAACGTGCGTCGGCACGAGCTCTTCACGAGAGGACCTAGCGTTGGCATCTCGTCGGAGGTGGCGCTGCTATCGTACGCTTCCCAACAAATCGCGCATGGGGAGAATTGCCTAGACGCGTTACTGACGTTAGGCACCTAACACCGCCCGAGCCCGCCACCTCGATGTAGTGCGGGCTCCTGTGTGTTCCGCCCGCATGAGTCGCCGCTCGCCTGAAGCGACAGGCCTCTCCACCACGCACGATGAGCGAACGCAGCCATTGCGAGCGGTGCCGGAGCCACGAGCGGCGGTGTGCGCTGCTGATGCGCCTGGCATCGCGGTCAGCCATGCGCCGAATGGCATGTTGATAACGGGCGCCCGGCTGCCTAACGTGTTTTTTTCGTTCGCCGCGGCCGGCCGCAGCAGTTCTGACGAAGACGGACTCAGCGAACGCCGCGGTCGCAGAACCAGGGGGCCTCGCCTCCGCCGCGACGTCGCACGCGACGCGCCACGCCGAGGGTGGTTGCGGCGCACCCCTCGAGACCCGGGGGCCAACCATGAGCGTGAAGGATTACGCTAACGCCGGCACCGCCAGGATGGCCGCGCGTCTGGCGATGCGTGGGCCTGGTACCGTGAACCTCGAGCTTTCGGTCAACGGCACGGCGCAACTCGTGTCCGTCGAGCCGCGCGTCAGCCTCCTCGATCTCCTTCGTGAGCAGCTGGATCTCACCGGCACGACGAAGGGGTGTGACCACGGCACCTGCGGCGCGTGCACAGTCTGGGTCGATGGCCGGCGCGTCCTGTCGTGCCTAACGCTTGCGATCACGTGCGAAGACCGTGGGATCACGACCACCGAGAGCCTGGCCAAGGGCGCAGCGGTGCATCCCATGCAGCAGGCGTTCATCACCCACGACGCGTTCCAGTGCGGCTACTGCACACCGGGCCAGATCATGTCCGCGGTGGCGCTGCCGGACGAGGGCCACGCCTCGAACGACGCGGAGATCCGCGAGTGGATGCGCGGTAACATCTGCCGTTGTGCGGTCTACCCGAACATCCGCGCTGCGATCCGCCAGGTCCGCGACGCGGCTGGAGCACACCACAATGCGGCCGTTAAGCCGTTAGAGCCTAACGCTGGGTTCGATCTTGGGCAGCGTCTCCGTCCAGCGCCCGTCACTCGGTTGCCGAGAGCCACCGTAGCGCCTCGTCGACGTTGTAGAACGGCTCGACGGCCGCGCCGGCTTCGGCGCTCAGCACGGAGAACTGCCGCGTCGTGCCGCACTGAACCAGGCATCGAAAGGTCCAGGACGACCACGTCGGGCAACACCTGATGGCGCGACTCGGGGAAGGCATCGAACACCGACCGGCCGAGAAGCTCCCGGCGGCCGACTACACCGTAGTAGGCCTCGTTCACGAACTCGTAGACCAAGTTCGCGCCGCGGAACACGGCAAAGAACGACGGCGCAACACGAGATACCTCGGCCAGCCGCGCTCCGTCCCGTCGCCAGGCTTCCCCTCAGTCGTTCGCGCTTTGGCGTGTGTGCATGGCCGAACCATTCCGATGCGGCATCATCGACGCGGACCGTGATCCGCAAGCATGTCGCGTCACACTGTCGATCGGATTGCCAACGAGTACGATGGCCATCCAAGACGTCCAGCACGTTAGGCACGAGCCACCGTCTCGAGGAAGAGCAGACGCGGGGGCGGCTCGCAAGCCGGGTCTATCCGAAGATGTACACTGCTCATGGCGCGCCTCGATCCCTACAGTGACACGTCGTACGAACATCGTGGCAAGAGACCCGGGCTCCATACAACCGTGGCTGGCATCGCGTGAGGCGTGACCTTTGCGGGACAGCGATAACCCCATGCGCGTCGCCAATAAGCCAGCGTCAGAGAGCTCGCCGGGTACGCATCGACCCATCGAGCGGCCTCTATTCGAGCCTCCACGGATCCGAAGCGAGGAGGAAGGGAAGCGTCCGACCTCATGGCTCGAGTTCTTCTTCGACCTCGTGTTCGTGGTCGCGGTCGACCAGCTCGCCCGACGGCTCCAGCATGGCGTCACCGGCCACGGGGCGATCGTCTATCTCGCCCTGTACGGGCCCGTCTGGTGGGCGTGGGTGGGATTCGTCCTCTACACGGACCGGTTCGGCACCGACGACCTCAGCGACCGGTTCATGACGTTGCTCCAGATCGGCGCGGTGCTGGTCATCGCCGCTGCCGCGACACAGGCGACGTCGGGTCGCGCGCCGGCATTCGCCATTGCCTATGGCGTGTTCCGGCTCATCCTCGCGATGCGCTATGCCATGGCCGCCCACTACGTGCGCGAGGCGCGGCGTGAATGCCGCCGCCAATCGATCGGCTTTGCGCTGGCCGCCCTCATCTGGATCGCGTCGGCCGCGGTGTCGGCGCCCTGGTGCTTCTGGATGTGGGGAGTGGGATTCGGCGTCGACCTGCTAACGCCCTTCGCCTCCCGCCGCATGCACGAGATCGTGCCGCCCGATCCGGACCACATCGAGGAACGGTTCGGCACGTTCATCAACATCAGTCTCGGCGAGGGGTTCGTGGCCCTGGTCGACGCGATGCGGGACCAGCCCTGGTCCGGCGCGCCACTCATGGTGGCGGCACTCTCACTACTCATCGGGTTCTCGATCTGGTGGGGCTTCTTCGACGCGCTGGATCAAGCGCCGATCGCCGAGGTGCGCGCGCGCCATCGGACCGGCCCCTACAAGATCTGGGTCTTCGCGCAGCTTCCGCTCGCGGCGGGGGTCGCCGCAGTGGGCATCGCGGTGGGGAATCTGGCGCGCGACGCGGATGCGCACGTGCTCGACGATTCATTGCGGTGGCTAGTGTGCGGGATGGTCGCGCTGTGTTACATCGCGCACGCCGTCATGCACATCGCCTACGCGAAGGCTGGCGCGGGACAGCGCGCGTGGCTCATCGTCGCGCGCAAGACTCCCACGATCGCCGCCGCGCTGCTCCTCGGCGCCTTGGGTGCAGGATTGTCCTCAGTGGTGGTCGCGGGGCTGCTCGCCAGCGCCGCGGGCGCGCAGGTCGTCTGGAACATCTGGGACCGCGCACATGCCGACGCGCGCAGCGGCGAGGACCCAGGGCCGGGGCTCGCGCACGAGCATCGCCCAGCGTAGTGCGAGCCACGCGTTGTGAGGCCATACAACGTCGAATGCCCGAGGCGGCGCGGACGGCGGCGCAGCAGCGGATCGTCGTGCGTCCATGAGCTCGTTCGGTTGACGTCAGGCAACGAGCCCAACCACCGATGTCCGACGTCAGCTTCTTGATTTCCCGACGGCCAAGCCGCCGGATTCCGCGTAGTCTCCATCGTGTCGACGGTCGACGGCGGCGCCGAGGGCGCCAGCAATCGCCCCATGAGGAGGAGACAATGCGCGTTCCGGTCATCGATGCTGACTCTCTGGCCCGCAACTGGTGGGCGGTCCTGCTCCGCGGTATCGCGGCAGTGATGTTCGGGATCATCACGTTCGTCGCGCCGGGGATTTCGCTCGCGGCGCTGGTCCTTGTGTACGGCGCGTATGCGTTGGTGGACGGAGTGTTCGCCGTCGTGAGCGCGGTACGCCGCCACGGATCGACGGATCGTTGGTGGGTGATGCTGATCGAGGGAATCGTCGGCATTGCTGCCGGCCTGGTGACGTTTTTCTGGCCTGGGATCACGGCCCTGGCGTTGCTGTATCTCATTGCGGCGTGGTCGCTGCTGACGGGCGTGATGGAGGTGATCGCTGCGGTTCGGCTGCGCAAGATCATCGCTGGCGAATGGCTGCTGGCGCTCAGCGGCGTCCTGTCCATCGGCTTCGGGGTCCTGCTGGCGCTGTTTCCGGCTCCAGGTGCGCTGGCCGTGCTGCTGTGGATCGGCGCCTATGCGATCGTGTTCGGGTGTCTGCTCGTCGCGCTCGGCCTCCGGCTCCGTTCGTGGCAGCGCCATGGTACCGCGCACCCTGCAACGGCCGCGGCCTAACGATGGCTCATGCGGCCGGGTCATCCGACGGCGCGGGTCCTGAGGGGCCGGCTCGCGAACCCGATCCTGGGAGCGCGGGCACCGGCACGTCCTGGCACCCACGACTCGTCGAGGGCGAGGTGCGCGTCATCGGTCACCGGTGGTCCCGACGCGTGCACGAGGTCAAGGCGTTCTTGTCGCGGAGCCGCGTCCCATACCGCTGGTTCGACCTCGATACCGACGCCGATGCGCGCGCAATGGCGCAGAGCACGCAACCATCCGGGAGCGTCGGCGATCCGCTGGTACTGTTCCCCGACGGCTCATCGCTGGTCAATCCCGACGTGCGTGCCGTGGCCGAAAAGCTCGGGCTCGAGACCACGCCGGATTCGCGCTTCTACGATCTGATCGTCATCGGCGGCGGGCCGGCCGGACTCGCGGCGGCGATCTACGCAGGGTCAGAGGGGCTGCGAACTGTCGTCGTCGAACAGGAAGTTCCGGGCGGACAGGCAAGCTACAGCGCGAGCGTCGAGAACTATCCCGGCTTTCCACATGGGTTAAGCGGAAGTGACTTGGCGCGACGCACCGTCGAGCAGGCAGAGCGATTCGGCGTCGAGATCATCGTCACGCGACGGGCGACGCGCCTTCGCGCCGATGCGGCCGATCGGTTCGTGACACTCGATGATGAGACCGAGCTCGCGTCACGCGCGGTGCTGCTCGCACTCGGCGTCGGGTTTCGGTGGCTCGAGGCGCCCGGGTGTCCCCAGCTTGTGGGTTCCGGTATCTATTACGGAGCGGCGACCGCCGAAGCGACCGCGTGTCGCGATCAGGAGATCTTCATTCTGGGCGGCGGGAATTCCGCGGCGCAGGCGGCACTGCTACTCACGCAGTACGCAAAGCACGTCACGATTCTCGCGCTCGAACCGACGATCGAGGAGACGATGTCCCAGTACCTCGTCGATCGCATCCGACGGACCCCGAACATCACCGTGCGCACGCGTTCGACCGTCTCGGCGGCCGAGGGCGACGGCCACCTCGAACACATCACGATTCAAGATGTCGACACTGGCGCAACCGAGCGTGTGGCGGCGAACAGCTTGTTCGTCTTCATCGGCGCAACCCCGCGCACGGACTGGTTAGGCGATGCGATTGCGCGCGATGACCGGGGCTTCGTCATCGCGGAGACGCAATGCGCAGACGGTCTTGCGCGGATTCCCGGGTGGTCGCTCGACCGCGCACCGTTCGAGCTCGAGACCAGTCTCCCCGGCGTGTTCGTCGCCGGTGATGTACGGCGTGGCTCGGTGAAACGGATCGCGTCGGCCGTTGGTGAGGGCGCGATGGCCATCCGCTCGATTCACCAGTATCGCCGTACGGTCGGCGCTCCCGCGCCGTCGTACGCCACCGCTTCCCGCGGCCCCGGATAGTCGGGGATGAACAGGCCTAACGTCGGTCGTCGGCGCTCGCTCCATGGTGATGCCGCGACGACGCGTGCTTCACGGCGCCCGGCCGAACGATCAGCACCGGCATCAACACGCCGTGCAGGACTTTCGTCGCGACGCTCCCAAGCGCGAGACGCGTGAGCCCTCCGCGTCGGTGCGTCGCCATCGCGATCGCATCGGCGCTGAGGTCAGTGACCGCGTCGAGGATCGCCGTCGCGACATCGTCGCCGTGAAGCTCCACGACGTCGACAGCCACGCCCTGGGCGCGTAAGGCGTGCGCTACCTCTTCCAGGTACCCCCGCGACGCGCCATCGGACGAGGCTCCCTCGCGCTGCGCGCCCTCGACGACCGTCAACAGAGAGATCCGAGCGCCCCTTGCCTGTGCGAGCCGGATTGCTGGGTCGAGCACGGCCTCCGATGGCGGCGCGCCATCCAGCGGGACGAGGATGTGACGGAACTCGACTGGCGGGCTGCTGATCGGATCGAACACCGAGGCTGGGTCCGCATCGCGTTCCATCGCCAACTGCGCATCCGACCTGCGCACGAGCAGGACGGGGAGTCCGCTCTCGCGCACAATGCGCTCACTGACGCTTGGGGTCACCAGTCTGCGCAGTGCGCTCCGGTCATGGCTTGCCATCGTGATGAGGTCAGCGTCCGTGTCAACCGCCAGCCGTGCCACTGCCGACGACGTGTCTCCTGTGAGTACGATCAACTCAGCCTGCAGACCGGCGGACCTGGCAACGCGGTCGGCCACGTCGCGCAGGTAGTCCACGACAGCCGCGTCGGGTCCCGTCGGTGAGAGGGTATCGAGGCTGACGGCGCGGGGCTCGGCGAGAGGAAGCGGAGCGACATCGACGTGGGCCAGGAGCAACCGACCGTCAGACGCGGAGGCCAGCGCGATCGCCGCGGGCACGGCGTGTTCGGCGAACCGCGTTCCATCGAGCGGAACGATGATGAGATGAAACATGGACATATCTCGTTAGGCTCTGCCGGCGGCCTGCGCGCGGCGTGCCAGCAGCCGGCGATGCGCCGTGAGTCGTCGGATGACGATCGGGCCGGGCAGGGCGTAGTAGAACAGCAGGAGCAGATACATGCCGAGACTAACGCGCGGACTCACCGCGGCGAACACGAACGCCAGGCTGTAGAACACCGGGATCAGCAGCCAGTGGCGGCGGAGCGCGTACAGGCGGCTCGGGTCGGCGTGCGGTTTCACGAGTCCTGCATCGAGCGCGTGGTGCCAGACCGCATTGAAGCAGACGCCACACAGTTCCAACGTGCCGCTGTAAACGAGTGCGGCGGTCCGGAGCTCCGACTCAGTTCCGCGAACGTACTCAGCGAGCAACGCGCTCGTGAATGGCAGCACGGCCACGGTCATCAGGAGCAGCAGATTGTAGACGAGCAGCCGATGGTCGGTTCGCCGGATGTAATGAAACATCGCATGATGGTTGGCCCACACGACGCCGACTTGCAGGAAACTCGCGATGAATGCGACGTAGACCGGCCACTGATGCACGAGGGCCTCAGCGAGAGAGCCGCCGTGCCGCGCGTCGACGCGCGGCACGCGAAGGTCGAGCACGAGGAGCGTGATGATGATGGCGAAGACACCGTCGCTGAACGCCTCGATGCGCGCAGGCGTCGGCTCCTCATCCGGACCCGGAACCGGCGCCTTGTTTCCGTTCGCCCCGGCCGTCTGCTCCGGTCCATCCGTGACCGCGTCGGTCGTCGTGCTCATCGCCGCGGCGGCGTCGCCGGCGCTCGACCAGCTTCGTGGGACCATGACGTTCTCCGTGCACGCGTTAGGTGGCGGTGAAACCACCTTCCCAACGTCGCTTCGCGCGACGACGCGGACCACCGGACGACGCGGAAGTAGGAGTTCCCGTTGTCCCGACACCCCTTTTCGACTGGCGGTGACAAATCGCAGTGCGGATCAGATCGTTAGGAATCCCAAGGACGTCCTGAATTCCTGACAGACATCTGTGATCAGGCGTCGCACATTCGAGGCGTCCGTGACCTCTCACGTTCGCTCGGAACTGTCCTCGAGTGTGCTCGCCGCGCTCATTGCGGAGACACCGGATGGGGTCATTGTGATGGACGACTCACAGCGCATGATCACGGTCAATCGAGCCGCTGAGCAACTGTTCGCGTATCGGGCAGGCGCGTTACGAGGGCAACAGGTCGACGTACTGATTCCGGCTGGCGTAGCCCATCTGAGTGTTGGCGGACATGTACGTACAACCGGCTGCGACGAAAGCGGCGTGCGCCTTCCGCTCGATGTGAGCGTTTCGCGCGTGCCCCTTGAAGCGCCGACCTGGTGGATGCTGATCATTCGTGACGCCAGTGGGTTCACGAGGATCGAGAACGCACACCGTGACAGTGAAGAGCGCTTTCGCAGCGCGTTCGACGCCGCCGCGATCGGTTTCGCGTTGACCGAGCTCGACGGACGCATGCGCTCGGTCAACCAGTCACTCTGCGATATGATCGGGTACAGCGCGTCGGAGCTCCAAGGGATGACGTACCAGAGCATCACGCACCCCGACGATGTCGATGCCGATGTCGTGCTCGCTCGCCGGCTGGTTGCGGGCGAGTTCGATCAGTATCGGATGGAAAAGCGGTTCGTCCACAAGCGCGGTCACACCGTGTGGGTGCTGCTTACGGTGTCGCTCGTCCGCGACGTCGCGGGGCAGCCGGTGCATTTCATCGCGCAGGCCGCGGAGATCACAATGTTCAAGGAGGCGGAACGATTGCTCCGCGAGCACGCCGCAGAGTTGGAGCGCTCGAACGCGGAGCTGGAGCAATTCGCGTACGCGGCATCGCATGACCTGCAAGTGCCATTGAGGACGATCACGAGCTACGCTCAACTATTGCGCGAGCGTTACGAGGACGCGTTGGATGAGCGGGGTGGCCGGTGGCTCGGCTATATCAGCGATGGCGTCAAGCACATGAAGCGCCTCGTCGACGGTCTGCTCACCTTGGCTCGGGTCCGAACGGATGCTCGACCGTTCGCTTCCACCGACGTTAGACCCATCGTCCAGCGTACGTGGGACCAGGTGCGATCTCAACGCGGCGAGTTCGAGGCAAGCTGCACATGGTCCGAGCTGCCGAGCGTCGTGGCCGATGACTCGCAGCTCGAAGAGCTCTTTCAGAATCTGTTGGGCAATGCGGTCAAGTACCGGCGTACGGACCGACCGCTCGAAATCACTGTCTCCGCCGAACTGCGAGCGAACGATGGTCATCAAGAGTGGCAGTTCGCGGTGCGGGACAATGGAATCGGGTTCGAACAGGCTGACGCGAGCCGCATCTTCGAGATCTTTCATCGACTACACCGTGACGGTGAGTACGAGGGAACAGGAATCGGGCTTGCGATCTGTCGAAGAATCGTCGAGCGCCATGGCGGCCGCATCTGGGTGGAGGCATCGCCGAGTGAGGGCGCGACATTCTTGTTCACGCTTCCACTACGCCAGCCGTGATTCGCGGGTTCCCCCCTCGTCCCCGAGTCCGCCCCACGCAGATCTTGCACGTGGAGGACAACCCGGCAGACGTGGAGCTGCTGCATGAGGCGTTGTCCCCGTTCCCTCGGCTGTGCGTGACTGCGGTCAGCAACGGTGCCGAAGCGCTGGAGTATCTACGGCATCAGAACGGCTACGCTAACGCGCCGACACCCGACGTGATCTTGCTGGACCTCGACCTCCCCGTGGTCGATGGCCGGCGCGTGCTCGCAGAGGTAAAGGCGGACGCGGCACTGCGCGTCATCCCGGTGATTGTGCTCTCGGGCTCAACCGCACCGGACGACCTCTTCTGCGCCTACTCGCTCGGAGCGAACGCGTATGTGCCAAAGCCCATGCGGTTAAGGCAGCTTCGCCGGGTAGTACGGGCGATCTATCAATTCTGGTGTGTTACGGTCGCTCGCCCGGGGGCTCGCTAGACGCGGCCGCAGATATGCAGGACGGCGGAGCCTCCATTGCTTGGGGCATCAAGGATCGAACGATGGACTACCGGGCGCGTGAAAAACCCCTCGTGGCGTTGCTGGTTGAGGACAACCAAGCCGACGCAGAGTTGTTCGCCATCCGAATCGAGTCGGGTGGTGACGGTC
>Ga0310810_10011814_pt1 | contig 10217 bp, 6 predicted proteins | sample NCmetagenome_FD_207641 | JGI IMG/M metagenome (GOLD analysis project Ga0310810, IMG submission 207641) | Soil microbial communities from experimental microcosm in Duke University, North Carolina, United States - NC | ecosystem: Engineered > Artificial ecosystem > Soil microcosm > Unclassified ...
TCGGTGTTGAGCGATTCGGCCATCTCGCGATGCGCCGGCGTGTAGGTGTGTTCGGTGAACGTGTTCGAATATGTCTTGTACTCGCCGATGTGCAGCGCGTCGGGATAGGCGCCGATCTTGTCGAGCGTTCCGCGCAGGAACAATTCGTAGCTCGCCATGCCGGTCAGGTCCAGCGTGGCCGTCGGCATCAGGAACACCTTGTCGCACGCCGTGCCGAGATAGAACTCCTGCTCGCCGCCGTACTCCAGATATGCGATGACCGGCTTGCCGGACCGCCGGAAGTCGGCGACGGCGTCGCGAACCTCCTGCACCTTGCCCCACAGCGCGCCGGCCCCCTCGGGCTTCAAAATGACGCTCGAGATCCGTCTGTCGGTCTTTGCCTTCCGCAGCATCTCGACCATCGCGCGCACGGTCGGCGGCGCCTCGATGAACGGCCCGAAGACGCCGCCGGGCTCCGTTTCCGGGAGGTCGCCTCCGACCCGGAGCACGAGGGCCGAGTTGTTGGCCACTTGCGGTTCCCGACCCACCGCGCTGATGAGCAGCAGCAGTCCGACCGCGGAAATGCAGACGGCCAGAACGATGAGAACGATGACGAGCCAGACGCCGCGACGCACAGCCATCCAATTAGTGTATGGCGAAAGACGGAAGACGGAAGACGGAAGACGGAAGACGGAAAAGCGGAGGATGGAGGATGGAGGACGGAGGACGGAAGAGCTCCCTCAGGTCGCGATGGCGTGGTCGATTGGAGACGGCGCGCAGAAATACGGGCTGCCGGTGGAGATGTCAGTCTCCCCGGCGCGACGCCTTCCGGCAACGCGCGCCGCAGCGCCGTCGCACACGACGCTAACCTAGCACGAGGCCATCAGGATTGGCGGAGTGCGATCACTGGATCGACGCGCGTGGCGCGCCAGAGCGGACCTGCGCTGGCCGCGGCAGCGGCCAGCGCGACCAGCCCGGTCACGCCGCCAAAGGTCAGGACGTCGAACGCGCTGACCCCGAACAGCACGTCGGGCGTGCCTGGAAAACTCAGCGCCGAGCGCAGCAGCGCCGACACCGCCGCGGCGCCCGCGAGGCCGACCACCGCGCCGGCGAACACCGGCGCCATCGCGTCGACGATGACCAGTCTGAGGATGTGTGCGCGTCGCGCCCCGAGCGCGAGCCGGACGCCAATTTCGTAGCGCCGCAGCGACGCCAGGTAGGCGACCACTCCATAGATGCCGCCGAGCGCGAGCGTGAGCGCGAGCGCGGCGAGCGTGCCGGCGAACGCAGCGAGCGTATCGATCATCGCGTGCCATAAGCGCAGCGGTCCCGCGTCGAGGCTCATCACCTGCAGGTCGGTCAGCAGACGGGGATCGATAGCGGCCACCGCGCGCCGGATCGCCGGCACCGCCTGCGGCGGCGGCGTCGATGCCCGCACCATCACGCGATCGAAGCCGGACACGGCCAGCGGCAAGTAGACGTAGGCGGGATCGATTCGCGACGGGCTCCCCGTTCGCACGTCGCGCGCGATGCCGATGACCTGGAACATCGCCAGCTTTCCGCGAAAGTTCATGTCGAGCGTGAAGGTGCGCCCGAGCGGATCTTCGCCCGGCCAGAACTGGCGCGCCGCGCCCTCGCTGACGATCGCAACGGCAGCCCCCGATTCATCGCGCCTGAAGTTGCGGCCGCGCACGATCGGCACGCCGAGCGTGTCGAAGTACTCCGGCGCGACGCGGTTGGCGAGCGTGCGCCCCGCGACCTTTCCCGACCGCGTCGTGGAGACGATCGGCGGCGTCCACGTGCCGAGGAGCGGGAGCCGATCGGCGAGAAACACCTGCAGCCCCTCGGCCGACAGCGCGGCCTGCAGACGCGCCTGGACCTGCTTCGCCCGCGCCGGGTCCCCGCCACGGTCATACCTGATGTCGAACACGCGGCTCGTCTCGTAGCCGGTTGTGGCCGTTCTCGACGCGGCAAAGCCGCGCAGCAGCAGCCCGGCGGCCAGCAGCAGCGCCATCGAGATCGCCACCTGCGCGCCGACGAACCAGCGGCGCAGCGCGGCGCCGGTCAGGCTGCCTCCCGAGAGCGGCCGCTCATCCTTGAGCGCGGCGTTCAAATCCGGCGTCGACAGGCGCAACGCCGGGACGACGCCAAAGGCCGCCGCCGCGGCGAACGACGCTGCGCACGTGAAGAAGAACACGGGCGCGCCCGGCGTCAATCCCGACAGCGGGGTGACGTCGCCGTGCACGAACAGCCGCACGCCGTCGGCGACGAGCATCCAGAGCAGCCGCGCCGCCCACAGTGAGCAGGCAAACCCGGCGGCGCCGCCGAGCAGCGCGAGCAGCGTGCTCTCGGTGAGCAGCTGCCGGAAGATGCGCCAGCGCGAGGCGCCCAGCGCCAGCCGCATCGCGATTTCGCGGTGCCGCGCCGTGCCGCGCGCCAGCAGCATGTTGGCGAGGTTAGCGCACGCGATCAGCAGCACGAGCCCCACGACCGCCAACACCGCGGCGACGAACGAGTGAAAACGCGGATCGTTCGCTTCGCCGAAGTAGCTCGCCCGCTCCAGTGTCAGCCGCGTCGTCGCGTCCGCCGAGGGAAACGCTCTGTCGAAAACGGCCGCTACCGGCGGCATGCGCTGCTGCGCCGCGCCGCGACTCAGTTCCGGCTGCAGGTGCGCGAGCAGTTGAAAGCGGCGCACCATCGATCGCGCCACGCCCATCCGCGCCTCGGCCGCGATTGGCGCCCACAGGTCGGGAATCTCCGGCGGATTGGCCGTGCCTATGAACGGCTGGGGAGCGACGCCGGCAATCGTGAACGCGACGCCGTTCAGCGTCAACGTGCGGCCGACCACCGCGCGATCGCCTTCGAATCGACGCACCCAATACGGATAACTGAGCACGACTCCCGCTTCGGGGCCGTCTCCTCCGGCGGACGTCCCGCCGACGGCCGGAACCAGGCCAAGCGCGCTGAAATAGTTCGCCGAGACGAACTGGACCCGCGCGCGCTCGCCATTGCCTTCGATGACGGGCGTCAGCCAGCTCGCGGCGAGGACGTCGGAAAAGACGCCGCCTTCGCTGACGCTGCGCCAGGCCAGCGCGTCGGTGAGATAGCGGAACTCCGGCTCCGAGAACGCAAACTGGATGTCGCCTCTGGCTTCGCTCGCGAGCCAGCGTTCCAGCCGAACTAGGCGATCGCCGTCCTTCACCGGCAGCGGATGGAGCGCGACGGCGTCGACGGCGGTGAAGATGGTCGTGTTGACGCCGATGCCGATCGCGAGCGTCAGCACCGCGCCGAGCGTGAACCCCGGCGTTCGACGCAGCAGACGAACGGCATACCTGAGGTCGCGAACGAACGAGTCGAACGTGGGCAGGCTGCGCTGGTCGCCGTGCGCCTCGCGGACGCTGACCGGGTTGCCGAACTCCAGGCGCGCCGCCCGCCGCGCGTCGGCCCGGGACAACCCTCGGCGCTCGTGCGCTTCCGCGAGCAGCCGAAGATGCTCCTGCATCTCCTCGTCGATCCGGCTGTCGCCGCCGCGGCGGAACGCCCCTCCAAGCCGCGCCATTCGCTCACGCCATCTGCCCATTGCCCGCTCCTGTTGAGGCTCAACAGGGGATGCCCGGCCCTCCTGTCGATTGTCAACATGAGACGCTGGCGCCGCGCTGGAAGTTCCGCGCGGTTGTGCCGGGTAGCCCTCGCCGGCTACCGGCAGATGAAATTCGCCGCCTCGTCGGTGGATCCCTGGCCCGTGTAGGCCGCCGTCGCGGGATACGCGCACAGCGGACGCGTGCGGACGATGGCGCCCTGATCGCGCTTGGCGGCGATCAACCGCGACGGCGCGGTCCCTTTTTCCACCCAGTCGACAATCGCGGCGATCCTGTCCACCTGATCGGGACCCGCTCCTCCGCCGCAGTGCAGCACGCCGGGCAGCATGAACAACCGCACATCGTCTCGGGCCGAAGGATCTCGAGAGACGACGCTGTTGTAATAGCGGATGGTCGCCAGCGGATTCAGCGCGGAATCCGCCCACCCGTGCCACAGGAGCAGCTTGCCTCGACGTGCGCGAAACGCCGACAGGTCTGGGCTGTCGGCGTCCACGAAGCTGGAAATGCGTGTCGTGTCGCGGCGCCAGGATCGCGCGACGTCGTATCCGCGATAGCTCCACGAGGCGTCGGCGAACACGAAGTACTTGAAGAACTGCGTCGAGAAGCCCCACGCCAGATTGGGATACCCGTCCTTGGCGAGCATCTTGGGGTCGCTCCCCGTGATCCAGCCGGCCCAGCCCTGAGGCTCCGCTTCGCCTCCGACCGGCATCCCTTCGTAGACGATCCCGTCCGCGTCGCGCATCGGCGCGTACACGCGCGCGATCGCAGCGCGCTGGGCGTCGGTCAGGCAGTCGGGGCCCGGCTTCCCCTTTCCGCACGAACGCACCGACCTCAGATCGAAGGTGCACTTGGTCGGATCGTCGACGACGCCGTCCTTCACGCCGTCGGCGGCATCGCAGGCGGCGAGCACGGCGCCGTGCACGAGGTCCAGGTTCTCCGCGGTGACGGGCGATTTGTCGAGCGCGGCCGGATCGGGGTACAGCGTCTGCGCGAGACTGAGCCCCGCGGCGAGGGCGTGGGTCCAGTCGAAGACCGGCGCGCCCGACACGACGCCGTCGAAGTCGCCCGGAAAACGCTGCGCTTCCATGAGCGCCTGCCGTCCGCCTGTGGAGCAGCCGTTGAAATACGCGTGATGCGGATCGGCGCCGTAGTACTCCCAGACGATCGCCTTCGCGGTCAGCGCCGTACGGTGCGTGGCGAGATAGCCGAAATTGATCTGACGCTCGAGATTGCCGAGCGCCCAGCGCCCATCCACGCCGTCGGCGCGGTGGCCGGTATCGGTGGACGTGACGGCGAAGCCCCGGTCGACGCCGCCGCCGGGCGACGGAATGTCGCCGACGAATCCTCCGCCGCCGCTCATCATGAACCGTCCGTTCCAGGCGTCCGGCAGCCAGAGCGCGAAACCGATCTCGGTGCCGATCGTCCCGGTCACCTGGCAGTGCGCGACGTGCACGGGCCCTTTGGCCGCCGCGTCGGCGCCGACATGCCGCGCCTCGCCGATGCGGACGTCGGGAATCCTCAGCGCGGACAGCGCGCCGCACCGGTTCGCGTCAGCCTTCGTTGCGGCCGGCGCCTGCGCGTGCATGACGCCCGCGAGGCCCCCGGCGATCACCGCCGCCGCCACCGATCGTGCCATGAGCATACCCAAAGATCCGCGTAGTCCGCATATTCCGCGGCGCGTAATCCGCGTATTCCGCGGCGCCTGATTCGCGTATTCCGCGGCGCGTGATTCGCGGATTCCGCGGCGCGCGATTCGCGGATTCCGCGGCGCTATTCGAGCTGGATCGGTTCTTCCCGTGTGTCCTGCTCGGTGTGCGGAAGCTGCTGCAGCAGGCGAGCGCACGCGTTCCATCTCAGCACCGCATCGTCGTTGTGAGCGGGGCGGATCGCTTCGGCGCGCTCGTAGGAGGCCATCGCCTCGCGCAGCCATTCAATCGCGGTCGCGGTCGATGCATAGGAATCGCGGTGCAGGACCGCCTTCGCGCGGCGCTCGCGCACGATGCCGGCGTAGTACTCGCGATCGTAGGGATCCGAGAGCTGCTGGACCAGATCCGTCGCGCGCGACGGCGCCGTCCGCGACGAAGAGGGCGCGAGCGGGAATTGATCCGTCAGGGCGAGGATCAGCATGACCATCGCCTCCTGATTGCCGGGCTCGACCTGCAGCACGTCGAGGCAGATGCTCTCCGCCTCGCCGGGTTCGTTGAGGAGCCGGTACCGCTCCGCCTTGGCGAGCGCGGCAGGGACCGCTTCACGGGAGAGTGGCTTGAGGTCGTGCATCTGAGCGTCTCCTCATGACTTGAACATGCGCAGCAGTTTCGTCACGGGATCGTAGAAGCGATCGACGACCCGTTCCTTGAGCGGGATGATCGCATTCTCCGTGATCGTGATGTGCTCCGGGCAGACTTTTGTGCAGCATCGGGTGATGTTGCAGAAGCCGACGCCGTGCCGCTCTTTCAGCTCCGGCACGCGATCGGCGGCATCGAGCGGGTTCATCTCGAGCGCCGCCGTGTAGGTGAGGAACCTCGGTCCGATGAACTGATCGTACAGCTTGTGATCGCGGAGGATGTGGCACACGTCCTGGCACAGGAAGCACTCGATGCACTTGCGGAATTCCTGGACGCGATCGACGTCCGGCTGGCGCATCCGCCAGGTGCCGTCCGGCGCATCGGCCGGCCGCGGCGTAAAGGGCGTGATCGTCTTCTTGACGCGGAAGTTCCACGAGACGTCGGTGACGAGATCCTTGATCGGCGGGAACGCCCGCATCGGCTCGACGGTGATGGGCTGCGCCAGGTCCAGCGAGTTGAGCCGCGTCATGCACATCAGCCGCGGGTTGCCGTTGATCTCTGCGGAACACGATCCGCACTTGCCCGCCTTGCAGTTCCAGCGGACGGCGAGATCGGGTGCTTGAGTAGCCTGGATCTGGTGAATCGCGTCCAGCACCACCATGCCGGGGACGACCTCGACGGGGAAGTCGCTGAAATGGCCGCCCGCCGGATCGGTTCGCCAGACCTTGAACGCCGCCTTCGTCATCACCCTTCCCTGCAGGCCCGCCCCGCGTTACGCCTTCTGTTCTTCGATGATCTGCTTCAGCTCCGCGGGCATCGGTGGAATCGGGACGCGGCGGATCTCCATGGAGCCGTCGGGCCCCATGCGAGCCACGATGTTGAAGGCCGCGTACTCAGGATTCCTGTCCGGATAGTCCTCGCGGAAATGGCCGCCGCGGCTCTCCTTCCGCTCGAGGGCCGACCGTGCGATCGCCTCGGAGACGGTCAGCAGGTTCCCCAGGTCGATCGCGGTGTGCCAGCCCGGATTGTATTCACGATGGCCGGTCACACCGGCGCGCCCGGCGCGAAGTTTCAGCGCCGCAAGCTCGGCCAGCGCCTGCTGCATCTCGCTGTCGGTGCGGACGATCCCCACCAGGCTCTGCATCATGTCCTGCAGCGCGCTCTGGATGGCGTAGGGGTTCTCGCCGCCGCCGGAACCGTGCTCGAACGGCCGCAGGGCGGCGTCGGCTGCCGCCTTCGCCTGCGCTTCGTCGATCGCGGCGCGCTGATGGTCGCGCGCGAATGCCGCCGCATAATGCCCGGCGCGTTGGCCGAAAACCAGCAGATCCGAGAGCGAGTTGCCTCCGAGGCGATTCGCTCCGTTGATGCCGGCAGCGCACTCTCCCGCCGCGAAGAGTCCCGGGATGGAGGACATCTGCGTGTCGGCGTCGACGCGTATGCCCCCCATGATGTAGTGCGTCGTCGGACCGACTTCCATCGGCTCCTTCGTGATGTCGATGTCGCCGAGCTCCTTGAACTGATGGTACATGCTCGGCAGCTTGCGCTTGATGTGCGCTTCGGCGTCCGGCAGTTTCTTCCTGATCCACGCGATGTCGAGGAACACGCCGCCGTGCGGACTGCCGCGTCCGGCTTTGACCTCGCGCATGATGCAGCGGGCGACGTGATCGCGGGTGAGCAGCTCCGGCGGACGCCGCGCGTTCTTGTCGCCCTGCGTGTACCGCCAGCCTTCCTCTTCGTTGTCCGCCGTCTGCGTGCGATAGGCCTCCGGGATGTCGTCGAACATGAACCGGCGCCCCTCCCTATTGAGAAGGATGCCTCCCTCGCCGCGGACGCCCTCGGTCACGAGAATCCCCTGCACGCTCGGCGGCCAGATCATGCCGGTCGGATGGAACTGGATGAATTCCATGTCGACCAGCTCCGCTCCGGCGCGGTACGCGAGCGCGTGGCCGTCGCCGGTGCCTTCCCAACTGTTGCTCGTGATCCTGTACGCGCGCCCCGTGCCGCCGGTCGCGAGCACGACGGCGGCTGCGTTGAAGACCTGGAACCGCCCGCGCTCGCGCTCGTAGCCGATCGCGCCGGTCGCGCGGCCGCCCGACACGAGCAGGTTGACGACGGTGAACTCCATGTGAACGTCGATGCCACGGTGAACACCCTGGTCCTGAAGCGTGCGAATCAGCTCCAGGCCGGTCCGATCGCCCACGTGAGCCAGTCGGGGATACCGATGGCCGCCGAAGTTGCGCTGCAGGATCCGTCCGTCGCTCGTCCGATCGAACACGGCGCCCCATGCCTCGAGCTCGCGAACGCGATCCGGGGCTTCCCGTGCGTGCAGTTCGGCCATCCGCCAGTTATTGACGTACTGGCCGCCGCGCATGGTGTCGGCAAAGTGCACTTTCCAACTGTCCCGGTCGTCCACGTTGCCGAGCGCCGCGGCGACGCCGCCTTCGGCCATGACCGTGTGGGCCTTGCCGAGGAGGGATTTGCAGATCAGGCCGACCTTGACGCCCGCCGCCGATGCTTCGATCGCGGCGCGCAGACCCGCGCCGCCGGCGCCAATGACGAGGACGTCGTATTCGAAGGTCTGGAACGCGTTCACAGAATCCGGATGTCGGTCCAGACGCCCATCGAGCAGAGCCGGACGTACAGATCGGCGAAGCCGACCGAGAACAGACTCAGCCAGGCGAACAGTTGATGCTTGCGGTTCATCGCCGAGCACGCCGAATAGCAACTCCACTGGACGGCATTGGTCGAGACTTCATCCTTCCGTCCGCCGAGGATGTGGCGGAGCGAATGACAGCCGAAGGTGTAGCTCGCCAGGAGCGCCGTATTCACGGTCAGTACGAGGCTGCCGACGCCGATCCCGAAGTGACCGTCGAACGAATACGACTTGAGGACGTCGCCGATCAGGATGACGATGAAGATCAGGCCGAGGTACAGAAAGTAGCGGTGGACGTTCTGAAGGACGAGCGGAAAGGACCGCTCGCCGAGATAGGATTTGCGCGGCTCGCCGATCGTGCAGCCCGGCGGATCGGCCCAGAACGCCTTGTAGTAGGCGCCGCGATAGTAATAGCAGGTGAAGCGGAAGCCGCCCGGCGCCCAGAGGATGAGGAACGCCGCTGAAAACGGCAGCGCGCCGGGCCACCAGCCAGGCTTCGGCCCGAACCACGCACGCGCCCCTTCACCGAAGAGCAGCGGCGAGTAGAACGGTGACAGGTACGGACCGTACTCGTAGTGATCGCCCTGGAACGCGGCCCACGTGGCGTAGACGATGAAAGCGGACAGCCCGAGAAAGACCGCCAGCGGCTGAAGCCACCAGAGATCGCGGCGAGCCGTCCGTCCGAACCGCCGTTGAACGCTGGTCTCTGCGAGAGGCCACGCCTGCGCCATCTAACGTTAACGATACTTTGCCGGCGCGCGGCGATGCAAGCTCACTTGCTTTTCGGATCGACTTTCTCGAGCGGCGTTTCCGCCGGACCCGCCAGCACTTTGCCGGACGGCGTGAAGCGCGAACCGTGGCAGGGACAGTCCCACGTCTGTTCGGCGTCGTTCCACACAACCTCGCACCCCATGTGCGTGCAGACCGGCGAGAGCAGCGTCGCTGCGCCGCGTTCGTTGCGATACGCGGCCACTCGCTTACCCGCCAGCTCGAGAATCCTGCCTTCGCCGCGCCGGACGGCGCGGAGCGACTTTGCGTCGGGGCCGACGAACCAGTCGCGGATCATGTAGTACGGGTAGTCGGCGTTTTCCTTGATGTAGTCCCAGGCGCCGCCGCGTACTTTTGTCCGTCCGGGCTCGAAGAGATCGTTCCATGGATTCTTGCGGCCGAGCACCCAGTCGTGCGCCATCATGGCCGCGAGCGTGCCGAAGGTCATGCCGTTGCCCGAATATCCCGTCGCGGCGAACTGCCCGTCCGACGTCTCGCCGATGAACGGAAGACCGTCGTTGGTTTCGATCACCTGCCCCGACCACCGATGCGTGATGTCCAGATCCGGCATGATGCGTCTGGCTTGCTCTTCCAGTGCGCGGAAGCATGCCGCAGTATCGGGGGACTGGCCGGTCTTGTGATCCTGGCCTCCATAGATCGCGTAGTCGTAGCCGCGGTGGGAATCGACTCGGAGGTAATAGTAAGGATCGGAGGTATCCCAGAACGAAGCCTCGGGCACCGCGCCTTTGGGGAGGCGTCCGCCGACAACGTAGGAGGTGTACAAGTACAGTTTGGTCTGGAGCAGCAGTGCGCTCGCCGTGCTGGTCTTCCCCATCAAGGGCGTGTGCGTGGCGATGACGAGACGATCGCACGTGATCGTGTGGCCGCCGGCCTTGACCGCCAGAGGACTGCCCTGCACTTCATCCGATTCGG
>Ga0310810_10011815_pt1 | contig 10217 bp, 7 predicted proteins | sample NCmetagenome_FD_207641 | JGI IMG/M metagenome (GOLD analysis project Ga0310810, IMG submission 207641) | Soil microbial communities from experimental microcosm in Duke University, North Carolina, United States - NC | ecosystem: Engineered > Artificial ecosystem > Soil microcosm > Unclassified ...
TCAAAAGACCCGACGCCACGTACGACGCTGCAACGAGCCCAAGAGCCTGAAGCTGGATCCTGTCCCAGAGCAGCCGACCGGCCCAAAGCCAAGAGCCCGAAGCCGGAAGCCTGTTGCTGGCGGGCCTGAAGGCCCGCGGCTACATCAGGTTCAGAACGACGCGTTCGTCCCCGGCCGGAACAGCCCACGCGGCGTCGTCGTCGGCACCACCACCACATCCGACCCCTGTAGCGCGAGCCGATCTCCAGGCGCCACGGCCGGCGCCAACTGCAGCGCTTCGAATCCGACAAGAGCCGATTGGTAATCGAGCGTGGCCTGCAGCAGGTTCACCTGCGCCTGCAGCAGATCGCGTTGCGCCTGCGTCACGAGGAACGTCGTCGACAGTCCGACCTGATAACGGCGCTGTTCCGAGGCGAGACGCTGTTCGGCGAACCCCGCTCCGGCTCGAGCTGATTCCTCACGTTCGGCGGTGCTGCGTACCTGCCGCGCGGCCTGACGAATCGATGCTGCCGCATCGAGCTTCACGCTCGCGACGCGCTGGGCCGCCTGCTTCTTCTCAATGCCCGCTCGGGCCGCGCTCACTTCTTCAGTGCCTTTCCCGAGCGGATAGCTGACCGTGATGCCGACGCTCCATGTGGGATAGTCCTGCGTCAGCACCTGGCCGAGCACGTCGCCGAAGCCGGTGCCCGTGTGGCCGACGATGGTGCCCGGGAACGCTCCCGTCCGCAGCAATTGCGAGCCACCGAGCCCGTTGCCGCGATACGAGGTTTCCAAACGCACGTCCGGCAACTTCTGGTTCGAGAGGAATTCGACGTTGCTGGTTGCGTTGCTCACGTCGTTCATGGCCCGTGCGACGTCGTAACGCTGGTTCATCGCTTGCGCCACCACCGCTTCAACGTCAGGCATCGACGCGCGGAGCGTGGGCTCGTCAATCGGATCGAGACGGACATTCCAGAACGATCCGTCGGAGGGATCCATGATCAGCCGCCGCAGCACATCTTCGGCATCGTCAGCGGCTGCTTCAGCTCGGATGAGATTACCGCGACGGTCGGCGACTTCCGCCTGCACCTGCACCAGATCAAGAGGAGGTGCCTGCCCGAGTTGCACTCGAACGCCGTTCTCTTTTGCGAGTTGCTCGGAAAGCGCCAGCGATCGCTGCTGCACCGTGACGTTCGCCCGCAGGGCTTTGAGCGTCCAGTACGCCTGCTTCACGGTCGCAACCGTCTGCACAGCCGACTCGCGGAACTGCAGCTCTGAACTCTGCTGGTTGCGCTTTGCGATGATCAGCTGCTGCGCCGAGGCGTCGATCTTCCGATCGCGAACAAGGGGCTGCGAGAACGCAAACTGCAATCCCGACTGTACGGCCGGTTCGAAGCTGTTCAACGGGCTGGTGCTGGTCGTACGGGACGCGTCCCACGACACGCTCCACGTACCGTTGCCCCACGGCACGCGCTGCCGCACGCCGGCTGACGAGAACAGGTCGCGCGTCACCGTGCCCTGGTCGCCCAGGAAGTAGTTGGTCGGCGGCACTCCGAGGTTCGACTTTGCGACAACGGTCTGTAATTCCGGCGTATAGGCCGTCCGCGCTTCGCCGACGCGCGTCGACTCGACCTCCGTGCCGAGCCGCACAATCGCGAGCTCGGGATTGTGCTCAACAGCGCGTTGCACCGCATCGTCGAGCGTCAGTTGCAGCGAGGGAGCGGTAGCCCCGCTCGCTGCTGGCACATCCTGCGCGCGGCCCACGCCCGCCGACGCGAGCAGGACCGCGAGTCCGATGATGATTGTTACGGGCCTTCTCATGACGCCTCCGCCAGTTCTCGAATCCGGATTGCGCCGTCCGCCTCGACCCGGTCCGCTGCGTGCGAACGCGCGAGGAGCACGTAGATGGAGGGGACGACAAAGAGCGTGAAGATCGTTCCGATCACCATGCCGGTGACCAGCACGATGCCGATGCTGTTGCGCGCACCTGCCCCAGGGCCGGTCGCGAGCACGAGCGGAAAGTGGCCAACAACAGTTGCAGCCGTCGTCATCAGGATCGGGCGGAGACGCGTAGCCGCCGCCTCGATCACGGCGTCGATCTTCCTGCGGCCGCGCTGCTGCAGTTCATTCGCGAACTGCACGATCAGGATCCCGTTCTTGGCCACGAGGCCCACGAGCGTGATCAGCCCAACCTGGCTGTAGATGTTGAGCGTGGTCCAGCCGAGGAACGAGAAGAGCAGCGCACCAGACAGAGCAAGCGGCACCGAGCCGACCAGGATGATGAACGGATCGCGGAAACTCTCGAATTGAGCCGCGAGCACCAGGTAGATGAGCAATCCCGACAGCAGGAATGTGCCGAGGAAGCGGCTGCCTTCGGTGCGCAACTGCCGTGACTCTCCCGCGTAGTCGATCGAGAATCCCTGCGGCAGCATCGTTCGCGCTTCCTTCTCGAGGAAGCTGAGGGCCTGGTCGAGCGGGACTGGCGGCGGAATCACGCCCTGGATGCGGACGGCATTCAGCTGCTGGAACTTCCGCAGGTCGCGCGGGCCCGCAGACGTCTTGAGCGACGCAAACGTCGAGAGCGGCACGAGTTTGTCGTGCGAGCCGGTGACGTAGATCTCCGACAGCTGATCGGGCGTGAGTCGCTCGACCCGTTCAACCTGCGGGATGACCTTGTAGCTGCGACCCTGGATGCTGAACCGGTTCACGTAGTTCGCACCCAGCAGCGTCGACAGATCGCGGCCCGCCTGGCTGAGATCAACCCCCTGGGACCGCAGCTTGTCGCGATCGAACACGATCTCGGTCTGCGGCTGGTCGAACTTCAGGTCGGCGTCAGCGAAGATGAACAGCCCGCTCGCGAACGCCTTCTGCACCAGCGTGTTCGCGATGTCCTGCAGTTGCTCGGGCTCGGCAGCCGAGGCGATCACCAGGTCGACCGGGAAGTTGCCGCCGCCCGGCAGCGGCGGCGGCGCCTGCGGGATGACGCGGACGCCGGCGATCTGCGACAGCGGCCCCATCGCTTCCATCATCAGCTGTTGCGTCGTCTTCGTCCGCTGGCTCCAGGGCTTCGTCGTCATGCCGCCAAACCCGCCATTCGGAAACGTGAGCTGGAAGATGCTTCCGGTCTCGGGGAACGAGCGATAGACGTCGTGGATCTGGTCCGTGAACAGCTTGGTCTGGTCGAGCGTCGAGTTCGCCGACGACTGAACGATTCCGAAGAAGAACCCCTGGTCCTCGTACGGCGCCAGTTCCTGCTGCGAGAACAGGTAGAAGGGCACGATCAGCAGCGTTACGGCAATCCACACCGTCAGCACGACGGGTCGATACCGGAGCGTCGCCGCGAGCGAGCGTGCATACAGGTTGCGAACGCCGTCGAAACGGCGGTTGATCCATCCGGCGAATCCGCGATCGTTGTCTCCCGCTCGAAGCAGCTTCGCGCTCATCATCGGCGACAGCGTCAGCGCAACGACGCCGGATACGAGAACGGCTCCGGCCAGCGTCAGCGCGAACTCGCGGAACAGAGACCCGGTCAAACCGCCCTGGATGGCCACCGGCGTGTACACCGCGGCGAGCGTGATGGTCATCGCGATGATGGGACCCACCAGCTCTCGAGCGGCGTCGATCGCCGCCTGCACTGGCCGCTTGCCCTCGTGCAGGTGCCGCTCCACGTTCTCCACCATCACAATCGCATCGTCGACGACGAGGCCGACCGACAGGACTATGGCGAGCAGCGTGAGCAGGTTGATCGTGAAGCCGGCCACGAGCATCAGGAAGACCGCGCCGACGAGCGACACCGGGATGGCGACGATCGGAATCAGCACCGACCTGAATGATCCGAGGAACAGGAAGATGACGACGATCACGATGAGAAGCGTTTCGGTCAGCGTACGAAGCACTTCGCCGATTGCGTCCTTGATGTACTCGGTCGAGTCGTAGGGGATGCCGAGCGTCATGCCCGCAGGCAGCTGCGCCTGGATCTGGGGAATCGCGCTGCGGACCTGGTCGATCACTTCGAGCGTGTTTGCGGTCGGCAGCACCCACACGCCCATGAAGGTGGCCGATTCACCGTTGAACCGGACGTCCTGCTCGTAGTTCTCCGCGCCGAGCACGACGTCAGCGATTTCTCCCAGCCGCACGACGACGCCGTCCTGTTGCTTGACGACCAGCTGACGGAACTCCTCTGCGGTCCGCAGGTCGGTGTTGGCGACGAGGTTCACCGACACCATGGAGCCTTTCGTCTGACCGACGGCGGACAGGTAGTTATTGCGCACGAGCGCGTCGTGAACCGCTGATGGAGCGATGCCGCGCGCCGCCATGCGGTCGGGCTTGAGCCAGATGCGCATCGCGAAGGTGCGTGCGCCCAGGATGTCCGCCCGCTGCACGCCAGCGATGGCGCTCAGCTTAGGCTGTACGACCCGTGTCAGGTAGTCGGTGACCTGGTTCGGATCCAGGTTGGCCGACGAGAACCCGAGATAGATGGCAGCGAACTGGTTGTCGGCCGTCTGCAGGTCGATGATCGGCGCTTCCGCCTCCGGCGGCAGATCGTTGCGGACCTGCGCGACCTTCGCCTGGATCTGGGTCAGCGCCGCGTTGGTGTCGTAATTGAGCTTCAGGTGCACGGTGATCGTGCTCAGCGCCTGTGCGCTGGCCGACTCCATGTAGTCGATGCCGTCGGCGCTCGCGATGACGCGCTCGAGCGGAGTCGTGATGAAGCCCCGGACGAGATCGGCACTTGCGCCCACGTAGGCCGTGGTGACGGTCACCACGGCGATGTCACTCCGCGGGTACTGCCGCACGCTCAATGAGCGCATCGACTGCAGGCCGGCGATCAGGATGACGAGGCTGACGACGATCGCGAGGACCGGTCGCTTGACGAAGATATCCGTGAACGACATCAGCTGTTCTCCGGCCGCGGCTTGGAGCTGTTCGCAGGCGTGATTTTGTTGTTGACGAGCACGGCTGCCCCGTTACGCAGCTTGAACACGCCCGAGCTGACGACTTCGTCGCCAACCTTCAGCCCAGAGACGATGCCAATCTGGTCGCCGCGTCCGGTGCCGACCTTCACGAACTGCTGACGGACGCCGCGATAGGTCTTGCCGTTTGGATCCTTCAGATCAGTGACCACGAACACCGAGTCGCCGTACGGCGCGTAGCTGATCGCCGAGGCGGGAAGCGGGATGATGGCGCTGCCTCCACCGAGCGTCACTTCCGCTTGCACGAACATGCCGGGACGCAGGAGGCCTCCCGGGTTGGGGAATGTCGCCTGTGCCTGCACATTGCGCGTGGCCTGGTCGACGATCGAGTCCACCGCGGTGATGTGCCCCGTGATTGCGGCACCCTTGCCGTCAGCCGACGAAACCCGGACATCGCGACCCGATCGAAGTTCGGCCATTGCCTGCTGCGGCACGCCGAAGTTCACGTAGATCGGGTTGAGCGACTGGAGCGTCACGAGGCTATCGCCGGCCGACAGGTACTGGCCGCGGTTCACGTGACGGATCCCGAGGAGACCCGAGAACGGCGCACGAATCGTCTTGCGATCGATTGCCGAGCGAATCTCGCCGACGCGCGCTTCGCTCTGGCGCAGGTCCGCCGTCGCGCGATCGAACTCCGCGCGCGAAATCACCTGTTCATCGAGCAGCCCTCGCATGCGCTCGAAATTGAGACGTGCGAGCTCGCGCTGCGCCTCGGCGGCCGCGATCTGCGCCTGCTCCTGGCGGGTGTCGAGCTTCGCGAGCACGTCGCCCTCGTGTACGGACTGGCCGGAATCGAATGCAACCACCTCGACTGTGCCCGGCAGGTCCGCGCTGACCTCAACGCCCTGCACGGCGGCGACAGTACCGATGGCGCTCAACGTCGCCGGCCAGTGCTCCTCGCCGGCGACGACAGTGGTCACCGCCTCGGGCGGCGGCTGAAAGGCGGCGGCCTGTCCGATCGCCGTCTGGATCTGGCGGAACTTCACAACGCCCAGGCTCGCGACGAGAACGGCCGTCACAGCCAGGGTGAGAACGATGCGTTTTGCCATTACTCCCTCTTCCGCGTTGTCGTGTGACGCTCGATGTCCCCTCAGGACATAGACGAACGGCACTCGCAGGAATCGACAGACGCGAGCATCAATTTCGCTCTTGGGAGTGGGTTACAACAATCAGGCAGAGGCTGCATGGCGCGCTCGTACAGCGGAGCCACGCGAACCACAGACGTTCTGCCGAGCCGCATCTCCTACCTTTGGACGATGCCTGTAACGGATGAAAACTGCTCGATAATATGAACGTGCAACAGAACGAATCGACCTGTGGACCGCGTATCCCCGCGCCCCCGGAGTTGGCCTCCAACGATCTCGACGTGCTCCGAGCCGCGCTCGTTCGCGAGCACGACGAGCGTCGGCGCGCTGAATGCCTGGCGACGATGCAGGCGGATGTCGTGCAACTGGCGCTCGGCCTGCTCGTGCGCGAGCCGGACATCGAAGGGTTCTTCGCCGGAATCACGAAGAACATGGTCGAGGAATCAGAGAGCCACGGGTGTGGTGTCTGGCTGCTCGATGAAGCGGGCGAGCAGTGCAAGCTCTGGATGGCCTATATCGGCGACCGGCTGTATGTCGACGGCAAGCACGATCTGAATCAGCTGCCGTTTCCACATCAGAGCCTGGCGGATCACCTGGTCGCGTACAAGCCCGGATGGGAACAGACGATCGAGTACACGCACGCTGACGAACGGCTCCCGCAGGAGATTCGCGACTGTCATTCGACCAAGAACGTCCACGCCACGGTGATTGCGCCGCTGAATATCGGCAACCGTACACTTGGCTGGATCAAGTTGTCCGCCTCGGGTGAAGGGGACTGTCCGAGCACGCAGTGGTGGCGCGTGATGCTCACGCAGGCGATTGCGCACCAGGCGGCGCTGGCCCTTCACTACAGCCGCGTTGTCGAGCGCAGCCGCGTCGAGGAGCGCCGCAAGGGGGTGCTCGAAGAGCGCAACCGGCTCGCGCGTGACATCCACGACAATCTCGCACAAGGATTCGGCGCGATCCTGATGCAGTTGCAGGGGGCGCAGCGCGACATGTGCGCGGTGCCGTCGCCGCTTGCGCAGAAACTCGAGACTGCGATCGACCTGGCTCGCACCCACATGATCGAGGCGCGCCGCTCGGTCGGAGCGCTTCGTCCGAACGTCGGTGACGGCGAGGAGATTTCTCAGGCGCTCAAGCGGATCACCAGCCTGGCGCAGCGGACGACACAGGTCCCGATCGATATCAACGTGGTGCCGCTGCCGCGGGTGGGCGACATGGTGGAGCGCGAGATTCTTGGCATCGCCCAGGAGGCGCTCACCAATGCTGTCCGGCACTCGCGTGCACGCCGCATCACCGTGAACGCATCACCCGTCAGGTCCATCGGCCTGCGTCTCTCGGTTGCTGATGATGGCCGCGGGTTCGCGCGCGATCGTCACTCGGAAGGATTTGGCATGACCAGCATGCAGGAGCGTGCCGAACGGATCGGGGCGTCACTGACGATTGTCACGGCGCCGCGCGGCGGTACCGAAGTCGTCCTCGCCTGGGAACCCTCGTCGCTGCCACTGCAGGTCCATGTTGCCGGCTGAGATCACGACGATCGCGCCCGCGACGAAGGCGACCGTGCTGCTCGTGGACGACCACGCGCTGCTGCGCACCGGTGTCGCCAACATCATCAACCAGGAGCCGGATCTCGAGGTCGTCGCCGAGGCGGGCAACGGCGAAGAGGGAGTTGCCGCCTTCGAGCGGCATCATCCCGATGTCACGCTCGTCGACCTGCGGATGCCGGTGATGGAAGGCGTCGAGCTGGTCAGGCAGATCCGCGAGCGCGACCCGCGCGCCCGCGTCATCATCCTCACGACGTACGACACGGACGACGAGATTTCGCGCGCGCTCAAGGCTGGAGCCAAGGCCTACGTGTTGAAGGACATCGTGGCCGGCGACCTCGTCGCGTGCATTCGCGACGTTCTAGCCGGCAAGACCTACATCGCGCCGGCGGCGGCCGCCAAGCTTGCCGAAGGCGTCACGCGCGTGCAGCTCACGCCGCGCGAGATGGCGACGTTGCGACTGATGGCAGACGGCAAGGCGAACAAGGAAATTGCCGGCGAACTCGGGATCAGCGATCGCACGGTGAAGACACACCTTGGCCACCTGTTCGAGAAGCTCGGAGTGACGAGCCGTACGGAAGCCATCAAGGTGGCGACGCGACGCGGCCTCGTCCGTCTCGAATAGTGTGTCGTCGGCCTTCCTAGGGCACGACACTGTCGATGCACGCCTCGGAGAACGTCTTCCCTCCCAACGTTCCAGTCAGCGGCCCGAGCCGGCCATCGACGAACCCGGCGAGCATGCAGCGCACTCCATATCCTGCATTCGACCCCGTATCGACGTCATCGTCGAACTGCGGTGTCGCGTTGTTCGCGTCGGTGCCCAGGTCCAGCCCGGAGTTTCTCGACGCACGGATGCCGTCGCCGGCATTACCGGCGATCGTGCAGGCCGCGACTTCAGCCTGTGCGTTGCGGTCGAGGAAGATGCCGTGGCTCCCATTGTTCTGAATGGTGTTCGTGAAGATCTGCGATGACGAACCCCGGTATATCTGGATGCCCTGGGCTCCGTTGTTCTGGATGATGTTTGGCCCGCTGATCCGGTTGTTGGGAGGGCCTGTCCAGCCGATGCGCGCGCTGGAACTCGACTGAACGGCAATCCCCGCGAGCCCGCTGCCCTGAACCGTGTTGTTGATGATGTCGGCGGAACTGTTGCGGAACACGGTGATGCCGTTGCGATCGGCCTGCTGAACCATGTTCCCGTCGATGATGGCGGAGGCGCCGTCGGTGACCGCGATTCCCTGCGGCGCGCCGCCGGTAATCACGAAACCCCGGATGGTGATCCCGGTTCCGGTAATCGTCACGCTGTTGGCAGATGAGTCGCCGTTGATGGCCGCAACGCCCTGGCCGTCAAGCGTGATGCGATGGAACTCCGGGCCGATGGTGACGTTCTCATCGCACACGCCGTCGACAAGGAGCGTGTCTCCTGGCTTCAATGTTCTGAGCGCCTGCCCGATTGTGTGGTCAGGACCGCACGTGAGCCTGTGCACGGACGGCTGCGCGTAGCCGCGCGCACCGGTGCCGAGAATGGCACAGACCAGCACCATTCTCAGCGCACTGGTTCCGTTCGGCCAGTTCCTCAACGCTTCCGACTTTCGTCCGTGGTGACGTGCAATGCGTGTCATAGTGCGGTCTCCTTGTTCGTCAGGGCGGACATCGGGCATTTCAACCACAGTGGGCCGGTCCGGGTTGATGGCTCGAAGGCGCCGCTCGCCTGGTCCTATTGAGATCGCGCAAAGCGACGGGTGATTGGGTCAGGCGCGTGTGAAAACTGGCGATGGAGTCCGGCCCGCTCTATCATTCGGAAACCTTACGAAGGGCATGAACTCGTCCCGCGACCTCTCGGCGCTTCTCGGCGAGTGGAGCCTTGGCGATCCCGGTGCCTTCAATGCGCTGCTGCCGCTCGTGTACGCCGAGCTCCGGCGCATCGCGTCGCGCCAGCTCCGGCGCGAGCGGACCGGTCACACGCTGCAGCCGACGGCGCTCGTGCACGAGGCTTACCTACGGCTGGTCGAGCAGCGCCACGTCGACTGGCGGAACCGGGCGCACTTCTACGGCGCGGCCGCCCAGGTCATGCGCAGGATCCTTGTCGACCACGCCCGGCGTCACAAGGCCGGCAAGCGCGGAGACGGCATCCAGACCGTTCCTCTGGTCGACGCGGCCGACCTGGCCGCGTCGACTGAAATTCCTGTCCTGGCGCTCGACCGTGCACTCGATCGGCTCGCGGAGGTGGATGCCGACCTGGCGAAGCTCGTCCAGTTGCGAGCCTTCAGCGGGTTGACCATCGAACAGGCCGCGGAGGCCCTCGACGTCTCTCCCTCAACGGCCAAGCGCGAGTGGCGCACGGCCAAGGCCTGGATCAAGCGGGAACTCGGCTTCGAGAGCCGGGGGTAACCGATGAGCGACGACCGATGGATGCGCGTCAAGGCGCTCTTCCAGGCGGTCGTGGAACGGCCTGCCGCGGAGCGCGACGCTTTGCTGGCCGCGGAGACAGGCGGCGACGAGGCGTTGCGGCGCGAAGTCGAGTCGCTGCTCGCGCAGGACGCAGAGGCGAGCTTTCTCGATCGGCTGCCCGTTTCGACCGATGCTCCTTTCGCGGCTTCACAGACCTGGCCTGGCCATTCACCCGGCGGGCGAAC
>Ga0310810_10011817_pt1 | contig 10217 bp, 8 predicted proteins | sample NCmetagenome_FD_207641 | JGI IMG/M metagenome (GOLD analysis project Ga0310810, IMG submission 207641) | Soil microbial communities from experimental microcosm in Duke University, North Carolina, United States - NC | ecosystem: Engineered > Artificial ecosystem > Soil microcosm > Unclassified ...
GGCCGACGTGCGCACCGCGGTGGGATTCCGCACCGGGCCGTACGAGCCCGACTTCTCGGCGCTGGAAACGGAGAGCACGATCGTGCTCCCGTGGGACGAGGACCTGCTGTCGTCCGTGTCCTGAATTTGTCGTTAGGCGAACGACCTGTCGCCTAACGGAGCGGGCTCACTCCACGGCGGCGACGATGGCGTCGTACGGCTCGCCCAGCTCCATCTTGTCGTACACGAAGCGCATCACGTCGCCGTTCCCGAGCAGGAAGCGGCACCGCTCGTGGCCGGCAGAACGGCACTCCACCTCGAGGACGGCGAGCGGCACGTCCGAGAACCGGCCGAAGAAATCCGCCAGCATACCGGTCGTGAAATGACACCCCGGTTGGTCGAGGTGCTCGCCGGGATCCGCTTCGCCCCAATCATCGGTATCCACGGTGGCGACCGCGTCGCCCAGCGAGCCGATTTCCAGGGTGCCCCATCCGGCCAAGCGAAAATACTCCGACGCCCGGCGCTGGAATCTCTCGAAGTCGAGATCTTCGGGCGCGCCATCGCCCCGCTCGTGCAGCCACTGGCGGAAGGCGTCGAACACCGTGGCGCCGCCCGCGTATCCCGCTTCCTGCAGCGCGGCAGCGGCGGACGCCCCCATATCGCGCAAGAGCGCGGCCCGCAATGCCAAGAGCGCGGGACGGCTCACGGCCAAGAGCGCGTGATCGGCGAGGTTGATCGTGTCGGCCATGACGTGCCTCGTGTGTTGGACGAGTCGGCGCTCGAGCACCGGCGCCGCGTTAGTGGTTCTTAGGCCCGGCTCCCGCACGGCGCAAGAGCTCGTCCTCATCGATGGTCTCGACGCCGAGCTCACGCGCGCGATCGAGTTTGCTCCCGGCGTCGTTCCCCACGACCACGAAGCTGGTGCTCTTGGACACCGACGACGTCACGTGTCCGCCGGCGTTCTCCACCAACTCCGTTGCCGCTTTGCGCGAGAGCGTGGGCAGCGTACCGGTGATGACGACCGTCTTGCCCGAGAGGCTACCGGCGCCGTTGCCCGCCGACCCGTGCTTCCCAGCCGGCTCGATGAAGTTCACGCCCTGCGCGCGGAGCTTCTCGATGAGGTGCTTCGTCGTGTCGTTCGCGAAGTACGTTGCGACCGATCGCCCGATGATGTCGCCCATGCCGCGCACCGAGGTGATCTGCTCTTCGGTGGCCTGGGCCAGCGCATCGAGTGTGCGGAAATGCCGCGCCAGCACCTGCGCCGCCATCTCGCCCACGTGGAGGATCCCGAGCCCGTTGAGCAGTCGCGAGAGCGGCTGCTGCTTGGCGGCGGTGATCGCGGCCACGAGATTCTCGGCACTTTTCTGGGCGAAGCGTTCGAGCGTCACCAATTGGTCGACGGTGATGGCGAAGATGTCGGCGAAATCGTGCACGAGACCGGCGTCGATGAGCTGGCGGATTCGCGCGTACGAGAGGCCGCGGATGTCCATGGCGCCGCCCGAGGCGAAATGCACGAGCCCTTCCAGCTGCCGCCCCGGGCACGCCACGTTAGGACAGTACACGGCCGCCTGATCCGCATCGCGCTCGACCGGCGTGTTGCACACGGGGCAGCGGTCGGGCATCGACCACACGCGCTCGCGTCCGTCGCGGCGCTCGGGGATCGGCCCGATCACCTGCGGAATCACTTCGCCGGCGCGCTTCACCTGCACCCAATCGCCGATGCGCAGGTCCTTCTGGCGCACGAGCGCTTCGTTGTGCAGCGTGGCGAGCTTGACGATCACGCCGCTGATCTCGATGGGCTCGAGCACGGCGAACGGGTTGAGGGCGCCGGTGCGGCCGACGTTCACCTGGATGTCGAGGAGCCGCGTGACTTCGATGTCGGGCGCGAACTTGCGCGCGACGGCCCACCGCGGCTCGCGCCCCACGTCGCCTAACTCATCCTGCACCTGCAGCGCATCGACTTTCACGACGACGCCGTCGATGCCGAAGGCGAGCGTGGCGCGCAGCGTCTGCTCGACCTCCTGCACGAACTGCACGACTTCGTCGAGCGTCGTGCACCGGCGGCGGTGCGGTTCCACCGGGAACCCCCAGCTCTCGAGCGTGTCGAGCAGACCCCATTGCGTGGTGAACGGCAAGCGGACACCGGGGCCGGGTGCCACGGCATAGCCGAAGAACTGCAGCCGCCGCTTCGCGGTGTTCGCCGGGTCCAACTGCCTGAGGGAGCCCGCCGCCGAGTTGCGCGGGTTCATCAAGACTTTTTCGCCTTCCTGGCGCCGGCGGTCGTTGAGTTTCTCGAATGCGTCGAACGTCATGTAGCATTCGCCGCGCACTTCGACGAGCTCGGGCGGGTTAGGCGTACGGAGCCGGAGGGGAATGTCGTGGATGGTGCGCAGATTGAGGGTGACATCCTCGCCCTCCGTCCCGTCGCCGCGCGTCGCTCCGCGCACCAGGAGCCCGCGCTCGTAGGTCAGGTTGACGGCGTTGCCGTCGATCTTGAGCTCCGCGGTGTAGCCGGCGGTGCGGACATCGGTGCCGGCGATGCGCACCGCGCGCGCTTCCCAGTCGCGGAGCTCGTCGTCGTCGAAGGCGTTGCCGAGCGAGAGCATCGGCACCATGTGAACGACCTTGTTGAGCGCGCTCTGCACCGGCGCCCCCACACGCTGGGTGGGCGAGTCCGGCGTGCGAAGCTCCGGGTATCGTTGCTCGAGCTCGAGCAACTCCCGCATCATCAGATCGTATTCCCGATCCGAGATCTCGGGTGCATCGAGTACGTAGTATTGTGTGTTTGCGCGTTCGATGAGCCGGCGGAGCTCGCGGGCGCGCTCTTCGTGGATCGGCACGCCGAAAAATATACGCGCCGGGGAGGCGCGCGCTTCCCCTCGGACGATTCAGCTTTTCGCTTCTTCGCCCACCACCTCGAGCGTCACCGACACCAGGCGCTCGAGCTCCTCGTCCGCGGACCTCGCCAGCAGCGTTTCGGCCCACATGTGGTCTTCCGTATTCGTGTAGCGGTCGAGCAGGCGGCGCACGAAGGCGATCAGCGCGATGCGCTGCAGCTCGCCGTTGCGGCTCGTGCGTTGGGCTTCTTTCTGCCCGCGTTGAAGTGCTTCGTAGCGATGCGCGTTGCGCAGCGCGTTCGCGGTGAGCGCGGCCACCACCTGGCAGAAGCGAACGTCGCGGTCCGAGAACGGGGCGCCGTCGCGCTCGGTGCGGAGGAAGATCGCGCCGATCACCGTGCCCCGCCACCGGATCGGCACGACCACGATCGACCGCACGTTACGCTGGGCGAGCACCGGCTGCATCTGCTGCAGCATGGGGTCCGCGGCCGCATCGGGAATGAACACCGTTTCGCCGCTCTCGAAGGCGCGCTTGAGCTCGGGATAGCGATCGAGGTCGACGATGAGATTGTTCATCGCCGGCGCTTCGTACGTCGCCATGAGCCGCACGTCGCGCTGTTCGCCTAACAGGTAGATCGAGCAGCGATCGAGGCCGAACGTGTCGCCTAACTTCTTGGCGATGGTCTGCAGGATGTCGACGAAGTGAAGCGACGACGAAATCTCGGTGAGGATGTCGACGACCGCCACCAGGTGGTCGCGCTCGCGCTCGAGCTCGGCGACGCGCGCGCGCAACGTGGCGATCGTGTCACCCGTGCCCGATGGCGGCTCCTCCCGCGGGCGCTCCACTACCATGCTGGTCATGGGATGTCCTGACGTTCGCGGTGAACTCGGCGCTGGCGTACCGCACGACGCGGTCGCGTCCCGTTCGCTTGGCCACGTAGAGTGCGTCGTCGGCGGCCTGCAGCAACTCGTCGCGATTCATCAGTCTCGCGTCCGGCCAGGCCGCGACACCGCAGCTGATCGTTGCCTGGAACGGGCGTCCCTCGAACGAGAACCGGTGCGCCGCTACCCTCAGACGCGCCCGCTCGGCGAAGGTCACCGCCGCGTCGATGCCCGTGCCCGGGAGGAGGACCAGAAACTCCTCGCCGCCATAGCGCCCGACGTGGTCGATTTCGCGCATGGACGTCCGCAGCACCGAGCCCATCTGGCGCAGCATTTCGTCGCCGGCGCGGTGGCCAAAACCGTCGTTCACCAGCTTGAAATGGTCGAGGTCGAACATGGCGACCGCCAACGACTCCTTGAGGCGGACCGCGTGCTCGAACATCTCATGAAAGCGCTCGTCCAACCGACGGCGGTTGTCGAGGCCCGTGAGGGGATCCGACACCGCGAGCTCGAGCAGTTGCGCGTTGGCTCGCTGGAGCTCGGACTCGCGCCGGTGCAGGGCGTCTTGCAGCGCCTTGATGCGCAGCATCGATCGCACCCGCGCCTCGAGCTCCACGAATTCGACGGGCTTGGTGACGTAGTCGTCGGCGCCCGCGCTCAGGCCGCGCACTTTCTGCTCGACCTCGTCGAGCGCCGTTTGCATGATGATGGGAATGAATGGCAGCGACGGATCGGCCTTGATGCGACGCGCCACTTCGTTGCCGTCGATCCGCGGCATCATCACGTCGAGCACGATCACATCCGGCGGGGAATCGGCGACGACCTTCAGCGCCTCCACGCCATCGCAGGCGCACGCCGTCTCGTATCCGGTTGCATCGAACCGCACCCGAAGAACTTCGCGGCTGTCCTCGCTGTCATCGACGATCAGGACCCGCGGTGCGCGCCGAACTTCACCGTCCATCGCCTCGACCAATGAACCGCTCCACCTCGCTCACCACCGTCTTGGGCTCGCACGGTTTGGCGAGATAACTGTCGCATCCAACTTCCATCGCCTTCTCGCGATCAGACGCCAATGCGTGCGCAGTGAGCGCGATGATCGGAATGCGACGCGTTTTCGGATCGCGCTTGAGCACCTGCGTTGCTTCCCACCCGTCGATCACCGGAATCGAGATATCCATGAGAATCAGGTCGGGCTGCTCGGTGCGCGCCTTCGCGATGCCTTCTTCGCCGTTCAGGGCCTCCATGACACGATAGCCGAAGTGCTGCAGAATCGTGGAGTACACGATTCTGTTGTCCTCGTTGTCTTCCACGAGGAGCACGGTCTTCAGTTTGATAGTCGCCATTCGTGTCCTCGTTCGCCGGCCCCCCGTCTCGCATGACGTGAGACCTCGACAGATACGGCAAGGTTAAGCAAGCTTCTTGCCATGCTCGCTCGCGTTGGTTCCAGAGTAAGAAGCGTTAACGATGTCTCGCCCAACTGATTTCCATTCTTTGCGGCCACGTACGGCCACCCCACGCCATGGAGGTGAACGTGTCTCAAGCGACCTCGGACGATGCAGATGATGTCGACGAGCAGGTAAACGAGTCGGAGGGTGGGGGCTCGGGCGTCGCGATGTTTGCCGGCGGCCTGATGCTTGGACTGGCCGTCGGCGCAGGGTTGGCACTCTTGATGGCGCCCCAGGCGGGCGATGAGACACGACGACTGATTCGCCGCCGCGCTCGTCGCCTCAGTGAGCACATGTCCGATCGAGTGGAAGACTTGCGGGACGACATTCGGAGAAGTGCGCGGAAGGGCGAAAAGAAGCTACGGCAGAGCCTGAACCTCTCGTGAGATGAGCGGCGCCGCAAGACTGCGGCGCCGGCATGTCTCCAAGCGCGGCTGGTCAGTGAAGTTTGGCCAGCTCCTCTGTCGCCTGCTTCTTGTAGAACTTGTCGTTGTACTCGGTGATCGGTCCGTCGATGACCGCCTGGAATTGCTCGCGCGCTTTGTCGCGATCGCCGGGCTTGTCGCGGTCGCGGTAAATCTCGGCGAGATCCAATCGGTGGACGATGCGCTTGGGGTCGACCGCCACTGACTTCTCCATGTAGTAGACGGCCGAGTCCCAACTCGCCTGGTCGAAGACACCGCCGCCCAAGAACGTTTTCGCGAAGAAGCGCGAGAATCCACTCAAGCGCATGATCTCGGCGTTCCACCTGCCCAGAACATGGAGTGCGCCGGCGTGGAGAGAGTCGTACTTGAGCGCCTCGATGGCCTGGTTGCGGACTTCCTTCCCGTACTTTACGCGGTCGTGCGCGCCCAGCGTGAGCGCGACACGCCCCAGCGCGCGTGCGAGCGAGAAGTGCCCTTCGGCGTTGGTCGAGTCGGCAGCAACCGCGCGACGTGCGAATTTCTCGCCTTCGGCGAAGTACTGCTTGCGCTTGTCTTTGTCCCGCTCGAATTCGCCGAGGTCGACCGACGCGCGCGATGCTTTCCAGAGCGCCTCGTAATTGGCCGAGTCGGCAGACAGCGCTGCTTCATAGTGCTCGAGCGCGGCAGCCGGATCGAGCGCGGCGTACGCGCTGTCGCCTTCGGCGATGTGTTGAGCCGCGGACTGCGCGCTGATGGATCCGGCAAAAAAGATGAGCGCCGCCCAACTCACGAGGTAGCGGATCTGCATGAAAGCTCCGACATTGAACGGTGAACTGGCGATGTCAGGTCGCGTGCGCGGCGCTCGCGCCGGCGACAACGTAGAAAATACCCCGAACCAGGGTCAATGCTCGTCACACGGCTCATCGCGCGGAAACGTGACGGCGGCCGTCTCGAGGCGGCCGAGTGGAGTGCGTTGATCCGGTCGTACGTCGCCGGCGAGGTGCCCGACTATCAGATGGCCGCGATGCTCATGGCCATCTACGTGCATGGTCTCGACCGCACCGAAACGGCTGCGCTGACGGATGCGATGCGGCGAAGCGGTGCCCAACTCTCGTTGGCGCATCTCGCGGCGGCGCGCGTGGACAAGCACTCGACGGGCGGTGTGGGCGACAAAACGTCGCTCATCCTCGCGCCGCTCGTGTCGTCGTTGGGCGTGGCCGTGCCGATGATGTCGGGTCGCGGGCTGGGGCATACTGGAGGAACCCTCGATAAGCTGGAATCGATCCCGGGCCTGCGGACGGACATCGCGCTCGCGGATGCGCGTGCGCAGCTGGAGCGGATCGGGTGCGTGATGATGGGCCAGTCGCGAGAGGTGGTGCCGGCGGACCGCGGGATGTACGCGTTGCGCAACGCGACGGCGACGGCCGAGTCGGTGCCGCTCATCGCGTCGAGCATCATGAGCAAGAAACTGGCGGAGGACCTGACGGGTCTCGTGCTGGACGTCAAGCGCGGGTCGGGGGCGCTCGTGCAGGACCTGGACCAGGCGCTCGAGCTCGCGGGGACGATGGTGGCGTTGGGCGACGCGAGCGGCTGCGAGGTGGTCGCGCTCCTGTCGGCCATGGACCGTCCGTTAGGCCGGGCGATCGGCAACGCGCTGGAGGTGGAGGAGGCGATCCACGCGCTGTCCGGCGAGGGACCGCCCGACCTCATGACGGTGACCTACGCGCTGGGCGCGGAAATGCTCCAGTTAGGCGGCGTGGCCGCCGATGCCGGCGAGGCGCGGCGGCGCATGGAGGTGGCGATCTCCTCCGGGCAGGCGGCGCGGAAGCTGCAAGCGATCATCGAGGCCCAGGGCGGCAATCCCGGCGTGGTGGACGACCCGGCCGTGCTGCCGCAGGCGGGCGCGTGCGAGCTGTTCGAGGCGCCGCGGCGCGGCTTCGTGGCGCGCGTGGAGCCGCGCGGCATCGGCCGCGCGCTGGTTGCGTTAGGCGGCGGCCGGACGCGGCCCGACGACCACCTCGACCCCGGGGTGGGCTTCGTGATCACCGCCAAGCCCGGCGACTGGGTGGAGCGCGGCGAGCCGGTGGCCACCATCTTCGCGCACGACGAGGCGGGCATTGCCATCGGCCGCGCCGCGCTTCGCTCGGCCATCGTCATTGCCGACGAAGCGGATCACCCGCTGCCGTTGCTGTCGCACCGCGTCACGATGGACGGCGTGAAGCGGATCGAGTAAGGGAAGCGCGCGCCGCCCGCGTCACTCCGTTCTCATCGCGATCACCGGATCGATGCGCGACGCGCGCCGGGCCGGGATCCACGAGGCGGCGGCCGCGACCGCGCCGAGCACCACCGCCACCGCCGCGAAGGTCGGTACGTCGAGGGCGGTCACACCGAAGAGCAGCGATTGGATACCGCGGGTGGCCGCGATGGCGCCGAACCCGCCCAACACGATGCCGGCGACGGCGAGCAGCAGGCCGCGCGACACCACGAGGCGGACCACGGTCGCCGCCGTCGCGCCTAACGCAATGCGGATGCCGAGCTCGCGCGTCCGCTCGGAGACCAGAAACGCGATCACGCCGTAGATGCCGAGCGTCGCCAGGAGCAGCGCCATGAGCGCGAAGGCGCCGAGCAGAATGGTGTAGAACAGCGGCTGCGAGGCCGACGCGGCCATCGCATCGTTCATGCTGCCGAGCTCGTACATCGCGACGGCGGGATCCACGGCACGCACCTGCGCGGCGATCGCCGCCTCGACCGCCGCCGGCGGCCCGTGGCTGCGCACGAGGAACGTGACGCCTAACGGGAACGTGTTGTACGGCACGTAGGTGGCCGGAACCGCCTGCTCCGACAGCGACTCTTGCTTGGTGTCGGCCACGATGCCCACGATTTCGCCCCGCACCTTCACGCCGATCGTGTCCGTCGCACTCGGCGTGTGCGAGATGCCGAACGTGATGTGCGTGCCGATCGGGTTCCGGTGCGGGAAGTACCGCTTGACCAGCGCCTCGTTCACCACGACCACCGGGGCCGCATCCAAGCGATTCTCGGCCTCGGTGAACACGCGGCCTTGCTCGAGCGCGAGTCCAATCGCGCGGAAATAGCTGGGCGAGACCGGCAGAACCGCCGACTCGGGCTCGCGTCCGGGTTCCGGTTTCGGCTCGCCATCCACCGTGAACGACGTCGAAACGCTGTACGTCGGATCCGGGTCTAACGGACGACCGGCCGCCACCGCGACCTGCTCGGTCCCCGGGACCGCGGCCAGGCGCTGCATCACCGCGGCCGCGTACTGGTAGGACGGTGTTTCGTCGTTGTATTTCTTGCTGGTGAGCGCGACGTCGAACACGTACAGGTTGTTGGGGCGGAACCCGGGGTCGACGTGCGTGAGCCGTGCGAAACTGCGGATCAGGAGACCGGCGCCGACCAGCAGCACCATCGCCAGGGCCATCTCCGTCACGATGAGGAGCGACCGGGTGCGCGATGTGGCGCCATGGCTCGAGCCGCGCTGGCCATCGCGCAACGCGGGCGTGACGTCGCCGCGCGTGGCGTGCAGGGCCGGAAGCAGGCCGAACAGGATGCCCGTCGCCCCCGCGAGCAGGGTGGCAAAGGCGAGCATCCGCGCATTCACCGTGATCTCCGTTAGGCGCGGGAGGCCGTGCGGCCCGAACGACACCACCAGCGCCACCGCCCACGCGGCGATCAGCGTGCCGATCACCGCTCCGGCGAACGCGATGAGCAGGCTCTCGGTGACCAGTTGCCGGATCAACCGCCAGCGCGGCGCGCCGAGCGCGGTGCGGACCGCGATCTCGGTGGAGCGCCCCGCGCCCCGCACGAGCGACAGGTTGGCGACGTTGGCGCAGGCGATGAGCAGCACCAACGCGACCGCGCCTAACAGAGACCAGAGCGCCGGCCGCACGTCGCCTACCAACTGGTCGCGCAACGGCGACACGTACGCGCCGATCCTGGCGTCCGCGTTCGGGAAATCATGGGCGATGCGCGCCGCGACGGCCTGGAGGTCGCGCTGGGCGCTGGCCGCCGTCGCGCCGGGCCGCAGCCGCCCGATCGCCGACAGCTCATGTAGGCCGTGCGCGGCGTCTCCGCGCTCGTAGTCGCGCCACACGGCTGGAACCCACACGTCGGGATTCTGCGGATACGCAAATCGCGGCGGCGCGACGCCCACCACGCGATACAGATCGTCGTTGAGCCGGACCGACGAGCCGACGATGGATGGATTGGACCCGAACCACCGCCGCCACGCCAGATCCGACAGCACGACCACCTTCGCCGATTTGGCCGAGTCCTCGCCGGCCACGAAGCCGCGTCCGCGCTCGAACGCAATGCCTAACAGAGAGAAAAAGTTGGCGCCCACGCGCGCGCGGTTGAGCCGGACCGCCTGCAGCCCCGGCCTGCCCAGCGTGACGCTGCCGCCGCCTTGCACCGGGCTCAGCGCGGCGAAGCTGTGGCTCTGCGCGCGGTAGTCGTCGAGGTCGGGCGGCGACATGTCCATCGGCCGTCCCTCGGGCGACGTCGACTCCACGAACATGAGCCGCGATGGGTCCGTGTAGGGCAGCGGCCTGAGCAGCACGGTATCGACGATGCTGAAGATCGCCGTGGTCGCGCCGATGGCGATGCCGATCGTGGCAACCGCGATGGTCGTGTAGCCGGGCATGCGCAGGAGCTTG
>Ga0310810_10011822_pt1 | contig 10214 bp, 9 predicted proteins | sample NCmetagenome_FD_207641 | JGI IMG/M metagenome (GOLD analysis project Ga0310810, IMG submission 207641) | Soil microbial communities from experimental microcosm in Duke University, North Carolina, United States - NC | ecosystem: Engineered > Artificial ecosystem > Soil microcosm > Unclassified ...
CCCCACGGGGTCACGCGGCCGGGATCGACCGCCGGCGCTCCGCGAGCGAGCGCAGCACGGCCGACATCTTGCCGGCGAGGATGTCCTGGAGCGAGAAGCAGGGCACGTTGCAGCAGGCCTCGGCCTCGGCGACGTCGAGCCGGCTGTTGGCGACGTGGCCCGCGGTCGCGAGCACGTTGTAGCCGAGGCCGGTCAGCCGGCGAACGCCCGCCTCGCACGAGAGCGCGTCGCGCCCGGAGAACAGGACGCCGTCGATCGAGTCGCGGAAGGTCGGATCCGCGAGCAGCATCGCCGTCTCACGCTGCACGATGCCATCGGCGATCTCCAGGATCACGAAGTCCGGCTCGTGCGCCGCGAGCGCGGCGCGGATCCTGCCCGCGATCGACAGCAGCTCGGCGAGCGCGAGGTTGGTGGTGGAGGGCCAGCCGGCGTGCGTGACGTCGAACATGGCCACGGCCCCGGCGTCGCGCAGGAGATTCGCATCCTTGACGGACGCCATGCCCGTGATCTTGCCCGCCGCGACCACGTGCCCAGCGTTCGCGAGGCTGCGGATGATGTGCGCCGCCGTGGTCGACTTCCCACTGCCGGGGCCGGCACCGAGCGCCAGCAGCGTCGTCGCCCCGCGGCTCTCGAACACCTCCACCGGCAGCGCCTGGAATCGCCTCATGTGCAGCGGCCGGCCCTCGTCGTCCCCCAGTCGGCCCAGGAACTCGATCGCGGTGGGCGTGAGACTCTCGCTCGCGCTCGCGACCTGGCCCACGACGCCGCCGACCGCGACGAGGTGGCCGGCACCGCCCGCGACCACCGCGGCGCCGCTGTACTGTCGCGTGGCATGGCGGTCGCCGAGCACGCCGACGAACACGTCGCCGACGAACAGCGTCTGCCTCCGTCCGCTCGACGCTTCGAGCTCTCCCGGCCGGCCCATCCGGGTCACGCGCGCGAGCACCAGCGCTCCGGCATCCCGGCCGTCCTCGATGGGCAGGATCCGCTGCACGCAGCGCTGGTCCACGAGGTGGGTGACGTAAGGCCACTTCACGCGCGTCTTTTCGAAGAACTCCATGGGGCCCCCGAGGATGCTGGTGATGGGTCGTGTTGCGGTCGTCGGCGGCCTCACGCTCCAACCCATGCTACGACGATGTCCGGCACGCGCAACGTTTCTGTTCACGAACGTCGGCAATTCACAGTCGACTTCCGACATGTGTGTTGGCTCCCAACACCTGTGTTGGCTCCGACAGATCGCCGCGCGGTGTCACCGCAAGACTGGTCAGGTACCTACGCGCTCGCGCTTAGGGTGCTTGCCCGATACAGCGCCGCGCGCGGAGCGTCTACGCTGTCGCAGTGTCACTCCCCACGCCCTCATCATCGGCGATCGGCGCGTCGGCATGGCTGGCGCTGGAGAAGGGACAGCAGAACCATGAAGAGAGACATTCGAGCTGAACAGAGGCCGATCCGGCCCGTGCTCTCGGGCACCCTGGGCGCCGCACTCGCGCTGGTCTTCATGGCCGGCGCCTCGGCGGAAGCGGCGGTTCGGCAGACGATGCTGATCAACGGCAAGCAGGTGCCCTACTACTCCAATTGCCCGCTGTCGGCGCGAAACACCGCCATCAGCCGCGCCGTCATCGTCATCCACGGGAGTGGCCGCAAGGTGGAGGACTATTTCAGTTCGATCGTGGACAACATCCCCTCCAGCCCCGGCCGCGACTGGCGGGGGAAGACGATCGTCGTGGCGCCGTACTTCCAGGAGAAGGGCGACGCCTTGAACAGGAAGACGGAAGCCTGGTGGAAGGACGATTGGGTCACGGGCGGCTCCTCGGGCGGCGTCAGCTCCTACGAGGTCGTGGACACGATGGTCGCCCGCCTGCGCAGCGGAACGTTTCCGAACCTCCGCTGGGTGGTGATCACCGGTCACTCGGCGGGTGGCCAGTTCGTCCAGCGCTACGCGGCGTTCACCGACATCGACGAGCTGCCGGAGCCGAACACGGCGCTGGTCAAGTTCGTGCCCTCGAATCCTTCGTCGTATCTCTACCTGAACGAATACCGCTACAACGATGGCTTGAGTGACTGGGTGATCCCGCACGGAAAGAAGACCAAGGGCTACGACGACTTCAAGTACGGGCTGGAGGACCTCGACGACTACGCCGAGGCGCGCGGCGCCGACTGGGCCCGCACCCACCTGCCCAAGCGGCGGATCGAGCTGCTGGCGGGCACGGCCGACGTGGTGGCGGACGAGAGCTTCGATGACTCGAAGGAAGCGATGCTGCAGGGGCAGTCCCGCTACCAGCGCGCCCAATTCTTCAATGCGTTCATGGACCGCTTCTTCTCGCCCAACCACTTCACGGTCACGCCGGTGCCGGGAGTCGGTCACGATCACCGACTAATCTACGCCTCGGCGCAGGCCAAGAACGCGATCTACTTCCCGGACTGAGCACGAGACCCCGAGGGTGGCCGCCGGCGTCCGTGCCCGGGTCGCATCCGGCTTGCCGCGAGCCACAGCATGAAGATGGCGCCCGAGACGCCGAGCGTGATCACGGCGTGATCGGCATACGCTTCAGCGGCCGCGGCGCCGTTCAGCACCGGCGCCACGACGGTGACCGCGACGTACGTGAGCCACGGCACGAACACGAGCGGGAGGGTCGAACAAGGCCTAGACGGCATGCCGCACCCCCGTGACCCGCGCGGCGGCGCTGAACAGCACGAGCAGGAACAGGAAGTAGACGGTCACGCCCTCGGCGCAGTGGAGCCGCGAAGGGGTCAGGGGCCCGAGTGCGGCCCCGGCCTCGTGCAACCGGATCGCGACCGCGATGCGCGCGGCGTTGGCGAGCACGGTCGCCAGGTACGCCGCGGCCGCGCTCCCGAGCACGAGCGCCACGCGCTCACCGGCGCGCCCGCACGCGGGCGCCAACCCGAGGCACAGGCTCACGAACGCCACGATCAGGAAGTTGACACCCGCGCACGCGGGCGAGACGAGAAACAGCTGGTCACGGCTCAGGTAGCCGTGGTGCGGTTCCAGCTCGAACGCGACGCCGGTGGTCCACGACACGAGCCGCACCGTGGGTGCCAGGATCCAGCCGAGCGAATCGAAGCCCGCCTTGCTGTAGAAGGCCTTCAGCGCCCACGCCGTGCCGAGCGCCGCGCCGGCGACCGCGGCGTCGCCGGCCGGCACCTCGAAGCGAAGGGGGCGCACTCAGTCCTCCGCGCGCGCCGGCACGCGCCGACGGACGTAGAGCACGGTGGCCCCCGAGACCAGCACCAGCGCCACCAGCCACGCGAGCCCGGGCTCCGCGCCCACGGCGACGCCGCCCACCGCCGCGTCGCTCACGCCGCGCGGCAGCGGCTGCGGGTGGGTGACGTCCTCGGCGACGCCCGACGCGTTGCGCACCGCCTCGTGCACGGCGACGAACGACGTGTAGCGCGTGAGCAGATCATAGGCGAGCCCCAGCGACGTGATCTGCCGCTTCTCGTCGTCGCTCTCGCCCTGCCCGCTCCAGTCCGAGAGCTCGCCCACGCGCGTGCGCGCCCACAGCTCGCGGAGCGCGCGGTTCGCGGGATCGGGCTGCCAGCGCGAGACGTCGGCGGTACGCACCCAGCGACCGGCGCCGGTCTCCCCCGCGACCTTCACCTCGCCCCGGAGCGGGCCACGCCACTTGCCCTGGATCAGGATCGGGCGGTCGGCCATCACGTCCGGGATCGCGGCGGGCTCGACGTCGTACGCATCGAACCCGGTGAACGTCGGGTGCACGTGGGTCAGGAGCGGGTACTGGATGTAGGCGCGGAAGCGCTCCGCCGTGGCGCCGGCCTCGCGCGCGTCGGTGACCACGAACGGCTCACCCATGCCGGCCCGCGCGATGCCTTCGATCAGGTAGCGGTTGACCGAGGTGCCGATGCCGAACGCGAACACGTTCGTGCGCCCGAGGTGGCCGCGGATCCAGCCGAACACGTCCTTCTCGGCGCCGATATAGCCGTCGGTCACGACCACGATGCTCCGCGAGCCGCCGGTTTCGGAAACGGGCAGGTCGGTCGCGCGCTCCACCGCGGCGAGCAGCTCGGTGCCGCCACCGGCATGGAGCGCATCGAGGAACGCGCTCGCCGCGGCGACGTTCTCGGCGGACGCCGGCTGCGAGCTGGGCGACCACAGCGCCGAGGTGCCCGCGAACGTGAGCACGTTGAACGTGTCGGTGGGCCGCAGGTGCCCGACCAGGTCGCGAAGCAGCGCCTTCGCGGTCTCGAGCGGGTAGCCGTCCATCGAGCCGGAGACGTCGACCACGAACACGTACTCGCGCGGCGGCACGCGTTCGAGCTGCACGCGCTTCGGCGGCTGGAGCATGAGCAGGAAGAAGTTCTCGTCCTGCCCCCGATAGAGCATCAGCCCGGCCTGCACGCGGTCTCCCTGCAGCCGGTAGCGGAGGACGAAGTCGCGGTCGGCGCCCTGGCGCTCGGCGGGGTCGAGCGCGAACGTGGCGGTCGCCGGGTCGCTCCACTGCACGCGGATCGGGTGCGACGGGCTCTCGAAGCCGGAGATGGGCATGCCCGCGGCGATCCGGCCGCTGAGCTCGAGCGTATGCACCGGGGCCTGCCCCTGGTGCTGGTACGGCGACGCGATCCAGCGGTCGCTCTCCGCGGCGCCGGCCGCGGGGATGCTGGAGTAGCGCGGGCCGACGACCGTGGGGTACACGAACTCGTAGACGCCAGCCGTGGGCACGAGCAGCTCGGAGTACTTGAGCTCGACCTCGATCCGCTGCCCCGGCATCAGGTTCGCCACCTCCATCGTGAACACGTTCGGCCGCTGCTGCTCGAGCAGCGCCGCGTTCTTGCCCTGGTGCTTGGCGGTCTCGAACTCGACCCGGGCCCTCTCGCGCTCACGGATCCTCGCCACCACGCGCTCCTCGCCGACTGTCATCGTGAGCCCGTGTACGGCGGCGCGCGTCGAGGCCGGGAACACGTAGCGGGCGTGGATCGGGCGGGTGCCGTCGTTCTTGTAGCTCTGCTTCACGGTCACGTGCGCGACGACGCCGGCGATGTCGACCTGGACGCTCGTCCCCAGCAGCGGCAGGCGGTCGAGCCCGGAGTCGCCGCCCTCGACGAAGAAGTAGGGGGAGAGCGTGCGGTCCGCGGCGGGCTCGGGCGACTCCGCGGCGCGGGCGACTGCGGTCAGCAACAGCACTGCGAGCAGCAGGGATCGGGCGACGGCTCGTGACGGCGACATGGGTCCACTCCTTTAGAAGGGTCTGGAGTGGGCCTGCGCAAGCCGGGTGCCGTGGTCCTTGGCGGCGGGGCCATTGCGCCGCTTGGGGTTGGCGGTCCCGGGAGCGGCGCCGGGCGCGTGGGCGTGGGCCCGCGTACACGCCGGGCGTGTCCGGCCTTACACGGGCGCGGCGCGCCGCTTCAGCGGAGCTTGATGACGCTCGTGCGCCGGCTCGCGCCCGGCGCCTGGACGAGGACGAAGTAGAGGCCCGGCGGGACCGTGCGGCCGTCCTCCCCCCTTCCATCCCACTCCACCGCATGGGTGCCGGCGGCGAGCCAGTCGCCGTCCGCGAGCGTGCGCACGCAGCGTCCCGCCGGGTCGTGGACGGTGACGTGCACAGGACCGTCCTCGCGCAGCGCGAACTCGAGGCGCGTGGCGCCACGGAACGGGTTCGGGGCGAGCGGAGCGAGGGCGAGGCCGGGAGCACCGGCGTCGAGCGTGCTGCCGCCCGCGCCCGCGCGCACGATCAGCGTGGTGTCGCCACACGCGATCCCGCCGTAGAGCGAGATGTCGGCCTCGATCCGCGGGAAGTTGGCACCACCGGCGACCAAGCCGCTGTCGAAATGACGGACCGGACCGCCACCGACCACGAGATCGAGCGAGAGCTGCTGCTGTGCTACGCCCGAGCCGCCGACGCGATAGCTGCCCGCACCGGTGATGGTCACGACACCCACCAGGAACTGCACCACCCAATGCACCCCGACCACGTCATAGTTCGCGAACGGCGGTGTCGAGGGTCGCCGGATGAGCGCGAATGTGCCCGACATGGGGTTCTGCACGGGGCCGCAGGCGCACGGCGGCTCGAAGCAGCCGGTCCGGAACTCGCTCCCCGGCGACAACGAGTAGCCGATGGCCTGGGCGCCTGCGGGCTCGGCCCGGACCGCGATCAGGGCCCAGGCAAACGCGAGGCGCGCCGCGGCGGTGGTCGTCCGGGGGATCATGCGTCGACTCCAGCACTGGGTTCCGCCGAAAGCTGCGAATCGAGTTTCCCTGCCCCGGCGCACGCCCATGGTACACACGCGAACTGGCCCGCGGTACGAGAAAGGCGCGGGCTCGCCGCGCTCACTCGTAGCGCAGTGCGTCGATCGGGTCCAGCTCGGCCGCCTTCCGCGCCGGGTAGATGCCGAACACGATGCCCACGGCCGCCGAGATGGTGAACGCCACCAGCACACCCGCCACCGAGATCACGGTCTCCCAGCCCGCGAACAGGTTGATCGCCTTCGCCATGATCACGCCGAGCACGATGCCCATCAGCCCACCGGCCACGCTCACGAGCACGGTCTCGTTGAGGAACTGGCTCAGCACGTCGCGGCGGGTGGCGCCCACGGCGCGGCGGATGCCGATCTCCCGGGTGCGCTCGGTGACGCTCGCGAGCATGATGTTCATGATGCCGATGCCGCCCACGAGCAGCGAGATCGCGGCGATCGAGCCCATGATGATGTTGAACAGCCGCTGCGTGCGCTGGCTCTGCGCCAGCAGCTCGGCGGGGATCACGATCTCGTAGTCCTTCGCGTTGTGGTGCGTGCGCGACAGCGTCCGCTTGAGCACGTCGGCGATCGGCATCACCTCGTTCTCGCTCGACACCCTCACCGCGATCTCGTCCACCATGTCCGGCCGGTCGGCGTCGGTGAAGCGCGCGAGCGCGGTGGCGATCGGGATGTAGATGTCCTTGTTGATGTCGCGAACGGCGATCACGTTCGTGCCGCCCTTGCGCACCTTCTTCTGCTCCATCACGCCCACGACCGTGAACCAGTCGTCGCCGATGCGGATGCGCCGGTTGATGGCGTTGCCCTGGCCGAACAGCTCGTTCTCCACGTCCTGGCCGATGACGCAGACACGCTTGGCGAGGTGCTCGTCGAGCGCGGCGAGGAAGCGGCCCTCGGCAGGCTTGAAGTTGGTGACCTGGGCGTAGTCCACGCCGGTGCCGATGACGCGGCCGCTCGATTGCCGCGCCCCGCGCGCGACCTCCTCGTCGAGGAAGCGGAGCGGGCACACCCCGGTCAGGTGCGGCAGGTTGGTGCGGATGATCTCGCCGTCGCGGTGCGTGAGGCCGTCCGACTGCATCCGGTCGGCCTCCTCCGCCTGCTGCGGCGTGAGGTCGAGGCGGCGGATGCGGATGTTGTTCGTCCCCAGGAGCTTGATCTGCTCCACCGCGGCCCGCTTCGCGCCCTCGCCGATCGAGAGCATCGACACCACCGCGGTGACGCCGAAGATCACGCCCAGCGTGGTGAGCAGCGAGCGCAGCTTGTGGTTGCGGAGGTTGTCGAGGCCCATCCGCCAGGCTTCCGAGGGTGCGAGCATGGGATCCCCGCGCTCAGAGCGAGCCCGGAGGCGCGAGCAGGACCTCTTCGTTCAGCGCGAGGTTCTTCACCACCGCCACACGGTCGTTGCTGTCGGAGATGTTCACCGGCTTCTCCTCCACCCTGCCGTGCTTGCGCACGTACACGAACGGCTTCTCGTTCTCGTCGTAGAACACGGCCTCGAGCGGCACCGTGAGCGCCTCCGGATACTGGTTGCAGAGGATCTCCACGGTCGCGCTCAGCCCCGGCTTGAGGCGAGGGTCGTTGGCGACCACGCGCACGGTGACGTCGAACACCTTGGCGCCGGTCTGCTTGCCGCTCGTGCGGTTGATCTTCCGCTTGGCGAGGTTCGCGACCGTGACCACCTCGCCCTTGAACTGCACGCCGGGGTAGGCGTCGAGCATCACGGCAGCCGTCTCGCCGACGCGCACCTTCGCCAGGTCGATCTCGCCCACCTCGGTGTCGACCAGCATGCTGGAGACGTCGGGCAGGTACATGAGGTCCTGGCCCTGGAACGGCACCATGCCGACGGAGATCTTCTTCGAGTCCTCCGGCGTTCCGCTCGTGGCATAGACGACCAGACCGGCGCGGGGAGCGAGCATGACCCCCTCCCTGAGCTTGCGCATCTCCTGGTCCGCCGCGTTCTGGGCCCGGTCCACGTTCGCCTGCGCCGCCTTCACCTCCGCCTGGGACGACCGCGTCGTGGACTGGAGCTCCTGCCAGGCGAGCTTCGCCTGCTGCACCTCGCTGTCCATGACGAAGCCCTTCTTCGCCAACTCGGGCAGCGACTCGTAGCGCTGCCGCGCCGCCTCCTCCTTCGCCTTCTGCGCCTCGAGGTCGTTCTGCTTCTGCTCCAGCTGCGCCTTGGCCACGAGGAAGGCCGAGTGCGCCTCGTCCGTGGAGATGACGTACTTCGCGGACTCGAACACGACGAGCGTGTCGCCCGCGTGCACGTACTTGCCCTCGGGGCAGAGCCACAGGATCTGCTTGTCGTTGATGGCGCTCACCGTCACCTGGTCCTTGGCGCGCAGGTCCCCCGACTCGACGACCTTGATCGTCACCGGTTCGCGCCGGACGCGCGTGGTGGGGACGCGCGAGCCCGCGCTCGTGCTCCCGATCGCCCAGAACGCCACCGCCAGCAGCAGCACGGCCGTGGTGCCGGCCGCGACCCAGGCGTTGCGCGTTCCGTAGCGGGCGACGAGGAACTCCCACCCCCGACGGGGCGGTGCCGCTACACGTTCGATCCACATCGGAGTGCTCATGCCGCACCTCTTCGCGGCCGGCGGCTCATCGTCCGACCGGTTCTCCGGTCAGGCTCTCGAGCAGCGCCAGCTGGCCGTTGTAATCCACCAGTTTCTTCACCATCTTCGTGCGCGCGCTCACCAGGTCCGAGCGCGCATCCGTGATGTCCAGGTTCGAAGCCCGTCCCAGGTTGAACATCGCCGTCGCGAACTGCAGCTTGTCGTCCGCCGCATCGATCGTCTGCTGGATCGCCTTGATCTCCTCGGCGCTGCTGCGCACGGTGCGCACGATCTCGCGCACGCGCAGCGTCAGCTGGCGCTCGAGGATCTTCAGCCGGTCCTTCGCCTGGGCGAGCTCGGCACGGCGCGCGATCGCGTCGCCCTCGGCGGAGCGGTCGAACAGCGGATAGAGCAGGTTCACGGACGCGACCCAGCCGCTGCCACGACCGATGTCGCCGGTGTCGAACTTCTGCCCGAAGTCCTGGAAGTAGGAGGCCTGGAGATCCACCTGCGGCAGCCGCGCGTTCTGCGCCACGGTGAGATCGAGACGGCTGCGACGGATCGCGAACGCCGCGCTCTCCAGCGACGGATGCGTCGCGATCACGCGCTGCACCAGTTTCGTCTCGTCGAGGGTGACGATGTGGGCGTCGAGGGAGGTGTCGGAGATCGCCACCGTGGTCTCGAGCGGGATGCCCATCACGTCCTTGAGCGCATCGAGCGAACCCAGCTCATCGCGCTCGGCAGCGACCACGGTGCTCAAGTCGTCGGCGAGCCGGATCTTCGCCGAGAGCACGTCGCGGCGCGAGGCCACCTTGGCCTCGACCATGGCATTCGAGGCCTCCACGAGCAGCGAGTCGGCATTGAGCGTCGACTGCGCGACGTGCAGCAGCTCCACGTCGCGGATGGCGGCGTAGTAGGCCAGCTTCACGTCGAGGATCGTCTGGCGCTCGAGGTCCCGGAAGTCGGCCTCGGCTGCCTTCTCGTCGTAGGTGGCGCCGCGCAGGTCGGCCATCGAGGCGGTGAGGCCGGCGCCCCGCAGCAGCGGCTGCGTCGCCGTGGCCTGGAACTGCCGGTTCCGCGACTTGCTCGGCAGGGCGTCGTCGGGGCCCAGCTCCTGGGTGATGTCGAGCTTCAATCCGCCGGGGATCTCCTGGCGGATGCCGCCGCTCATCACGTGCTTCTCGGAGATCGTCCGCTCCTCCGGCAGCGGGCCGGAGCTGTCGGCCGCCGCCAGCCGGTCGGTAGTGTGCTGCTGGCTCGCGCCGCCGCTCAGGACGGGCGTGAACTTCGCCAGCGACGACACGTACCCGCCGTGGGCCCGGGCGAGGTCGGCCCGCGCAACGCGGAGCGGGATGTTGTTGCGGAGTGCCAAGTCGATGCACTCGGCGAGCCCGAGCGGCCGCGTGAACACCATCGGCGGCTCCGCGGGGC
>Ga0310810_10011823_pt1 | contig 10214 bp, 9 predicted proteins | sample NCmetagenome_FD_207641 | JGI IMG/M metagenome (GOLD analysis project Ga0310810, IMG submission 207641) | Soil microbial communities from experimental microcosm in Duke University, North Carolina, United States - NC | ecosystem: Engineered > Artificial ecosystem > Soil microcosm > Unclassified ...
GTGCACGCGCGTCGCACGGCGTGACCTGTGACCAGAGCGATTGCGGTCTTGATCAGCGTCGTCCTGGCTGGCTCAGTGGCGTGGACGGAGACGCCGAGGGCCGAAAAGTTGTTCTCCAGCTACGTCCCGCTCCATGTGACGCTCGAAGCCCCGTTCGACGACCTGCTCGACCAGTTGCGCCACACCCCCACCTACTCGACCACCACCTACTCGGTGATGGGCACGCTGTCCTACACGGACCCCAACGTGGGCGCGGTGCACTTGAGGAACGTCGAAGTATCCGGCCGAGGAAATACGAACTTCACGGTGGGTCAATGCGAGTTTCCCAAACTGAAGCTCAAGTTCGGCGCGGTGAAGGAGCGACCGTCGGGTTCGTTGTTCGACGGCATGAACAGCCTCAAGATCGGCACGCACTGCGGCGAGGGCCCGAACGATGTGCTTTCGCCACGATGGGGTCGGCTGCAGAACGAGAACTCGCCGATCCGGGAAGCGTTCGCCTATCGCCTGCTCGAAGCGCTCCATGTGCCCACACTGAAGGCACGGCCTGTCCGAATCAGTTACGTCAACGTGAAAACCACGACCACGACGGAAACGGCCCCCGGTCTGGCCGCCAGGCCGACCACGCTCGTCCGAAGCGCCATGTTCCTCGAAGGAGATCGTCACGCGGAGTCGCGCTTTGGTGCGCATGGGCAATACACGGAGGACACCTTTGGGTCCGCCGACACGAGGTTGGCACCGGCGGATTCCGCGCGGCTTGCGTTTGCAGAGGCGCTGATCGGCAACTTCGACTGGTGCCTTCGATTCTTCCCCAGCGACACGTATCGGTGCGACGGCAGGCACGCGCTGTGGAACGTTCTTGCGTTCAAGCGTCCCGACGGGACCGCCGTGCCCGTGCCGTACGATTTCGATCTCGCGGGGATCGTGACGGGACATCATCGGTGGTTCGCCAGCGTGTTCAACCAGGCATTCGCGCCAGGCGCGTCGGAAGCCGCGCTGGAAGTGCTCGCCCAGCTACAGCGCACACGGACCCTGTTCACGCGCGCGCAACTCGACGCCGTGCGGGCGGAATTCATGACGCACAAAGACGAGGCGTACCGAGTGCTCACCGAGGCGCAACTGGATGACGCCGGCCGCCGGAACGCCGCGGCGCATCTGGACGCGTTCTATGCGGTCATCGAGAGCGACGAGCGTTTCTACTTGCCCGTGCTGGTCGACAACACGCCCATCTACCTCGACGCGCGGCGGAAGAAGCACGCATGCAAGAATGCCGTGGCTCCGCGCGGAACACCCGTCAGCGCGGCGGGGGACACACGCGACGGAATGCAGGCGGTTGTGGTGCTGGACGCGTTATGGGAGTGGGCGCCGCCACGCGTGTGTGACGCCGTGCACTCGGGCAGCGTATGGGTGGCGGCGAGTTCCATTTCGTCCGATTATCCGCGCTAGAACCGTACGGTCTCCCAATCCTTCGGGTACATTCGATCAGCGCCAGCCGAGCTCCGGAGCGACGTATTTGAGGATGGCCTCGATCGCGTGTGCGTTGTAGTCCACGCCCAACTGGTTGGGGACGGTGAGGAGCAGGGTGTCGGCCGCCGCGATGGCTTCGTCGCGGGCGAGTTCTTTCACGAGCACGTCCGGTTCGGCGGCGTACGAACGACCGAAAATCGCCCGTGTGTTGGCGTCGATGTATCCAATCTGGTCCTGGTCGCGGGCCTCGCGGCCGAAGTACGCCCGGTCGCGGTCGTCGACGAGCGCGAAGATGCTGCGGCTGACCGACACGCGCGGCTCGCGCCCATGTCCGGCGTCCTTCCACGCCGCACGATAGGCGTCGATCTGTTTGCGTTGCTGCACGTGCAGCGGCTCGCCGGTCTCATCGTCTTTGAGCGTGGAGCTCTGGAGATTCATGCCCAATGTCGCGGCCCATGTGGACGTCGCGTTCGAGCTCGAACCCCACCAGATCCGATGGCGCAATCCCTCTGCATAGGGCTCGAGGCGCAGCAGCCCGGGCGGATTCGCGAACATCGGTCGAGGGTTCGGTTGCGCGAAGCCGTCGCCCTTCAGCAACTCGAGGAACACTTCAGCGTGGCGGCGTGCCATGTCGGCGGCCGTTTCGCCATCACGCGGCGTGTAGCCGAAATACCGCCAGCCATCGATCACCTGTTCCGGCGATCCGCGGCTGATGCCGAGCTGCAGACGCCCGCCGGCGATGATGTCGGCCGCTCCCGCGTCCTCGGCCATGTACATCGGGTTCTCGTAGCGCATGTCGATCACAGCCGTGCCGATCTCAATCTTCTTCGTACGCGCGCCGACGGCGGCGAGAAGCGGAAACGGAGAACCGAGCTGGCGGGCGAAGTGATGTACGCGGAAGTACGCACCGTCCAGGCCCAATTCCTCGGCGGCTACTGCCAATTCGATCGACTGGAGAAGGGCGTCCGACGCCGTGCGCACCTCGGAATACGACGCCGGCGTCCAGTGGCCGAAGGAGAGAAATCCGATCCTCTTCACGCGTGGGACCTCAGAGACAATCGAATCACAACACCCGAGGTCCGTTCCCGAAGGCGTTTACCGGCTAACGGCGCCAGGGCATGACGCATAGAAATCAGTGAGATCGACATCCACGACGGTATCGCCCTTCACCTCTGATGATACAAAGAGGACTGCATCGTTGCAGTCTCCGGCTCCTATCCTCGCATCACCCGACGGGACACGACAGAACGCATATTTACCTTCGTCATCAGTTTCCGTGTACGCGTCGTAACCGCGAGAACCGGAGGCATACACAACGCGTGTATGGCCGAGTGGTCGGCGGCCCTCAGCAGTTCGTTCGAACACCGTACCCGAGAGCATCGGCGATTCGTACCGGAATTCATGCGAACCAACACGCGCAACTTCGATATCACGATGCGTGTCGGCCGCTGCGATGGTCGCGCGTATCGGGCAAGGTTGGTGAAACGTGTCGGAACCGGGACCGCTTGTCCCTACCAGACGAAAGACACTCCCCAACTCGACGTCCGGGATCACGTATTGACCATCGGAATTCACCGGCACTCGACCCGGCGGGCGATCTGGAGACCAGAAGAACACAGTTCCTCCTGGAACCGGGCGATCGCCAGACGCTGTCCGTTCAATCACGGTTCCTGACAAGCGATTGCCGGTTGGTGGTGACGGCGATGTGGTCGACGAAGGGCTTGCCGGAGCTGCTACGGCGGTGGGCTGGGTGGTCTCGACGGAATTCACTCGCTGGTCTCCGCAAGCAGACAGGACCGATACGAGAAGGAGGATCCGCGGCGGCTGCTTTCTCATGATCGATGGCGACGCTATTTTGCCGCATCCGCCGCATACCGGAGGCTGCGATGATTTTGTGAATGCCGTCCCCTTGCACGGCGTTATACAGAGAAGAGCGACGGAATTGCGGGCTGACGTGTGGGACACTACCGGCACCGCTGACAAAATCCGACGTGTACTCCAGACCGGTCGCCTCCCCCGGCGTCGGGCAACGATCTGAGGTCCGATCATGAGCAAGCGCATCACGAAGTCGCAATGGTCCATTGCCGCGGTTGCGCTGGTACTGGGCAACCTCGCCAACATTCTCGAATCGGTGAAGAAACTGAGTGGCGATGGTTACGCCATGATCGTGTTCTTCTGGCACGGCTCCAGAGCGATTCCGATCGGATTCGCCGTCGTTGGCTACGCCCTGTTGGGATTCCTGGCGTTTCGGTGGTTGGAAACGCGGATCCACTCGAAACCGCTGGCCATGGGTGCCGCGTTTGCCCCGGCCTTTCTCCTCTTTGCCGCAAATCTGCTGGCAGTGCCCGTCACCCGAACGCCCACGAGCGTGTGGGACAAGGACCTGAACCAGGTTCGTAACCGTCTGTTGAGTGCCAGCTCGGGGCAGGGCTTTCGGTGGGATCCGGGCAACCCGAAATCGGAAGTGGACGCCTGGGGCACCGCACAGTCGGTTCTCGCGCTGCTGTCCGACCCAGCGACCGCTGCCCAGCACAAAGCCGATATCCGCGGCGCATTGACGCACCTGCAAGCAATCCGGCTCACCGATGGCTGGGGCTATTTCCCGGACAACGACTGGAGCCTCACGGAGATCACAAGCTGGATCACGATCGCCTCGATTCGCGCGCTGCACGCCGGGATATGGGAGGAGTCGCAGCGTGCGCAGCGAATCATGGATATCGACAACAACCTCGCCGTGCTCGTGTCGCGCCAGGACGACAGCGGCGGATGGAGGCCGATTCGCGAATCTGCCGACGCCTTGACGCGAACCTATTCGACGACGATAGCATTGTGGGCGCTGGTGGATGCGCGGGCCGAACCGATGCTTTCGGCCAGCGTCGGCGACCGCTACGACGAGAGCATTCGGCGCGGAGTGAACTGGCTCCTCGTGCACCGCAATCCGGATCCTCCGGGCTGGGTGCCCAACCCCTCGCGCGGGAACGTCCGCGAGACGTTCCCAGGACTGACGGCGCAGGTGCTGTTCGTCCTGGCGCGGGCCGACAAGGTCAATTCAAGCTTCGTCAATTCCAGGAGCGCGTACAAGGAAGCGAAGGAAGCGTTCCTGAAGTCGCTCCAGGTGCCGTCCTGTGTTTCGCAGCTCGATACCAGGACGCCCGACGTGGACGTGCACCTACGACCGACCGATCGCGTGCTCGAAGGAAGCACCTTCCTCTGGTTCCCGTGGACGGTGGCGACACTGAGCGACTTCACCGTGGATGACAGTCTCACCGCAGACGAGCGCGAAGCTGCGGATCAGCTGCGCGATGCGATGCTGTCCAAGCACGACGAGGTGTCCGAAGGTTTGGGGACCGCTCTCAGCTATCAGCTCTCTGAGAACCTGATCGGCATCAGTCACGCGCTGGAGGTCCTGGCGAGCCATTGACGCATTCTTCGCCCGATCAACACATCATCAGTCTCGATGCGATTTACGCCTCGCACCCGCTCAACGAGCACACGCTCCTGGCGCGTCTCGAGCGCCAGGGCATTCCGCTCGCTGGACTGAACGAATGGTCGCTCGCCATCGATCCGGACACCGGTTTTACCGACCAGAATCATCCGGGCGGCGTCGAGGCGGTGTTGACGCTCGCAGTGGCGGCCAGCGTCTCCGTGACCAGCACCGTCGTCGATGTGGGCGCCGGCCTCGGAGGGCCTGCGCGGGTGCTGGCGCAGGCCTTTGGATGCCGGGTGGTCGGAATCGAACAAGACCGGAACCGCTACGAGGCGGCCGTACGGTTGACCGAACGCGTGGGGCTGGCGAGCCGTGTCACATTCCTGAGACACGACGCGCTCTCAGGAACCGCAGGTCTCGAGAACATAGACGTGTTGTGGGGACAGAGCGCCTGGGTGCATTTTCCGAATCCGGAAACGTTTCTCGATCTCTGGATTCCGACGGTCCGGCCAGGTGGGCGGGTGGCCATGTCGGATGCATTTCTCCTGCGAGAGCCCGCCGGTTCGCAAGAACTGCACGTCCTCCGCTCGCTGGAAAACTTCTGGGGTGCCCACTTGCTATCCATCGATCGCTGGCAGCGCGCCCTCGAAGCCCGTCGATGCGCCGTGATGCAGGTGCACGATCACACCAGCGAAGCGCGAGAGCATTTCAGGAACTGCCTGTCTGTTTCCTCGAAATGGCCCGACGGAACGGTCACGGCCGCGGAAACGCACGGCTGGTTGTGCGCCGGCGAAGCGCTGGAGCGAGGACTTATCGGAACACGTCAGCTCATCGCGATCAACGAATCGTGACAGCTGACGGCGGTCGTGACCTGGCTTCCACGAAAAGTCAGTTTGCGATTTGACGACATTCAGGGTGTCTGGCCAGCAGTGCGCTCAGGCGCCCAGATCGTGAACGCCGGCAGCTGTCGGATTTTCACGAAGTGTCGGTTCGCGAGAAACGCACCCAGGTGCCCTGCGGGATCGTACACATCGGGCTTGGACTGGAAGACCATGTCGGGTGTGGGATCGCGCGGCAGTTCCTCGGCACTCGGCTCGATCGTCAAAATCAACCGCGCCGGCCCTGGAGGAACGCTGGCATTCGTCAATCCGTAGTACTCGGCGCATTCCTCCGGATCGGCGGACCACCACACAGTCTTGCCGTCGGCGAGAGCACTCTTCGCGAGGCGAACGGCCGTGCGATAGTCGTCTTTGCCATATTCTGCGCGAAACCGAAGCGTCAAGCTCGATGCCGCGAACACAACGAGGAGCAGGACGAACATCGCCCGCCGAGGCGGAGGCGCCGAGGGTGCACCAGGCGCGACGCCAATCATGATCAGCAAGACAACAACAGGCAGAAGGCCGGCGAGATGTCGTCCCCAAATGGGAAAATCGACAGCGGCGGCCGCCAGATACAGTCCCAGCACGCAAACCGCGAGCACGCTGGCGAGCCAGCGCACCAGCGCATCGCCTCGCATCGTCCAGAGGCGCCCTGCGATCGCGAGATAGAGCGACGCAAGCGCGCCAAGACCAATCAGGAAACGCGGCCGAACAATGACTCCAGCCAACTCGGACGGCACGCGGCCCAGCTCGCGCAGCTCGTTGCGTGGCGGTCCGAGCCCGGAAAAGCCGAGGCCCTCGTAAATCGCAAACGCCACATTCAGCGGAGAGAGGTTCCATAGCTTTGCACCAGTCGCGCCCTGGACCAGTGTGTAGGCGTAATAGGAGCCAAGCAGACCAAGCACGGCACAGGTCGCCATCAGCGGCAGCCAATACGTGGCCGTGGCCGGCATCCTGGCCCCCGCGCGCCGCCACAACCACGCGGCACTCGCGCAGAACGTCGCCAGTGGAAACGCAAAGAGCAGGCTGGATCCGAATCCTACGACCGCGGCGACTCCGAACAGCCAGAGATCCAGCGTCTCGACCGTCCCTGTGCGGTAGCACTTGACGAGCACCAACAGCAGCCACGCACCCGCGCAGATCTGCATGACGTAGGGTCGCGCCTCGTTGGCGTAGTACCAAAGGAACGGGTGCATCAGGAACAAGAGCAGCAGCCCGCGGAGATTCAGCAATCGCGCGATGAACGCCAACGCCACACCCGCAAGGCCGATCCACGGGAGGTTCAGGGCTCGAAGCGCCCACTCGCTGTCACCCACCGTCCTGGCACCGAGCCAGAACACGAACATCCCCAACGGCATCTGCGCTTCCGATTTGACGTTGTGCTGCAGTGTGGAGAACCACGCGGCAATCGTTGGCTGCTTGACGAAATGCCACGTCTGGCCCTCGTCAATCCACAGACTCTCCCCGGTAATCATGATCGTGCCCGCCAGCGCCGACACCACGAAGTAGGCCGCCGCAGCGCGCACCGTGTTTCTCACGTCACTTCCTTCTCAGCACCGCCAGCAGTCCGACGCCCGCGGGGAATCGAATCAGCCGTTGGCAGGCCAGGAAGACGAACGACCATTTGAGAACGGCGTTGAACGGCGCAGGCGGTATGCGGTCTTCGAGGCGGGTTCGGGGCGTGGCGTCGCTGGCCCGCGTGAGGGCGCGAAACGTCCGCACCAGCATCACCGGCGGGAGCGCCGCGACGTTGATGTACGCGCAGTGCGCGACGTCGAAATGTTCGCGCGGAACGAGATCCAGCAGAGCACGACGACTGTAGCGGCGGAAGTGGTGCAGGGCCACGTCCCAATCGCTCCAGAGCGACATCAGCGCAGGTACCGTCATCACCACCAGTCCGCCCGGTTTGACGACCCGGCTGAATTCCTTGACAGCGTCGCGGTCGTGTTCGACGTGCTCAATCACGTCGAGCGCGGTGAGCACGTCCACCGATCGATCGGCGAGCGGCAGATTCGTGCACGTGCCCTCCATGACACGAGCGGGCCCGAGTCGCTGAGATGCCAGGACGAGCGATTCTTCGTGATCGTCGATCGCCACCACGCGACAGGTCGACATGTAGTCGGCGGCGAATACCCCCGTACCTGTGCCGCAATCCGCGAGCAGGTCGTCCGCACCGAGCGGCCTGAGGCGCTGAATCCAGCGACGAACGATCTCGCGCTTGCCGACGTAGAACCAATGCCGTGTTTCGACGTCAGCGAGGTTCGCGTACTCGTTCGGGTTCATCTGACGACATCACGCGATCGACGATGTAGAGAGGCCGACCTTTGATCTCCCGGTAGATACGCGCGAGGTACTGGCCGATGATGCCGAGGCACATCAACTGAATGCCGCCGATGCCGAACATCGCCACCGCCAGCGTCGTGAAGCCCAGCACCTGCAGGCTCTCGAAGTAATGAAAGAACTGGGCAAACTTGATCAGCAGCAGCACGGCACCATAGGCGAAGCTGGCGAGCGATACACCGAGGCCGAGCAAGCCTATCCATTGCAGCGGCAGGTCCGAGAAGCCGATCACCCCGTTCAGCGCGTAACCAAACAGCGCCGGCAGCGATTGTTTCGGCTCCCCGACGGCGCGTTCCCTACGGGCGTAGGTGATCGTGGTCTGCGCGTAACCAAACCAGGATCTGAGCGCCGGCAGAAAAAGATTCACCTCCTTCATCTGCAGCAGCCTGTCGACAACGACGCGGTCGATCAGCGAAAACATCCCGCTGTTGAGGGGCATCGACCGGTGCGTGATGCGATGAAACATGTGGTGGAAGAGATCGAACAGCCAGCGACGCAATCCGCGTTCGGCCCGGCTGGTGCGGCACGCGATGACGACCTTGAACCCCTGCCTCCACTTGTCGACCAGTTGCGGAATCAGCTCGGGTGGGTCCTGCAGGTCGGCGTCGAGAAAGATCACCGCGTCACCGCGCGCGGCCTCGAGTCCTGCACGATAGGCCGCTTGTTGTCCGAACGTCCGCGCCAGGATGACTGCCTTCCAGACGGCGAACACCGACAGTTCACGGGCGATGAGATCTCGTGTGCCGTCAGTGCTGCCATCGTCGACGGCCACGATTTCCCAACGGATCGGCACGGACGCGATCGACGTGCGAATCGCCGAGAACAGCACGGACAGGCCATCGCGTTCATTCAGCATCGGGATCACGATCGACACGCACGGCGTCCCGCCGGTAATCCCATGCTGCAAGCCAGCAGCGTTGCCAAAGGCTGTCACGGACGGTCCGATCCTACCTTGACCATGCACGGATAGTCGGCGAAAGCTCCCTCCTCCTTCAAGATCATTGCGTCTGGAAGGAGCATACGGGGGGGAACCTGACTTCCACGATGCGCACCGGCGCGCGCCGGCGGGGTTCCTGGTGGTGACGCAGATAGCAGCCTAGTGCGCTGCGCGGATCGCGTCGAATCGATGACGCAGTCTTACCCCGAGCCTGCACACGTGAATGCCTACACGAGATGCCACTCGAACGGGAAACAGGATCACAACGTACGAGAGCGGCAACCCGAGCACGATCCAGGAGCGCAGCGCGTTGAAGTTGTTGAAGGCGTCAATGATGCCGGCTATCCACGCAAACACCGCGAGCGCCGCCGCGACGCCGACGACGTAACGATCCAACGGCTGCGTATTGCGAGAACGGAAGCCCACATAACGGCGGAATGCTTCGACGGATGGCATGGACCGCGGACCCCTATCGAGGTGTTCGTGCACGTCTGACGGCGTGCGGTCCGACAGAACCTGGTACGCCTGGTTGACGAGCACCATGCGCTCGGGGTTACCGCCCCGGTCCGGGTGATTGGCGGCAGCGGCCCTGCGATAGGCACGCTTCAGGTCACGGTCGGAGAACGCCGGCCCTATTCCGAGGACAACGCACGCGTCGGTATATGTCACTGCGCCTGTTCCATGCTAACGCGGCGGCGTTCCAAGGGGCGGCGGCGGATCGCAAGCGCGACGCCGTGAGTACGCGAGCGGCTGATTTCCCGATCGACAGGTTACGCGCCGAACGAATTGATCAGGAACGGCCGGATCACGTCTTCTGCAGCTGAGGCGGGGGATGCAATGGGTTTCCCATCCATGACAGCGGTGATGCCGCCTCGTTCGTCGAGGTGCAAGTCAATGACGGCAGCGCCGGCGTCGGGAGTCTCACACTGCATCGTTCGGCTGATGCGGTCGTTTTCCAGACGAAATTCGGCATGCGCGCGCGGGTGCGAGAGCACGAGTTCTCGCGTATGCGTTCGCGTGAACGTAATAGGCGGAACCGACTGATCTTTTTCGTTCCAGGCGCCAACGAGCTGTCCCAGTCGCTCTACAAACGCCTCCCACCATGGCGAGAGCGCATCGGGCGGTTCGTGCAGCCTTTTCCTCGCGCTCGTTCCAACGCCCGTTGCCT
>Ga0310810_10011825_pt1 | contig 10214 bp, 9 predicted proteins | sample NCmetagenome_FD_207641 | JGI IMG/M metagenome (GOLD analysis project Ga0310810, IMG submission 207641) | Soil microbial communities from experimental microcosm in Duke University, North Carolina, United States - NC | ecosystem: Engineered > Artificial ecosystem > Soil microcosm > Unclassified ...
GCCGCGCTGATCGCCGCGCGCCGCCGCAAGGGCACGAAGTTTGAGGACAGCATCATTTCCGGTACCGACATCAAGACAAACACGGTGTTCGGGTCTACCGGTGGTGGCGTCGTCAACACGGGTGACAACTCGCTCGCCAGCGATTTCAGCCGCGAAGGTCTCGGCAACATCGACACCGACGAAGTCGACCCGATCGCCGAGGCCGAGGTGTACCTGGCCTATGGCCGCGATGCGCAGGCCGAGGAGATCCTGAAGGACGCGCTGAAAAAGGATCCGCAGCGTCAGGAGATCTACCTCAAGCTGCTGGAAATTCATTCGCAGCACAACAAGCCGCAGGCGTTCGAGACGGTGGCCTCCGAGCTCTTCGCCGTCAGCCATGGCCAGGGCGACGTCTGGCACAAGGCGGTCACGCTCGGCCGCCAGCTCGATCCGGCGAACCCGATGTTCCAGGATGGCACCTCGGCAGCACCTGCGTTATCGACACCGCGTGAGCCCGCCACCGTACAACCCATTCCTGCCGCGTCAACGACCGCCCGCTCGCCATTGCACGCGGCGCCCGCGTTCAGCGACGGTGACATCTCGATCACGCCGGATGCGACACAGCCGGCGAAATCGCCCGCCGATATCCTCGCCGGCGCCGAAGATGCGCTCGCGCGGAGCTCGACAACGCCGGTCGCTGCCGCCGCGCATACCGCACGTCTGTCGGCGGCCGAAACCGTCGGTGCTGCGGTTGCTGCCGGCGCGTCGCTCGCAGCGTCAGCGCCGAGCTTTGCGCAGGCGAGCGAGTTGTCCACGCGCGTCGACACGCCGGCCGAGCCGCCGCGCTTCGACCTCGACTTCCAGCTCGACGACATCGATCGTCCGGCGCCGGTTGCATCGCAATCACCGCCGCAACCGGCAGGGGCGACTGCCGAATCGAAGCCGCAAGCGGCAGCACCGTCTCCGCCGGCGCAATTCGGCCACCCGGGCGCTGCGCTCGAGCTGGACAAGCTCGACTTGTCATTCGACCCCGATCGACCCGCGTTCGACGATCCGACGCCGTCGGTGCTCGACGGCCAATGGCACGACGCTGCGACGAAGCTCGATCTCGCCAAGGCCTACCAGGAGATGGGCGACACGGACGGCGCGCGCGAGATCCTGCAGGAAGTGCTGCACGAGGGCGACGACCAGCAGAAGTCCGAAGCGCGCGGCCTGCTCGCGAAGCTCGCGTCCTGACCCGCGCATAGCGCGTTAGTCGCGCTGCATGCGCTACGCGCTCGCGCTCGAATACGATGGGCGCGCGTTCTGCGGCTTCCAGGCGCAGCCGTCCGGCTGCAGCGTTCAGGATGCGCTCGAGCGAGCACTTGCAGCGATCGCCGGTGTGCCGATTCGCGTAACGGGCGCCGGCCGCACCGACGCCGGTGTTCATGCGACGTCGCAGATCGTTCATTTCGATACGATCGTCGAGCGTCCACTGACCGCGTGGGTTCGCGGCGTCAATGCCTCTCTGCCAGGCGACGCCGCAGTGCTGTGGGGTGTCGACGTCCCCGATGATTTCCACGCGCGATTCGCGGCGACAGCGCGCCACTACACTTATGTGTTGTTGAACCGGCCGCAGCGCCCTGGGCTTCTCGGCGGTCGCGTCGGCTGGCATTTCGCGCCGCTCGATGCCGACGCGATGCGCACCGCGGCCGCGCACCTCGTCGGGACGCACGATTTCTCGTCGTTCCGCGCGGCGGAGTGCCAGGCGAAGTCGCCGGTCAAGACGCTGCATGCGCTCGACATTGAGCAGGGCGGCGCATTCTTCCGCTTCGATTTCAGCGCCGACGCGTTCCTGCATCACATGGTGCGCAACATCGTCGGCGCACTTGTTGCCGTCGGTACGGGCAAACGTCGTGCGGAATGGATCGGCGAGCTGCTCGCCGCCGCCGACCGAACGCTCGGACCGGCGACGTTCGCGCCCGACGGGCTCTACTTTCGCGGCGCCGAGTACGATGCTCGCTTCGAACTGCCGCCAACCCTCGCAGACATTCCGCTCTCGATCGGTTGATGCGTTCGTTTCAATGAGGTTGCCATCGTCGTGAAGGATTCAGCGCGAACGCGGATCAAGATCTGCGGCATCACGCGCATTGCCGATGCGCGCGCTGCCGTCGATGCGGGTGCGGATGCGATCGGGCTCGTGTTCTGGCCCGGCACGCCGCGCGTCGTTGGCATCGATCAGGCGCAAGCGATCGTTACCGCGCTGCCGCCCTTCATGACCGTCGTCGCGCTGTTCGTCGATCCGGAGCCGCACGCCGTGCGCAGCGTGCTCGACACCGTTCCGATCGACGTGCTGCAGTTCCACGGCAGCGAGCCTCCACACTTGTGTCGCGCGTTCGGACGTCGCTACGTGAAGGCGATTTCAGTGAAGGACGATGTTGATTTGCTAGAATCGGTGTCGCCATACGACGACGCCGCCGGGTTGTTGTTCGATGCGTTCACCGAAGGCGATTTGCCGGGCGGCACCGGTCGCGCATTCGATTGGGGTCGGCTGACGGCGAGCGTTCGCAGTCGGTTGTCGCGGCCGCTGATTCTTTCGGGCGGCCTTACCGCCGGCAACGTCGGGCGCGCGATCCAAGACGTTGCACCGTGGGGTGTCGACGTCTCATCGGGCGTCGAGGAGCTCGACGCGCACGGCAAGCCGCGCCGCGGGTTGAAGGATCCGGCGCGGATCAGGGCTTTCGTGCAAGGAGTACGCAGTGCAGATGGCGGAGCTCTCGCGGTTCTCTGACCTGCCCGACGAGCGCGGGCATTTCGGACCGTACGGCGGTGTATTCGTCGCGGAGACGCTGATCAGCGCGCTCGACGAGCTGAAGGCGCAATACGAGCGCTATCGCGTCGATCCCGACTTCATCGCCGAGTTCGAGCGCGAGCTCAAGCATTATGTCGGCCGTCCGTCCCCCGTTTACCACGCGCAGCGCTGGTCGGAGCAGCTCGGCGGCGCGCAGATCTGGCTCAAGCGCGAGGATCTCAATCACACGGGCGCGCACAAGATCAACAATTGCATCGGCCAGGCGTTGCTCGCAAAGCGACTTGGCAAGCGGCGGATCATCGCCGAGACCGGCGCGGGCCAGCACGGCGTCGCGACGGCAACCGTGTCGGCGCGGTTCGGGATGGAATGCGTCGTCTACATGGGCTCGGAAGACGTCCGCAGGCAGGCGCAGAACGTCTATCGAATGAATCTGCTCGGTGCGACCGTCGTGCCGGTCGAGTCGGGCTCGAAGACGCTTAAGGATGCGCTGAACGAAGCGATGCGCGACTGGGTCACGAACGTCGACTCGACGTTCTACATCATCGGTACTGTCGCGGGTCCGCATCCGTATCCGATGCTGGTCCGTGACTTTCAGAGCGTCATCGGTCGCGAGTGCCGCACACAGATGCCCGAAGCCGCGGGGCGCCAGCCCGATGTGGTCATCGCGTCGGTCGGCGGCGGCAGCAATGCGCTCGGCATCTTCCACGCGTACGTCCCCGACACGGCGGTGAGGCTCGTCGGCGTCGAAGCTGCCGGCGACGGCATCGAGACGGGGCGCCACGCGGCGTCGCTGACGGCCGGAAAACCGGGTGTCCTGCATGGCAATCGCACATATCTCTTGCAGGACGAGAATGGTCAGATCCGCGAGACGCATTCGATCTCGGCCGGACTCGATTACCCGGGTGTGGGTCCCGAGCATGCGTGGCTGAAGGACACGGGCCGCGCCGAATACGTGTCGATCACCGACGATGAGGCGCTCGCCGCGTTTCATGCGTGCTGCCGCATCGAAGGCATCATCCCGGCGCTCGAGAGCGCGCACGCGCTCGCGCATGCGACGAAGCTCGCGCCGACGCTCCCTCGCGATGCGATCCTGCTCGTCAACTTATCCGGCCGCGGCGACAAGGACATGGCAACCGTCGCCGAGCGCGCGCAGTTGCAGACGGCGGCGCGCGCGACGCGATGAATCGTATCGAGGCGACGTTCAATCGCCGCCGCGCTGCCGGCCAGACGGTGCTGATTCCGTACGTGACGGCCGGCGATCCTTCGCTTGCTGCGACGGCCGACATCGTCGATGCGCTCGTGGACGCGGGTGCCGACATCATCGAGCTCGGCGTGCCGTTCTCGGATCCGATGGCGGACGGCCCAGTCGTGCAACGCGCATCGGAGCGCGCGCTTGCGCAGGGCGTTGGCCTCGATGACGTGCTCGATTGCGTCGCGACGTTCCGGCGGCGCAATGCGACGACTCCTATCGTGCTGATGGGCTATGCGAATCCGATCGAGGCGATGGGCGTAGAGGCTTTTGTTGCCCTCGCGCGCGACAGCGGTGTCGATGGCGTCATCGTCGTCGACTATCCGCCGGAGGAAGCGAGCGATTTCGCCGCGTTGCTGCGCGAAAACGGGATCGCCCCGATCTTCCTCGTCGCTCCCACGACGCCCGACGCACGGATCGAGCGCATCGCGAAGCTTGCGGCGGGCTACGTGTATTACGTTTCACTGAAGGGCGTCACGGGCGCAGGTCACCTCGATACCGACGCGGTCGCGCGGAAGCTCGCCGACGTCCGGCGTCATCTGTCGCTGCCCGTTGGTGTTGGCTTCGGCATTCGCGACGAAGCGAGTGCGCGTGCAATCGCCGCGCACGCCGACGCCGTGGTCATCGGCAGCCGCATCATCAACGAGATCGAGAACGGCGCGGCGGCGGATGCGCCGGCGCGAGTGGGCGCGTTCGTCGCGACGATCCGCCATGCACTCGACACGCGCGAGCTCGAGCCCGCTGCGTAGCGTCGTGATGATGATGCCGCGACACAGGAAGACCGACCGATGACCTGGCTGCAGAAGCTGCTGCCACCACGGATCAAGAGCACGCCCGGCGTGCGCAAGACGCCGGTGCCCGAGGGGCTGTGGGTCAAGTGCGCGTCGTGCGAATCCACGCTCTATCGAACCGATCTCGAGAAGAACCTGCTCGTCTGCCCGAAGTGCAACTTCCACAATCGCGTGACCGCGCGCGAGCGCGTCGAGCAATTGCTGGACGCCGAAGGCCGCTTCGAGATCGGCCTCGAGGTCGTCCCCGTGGACAGCCTGAAATTCAAGGACACGAAGCGGTATCCGGAGCGGCTCGAGGTGGCACTCGAGGAAACCGGCGAGACCGACGCGCTTGTCGTCATGCAAGGCAGCGTGCGCAACGTTCCGCTGGTTCTCGCGACCTTCGAGTTCAACTTCATGGGCGGCTCGATGGGCTCGGTCGTCGGCGAACGCTTCGTTCGTGGCGTTCGCGTCGCCTACGAGAACCGGCTCCCGTTCGTCTGCGTGTCCGCATCCGGCGGCGCGCGAATGCAGGAAGGCGTCCACTCGCTCTTCCAGATGGCGAAGACGACCGCGGTGCTGCAGGAGTTGACGAAGGCGCGGTTGCCGTTCGTGTCGATCCTCACGGATCCGACGATGGGCGGCGTATCGGCGTCGTTCGCATTCGTTGCCGACATCGTGCTCGCCGAGCCGGGCGCATTGATCGGTTTCGCGGGCCCGCGAGTCATCGAGCAGACGGTCCGTGAAAAGCTGCCCGAGGGTTTTCAACGCGCGGAATTCCTCGTCGAAAAAGGCGCCATCGACATGATCGTGGACCGCCGCAATCTTCCGGACGAGTTGGCGCGGTTGCTTGCGATGCTGACGCGGCAACCGCCGCCGACGGCCTGATCTAATCAAGGCGCAGCCTTCGTGGTGCGCTGCGCCGTCACCGAAGGCAACTCACGCGCCGCTGGCGAGCGAACGTGATGCGTCCCGCAACGCTCGCTGGCTGGTTGCGTTACATCGAGACGCTGCATCCCGCGACCGTCGAGCTCGGTCTCGCGCGCGTCGATGCCGTCGCGAGGCGAATGTCGATCGCCGTCTCGTGTCCGACGATCACTGTCGCGGGCACGAACGGCAAGGGATCGACGTGCGCGCTGCTCGATTCGATGCTGCGTCACGCCGGTTACCGCACTGCGCTCTACACGTCGCCGCACTTGGCCCGTTTCAACGAGCGCATTCGGATCGATGGCGTAGAGGCGACCGATGCAGCAATTGTTGCCGCGTTCGATGCCGTCGAAAGCGCGCGCACGGCCGGTGAATCGATCGCCCTGACGTATTTCGAGTTCAGCACGCTCGCGGCATTGCACCTCTTCGCGAGCGAGCGGGTCGACGCGATGATTCTCGAGGTCGGGCTCGGCGGCCGTCTCGACGCGGTGAACATCGTCGATGCCGACGTGGCCATCGTCACGTCGATTGGCATCGACCACGTCGATTACCTCGGACCAACTCGCGAGACGATTGGCCGCGAGAAGGCCGGCATCTTTCGCGCAGGCCACCCGGCAATCTGCGGCGACATCGATCCGCCGGCGTCACTGATCGAACGTGCAATGACGATTGGCGCGCCGCTGTGGCTGATCGGTCGCGACTATCGTTTCAGCGTGGCGGGCGTTCAATGGGACTATCATGGACCGCAGGGCGCGCGCCACGCGTTACCGCTGCCGGCGTTGCGCGGCGCCTATCAGCTCGGCAACGCTGCAACCGCTCTGGCAGCGCTCGATGCCCTCCGCGATCGATTACCCATTGCAGCGAACGCGGTACGCGCGGGGCTCGTGCACGTCGAGTTGCCCGGACGCTTCCAGGTTCTTCCCGGTCGTCCAGTGATCGTGCTCGACGTTGCGCACAACCCGCATGCGGCGAAGGTGTTCGCCGAAACATTGGGTGCTATGTCGTACCACCCGCGCACGTTCGCCGTGTTCGGCATGCTCGCCGACAAGGATATCGATGGCGTCATCGCGGCAATGCGTCGCCGGATCGATCAGTGGTATGTCGCGCCGCTCCCGGGTCCGCGTGGCGCGCCGGCTTCGCGGATCGTTGCCGCGCTGCGGAACGCCGACGTCGACGCGTCGGCGATTCACACGTTCGCGGATATCGAACATGCATTCGCTGCGGCGCGTGCCGCTGCAGACGACACTGATAGAATCGCCGCCTTCGGCTCGTTCCTGACCGTGGCAGCGGCGCTTCTCGCGGCGCGCGAACGACAGTAGCGAGTCGCGAGTGCGATGGCGGAACCGGCGGACATCAACGTAGACGAGCTGCGACGGCGTGCGAGGCGCCGCCTGGTCGGGGCCGTCGTGCTGGCACTCGGTGTTGCAGTCGTCGTGCCGATGCTGCTCGAGACCGAGCAGAAGCCCCTCGGCGAGGACGTGTCGGTGAAAATTCCGCCGATCGACGATGGCAAGTTCGTCAATCGCCTGTCCGAGAATCGTGCGAAGGATGGCGCGACCACGCCGGTGAAGCCGCCGGCCAGGGACGAATCGACGAAGGAGCCGCCGGCCGCTGCGGCGCCCGTCGTCGCGCCATCTGCGGCGCCCGTCGTTTCGCCATCTGCGCCGCCGAAATACGACACGCGGATTCCCGATACGCCTGTGACGACTGCGCCGACGCCGGAGAAAACAACGGCTGTCCCGGCAGCGCGATCGCCCACATCCACACCCGACGCAACGAAAGCCGTGCGCACCGACACGAAGTCGACCGTACCTGCGACGCCGCCTGCACCGCCTCCCGTTGCAGCTCCGTCGCCAAAGGCAGCGTCCAGCGGCGAAGCATCAGCACCACCGCACGATGGCTTCGCCGTGCAGCTCGCGGCATTCGCCGACGACAAGGGCGCGAATGCACTTGCCGGTCGCTTGAAGAAATCGGGTTACGCCGCATATACGGAGCCTCTGAAGACCAGCAAGGGCACGCTGTGGCGCGTACGCGTCGGGCCCTATCCCTCCCGCGAAGCGGCCGTTGCCGCTCGCGACAAATTGAAGACCGAAGGTCAAAGCGGCATCGTCGCCGCGGTCAAGTAGCCTTGTTGCCCTTGGGGCTTAGTGGGCACCGGACAGCTGATGGAACGACAACGGATATCGACGCCGATTGCGTGCCGCACTGCGCGAAGAAAAGCCGATGCAATAACGGACGGATTGCGCGTATTCGATGACGACGTTCGACTGGGCCGTCGTGATCGTCATCGCGTTGTCGACGCTGGCCGCGTTCTTTCGTGGTGTGGTGCGCGAGTTGATCGCTGCGATCGCGTGGGTGCTGGGGCTCATCGGAGCAGTCGCATTCACGCCAGTACTGGGCACGATGCTTCCGGCAATCCCCGGCTATCCCGCCGTGCCTTACGTGATCGCATTCGCGCTCATCATCATTGGGTCGCTGCTCGCGGGAGCGCTCGTCGCATGGCCGCTGACGAAGGCCGTGCGTGCGGCGGGCCTGGGATTCGTCGATCGTTTTCTCGGCTCGATCTTCGGGCTTTTTCGCGGAATTGCGCTGATGCTCGCATTCGTCATCGTGGCCGGGCTCACGCCGCTGCCGCGCGCGAGCTGGTGGCAGCACTCGGCGCTCGTGCCGCCGCTCGTTGCGGGCGTCATCGCGCTGAAGCCTTACCTGCCGGACGAGCTCAATCGACGGCTCGATTATTCGCACGGCGCGAAGACGCACGAACCCTCGCACGGCGATTCAGCGTGACGATCGGATCGACGACACGCGCTCGAACCGAGGGCCGCTGACATGTGCGGAATCCTCGGCGCGGTCGCGCACACACCGGTTAACCAGCTCCTGTACGACGGCTTGTTGCTGTTGCAGCATCGCGGGCAGGACGCGGCCGGAATCGTCACGAGCGAAGGCCCGATCTTTCACACGTACAAGGGGCCTGGATACGTTCGCGACGTCTTTCGTACGCGCAACATGCGCGAGCTGCAGGGAACGACGGGCATTGCGCACTGCCGCTATCCGACGGCCGGCTCGGCATTCTCCGATCTCGAATCGCAGCCGTTCTACGTCAACTCGCCGTTCGGTCTGACACTCGGGCACAACGGCAACCTGACGAACAGCGAGGCGTTGAAGCGCGAGCTGTGGGAGCTCGATTTTCGCCACGTCAACACGAATTCCGACAGCGAGGTGCTGCTGAACGTTCTGGCCCTCGAGCTCGAGCGCGCGGCGCAGCATCATCGGCTCGACCCGGCGGCGATCTTTCGCGCTGTCGCCGGCGTTCATCGCCGCTGCCGCGGTGCGTACGCCGTCGTCGCGATGATCGCGGGCTACGGAATGCTCGCATTCCGCGATCCGTTCGGCATCCGGCCGTTGATCGTCGGCGTCAATCAGTCGATGGGGGGACCCGAATATCTCGTGGCGTCGGAATCCGTCGCGCTCGAGCCGCTCGGCTTTTCCGTGCTGCGCGATGTCGCGCCGGGCGAGGCGATCTTCGTCGATCAGGCAGGCGGCTTTCACGCGCGTCAATGTGCCGACAACGCGACGCTGAATCCGTGCATTTTCGAGTACGTGTACCTTGCGCGCCCCGATTCGGTGATGGACGGGACATCCGTCTACGAGGCGCGACTGCGCATGGGCGGCGCGCTCGCGCGGAAGATCCGCAACATTCCGCAGGCGCAGGACATCGACGTCGTCATTCCGATTCCCGATTCGAGCCGGCCATCGGCGCTCGAACTCGCCAATACGCTCGGCAAGACGTATCGCGAAGGCTTCGTCAAGAACCGCTACATCGGGCGTACGTTCATCATGCCCGGGCAGGCGCTGCGCAAGAAGAGCGTGCGGCAGAAGCTCAATCCGATCGGCATGGAGTTCAAGGACAAGGTGGTGCTGCTCGTCGACGATTCGATCGTGCGCGGCACGACATCACGGGAGATCGTCCAGATGGCGCGCGACGCGGGCGCGCGCAAGGTGTATTTCGCGTCCGCGAGCCCGCCGGTGCGCTTCCCCAACGTCTATGGCATCGACATGCCGAATCAGCAGGAACTCGTGGCGACCGGCCGCACCGAGGCCGAGATCGCCGTCGAGATTGGCGCCGACCTTCTGATCTATCAGGAGCTCGATGCGTTGAAGGACGCGGTGCGCGACGGCAATCCCGCGCTGCGCGACTTCGAGGCATCGTGTTTCGACGGCCGCTACATCACCGGCGACATCACGACCGATTACCTGTCGCAGCTCGCCTCCGAGCGCGATCAGGCGCGCGGCGAAGCGGAGGCGGATCTCGTCGAGGATGCGCGCGCGACGGCCGATTGAGCGGTCACGAGCGCGTCATTTCGAACGTGTTATAGTTGTCGTGCGCCGATTTGAGCTTCAGCTTGCGGGCGCTTAACAAATACCGCTAAAGCGAGGTTCGCTCCAGCCCGAAGATATCGGGCGGGGCACACAAAACCCGTTTGGCGGAAGCCCAACG
>Ga0310810_10011826_pt1 | contig 10214 bp, 12 predicted proteins | sample NCmetagenome_FD_207641 | JGI IMG/M metagenome (GOLD analysis project Ga0310810, IMG submission 207641) | Soil microbial communities from experimental microcosm in Duke University, North Carolina, United States - NC | ecosystem: Engineered > Artificial ecosystem > Soil microcosm > Unclassified ...
CCGCCGTGCACCTGCATCGCCCAGTCGATCACCTGCAGCGCCATGTTGGGCGCGAGCACCTTGATCATCGCGATCTCCTGCTTGGCGACCTTGTTGCCGACCGTGTCCATGCGCCAGGCCGCGTGCAGCACCATCAGGCGCGTCGCGTTGATGCGGATGCGCGCCTCGGCGATCCGCTCGCGCGTGACCCCCTGCTCGGCGACCGTGCGGCCGAAGGCGACGCGGCTGGTCGCGCGCTTGCACATTTTCTCCAGCGCGCGCTCGGCCTGGCCGATCGAACGCATGCAGTGGTGGATCCGCCCCGGTCCGAGGCGGCCTTGCGCGATCTCGAAGCCGCGACCCTCGCCCAGCAGGATGTTCGACGCCGGCACGCGCACGTCCTTGAAATCGATCTCCATGTGGCCGTGCGGCGCGTCGTCGTAGCCGAACACGTTGAGGTGGCGCAGGATCGAGATGCCTTTGGTGCCCGCGGGCACGAGGATCATCGATTGCTGGCTGTGGCGCGAGCTGTGATCGGGATTGGTCTTGCCCATGACGATGTAGATCTTGCAGCGCGGGTCGCCGGCGCCCGAGGACCACCACTTGCGGCCGTTGATGACATAGTCATTGCCGTCGCGCTTGATCTGCATCTGGATGTTGGTGGCATCCGAGGAAGCAACCGCGGGCTCGGTCATCAGGAACGCGGAGCGGATCTTGCCCTCGAGCAGCGGATCGAGCCACTGCTTTTTCTGCTCCTCGCTCCCGTAGCGCTCGATCGTTTCCATGTTGCCGGTGTCGGGCGCCGAGCAATTGAAGACTTCCGGCGACCAGGACACGCGTCCCATGATCTCGCACAGCGGCGCGTACTCGAGGTTGGACAGGCCGCCGCCGGCCACGCGATTCGACTTGGGCAGGAAGAGGTTCCAGAGCCCGGCGGCTTTCGCCTTGGGCTTGAGCTCCTCGATGATCGGCACCGCCTCCCAGCGCTTGTCGCTGCGCACGTGCGCGTAGTACTTGTCCTCGTTGGGATAGATGTGCTCGTCCATGAAGGCGGTGAGCTTCTTCTGCAGATCCTTCGTGCGCTGCGAGTATTCGAAGTCCATCGCTTTTCTCCTAGGCTGCCCGTTTCAGAATGTTTTCGACCTGCTTCCACGCGAGCTCCGCCATGAGCCGCGCGCGGCCCCCCGCCTCGGCGGCGTGCGCCGACGCCGCGGTGCCGTCGACGACGCGCTTGGCGATCCCCTGCAGGATCGCGGCGATGCGGAACAGGTTGTAAGCCATGTAGTAATCCCAGACCGACGGCGGCACGGGCTTGCGGCCGAGGCGCCGGCAATAGGCTTCGACGTACTGCGCTTCGGTCGGGATGCCGAGTTGAGCATAGTCGAGCCCGCTGATGCCGCGAAACTGCCCCGGCGGGATGTGCCAGCTCATGCAGTGATAGGCGAAATCCGCCATCGGGTGGCCGAGCGTCGAGAGCTCCCAGTCGAGCACCGCGAGGATGCGCGGCTCGGTCGGATGGAAGATCGTGTTGTCGAGGCGATAGTCGCCGTGCACGATCTTGGTCTCGTCGCCGGCGGGAATGTTCTTCGGCAGCCACTCGATCAGGCGGTTCATCGCTTCGATCTTCACCGTCTCGGAGGCGAGGTATTGCTTGGTCCAGCGCCCGATCTGGCGCTCGATGTAATTGCCCGGCTTGCCGAAATCCTCAAGCCCGATCGCCTTGTAGTCGACCGTGTGCAGGAGCGCGATGACGCGGTTCAGCTCATCCCAGATCGCCGCGCGCTGCGCTTTCGTCATCCCCGGGAGCGACTGGTCCCAGATCACGCGCCCCTCGACGCAGTCCATGACGTAGAACGCGGTGCCGATCACGGACTCGTCTTCGCAGAGCACGTACGGCTTCGCGACCGGGAAGCCGGTCTTGTGCAAGGCGCTGATCACCTTGAACTCGCGGTCGACCGCGTGCGCCGAGGGCAGGAGCTTGCCCGGGGGCTTGCGCCGCAGCGCGTAGCGCTTGCCGCCCGCGCTGATGCGATAGGTCGGATTCGACTGACCGCCCTTGAACTGCTCGACCTGGATCGGCCCGCGCCAGCCCTCGATGCGGTCCTTCAGGTAGGCCTCGAGGCGCGCCTCGTCGAAACGATGCTTCTCGGCGACCGGCTTGACGCCGACGAATTGATCGGACATGGGAGGCGGAAGCTTAAACCGAAAACTGTAGAATTTGGGAATGAAATCAAAGTTCGCGGTCCAGCATTTCAAGGCCTCGCAATTCAAGAAGCGAGGCCTCAGGAACTACTTCGAATACCGGGACCTGGGCATCGAAAAAGCGACGCGCGGCAAGGTCGTCGCCCACGTGATCCGCGCGCGCCCGGGCAAGGCGCCGCACGGCCAATGGCACCGGCACGATTGCAACGTGCAGTTCGTCTACGTGCTGAAGGGACGGGCGGTGTTCGAGTACGAGGGCGTCGGCAAGGTGACGATGCGCGCCGGGACCTGCTTCTACCAGCCGCCCGGCATCCGCCACCGCGAGATCAGCCACTCGAAGGATCTCGAGCTGATCGAGATCGTCGCGCCGGCGAGATTCAGGACGGTGGCTTTGGAGAAACCTGCAGCCAGAAAGTCACCGGCCCGTCGTTGACGAGGCTGACCTTCATGTCGGCGCCGAAGCGGCCCGTCTGAAGCTTGATTCTTGGTTTCAATTTCTCCACGAAGTTTTTGAACAACAGCTCCCCGACCCCGGGCGCAGCAGCGCTGGAGAAGCCCGGCCGCGTCCCCGATCGCGTATCGGCCGCAAGAGTGAACTGCGGAACGGCGAGCAATTCGCCCTTGGTGTCGAGCAGCGAGAGATTCATCTTGCCCTCGGCATCCGGAAAGATCCGGTAGGCGAGCACTTTCTCGCCGAGACGCGCCGCCTCCGCCTCGCCGTCGCCTCGCTCGACGCCGACGAGCGCGAGGATGCCGCGGCCGATCACGCCCACGGTCTCGCCGCCGATCTCGACTCGAGCCTCGGCGACTCTCTGGATCAGGGCGATCAAGCGATGATGTCGGGAATGAGCCGATCGCGCAGGCGCGCGATGGAGTCCTTCAGGTAGAGCTTGCGTTTCTTGAGCCGGCGCAGCTGCAGGTTGTCCTGGCTGGGAGTCTCGGCGAGGCGAGCGATCACATCGTCGAGGTCATGGTGCTCCACCTCGAGGGCCGTGATGCGCGCCTCGATGACGGTCCGCTCTTCTTCGGTCAGCGACTGGTTTCCCAAACGCCTTCCTTTCCGGAATCCCGCGCCCGAGCGCGGGATTACTGCCCTTTCCTGACCAAGATTTTCACTTGGCGGGACATCCGGGTCGAGACATAGTTCACTGCCCCGGAAAGCCCAATCGTGCATCCTATAATACTGCGCAGGGGAAGGGAACGGCAGCCAGAACAACGCCATGCGTCGCAACGATCACGACGTCACCGACAAGATTCGAACGACCGACCTGAAGCAGGTCGCCGGCGAGGTCATGCGTCTGTATCGCGGCCTGTACAACGGCACCCCCGCCGACTCGCTCGAGCACGCCTTCGCCGACCTGCAGACGCTCTACGGCGGCGAGCATCCGGAATATCTGCCGTGCGATACGGAGTACCACGACATCCAGCACGTGCTCGACGTCACGCTCGCGATGGCGCGCCTGATGGACGGCTACGAGCGCAGCCGGAACGGCTCGCCCGCGCTACCCGCGGCCTGCTTCGCGCTCGGCGTGATCACGGCGCTGTTCCACGACTTCGGCTACCTGCGCAAGAAGAAAGACCGGCGCCACCGCTATGGCGCGGAGTACACGCTCACCCACGTGAGCCGCGGCTCGAACTATCTGAAGAGCTACCTGCCGAAGATCGGCCTCAAGAAATACGCCAACACCGGCGCGACCCTCGTGCACTACACCGGCTATGAGCGGCCCGCCGAGACGATTCCGCTAAACGACACGCTGCTGCGCCGCGTCGGCCACATGCTCGGCACCGCGGACATCATCGCGCAGATGGCCGACCGTTGTTACCTGGAGAAATGCCGCGACCGCCTCTATCCCGAGTTCGTCCTGGGCGGCCTCGCCAAACGCAAGCTTCCGAACGGCAAGACCCAGATCATCTTCACCTCGGGCGACGACCTCGTGCACAAGACGCCCGGGTTCTACATGAATGCCGCCAAGCGCCTTGACCTGCAGCTCGCGCGCGCCTACGAATACGCCGAGCGCCACTTCAAGGGACAGAACCTGTACCTCGAGGAGATGCAGAAGAACGTGCGCTATGCGCAGGCGATCGCGGATGCGCCCGACACCGGGATGCTGCGGCGCGCGGCGCCTTCGACGCTGAAGAAAGGCGTCGAGCCCTACCCGAAAGACCTCGTCATCCGCTAGCGGTCTTGCAGTAGCATTGCAGCGGAGCGGTAGCGGGGAGGAACTCCGGTTGTCGGCAATCAGCCTGCGCGGCGTGAGCAAGGCCTGGGGCGCGACGCGCGCCGTGGACGAGGTGAGCTTCGAAGCCCCGGCTGGCTGCTTCGTCGTGCTGCTCGGCCCCTCGGGCTGCGGGAAGTCCACCACGCTGCGGCTCATCGCCGGCCTCGAAGAAGTCACGAGCGGCAGCATCTTCATCGGCGAGCAGGATGTCACCGCGCGCCCGCCGGCGCGCCGGGGCATCTCGATGGTGTTCCAGTCCTATGCGCTCTTTCCGCACCTCTCGGTCGCCGAGAACATCCAGTTCGGGCTCAAGGTGCGCGGCGTCGATCCGCAATCGCGCTCGAAACGGCTTGCGCGCGTGGCCGAGCTCCTCGGCCTCGCGCAGCTTCTGGAGCGCAAGCCTTCGCAGCTCTCCGGCGGGCAGCAGCAGCGCGTCGCGCTCGGGCGGGCGATCATCGCCGAGACCCCGGTGTGCCTGATGGACGAGCCACTCTCCAACCTCGATGCGCAGTTGCGCCAGGAAATGCGGCGCGAGCTGCGCGCGCTGCAGAGAAAGCTAGGCATCACGATGGTCTATGTCACGCACGACCAGACCGAGGCGATGACGATGGCCGACCAGGTGATCCTGCTGCGCGACGGCAGGGTCGAGCAGGACGGCACGCCCGAAAAGCTCTACAACCGCCCCGCGACGGCGTTCACGGCGCGCTTCATCGGCACGCCACCGATGAACGTCGTCAACCTCTCGGGCAACGGGCGCCTCACCGGTATCCGCCCCGAAGACGTGCGCATCGGCGCGGGCGAGAAAGACGCGGGCCGCGCCGCGGTGGTGGAGAGCGTCGAGTACCTGGGCGCGGATTCGGTGATCGCCTGCCGCGTCGGCTCGGAGACGATGGTGGCGCGGGTGGGGGGCGCATCGCCCTACGCGCCCGGCACTGCCGTGAAGCTTTCGTGGGATCCGTCGGCGGCGCACCAGTTCGACGCCGCGACGGGCTTGCGCAGCAATTAGCATGACTCAACCCGGAGAAAAGCCATGAAGAAAGCCCTGTTCGCCCTGCTCGCCGCGCTCTCGCTTGCGGCAACCGCCGTTCGTGCCCAGGAAATTTCGTTCTACTATCCGGTGGCCGTCGGCGGGCCGATCACCAAGATCATCGACGGGCTCGCGGCCGGATTCGAGAAGGAGAATCCCGGCATCAAGGTGAAGCCGATCTACTCGGGTACCTATCAGGAGTCGATCGTCAAGGCGCTCACCGCCAACAAGGCGGGCGAGCCGCCGGTACTCTCGGTGCTGCTCTCGACCGACATGTACAGCCTCATCGACGAGGACGCGATCATGCCCTGGGACGAGCTGATCAAGGCCGATGCCGACCGCGCATGGCTGAAGAGCTTCTTCCCCGGCTTCATGGAGAACAGCCAGACCGGCGGCAAGACCTGGGGCGTGCCGTTCCAGCGCTCGACCATCGTGCTCTACTGGAACAAGGAGCTGTTCAAGGAAGCGGGGCTCGACCCGAACCGGGCGCCGGCGAGCTGGACCGAGATGGTCGAGTTCGCGAAGAAGCTCACGCACAAAGACGGCTCGGGCAACGTGGCGCAATGGGGCGTGCAGGTGCCTTCCTCAGGCTTCCCCTACTGGCTCTTCCAGGGCTTTACCACGCAGAACAACGTCCTCCTCATGAGCAAGGACGGCACGCGCACGTTCTACGACAACCCCGCGGTGATCGAGGCGCTGCAGTTCTGGGTCGACCTGTCGAAGAAGCACGGCGTGATGAAGCCCGGCATCATCGAGTGGGGCACGACGCCGCGCGACTTCTTCGAGAAGAAGGTGGCGATGATGTGGACCACGACCGGCAACCTCACCAACGTGCGCTCGAACGCCAAGTTCGATTTCGGCGTGGCGATGCTGCCCTCGGGCAAGCGTCGCGGCACGCCCACCGGCGGCGGCAATTTCTACCTGTTCAAGAAATCGACCCCGGCGCAGCGCGAGGCGGCGTTCAAGTTCGTGCGCTGGATGACCTCGCCCGAGCGCGCCGCCCAGTGGGGCATCGAGACCGGGTACGTCGCGGTTCGCGGCGACGCCTGGGAAACGGCCGAGATGAAGAAGTACGTGCAGGGCTTTCCGCAAGCGTCGGTCGCGCGCGACCAGCTTCAGTACGCCGTCGCCGAGCTCTCCACCCACGACAACCAGCGCGTCACCAAGGCGCTGAACGACGGGCTGCAGGCCGCGCTGACCGGCACGAAGACGGCCGAGTCGGCCATGAAGGACGCGCAACGCGAGGCCGAGCGCATCCTCAAGCCCTACCGGAAATAGCCGAACCGCGCGGGGAGCCGTTGAACCGGACAGCCGCTCAGGTCCACGGCTGGCTGCTTCTGCTGCCGGCCGCGGTCCTGCTCGCCGCGTTCACGCACTACCCGGCCGCGGCGACGCTCTGGCACAGCCTTTTTTCCACGCCCAAGCCCAACCGGCCGGCCGTCTTTGTCGGCCTCGACAACTACCGCGCGATGGCCGAGGACCCGGTCTTCTGGCAATCGCTCGCCAACAACCTCTGGTTCGCGCTCGGCACGATTCCGGTATCGATCGCGCTCGCGCTCCTCATGGCGGTGTGGGTCAACGGCCGGCTCGCCGGGCGCGGCTTCCTGCGCCTGGCCTATTTCACGCCGACGGTGCTCCCGATGATCGCCGTGGCGAATATCTGGCTCTTCTTTTTCACGCCGCAGTACGGGCTGCTCGAGCAGATCACCGGGTTGCTCGGGCTTCCCAGCCACAACTGGCTCGGCAGCCAGAACACCGCGCTCGGCTGCCTGGTCGTGGTGACGATCTGGAAGGAGGCCGGGTTTTTCATGATCTTCTACCTCGCCGCGCTGCAGGCGATCCCGCCCAACCTGCACGAAGCGGCCCGCATCGAGGGCGCAAGCCCGTGGACCGTGTTCCGGCGCGTCACCTTTCCGCTGCTCATGCCGACGACGCTCTTCGTGCTCGTCAACGCGGTGATCAACTCGTTTCGCCTCGTCGACCATATCGTGGTGATGACCAGGGGCGGCCCGGACAACGCGACCTCGCTGCTGCTCTATTACATCTACGACGTCGGTTTCAAGTTCTGGGATTCGGCCTACGCGGCCGCGCTCACCCTGGTGCTGCTCGTGCTGCTCGGCGTCGCCGCGCTGGTGCAGTTCGGCTTCCTCGAAAAGCGGATTCACTATCGATGACCCGGGCTCTGGAAACGGCTGGCGGCTGGCTGCTCGCGATCCTGTGGGTCCTGCCGCTCGCCTATGCGGTCTGGGCGGCGGTCCACCCCTCGGAGTTCTCGGTGCGGTTCGTTCTCACCGCCCCGCTCACGCTCGCCAACTTCGAGGCGGCCTGGAACGCGGCGCCGTTCGCGCGCTACTTCGTGAACACCGTGCTGCTCGTCACGCTCATCCTCGTCGCGCAGCTCGTCCTTTGCACGCTCGCCGCGTATGCCTTCGCCCGCTACGAGTTCCGCGGCCGGGACCTTGCCTTCGCGCTGGTGCTCGTGCAGCTGATGGTCATGCCCGACGTGCTCCTCGTCGAGAACTACCGCACGATGTCGCAGCTCGGCATCCTCGATTCCACGCTCGCCATTGGCCTGCCCTACATGGCCTCGGCCTTCGGCATCTTTTTGCTGCGCCAGACGTTCAAGACGATCCCGAAGGAGCTGGACGAGGCGGCACGGGTCGAGGGCGCGGGCAGCCTCCAGGTGCTCTGGAAGGTCTACGTGCCGCTTGCCAGGCCCGTCTACGTCGCCTTCGGCCTGGTGTCGGTGAGCTATCACTGGAACAACTTCCTCTGGCCGATCATCGTCACCAACACCGTGAATTCGCGCCCGCTCACCGTCGGGCTGCAGGTGTTCTCCTCGGCCGACCAGGGCATCGACTGGTCGATCATCTGCGCCGCCACGCTCCTGACGAGCGCGCCGCTCCTCCTCGCCTTCCTGCTCTTCCAGCGCCAGTTCGTGCAATCGTTCATGCGCGCGGGAATCCGCTGACATGAGGATCCTGCAGTGGAACATCCAGTGGTGCCGCGGCATGGACGGGCGCGTCGATCCGGCGCGCATTGCGCGCCTTGCGCGCGAGCTCTACGACCCGGACGTGGTCTGCCTGCAGGAGGTCGCGGTCAACTACCCCGACCTCGGCGCCGCCCACGACCAACCCGCGCTCCTCGCGGCGGGTTTCCCGGGATACAGCGCGCATTTCGCCGCCGCGGTCGACACCTCGGACGGCAAGGGCGGGCGCAAGCGCTTTGGCAACATGATCCTGTCGCGCCTGCCGGTGCGGCAGGTGTTCCGCCATTCGCTGCCCTGGCCGCCGGAGGCGGGCGTGCCCAACATGCCGCGCGTCGCGGTCGAAGCCGTGATCGAGGCGCCCTTCGGCCCAGTCGGGGTCACGACCACGCACCTCGAGTACTACTCGAACGCGCAGCGCGCCGCGCAAGTCGGGCGCCTGATCGAGCTGAAGGGCGAGGCGCTCGCGCACGCCACGCGCCTCTCGGCGCCGAAGAAAAAGGATTCGGGCCCGTTCACGCCGTTTCCCCGCGCCGCCGGCTCGATCCTCACGGGCGACTTCAACATGCGCCCCGAGGATCCGCTCGTCGCGCGCCTCTCGAACGCGTGGCGGGACGCCTGGACAGCGGCGAACCCGGGCAAGCCGCACCCGCCGACCTTCGGCGTCTTCGACAAGGAGTTCGCGAGCGAGCCCTACTGCTGTGATTTCGTTTTTATCTCCAGCGACCTGGTCGGGCGAATCGCTGAAGCAAGGGTGGACCCGCAAAACCAGGCGTCCGATCACCAGCCGGTGATCGTCGAGCTGCGCTAATTCAGGCTTTGATGCGGCCTTCGATGCGGGCGCGCAAGGCTTCCACGCGCGCGCGGTTGACGCCGAAATCGCGCCGGCCGAGCCGGGAGGCCGAGCGCACGTGCAGCACGCCCGCCTTTTCATCGTACGTCAGCTCGAGATCGTCGACGAAGCGCATGAGCCGGGTGCGGAACTCGGCGTAGAGATAGTTCCCCTCGTGCCGGACCACGGTCGAGCCTTCCATGCCCTCGATTGCCCTGCGCGCGGCTGCCATCGCATCGAGCGCACCGCCCTTGAACGCGATCGGCGCGATGTAATGTTCGGCGTCGCCCTGATCGGCCTGGCTCGAGACGCAGTTCGGCGAGCTCTTGCAGCGCGCGAGCTTTCCGTCCTTGACGCCGAGATAATCCGGACGCTTCCAGGAAAACACGGTATCTCCCGTTGCAGTGGCGACGTGCAGGGCGAGGCCCGCGACCGCGCCCGCGACGAGCAGCGCGATGGCGAGCAGAACGCGTATCAGCGCGCGCTTCACCTCGCGTGTCACCACTTTGCGGCCGATGTTACCATCGCCGCTCGAGGAGGATTCCCATGGCGACGCAACCGACGACGCAACAACTCGCGGAACTGCTGATCGGCATTGCGCGTGCGCAAACGGCAGTGATCCTGGGCATCGAGAGCGCCATGGCGGGCATCAAGACGCAGCATATCCTGCCGCAGCTGCAGAACCTCGCCCATCTTCGCGATCATCCGGAGCCGACGCTGATCGACCTGCCGGTCCGTATCCTGCTCAGCACGCAGGGACGCGTGCCGCCCGACCCCGCCGCGATCGTCCGCGATCTTGAGCGCCTATTCTCGGGCGCTTCTCCCGGTGCCGCGCCCGCGGCTGCTGCGCCCGCGTCCGCTGCGCCCGCGGCGGCCGCGCCTGCCGCAGACGGCGATGCGCTCGACTTCAGCAAGCCAGGCTAGATGCCCGTCATCGATTCGCAAGTCCACGCCTACGAGGCGAACACG